>ENA-OWON01000032-OWON01000032.1-gut-metagenome-genome-assembly--contig:-NODE-32-length-111520-cov-7.245569_pt1 | contig 111520 bp, 76 predicted proteins | sample MGYA00248257_ERZ651798 | MGnify/ENA primary metagenome ERZ651798 (study PRJEB26908, sample SAMEA4031708) | gut metagenome | biome: gut; feature: normal infant; material: stool | place: China | collected... | reverse complement strand
AGTACAATTCCTATCGTACCAAGTCCCAGACAAAGAAATCCAAGCACGATCCAGACTATTTTTAATGGATTTTTCATTTTCCTACACCTCCAGCACAAACTTCTGTCCATCCACTCTTGTTACACCAAGTTCGATACCATACAGCTCCCTGATACTTTCTTCCGTGATTACTTCCTCCTCTTTTCTTTTGTTTTTGTTGCGCCCTGTATAGCAACAAGATATGGCTACTCACTGTTAGTTGTATCTATCCTATTTAAGCATAATTCACTCTGCTTTCTTATGTCAATCTTTTTCACTTTTTTGGTGCGCCCATGCACCGTTTTATCCACATAAATTATCTAGTTTTTTCAAGGCATTTCAGAGTTTTTAATATTTTTTATCATTTACTTTCTTCATTTTTACTTTAATTAGCATTATTCCTATAACATATATTTTTTCAATTGTCTGCTGCATTTTTCCTATTGCAATCACCAAAATACCTGTGACAAACTATCTACATAGGCATATTTCTATATGAATTCTATAAGGGGCTGTCGCACCATCTATTTTCTAATTACAATTCAGAAATCTATGCTTTGATACCCAATAACAGATGTATAAAGCAGACGAGGACTGAAAGATATTAGAAACTTGCCAAAGGAAAATCTCTTGAAGTAATCGCAAATGAATTGGAAAAAGATGTATTGACAATCCAGCCAATTATTAATGAAATTCAGACAGGTAAAGAATCGCTCTACGAATGTTTTGCTAACTATAAAAGCAAGCCTCCTCCGACTGTGTGATTGCACAATCGGAGGAGGCTTTTATCATTCATATAATGATTCATTTCCTTCACATCATCATTTTATAATTTAAAGACCACCCTGGCCGTACTTTCCGGCATATGTGCATTTCCTACCGAGCAGGTCACGGTGATCATTACATTTCCTCTTAGGACACCATTGTCAAAGTTCTGATAATAGCAGGCGTCCAGTGGAATCCTTACCTTTCCGTTTTTTATATCTGCATATCTGAATATCCCCTGATGAAGATATTTTAATGTAGCCAGATATCCGGACATATCCTCTCCATTTACTCTCGACACTGCATCCATCTCTCGGATCGTAAGTTCGAGATAAGCACCTCTTTTGTTATACCGGATCAGGGCAACCGGCTCAAAGCCTCTGTCTGCCATCGACCTTTTAGCACCGTCATGCTGTAAGATTGTAACTGCCACTTCATGATTCCCATATTCCAGAATGTCTCTTATATCCGTGATGACATCCTCACGTTTCCGCATCTTTGTCTCCGTGTTCGTTCTCCGATCACTCTTCACCAGTTTTTCTAACTGAACGTAATCTATATTTTCAATCATCCCTTTTAGGACTTCTTCTGTTCCTTCTGTGATGCCGCTTCGTTCCAGATAGTCACGAACATCCCGGATCATCTTGCAGCGCCAGTCTAATTTTCTTTTCCCATTTTCCGTGAAATCCAGACTCTCTGTCAGTTCTCCTTCTTCGATACATTTTTTGAAGAAACGGCTGACCTGGGAATGATTTACTCCGCACTTTGCCGCGATCATCCGGACTGCACCTTTCTTTTTTTCAAGCTTATTAAGCTCTATCAGGTACTGTATCTGCAGCATTGTAAGATTTTCAATCTTATTTTCCTCTTTTCTGTCCATACGCCACTCCTCTTACCAGATTTCTACTTCCAGTTGCTCGCACCCCCATCTATCTGGTTCTCCATCTTTCTCATTCATAAATGTAATCAGAATGGTTCCTTCCATCACACGGTCGTTTGGTTTGATGACAAATTCAAACATACTCGCCGGGATCCGTTCTCCGTATTCCCCACGCTCTGCCTGAACCCATTCATTTCTGGTATTCTGATACCACAATGGTTTTTTAGGAAATGCTTTTGTTCTTTTCAATTCAAAAAAGCCTCTGCTCTCATTGATTTCGAAAAAGATGTCTCTGGAATAGCTTTTATATTCTTTTGCAAGTCTTCTTGGGTGGCACAGTTCCATGCTATACATCTGCATAACAAATGTATAGACTCCCGGCAGGTAACGGTCTGTCAACTCAGAATTACGAATTCTGCGCTCATAATACATATTTTCATAGTTGGCAAACTGGCAGACTGCCCGTACCGACTCTTCGGACATGACATGTTCGATTCTGCACGCATCCTGCTCGGCGATCGTCTCATTTACACCAATAAACTGTAGATGCTGACTGATTGAAGCGTGACGGTATATGTAATCATTTCCAACAGATCTTCCATATGGCGTCAGCACCACTTCCCGGTTTGCTCTCGGTTTCTCTATATATCGGTACTCATACATACGTTTTAAACAGATCAGAATCTCTTTCTTCTCCATTCCAAAATACTCACTTATCTTCATAACATCCAATGGGATTTTCTGATTCTCCCACTGACATAGTAATTCCAATATATCTTCTTCCCGTTCCAGCTTGGAATACGGAATTAACTCTTGTTCATTCTCTGTCATCTGCTTCTCTTTGGTTTCCATGATCATTCCTCACTTATTTTTTGTGTATCTATACATACCGCATGAACTGTGAACCGTTTGCTGCTATCATCATTATGGAATGCACCTATACTTCCACCTCAAATGGCAGAAGATCAAGAATATCTTTCTGTACATCAATCCCCGGATAAACCTCTATCAGTTTCAGTCCCTTCGGTGTCAGGCGAAATACACAGCGTTCTGTCACGTAAAGCACCTTCTGACCATTTGCAATTGCACGTCCGGCTGAAAAACTGATACTCTTGACTTGATCCACGAATTTAGGAATTGTCCCTTCCTTCTCAACCGTTACAATTCCTTTTGTCTGTGAAACCTCAAGTCCTTTTGCAGTAAAACTAAAACAGAAAACAACCGTCGGTGTCTTAGATGTGATATTCGCAAAGCCGCCGATTCCTGCAAATGCTCCCGGTCCACGATGTGCATTCACATTTCCTTCTTTATCTACTTCAAGAGCACCCATAAAGCAGACATCCAATCCGCCATTGTCATAAAGATCAAACTGGTTTGCCATATCATAGACAGATGCCGCACCGATCATTGCCCCAAACGCCTCACCAGAAACCGGAAATCCGCCGATTCCTCCTGACTCAACCGTCAATGTCACCATGTCAAGCATTCCACTCTTTCTTGCAAAACGGGAAACCATCTCCGGAATACCGATTCCAATATTTACAATATCATCCACTCGCAATTCCTTTGATGCACGTTTTCCGATTATATTCGCTACTGTATTATTCTTTGACTGCTTCACTGAAACTGAATCCAAACGTTCACTCCATGTATTCCATTCTTCATATGGAATCTCAAAGCTTCCAGTTAATGCTGTATAGGCTTCATTTCTTGTTTCTGGTTCTACTACAACAATTGCATCTACCAGACATCCCGGAATAATTGCATTTCTCGGTCGTGACGGAGTATCAACCAAACGATCTACCTGAACAATTACCTTTCCACGATTTGCCTTAACTGCCTGACAAATAGACAGCGCATCACCAGACATAAACATATCATCAAAGGTGATATTTCCCTTTCTGTCTGCTGCTGTTCCTTTGATCAATGCAATATTAATCTTTGGTAATTTATAATAAAGGAATTCCTCCCCATCCACTTGCACATGCTTAACCAACGAATCATCAATTGAAATTCTGTTGATTCCAGGGCCTTCTTTTCTTGGATCCACAAAAATATCCAGACCAACTTTTGAGAGTGCGCCAGGAAGCCCGCCTGCCTGAGCGCGAATAGCGTGTGAAATACATCCGAGTGGCAAATTATATGCTTCAAACCGGTCTTCTAAAACGAGTTTTTTTGTACTTAACATTGCCCCAAAATGCCCGCAAATAAGCTTGTCTACGGCACCTTCTCTGATATACCCTTCTGCATTATGTTCATCATCCCAGACACCAAATCCGGCACTGGAAATCATTGTCAGATGTGTTGGTGACTGCATCTTCTGGTATCTTCTATAAATTGCCTCGTGAAGTTCAATTGGATTCTCTATTCCAACAAATGAATTCACGCAGATACAGTCTCCGTCCCGAATCAGCCGGATTGCCTCATCGGCAGTCATTATTTCATACATGATGTAATTTCTCCTTATCCCAAATATTCTTATCGTTCATTATACACTATCTCAGGAAATCAATCATCATAAATTAACAAGAAAAGCTCACGACTGATTATCTGCAACCAGCTGTGAGCTTTTTTGTTATACTCTATAATGTAATTGAATTATGGCATAATTGAATTTGCACCATCAATAATTACGCTCTGACCTGAATAATAGCATGAATCTGGTCCTGCCAGAAATGCAATGACTGGAGCAATATCAGTTTCAGGATCTCCAAAACGTTTCATAGGGTTTAAGTTTACCTGTTTTGCATACTCCTCCGGGAATTTCTCAGCCCATGCTTTTGCTGCCGGTGATTCTGCTCCTGGAAGTACTATATTTACACAGATTCCATACTGTCCCCATTCTTTTGCTGCAATCTTAGTCATACCTCGTAATGCTTCTTTATTAGAGCCATACGCTAACTGTCCAGCTATACCAAACATACCTGTTGCCGAAGCAAAGTTGATCACTCTTCCTTCGTGCTGTTCTTTCATATAAGGAAATGCTGCCTGCATATAGTTAAGAGAACCAATCACACCACTTTCCCAGGCTTTAAGCATATTGTCATATGTAGTATCCTCAACTGAAGCCGATGGAACGATTGCCTGTGCATTGTTTACAATAACATCTACTGTTCCATATGTATCAGCTGCTGCTTTAACAACTTCTTCTACTCTTGCTCTGTCTGCTGAGTCACAAGACATAGCGAAGCCTTCTCCACCAAGTTCTTTAATCTCAGCGATTGTCTGCTCGATTGGTTCAAGACGTCGTCCTGTTGCAACAATCTTTACTCCCCTCTTTGCAAGACAAAGTGCAATTCCTTTTCCAATTCCCTGTCCGGCTCCTGTTACGATAGCCACTTTTTCATTTAACTGTTTCATCTCAAAATCCTCCTATACGTACAATACTCAATAGGACAATTATACCATTTTTTGTTGATTATGCAATAGACTTTTTATAAAAGCAATATTTCTTTTATAAATTTTTACCAACTTTATAAGATTCTATCGTTCTCCATTTCATATAGCATATCTGCAACATTTATTGTGGATACTCTGTGGGATACCAGGACAGCCATTTTCATCCATTTTTTATTTCTTTTATCATTTCAACGTTTTTAAATATTCTTTCTGCTTGGGAGTTATCCGATAACTCTCTCTGCATTTTTGTATTGTTTTGTTATGCGTCCATATGTCCAGTTGTCTTTCCTCTAGAAACGGAATCACCTGTTCATACTGCTTTGCCAATGCTGTAGCAAAATACCATGCACGCATCATATTTACGTAATATTCTTCTGAACGAATTTCTGCAACCTTCCTGGCATATTCTATCCGGAATGTGTCCTCAAGATAATATCTCATCAACATACCGATAGCAAATCGAATTGTATATGTATGTTCTGATTCAAGCCACTGATAGATTTTCTTTATAAATATATCCAAATGTTTCCTGACAACTTTCATTGCAAGCATATCGCACGTTGCCCAATTATCTATATATGGCAGAAAATATTCTAATTCATCCAGAGCACTATCATATTCTTTGATTTGCTCTATCAATAATCCATGCAAATTATTCTCTTCATAATATTGATGTGGAAGTACCTTTAAAAATTCTTTTGCTTCTTCCGTTTTTCCATATTCTTTTGCAAATGTCCGTAACTGCGGAGTTCTCACTCCTATGATTCGGTTCTTATCAATATTCGGCATCAGTCCTGCATGGAAATCCCTGTACTTTAAATCCTGCATCTCAAAGAGTTGCTCTTCCACTTCTTTAATTACCCATTCCTGTTCCAAATTTTTTACCTTCTTTTCACATTTTTTCATAGAAAAATAACCTATTAAAAAGTGTTATTACTTTCTAATAGATTATCTTTTTACTATTCTGGATATTCTACACCTTCCGGCAGTTCATCCCATTCATTTAACCCAAGATGTTGCTTAAACTTTGCCTGCTCCAAAGTCAGTTTTGGTAAATCATCTTCCAGATATTCCATCAATTCTCTGATTCCCTCACGAGTTACATTATTTACTTCAAAAATCCGCTCGCATCCGGCATTTTCCATCCATTGTCTTACCATAGGAATGTTTGCATATGGTGAGTCAACTTTTGTAATAATTCCGATTAATGGACGTTGGATAAAAGAGCGGCCTCCTGGTCCAAACAAATTAAACGGCTCATCCGCAGCTTGTACCATTGCGATTACATCTGCTTCAAATGAAAAACATGCCAATCCTACGCTAAAATGCTTTGACTCTGCATACTCTCCCGGAGAATCAATCGTGTCATCTTCTGTGTTCGTATATTGTGTTTTAATATAGTGAAGTTCTTCCCCCTTCAATGCCTGTGTCAAAGAGGTTTTTCCTGCTTCACTTCTACCCATTAAAAATATTTTTTTCATCTTTTCACCTGATTCTCTTACTCTTTTAGCTTCGGTATACTTCGCAAGCTGCAAAGCCTAACTCTTCTTTAAAAAAGCGGACAACTTCCCCTACCGCAGTCTCTACTTCTGATAAACGGCCGAGCAGGATTAATGTCCCACAAAATCGATCCATAAACCCGATTTCAACATGTGCACTCTTCATTGCCACATCAGCAGCCACTACAACAGCTTCCCACGGTGTAAATCGAAGAAGTCCTATTGTCTCTCCATTATGATCTTCACCTTGATGCACCCCGATATGTAAGCCAAGATTCTGATAAATGCATGGATCTGCCGGATTTAAGACATGCGCCATACAAACTTCTCTTCCCGGAACACGAACACGTGTCATGCGAAGCCGTTTTCCTTTCAAATCTTGATAATCATCATGGAACAGTTTTTCTAACAGTTCCTCTTTTGTCATTCGAGCCATTGCTGCACTTCCTATCTCTTTGTAATATTGCAGACTACATATCCAAGAGAATCTCTAAAATAATCTACAATTTCTGTCAATGCTGATGTCACATCAGAAATTTCTCCGGTAATGATCAAAGTCCCGGTAAAACGATCTGCAAATCCCAGATATACATTTCCACTTTTTACTGCGATATCTGATGCAATAACTGCAGACTCCGGTGGTGTCATATTCATAATTCCAATTGCAGATGAACGATAATCCACCTGTGGATTCAATCCTAATTTCTGATAAATAATTGGTGACGGGCCTCCCATCACATGTGCAAATGTAATTTCCTTTCCACATACAGTTTCCTGTACGATACGAATCTGTTCTTCATGCTCATTTGCCATCTCTTTGTACCTCTCCTTCTTAATTCTTTCATACACATTTTCTATCTAATTGCTGTTTTACAAGTTAAATGTTTATTTATTTGATTCTTCTCGAAGCCCCAATATACCTTCTACTAAAATCTTCACATCATCAAAAATGTAATCAAACGCACCTGCCTGACACATATTGATTATAACCATTCCGATTGGCACTGCAACGATCATTCCAATCACGCTGCTCACACGATATCCGATATACAATAAAATCAATGTGACCAGAGGATTAAGCCCGACACTGTCTGCTACCAATTTGGGCTGTAATAATTGTCTGGATACCTGAGTGATCGCATAAATTACGATTAACATAATAGCCATTGTATAATTACCCATAAAGAATTTATACACTGCCCATGGAATCATCGCTGTTCCTGTTCCGAAGAATGGAAGAAAATCCAAAAATGCTATAAAAAATGCAACAAGAACAAAATAATTAATCCGAAGCATTGCAAAACCAACAGCTAATATTAAGAATACAATCCCCATTATTTTAAACTGGGCTTTAAAATATCCTCCTACTGCATATCGCAGATTATCCATAACCAGCTTCATCCTCTTCTCTACCGATGGCGGCGCAATCTTACATAACCATTGTATCACATCTTCACGCTGTACGGTAAAAAAATATGAAGACATCAATGCCATAATTAAGTATATCACATATGAAGGTAATTTTTTAGCGAAATTTCCTGCTGCTTCCATTGTTGGTTCGCTTGCTTTTTTCACTAAATCCCCCATCATCTGATCCAAATTCACTATCGCTGTATTCCAACCATCCTGCACGCTTTCCGGAAGGCGTGAAAATAAACCTGATAAGGTTCCTCCTATCTGGCGCAATCCGTTTTCTAACTGACTATACAGATCAGGCACGTTTTTTATCAAATCTCCAATTTCAAGTATCAATCTGCTGATTGCAAAATAAAATATGGCTACAATAATCGCAATAACCACGATTACAACTAATGCGGATCCCAACTTTTTTACTATATTAAATTTCTTTTCAAGCCAATTTACTACCGGCACCGCAATCGATGCAATGCACCATCCAACTACAAATGGCATAAAAAACAAAACGGCTTTTACTCCAATAAATATAAATGCAACCGTTGCTAATATGCTAAATAATAAGCTTACTGCCACTTGCCAATACGGGCGTTTCTTTTCCATACAGACACGTCACCTCGTTTTCATAATCTGCTATTATCTGCCCCTTGTTGCTCTATCACACTTGTTTTCATTAATTTATCTTATTCCTCTGTCTCATCCTCGTTGCCAAGATATTCTGTCTCCACAAGTTCCCAAATTTCATCCCGACCTTGTTTTGTTACAGAAGAAAATGGAATAATCTTTGTTCCCGGAACTAAATTCAATCCCGTCTTTACCATTTTCACATGTTTCTGAACCTGACTTCTTTTCAATTTATCTAACTTTGTGGCAATAATAATCGGTTCAAATCCCTGTTCAACAATCCAATCATACATCATCTTATCATTTGCAGATGGGTCATGACGGATATCTATCAACAAAAATACTGCTCTTAACTGTTTTGAACCGTGAAGATATCTTTCAATTAATTTTCCCCATTCGATTTTGTCTTTCTCGGAAACCTTCGCATAACCATATCCCGGAAGGTCTACAAGATACATTTCTTCATTGATATTATAAAAATTAATCGTCTGCGTTTTTCCTGGCGTTGCAGAAATTCTTGCATAAGATTTTCTGTTCATCAACGCATTGATCAAGGAAGATTTGCCAACATTTGATTTACCTGCAAATGCAATTTCTGGCAGTTCATTTTCCGGGAGTTTACTTGTAATACCACATACTGTTTCCAGGTTAATATTTTTAATTACCATAACGTTCTCCTATATCATTTTCTGTTTTACACCAATGCTTCTTTCAAAACTTCATCCATAGATTCTACCGGAATAATTTCTAAGCCTTTTGTTATTTCAGAACTTAGTTCCTCCACATCCACTTGATTTTCTTTTGGAACAAGCACAGTCTTAATTCCGGCATTCTTTGCAGCAAGTAATTTTTCTTTCAGTCCACCAATTGGAAGTACTCTTCCCCTTAAGGTGATTTCTCCTGTCATTGCCAGATCTGCACGTACCTTTCTTGCTGTAATTGCAGATAAAATAGCTGTTGCCATTGTAATTCCCGCTGAAGGACCGTCTTTTGGCACTGCTCCTTCCGGAATATGTACATGAATATCGTGTTTTTCAAAGAAATCTGCAGCAATCTCGTATTTTTCACTGACTGAACGAATATAACTGATTCCTGCTCCAGCCGATTCTTTCATTACATCTCCAAGCTGTCCTGTTAATGCAATTTCTCCTTTTCCAGGCATTACATTTACTTCTATTTGAAGTGTATCGCCCCCAACACTGGTCCATGCAAGTCCTCGCACGATACCTACTTCATCTGCCGGATTAACCATCTGATATTTATACTTCTCTTTTCCAAGGTATTTATGCAGATTCTTCTCTGTCACAGATATTTTCTTTTTATCCGTCGTCAGAAGTTCTTTCGCCGTCTTTCTGCAAATGTTGCCGATTTCTCGCTCCATCTGTCTGACTCCGGCTTCCTTTGTATAGTTTTCAGCGATTTTCCAGATTGCTCGTTTGCTGATTGATAGTGTCTCGGAAGTCAGTCCATGTTTCTCTAACTGTTTTGGAATCAAATGCTCTTCCGCAATATGAAGTTTTTCGTTCTCTGTATAGCTACTGACTTCTATAATTTCCATTCTGTCTAACAATGGACGCGGGATTGTCTGAAGCGAGTTTGCCGTAGCAATAAACAGTACTTCTGACAAATCCAATGGCACTTCCATGTAATGATCCTGGAATTTACTATTCTGCTCGCTGTCTAATACTTCAAGTAATGCAGAAAATGTATCTCCTTTATAGTCTGAACTGACTTTATCAATTTCATCCAGCAGCATAACCGGATTTTTGACACCTGCAGTTTTTAAACCGTTCGCAATTCTTCCAGGCATTGCTCCAACATAAGTTCTTCGATGACCGCGGATTTCTGCCTCATCACGAACACCACCAAGTGAAATCCGCACATAAGGTTTCTGAAGTGCTCTTGCAAGTGATCTTGCGATGGAAGTTTTTCCGGTTCCCGGAGGTCCTACCAGACAAAGTATCGGGCTTTCACCTTTTTTTGTCAATGTCCGCACCGCCAGAAACTCTAACACTCTTTCCTTTACTTGTTCAAGACCATAATGATCTGCATCTAATATTTTTTCTGCATAAGCCAGATCCGTATTCTCTTTTACTGTCTTATTCCACGGCATTTCCAGCAGTGTTTCAATATATGTGCGTATAACACCAATTTCTGCCGGAGAATTCATAGAGCTTTTGAATCTTTTGATTTCTTTAAATAATTTTTCTTTCACTTCTTTCGGTGCATTCAATTTCTTCGTTGCTGATTCAAATTCTTCCGCGTCTGAAATTGTGGAATCTTCGCCAAGCTCTTCTCTGATTAACTTTAATTGTTCTCTTAAAATATACTCGCGCTGATGCTTATCTACACGTTCTTTTACTTTTGCACGTATCTCGTCTTTAATCGCAATGATCTGTATTTCGTTTACAAGCTTAAAACAAAGCGTCTCATAACGTTGCTCAAACTCTGTTTGATTTAAAATGTCCTGAAGCTCCATATATGGCAATGGAACATTTGCAGCAATCTCATCCACCAGTTTTTTTACATCTTGAATCTCTAATATTTCTCCGATGGATTCTTTTGAAAATTTACCATTCTTTGCTGCGTATTCTACGAAAATATCTTTCAATCCTCGCAACATAGCCTGATCATCCAAAGTTTCAGGCATAGCTTCGTCATCTTCTATTATTTCTACTTCCGCCTGTAAATAAGGTGCATCATCACTCATATTTATCAAACGGCCCCTCACTTCTCCTTCTACAAGAACACGCATTATTTGCTTTGGTAATTTCATAATTTGTTTTACTGTTGCAATTGTACCTATTTCAAATACGTCTTCTTGCGTCGGCTTCTCTGTCTCTATACTTTTTTGTGAAACCAGAAAAATTTTCTGTTCCTCTGCCATTGCCTCCTGTACAGCTGCGATAGAGCTTTCTCTGCTCACATCAAAGTGTACTATCATTTCCGGCATAATGGTAAGCCCTCGAAGGGGTACCATAGGAAGATTTAATCTTTGTTCTGCCATCTTAATATCTCCTTATGTATCTCTATTTATAAACCAGTATCTGGTTAATTTTCGTATTTATTATAACTCTCATCTATATAAAAAGGAAGCGGATACCCAGTATTTACCTAGTTACCCGCCTCTCGTTATCTTTTTGCAGTCAAGCTGCTAAATTCTGATTCATCTGTCGTTGCCAGAATCACCTTACAAGCAACAATATTATGCACTTTCAGATGTCAAAAATGACTGACGCTCTTCTCCGTCACGTTGATACAACGGCTTGCTTTTCCCATTAACAACATCTTTTGTGATTCTGCATTCTTTAATGGTTTCATCTGATGGAACTTTAAACATTGTATCCATCATAATATCTTCCATAATTGCACGCAGACCTCTGGCTCCTGTTTTTCTAGCCATTGATGTTTCCGCAATTGCATTCAGAGCCTCACGATCAAATTCCAAATTCACGCCATCCAGCTCCAGTAATTTCTGATACTGTTTAACAATAGAATTCTTCGGTTCTGTCATAATACGAACCAATGCTTTCTGATCAAGCATATCTAATGAAACTGTAATTGGTAATCTACCTACCAATTCTGGAATTAAACCAAACTTTGTTAAATCCTGCGGTAAAATCTGCTTCAACAAGACATCTACATCGTATTCGTGCTGTAATGCAATCTCTGCATTAAATCCAATAGATTTTTTATCCAGACGAGTCTCAATGATCTTCTCAATTCCTTCAAATGCTCCGCCACAAATAAAAAGTATATTTGTAGTATCAATCTGAATCAATTCCTGATGAGGATGTTTTCTTCCTCCCTGTGGTGGTACAGAAGCAACTGTTCCTTCAATAATCTTTAAGAGTGCCTGCTGTACTCCCTCTCCCGATACATCTCGGGTAATTGACGGATTTTCAGATTTCCTTGTAATCTTATCAATCTCGTCGATATAAATAATTCCATGCTCTGCACGCTCAATATCTCCATCCGCTGCCTGAATGACTTTGAGAAGAATATTCTCAACATCTTCTCCAACATATCCGGCCTCTGTCAATGCAGTTGCGTCTGCTATTGCAAATGGAACATTTAATATTTTTGCAAGGGTCTGTGCAAGAAGTGTCTTTCCACACCCAGTTGGTCCAAGCATTAAAATATTACTCTTTTGAAGTTCTACTCCTAAATCCTGACCTGCCATAATCCTCTTATAATGATTATAAACAGATACTGCCAGCACTTTTTTCGCCTCATCCTGACCGATTACATAATCATCCAAAAACGCCTTAATTTCTTCCGGTGTTAAAAGATTAATATCAGAGAATCTGTTTCTCTCTTCATATTCAAATTCTTCTTCGATAATCTCAGAACAAACTTCAACACACTCATCACAGATGTAGGAGCCATTTGGACCTGCAATTAACTTGCGTACCTGGTTCTGTGTTTTATTACAGAAAGAACATCTGACTGTATCATCACCGATTTTTCCTGCCATACTACTCTCACCTCATATTGCACTCACTTCTTAGTGATTTGCAATTACTTCATCAATTAATCCATATTCTTTCGCTGCCTGTGCAGACATAAAGTTATCTCTTTCTGTATCTTTCTGGATAACTTCTAAAGGCTGTCCTGTATTGGCTGCCAAAATCTCATTTAATTTCTGACGTGTGCGCAAAATATGTTCTGCGGCAATCTGAATCTCTGTTGCCTGTCCCTGCGCTCCGCCTGATGGCTGATGGATCATAATCTCTGCATTTGGAAGTGCAAAACGTTTTCCTTTTGTACCTCCTGAAAGAAGAAATGAACCCATACTTGCAGCCATGCCGATACATACTGTAGATACATCACATTTGATATACTGCATTGTATCATAAATTGCCATCCCGGCTGTCACAGATCCACCTGGACTGTTGATATACAGCTGGATGTCTTTATTTGGATCATCTGCTTCCAGGAAAAGAAGCTGTGCCACAATAATATTTGCAGACACATCTGTTACTTCTTCTCCCAAAAAGATAATTCTATCTTTTAACAGTCTAGAATAGATGTCGTAGGAGCGTTCTCCTCGGCTTGTCTGTTCAATGACATATGGTACTAAACTCATAAGACTGTCAGCTCCCTTCTATATTCGCATCTTAGCCTTCTACTGATGCATCTGTAATCAATGTTACAGCTTCCTGAACTGCGATATCCTCTTTCATCTGAGCAGCTTCTGCTTCTCCCATGTACTCTTTAAGTTTATCAAATTCCATCTGATATGCATCTGCCATCTTCTGGATTTCTTCATCTAAACGTTCATCAGATACTTCGATGTTCTCTGCTTTTACAATTGCTTCAAGAACAAGTCTTGTTTTGATTCTCTTAACAGCCTGTGGCTCGAACTCTTCCATCATCTTTTCCTGTGTCAGTCCTGTGAACTGGAAGTACTGCTCTACTGTCAGTCCCTGCTGCTGGATACGACGTGCAAAATCATCTGCCATCTGTCTTACCTGAAGATCGATCATTGGCTGTGGAATATCCATCTCTGCATTCTCGATTGCCTGCTCTACTGCCTGATCTTCTTTCTTTGATTTTCCTTCAGATTCTTTTCTGTCTTTGATTTTCTGTTTTACTTCTGCTCTGTATGCTTCCATTGTTTCGCACTCAGATACTTCTGATGCAAATTCATCGTCAGCTTCTGGAAGCTCTTTTGCTTTGATAGCATGTACTGTACATTTGAATACAGCATCTTTACCAGCAAGTTCAGCTGCCTGATACTCTTCTGGGAATGTTACTTTTACTTCAACTTCTTTATCAATCTCAGCTCCGATCAGCTGCTCTTCAAATCCTGGGATAAATGAACCGGAACCGATTGTCAGTGGATAGTCTGTTCCTTTTCCACCCTCAAATGCAACACCGTCTACGAATCCTTCAAAGTCAAGTGTTACGATATCTTTATCTTCAACTGCACGATCTGTTACTTCAACAGTTCTTGCATTACGCTCACGCTCTTTTTCGATTTCCTCGTCTACTTCTTTCTGTGTAACTCTTGTAGAATATTTGTCTACTTTAAGTCCTTTATACTCACCAAGTTTTACTTCTGGTTTTGTAGCTACTTCTGCTGTGAAAATGAAATCTTTTCCTTTTTCTAACTGTACGATATCGATAGATGGCTGTGAAACGATATCTAATTCACACTCATCATATGCTTTTCCATATGCTTCAGAGATCATCTTGTTTGCTGCTTCATCATAGAAGATTTCAGCCCCATACATTTTTTCAATCATCTGGCGTGGCACTTTACCTTTACGGAATCCTGGGATATTGATTTTCCCACGCTGTTTTAAATAAGCAGCCTGTAAAGCTTTCTCTACCTCTTCTGCTGCAACTTCGATAGTAAGTTTTGCCATGTTATGTTCTAACTTTTCTACCTGTAAACTCATCTTTACTTCCTCCTTGATTTGTATCTTCTCAGCAGACTATGCATGCTGATTGATATTCTTTTATATTCGAAGACCCTATAGATCTCAACGCATGTTGTGCCTGCTGACATTCTATTGCACAACCCTGTTTATGCGTTTTTACACGAAATGTTTATCAGCCAGTTACTAATATACATTCGCAGTCATTGGAACAGTATAGCACAAACATCCCCTTATTTCCAGTGTTTTTTGCTGTTTTCTTAGCTTTTTGAATAATTTTTATACAAATAAAATAGATTCTTTTACTTCATTTGCTGCTTTTGCTCCGCATAAAACTTCTGTCAGCTTTAATGCGAATGGAATTGCTGTTCCCATTCCCCTGCTTGTAACAATGTGTCCGTCTTGTACAACCGGTTCAAACACAACTTCGGCACCTGTAAGCTGAGCCTCAAATGATGGATAACAGCAAGCTCTTCTTCCTTCCAAAATTCCATACTTCCCAAGCACACTCGGAGCCGCGCATATAGCAGCGATGTTCTTCTTCTCATTATGAAAATCTTTCAAAATGTTCTGCACCCCTTTATGCTCACCCAAATGTAACGTTCCCGGCATTCCACCCGGAAGAACCAGCATATCTGCTACGCTAAAATCAGCCTCATCAAACATTTGATCTGCTTTTATGTTAATCCCATGTGCTCCATGAATATCAAGAGTATCCATAATTGAAACTGTCGAAACTTCTACCTTTGCTCTTCTCAAAATATCAACAACCGTCAAACCTTCTATTTCTTCAAATCCGTCTGCTAAAAATACACATACTTTTTTCATTGTACCATTCCTCCTCCGCAATTTAATTTAACAGTAATATTTTAATATACTCTTTCCGAACTAACAAGAATCTTTGGCTTTTTTATTGAAATTAATCCCATTAAACCTTAAAATCATGTATATACTATAACTACACTTACTTATAAACATTAGGAGATTACCATGGAAATTGAACGAAAATATTTAATTGATGCCACAAAACTGCCTTTTTCACCTGAAGATTATCCTGTTCATCACATCGAACAAGGATATTTGTGCACGGAGCCTGTTGTACGCATCCGCAAAGACAATGAAGATTATTTTCTTACCTACAAATCAAAAGGGCTGATGAGCCGGGAAGAATATAATCTCCCACTCACTAAAGATGCTTACAACCACTTAAAATCTAAAGTTGATGGTCGAATTATTTCAAAAAAACGCTATGTGATTCCTTTGTCACGTTTTATTACGCGAGGTACCTACTCCGATTTAAAAATCGAATTAGATATTTTTTCTGAAGATTTACAAGGACTGGTTCTTGCAGAAGTAGAATTCCACGACGAAGAAAGCGCACTTTCTTTTATACCTCCTGTATGGTTCGGCGAAGATGTAACATTTTCTTCTGAATACCATAACAGTAATTTAAGTCAGCGCACCGTTTTGTAATCATTTGTTTACATTTTACGTTTTTGCTCATTTTTGTTGCGTATGATTCTTTCCTTATTGGAAATTGATATAATAATCATATTAATTTTCAACAAGGAGGAGCATCGTGGCGAACTTACAGCTTGCAAAAAATTTACGAAAATACCGCAAAGCACGTGGTTATACACAGGACAAACTGAGCAAGTATCTTAACATCTCACGCCAAGCTTACTCTAATTATGAAAGAGCTAATCGTGATCCGGATATTGGATTGTTAATCAGACTATGTGAGCTTTATGACGTTTCAATGGAAGAACTCATCATTAAGCCTTTTAATCAAACCTATATCATCCATGAATCAGGAGACTATCATTTTGCTATCGAAGAAAAATCTAATGATTCCATTATTTTGATGCAAGATGAGATTGATTTGATTTTAAAATATCGTGATTCTTCTTCTGACACACGTGCTATGATTCATACACTGTTAGATTCAGCAAATGCATCACACTAGGCAAAAGAACCATAAGACTTACTTCTTTCAGGTAAATCTTATGGTTCTTTTATATCTTTATACTATCTTTTGTATTTCATAAATCCACTGTTTTTATTCTTCTATACGGATCATATGAATAATTCCAGGGAATTCTGCTGATTTTTCTTTATAACTTCCTTCTGTCATCTCTTCCGTAACAAAGCCGAATTCGCCATTCAATCCATCTACTTTCACAATTGAAATCGAACCAAATGTGCTCTCTAAATGTGACTTTATAGCTTCAGCGTCGCCTTTGATTCGGACAAAAAATTTCTTACTCGTATTATCAAGTGGCAGAAGCTCTAACTTCTCATTCTTCCACATCGTCATGATATTACGATTCAAATGTTTTGCTTCATCAACAACATCTGCAACAACTGCACTCGCTGTTGGAAGTTTACCCGCTCCACTTCCGTAGAACATTGCATCTCCAAGAACATTTCCGTGAACAAAAATCGCATTGAATACATCATTTACATTATAAAGAGGATGCTCTTTACGCAGTAATGCCGGAGCTACAATTGCATGCAAATGATCGCCATCTCTTTTACTTGACGCAAGTAACTTAATCGTCATTCCCATTTCTTTTGCATACATCATATCTTCTTTTGTAATATTTGTAATACCTTCTGTATAAATATCTTCAAAATCAACCTGCTGTCCTGAAATCAAAGAAGATAAAATCGCAATTTTACGACACGCATCATAGCCTTCTACATCTGCTTCCGGATTTCGTTCTGCATATCCTTTATCCTGTGCTTCTTTTAAAACTTCTGCGTAATCTGCTCCTTCATAGAACATTTTGGAAAGCATATAATTTGTTGTCCCGTTTAAAATACCTGTTATTTCTTCAATTTCATCTGCTGTCAATGAAGAGTTCAAAGGACGAATAATCGGAATTCCGCCACCAACACTTGCTTCAAACAAGAAGTTAATATTCTTATCGCGGGCAATAGACAATAATTCAGCTCCATGCTTAGCCACCAATGCTTTATTTGATGTTGCAACACTCTTTCCAGCCTGAAGGGAACGTTTTACAAAAGTATATGCAGGCTCAATTCCGCCCATTACCTCGACTACGATTTGTACATCCGGATCTTCTACGATCACGTTGAAATCATGTACCAATTTTTCCTGTATCGGATCTCCCGGAAAATCTCTCAGATCCAGAACATACTTCACATTCAACTCATCCCCGATTCTTTGGTTAATCCGTTCATGATTGGTATGAATGACTTCAACTACTCCTGATCCTACTGTGCCATAACCTAATACTGCTATATTTACCATTTCATTCTCCCTTTCTTGCTATACACATCTATCATCTAATTCGCACTCAAATATGCATTAATAAACGGATCCAGATAGCCATCCATAACTGCATTCACGTTACTGATTTCTTCGTTCGTTCTGTGATCTTTTACCATTGTATATGGCTGCATAACATATGAACGAATCTGATTGCCAAATCCAATATCCTTTACTTCACCGCGGATACCTGACATCTTGTCCGCCTGCTCCTGCTGTTTCAGCAAATATAATTTTGCTTTCAACATCTGCATTGCTTTATCTTTGTTCATATGCTGTGAACGCTCATTTTGACACTGTACTACAATTCCCGTTGGCAAATGCGTAATTCGAATTGCAGAAGATGTTTTATTAATATGCTGTCCACCGGCTCCGCTGGAACGATACGTGTCAATTCGAAGATCATCATCGTTAATCTCAACTTCAATATCCTCTTGAATATCCGGAATCACGTCGCAAGATGCAAACGAAGTCTGTCGTTTACCTGCTGCATTAAATGGTGAAATACGCACAAGACGATGCACACCCTTTTCGGAGCGCAGATATCCATATGCATTTTCTCCCTGAATTTCAATTGTTACACCTTTTATTCCTGCCACATCGCCTTCCAGATAGTCAAGCACTTCTACTGAATATCCTTTTTTCTCGGCCCAACGTGTATACATACGATACAGCATACTGGCCCAGTCACAGGATTCCGTTCCGCCTGCTCCTGCATGAATCGTCAGGATTGCACTGCACTTATCGTATTCTCCTGTAAGAAGCGTCTGTATTCTCAACTCTTCAAACTCTTCTTTAAACCGCTCCAGATCCTCTTGTATCTCTTGTATCGTATCGTCATCAGGTTCTTCTTCACTCATCTCTATCAGAAGACCGATATCCTCATAATCTGTAAACATTTGTTCAATCTGTTTTACAGAATCCTGGAGTCCTCTCAAATATTTCATTGTCTGCTGAGATTCCTCCGGATTATCCCAAAATCCAGGTTCTTCAATTCTTCTTTCTAATTCTTCGATTCGTTCTTTCTTTGACGCTAAGTCAAAGTGAATCCCTCAAATCTTTCAGCGGTTCTTCATATGCTGTCAACGTCTGTTTCAACTCATCTAACAAAACCACCTTATTCACCTCTTTCATTTTTATAATTATCTGCAAAAATTATACAATCTTTCTTCCACAGCACTGTTTGTATTTCTTTCCACTTCCGCAAGGGCATGGATCATTTGGATATATTTTCTTCTCTTCGCGTTTTTTCGGAGCTCGTACAGCCGTCTCGTCTTTATTCGTTCCTGTTACTTTCGCAACCTGCTCACGCTCTACTTTCTGCTCAACACGGATATTAAACAACGTCTTGATCGTCATCTCTGCGATAGCATTCGTCATTTCGCCGAACATATCATATCCCATCATTTTATATTCTACCAGCGGATCTCTCTGACCATATGCCTGAAGACCGATTCCCTGACGCAGCTGATCCATATCGTCAATGTGATCCATCCATTTTGCATCAATCACTTTTAACAATACAACACGTTCCATCTCTCGAATCTGTTCCGGTTCCGGGAATTCTGCTTCTTTACCTTCATATGCTTTAACAGCTTTTTCTTTCAATAAATGCTTCAGTTCCTTCTGCTGCATATCTTCAACTTCTTTTGCTGTAGGGAATTTTAATTGCGGAATAACATCATGAAGTGAAACTTCAAGTCCTGTCAAATCCCATTCTTCCGGATCTACATCCGGTGACACACAGCGATCGACCAGATTTTCCACATATTCTGTGATCATATTATAAACTGTATCGCGCATACTCTCGCCATCCAGAACGCGTCGTCTCTCTTCGTAAATGATTTCACGCTGTTCATTCATAACCTGGTCGTATTCCAATAAATTCTTACGAATTCCATAGTTATTGCTCTCAATTTTCTTCTGTGCCTTTTCTATTGCATTAGAAAGCATCTTATGTTCAATCTGCTCTCCGTCTTCTACACCCAAAGTGTTAAATACGGACATCAATTTTTCGGAACCGAATAATCTCATCAGATCATCTTCCAAAGAAATATAAAAGCGAGACTCTCCCGGATCACCCTGACGACCTGCACGACCACGCAGCTGATTATCAATACGACGAGATTCATGACGTTCTGTACCGATAATCTTCAATCCACCTGCTGCCTTTGATTCATCATCCAGCTTAATATCCGTACCACGGCCAGCCATGTTTGTAGCAATTGTAACAGCTCCATGTATTCCGGCATCTGCTACAATCTCAGCTTCCTGTTCATGGTATTTTGCATTCAAAACATTGTGAGGGATTCCCTCTTTTTTCAACATCTTGCTAAGTAACTCTGATACATCAATTGTAATTGTACCTACCAGAACAGGCTGGCCTGTTGCATGTGCTTCTTTTACTGCTTCTACAACAGCCTTATATTTTTCCTCTTTTGTCTTATAAACAGCGTCATCTAAATCCTTTCTCTGAACCGGAAGGTTTGTTGGAATTTCAATAACGTCCATTCCATAAATATCTCTAAACTCTTTTTCCTCTGTCAAGGCAGTACCTGTCATACCACTCTTTTTCTCATATTTATTAAACAAATTCTGGAATGTAATCGTTGCAAGAGTTTTGCTTTCCCTCATCACTTTTACATGCTCTTTAGCCTCGATTGCCTGATGGAGACCATCTGAATAACGGCGTCCAGGCATGATACGACCTGTAAACTCATCAACAATAACAACCTCTCCCTCTGGTGTCACCACATAATCCTGATCACGGAACATAAGGTTATGTGCACGCAATGCAAGAATAATATTATGCTGAATCTCAAGATTTTCCGGATCGGCAAGGTTTTCAATATGGAAGAATTTCTCTACTTTCTTCACACCATCTTCTGTCAGGTTTACAGATTTTTCTTTCTCATTTACAATATAGTCGCCTGTTTCCTCGATATCTTCTCCCATGATTGCATTGATCTTAGAGAATTCACCACTTGCCTCTCCACGTTCTAACTGACGTGCCAGGATATCGCAAGCTTCATACAATTTTGTAGATTTACTGCTCTGTCCAGAAATAATCAATGGTGTTCTTGCCTCATCGATCAATACTGAGTCGACCTCATCAATAACTGCAAAATTCAATCCGCGTTGTACAAGCTGCTCTTTATAAATAACCATATTATCTCTCAGATAATCAAATCCAAGCTCGTTATTGGTTACGTAAGTAATATCACAATCGTAAGCCGCACGTCTCTCTTCACTTTCCATGCTATTGAGAACTACTCCGACTGTCAGTCCTAAAAACTGGTGTACTTTTCCCATCCACTCTGCATCACGTCTTGCAAGATAATCATTGACTGTTACAATGTGAACGCCTTTTCCGCTCAATGCGTTCAAATAAGCAGGTAATGTAGAAACCAGTGTCTTACCTTCACCTGTTCTCATCTCTGCAATTCGTCCCTGATGTAAAATAATACCACCAATCAACTGTACACGATAATGTTTCATACCAAGACTTCTATAAGCCGCTTCACGTACTGTTGCATATGCTTCCGGTAAAATATCGTCTAATGTTTCCCCCTCATTCAGACGTTGTTTAAATTCTTTTGTTTTTCCTCTCAGTTCCTCATCAGAAAGTGCCTGCATCTGTGAATCCAATGCTTCAATCTGATCAACTATTGGATATATTCGTTTTAATTCGTTTTCACTATGTGTACCAAATATTTTCTGTATTAAACCCATAATCAGTAGTGTACTCCTTGTCTAATTTTACTCTGTTCTCCATTTTATCACTAATTGAGCTTAAATTCAATTACTGTTTCGTACAGTTTTGTATACTGCTTTTAACAATTTCGCGATATGATATTGATCCGCCAAATAAATCCAATGCACTTCCTATCGTATAATCCAATTTTCCGCCACAGGCTTCTTCAAATTTCTTCAAATCATCTATACTTCCAATACCCCCGGCATATGTAATCTTTGTACCATTCCACTTTCCGAGCATTTCGACGAGTTCCAGCTCCACTCCTGATGATTTTCCCTCTACATCCACACCATGGATTAGAAATTCATCACAATATTCTGCCAATTCATCTAGTGTTTTTTCATTTAATTTCACTTCCGTAAATGTCTGCCAACGATTTGTCACAACATAATAATCATTGTTTTTTTTGCGACAGCTCAAATCCAATACTAACTTTTCTTTTCCTGCTTCCTGCAATAACTTCTGTAAATTATCTTGATGAAATTTCCCATCTTGAAATACATAAGAAGTTACAATCACATGACTTGCACCTGCCTGCAAATATTCCTGTGCATTTTCCGCTGTTATCCCGCCACCGATCTGCATGCCTTTCGGATATGCCTGTAATGCTGATAGTGCTTGCTTTTTTGTCTCTTTATAATATTCTGAAGTCGGAGGATTCAGTAAAATAATATGTCCTCCTGACAATCCGTCTTTCTGATACATCTTTGCGTAATATGCAGCATCCAACTCTGAAGAGAAATTCGTTTTTGCTGTATCCCCTTTATCGCAAAGTGAACCGCCAACAATCTGTTTTACTTTTCCGTTATGTATATCAATACAAGGTCTGAATTTCATGGTATAATCCGCCTTTCTGCCTTTTAAATACTATTTCACATCATTTTGTGCCTCAATCACTTCACCATTTTATCATAGTAAAGTCAAAAAAGGAAGAGAAAACCAAATATCAGTTTCTCTCCCTCTATGTTACATGTTATTACTTTTAACGCATTTACAAACGACTTTTTCTATCGTACTGTACCCTTATCCGTTGCTCCATTATCAGTCATATCATCTACTGCATCATCAATTCCCTCGGTCACATCATTTACTGCATCATCGATAATACCATCTCCATCCTTATCAGTCTTTGTATCAGCTCCTTGATCCGTAGTATTATTATTTCCCTGATCCGCAGCATTCATTCCGGTGTTTGTTGTTCCACATGCAGTCATACTTCCCATCAACAATACACTGACAACTAATAATATCGCCGTTTTCATTTTCTTCATTTTGATTCTTCCTTTCCATAAAAAATCTTGTACACTTACTATGTACTTTTTTATCGTTTTTATGTTTGGAAAAATCTTCCAAGAGAAAAATTTCTATAGATATACAACTTTATAGTTTTTCTTTCAATTCACCACTGCGATAAGCCGCCAACAGTACTTCCAAATCTGCTATCTGTTCTTTTAATTCTTTTCCGACATCGGTATTTTCAACAAGACTTCTTTGTACAACACGGCGGATCACCATACTTTCTGAATGAATATCACTTTCTTTTTCAATCGCAGATTCTGTTGATTCAAATGGTTCGTGCGCAACAAGCAACAATCCATAAGAATTGTAGATTAATGTATATCCGGCAATTCCTGTTTCTCGTTGATAAGCTTTTGAGAATCCACCATCAATTACCATGACTTTACCATTACATTTCACAGGGCTTTCCCCGTTTTTTCTTTTAACCGGAACATGTCCATTAATAATATGCGTATCATCCGATTTAAAATCCAACCCAAACTCTTTCATAATAGATGCAATTACTTTTTCATTTTCTATATATTGATAGTATGGATTTTTCACCTCTGTATGAGTTTCTTTCTCCGCAAGAAAATATCGTTCGAAGGTCGCCATTTTATCCTTTCCAAACAATGGTGAATTCGGATTCAGCCAGATATACCACATGATATCTTTTCCGTTTTCCAAATCCTCTTTGTTAACTGCGAAAAATCCTTTTCTTACATAACGCTCTAATGCATCATACAAAGACTTGCCTTTGAATTTTTTACTAAACAATGTTACTTCTTTCAAAGTTCCATCTTCATTTAATGGTACACACCCATGATACAACAAGTTATTGTTGTAGACCTTATACAAACTTCCTTTCGAAAGTAGAAAATGCATATGTTCCTGCAGTTTTTCACATCCGGTAAACGCACGTTCCAATCGTTCCATTACATCTTCCTCGTCTGCCGACAACTGATATGGGTTCTTTGGATCGATCGTTGGGAAGTTTGTATCCAGCAATTTATACTCTTTTCCATCTAACGTAATAGTCCCTTTTTCATAATCAATCCGATGTAAAAGGGCGCGCTCTTCCAACCCAAATCCCGGCTGACGTCTGATTGTCTGTCCTTCAATTTTAAACTGAATAATTGAAATTGCTTTATGCATTCTCATATTCAGCTCCATCTCTGCCCTATTTGGATTGTCCGAACCTTTCAGCTTAAAGCAATCACACGGATCATCTCCATATACCTGAAGTGCAAATGTCGCTAATGGAAGGAGATTAATTCCATATCCATCTTCAAGAATATCCAAATTGCCATAACGTGCACAAATTCGGATTACATTCGCAATACATGCTAATTGTCCTGCCGCAGCTCCCATCCATACAACATCATGGTTGCCCCACTGAATATCCAGTGAATGATAACTCATCAGCTTATCCATAATAATATGTGGTCCCGGTCCTCTGTCATAAATATCTCCTACAATATGCAAATGATCTACAACCAGGCGCTGGATCAATGATGAAATCGCAATAATAAATTCTTCCGCCCGTCCAATTCGAATGATCGTCATTATAATCTCATTATAATAAGATTCTTTATCATTTATTTCTGAACGTTCTGTAATCAATTCTTCTATAACATAAGCAAAATCTTTTGGCAGTGCTTTCCTTACTTTGGAACGAGTATATTTGCTTGCTGCCCTCTTACTCACTTCAATCAAACGATACAGATTAATCTTGTACCAATCCTCCATATTTGATTCTGTCTTCTTTACTTGAACTATCTTATCTTTCGGATAATAAATCAATGTTGCGAGAGATTGCTTATCCCTGCTGCTCAATGTATTTCCAAAAACATCATTAATTTTTCTCCTCACAGATCCTGAGCCATTCTTTAGTACGTGAGAAAACGCCTCATACTCTCCATGAACATCTGTAATAAAATGTTCTGTACCCTTTGGCAAATTCAAAATTGCCTGTAAATTGATAATCTCTGTAGATGCTGCTGCTATCGTTGGATATAGATCAGACAAACGATCCAGATACCTTTCTTCCAAATTTCTCATAAACGATTCCTTTTCCCCTGAGTTCATCTAACCTCAAGAACCTGTTTTTTATTTTTTATTCTATTAAAATGCAATTACGTCACTCATATCGTACATTCCAGCCGGTTTGCCTGCCAGATATTTTGCAGCTTCAACAGCCCCTTTTCCAAATACACTTCTGGAATATGCTGTATGTTTAAACTCAATCACTTCATCTGTTCCGGCAAAAATCACTTCATGCTCTCCGACAATTGTTCCGGCACGAACTGCTGAAATACCAATTTCTTTTGAGTCGCGTTTCTGACGCACCTGGCTTCTGTCATAAACATAGTTGTATTCATTATTCAATGCATCATTAATAGAGTCTGCAAGTGCAAGTGCTGTTCCACTTGGCGCATCCAGTTTTTGATTGTGATGCTTTTCTACTAATTCAATATCATATCCTGCCGGTGCCAGCACCTTAGCGGCATCCTTCAAAAGCTTTAACAAAAGATTGATTCCCATAGACATATTCGCAGATTTTAAAATTGCAACTTTTTCAGAAGCTTCTTTAATTTTCTGCAGCTGTTCCTCTGAATAACCCGTTGAACAAATTACCGCCGGCACTTGCTTACTTATACAATAAGCCAACAATCCTTCCAATGCTGCAGCATTCGAAAAATCAATCACCACATCAACTTCTACATCACAATCTGCAAAACTTTTAAATACCGGATATGTATTCGAAATTCCAGTATAAGTATCTATTCCTGCCACGATTTCAACCTGCTCATCCTCTTTTACAAGACCTGTTATCATCTGTCCCATCTTTCCATTGCATCCACTCATCAAAACTCTTATCATGTTTCTATCCTCCTGTATTTCACTGCGTTCTAGTCTTTTTAACCCATATTCTGTCACTAAGTATGGCTGATAGCTTTTTATGTATTTAATCACTACTAACAAAAAGGATATCATATTTGAAGCAATTCCTCAAGAAATGATATCCTTTTAACGATCCCTTTTACCTAAAACAGATTACTGACCAATTTATATTATACAATATCAGCTTACTTTTTGTTTCTTATTCTATACATTCTAATTTGCTTACGGAAACTTCATATGCTGTTCTTGTTTCAGTTTCTGCCTCGGATAATTTTTTCACATAATTTCTGCTTTGAATTCTTCCAAGCAATTGTACGTGTTCTCCAACCTCAAATCCCGAAGCATATCTTGCATTTCTTCCCCAGCATATACAAGGAATATAATCTGATTTTCCATAAGGTCTGTTTACAGCCAGAAGCAAATCTGCAATTTCTCTTCCCAACGGAGTTTTTCTGTAAATTGGTTTTTTACAAATGTATCCTTCTAATAGGATATGATTTGTCTTCGCTCCATCCAATTCTTCATCTACAAATTCCAGTTCACGGACAAACACAGACAATACCAATCGATTTTTTTGTTCTTCATGCCGGTTATACGAACGGAACTGCCCGGATACTTTAATAAATTCCCCGGTATAGTCCTGATTTACATCAATCAAACGTTCCGATATTGTGAGCGGAATCCGATCTTCCGAATTGCTCAATCGCTTCACCATAACATCCATTACATAAAATCCTTCTCCAAACACCTCATGGCTATATGTAAGAGGTGAAGCAACCTCTCCCATAATTGTTACCTGATTATTTTCAATAATCTTATCTGACATAATTTGTAATTCTCCCTTCCTCTTCGCGGTATTTTTAAGTCATTACTAAATCTATGTTCTTTAACACCTTTTTTAGAACAAATTTATCCCAAAATCGCTCGACAGCCGAAAACGACTTTTTTCGCAGACATATTTTTTACATATATAGGTATTGTAAATTTGAAATTTTGTGATAGAATAAAAAAGTTGTAACTTTATCATGATGTATTTAGGAAAGTGTGTGAAGCTATGAAAACAAAACGAGAAGATGTTAGAAATATTGCAATTATCGCTCACGTAGACCACGGCAAGACAACTCTGGTCGATGAGCTTTTAAAACAAAGCGGTGTATTCCGCGAGAATCAGGAAGTTGCTGAACGTGTCATGGACTCTAATGATATTGAGCGTGAACGTGGAATTACAATCCTGTCTAAAAATACTGCTGTATATTATAAAGGAACAAAAATCAATATCATTGATACACCGGGACATGCTGATTTCGGTGGTGAAGTAGAACGTGTATTAAAAATGGTAAATGGTGTTATTCTTGTTGTAGACGCATTTGAAGGTGCAATGCCACAGACAAAATTTGTACTGCGTAAAGCATTGGAATTAAATCTTCCGGTTATCGTATGTATCAATAAGATTGATAGACCTGAAGCCAGACCTGATGAAGTTATTGATGAGGTTCTGGAACTTTTTATGGATTTGGATGCATCTGAGGAGCAGTTAGATTGTCCATTTGTTTATGCATCTGCAAAAGCAGGTATTGCTGTGCTTGATCTTTCTGACGAAGAAAAAGATATGCAGCCTTTATTTGAAACAATCATTGATTATATTCCTGCTCCTGAGGGAGATCCAGAGGCTTCAACTCAGGTTTTGATCAGTACTATTGATTATAATGAATATGTAGGTCGTATCGGAGTCGGTAAGGTAGATAATGGAACAATTTCTGTAAATCAGGATGTTGTTGTTGTAAACCATCATGATCCGGATAAACAGCAGAAGGTTAAAATCAGCAAATTATATGAATTTGATGGATTGAATAAAGTAGAAGTAAAAGAAGCTACTATTGGTTCCATCGTTGCTATTTCCGGAATTTCAGATATTTCTATTGGTGATACAATTTGTTCTCCTGATAACCCGGTTGCTATCCCATTCCAGAAGATTTCTGAGCCTACAATTTCTATGCAGTTTATCGTAAACGACAGCCCTTTTGCAGGACAGGAAGGTAAATTTGTAACTTCCCGTCACCTCCGTGATCGTTTACTTCGCGAATTAAACACAGATGTAAGTCTTCGTGTAGAAGAAACAGAAAATGCCGACAGTTTTAAGGTTTCTGGACGTGGAGAATTACATTTATCTGTTTTAATCGAAAACATGCGCCGTGAAGGTTATGAATTTGCAGTCAGCAAAGCAGAGGTATTATATAAAACAGATGAAAACGGAAAGAAACTCGAGCCTATGGAGCTTGCTTATGTTGATGTGCCGGATGAGTTTACCGGAACAGTTATTGATAAATTAAGCCAGAGAAAAGGTGAACTCCGCAGTATGGGAATGTCCAATGGAGGATATACTCGTCTTGAGTTCTCTATCCCAGCTCGTGGACTGATTGGATATCGTGGAGAATTTATGACAGATACAAAGGGAAATGGTATCTTAAATACAAGTTTCGAAGGTTATGCTCCATATAAGGGCGATATTCAGTATAGAAAACAGGGTTCCCTCATCGCTTTTGAGACAGGTGAATCTGTGACTTATGGTCTCTATAGTGCTCAGGAACGCGGAACATTATTTATCGGTGCCGGAGAAAAAGTATATTCTGGTATGGTTATCGGACAAAATGGTAAGACTGATGATATCGAATTAAATGTATGTAAGACCAAACATCTTACAAACACTCGTTCATCAAGTGCAGATGAAGCACTTCGACTGACACCTCCTCGTATTTTAAGTCTTGAAGAAGCATTGGACTTCATCGATACAGATGAACTTCTGGAAGTAACACCAAGCTCACTTCGTATCCGCAAGAAGATTCTTGATGCAAGAATGCGTAAAAGAAGTAATATAAAATAATATTTTAAGGCGGACGGTAACTATTCTGTCCGCTTTTATTTTTTTGAGTTTTTTGATTTTTTCACTCTTTTTTCAGACAATTTCTCTGTACAATCATTCAATCATATGTTATAATCCCTATATAAATACAGATGATTTCATTATTTTTCTGTATAATATGAACAAAAGGAGTTGATTGGCATGAAATTTATTATCAGCGGAAAGAACATCGAGGTAACACCTGGATTAAAAGACACAGTCGAACAAAAATTAGGAAAACTTGAGAGGTATTTCACTCCTGAAACCGAAATCATTGTAACACTCAGCGTAGAAAAAGATCGCCAGAAGATTGAAGTAACGATTCCTGTAAAGGGAAATATTATTCGTTCAGAACAGACAAGCAGCGATATGTATGTATCCATCGACCTTGTAGAAGAAGTGATTGAACGCCAGCTTCGAAAATACAAAAACAAACTGGTAGCGAGAAGCCAGGGTCATCCTACCGCTTCTTCATCAGGCAATAATTTCAAAAAAGAATTTTTTGAATCCGATGACGATTCTTCTGAAACAGATGAAGTTAAGATTGTACGTACAAAACGTTTTGGAATTAAACCAATGTATCCGGAAGATGCTTGCATCCAGATGGATCTTCTCGGACATAACTTCTTCGTATTTTCTAATGCAGAAACAGATGAAGTTAATGTTGTATATAAAAGAAAAGATGGTTCTTTCGGTTTGATTGAACCAGAGTTTAATTAATTTTTAAATTCGTAAGTTTTAAACTTACATAAATAAGTTCAGAGCAGGAACAATTGTTTAAACTAATTTGTTCCTGCTCTGTCTTGTTATAACGCTTTTTTATTTATCAATTATCAAACTGGATCATTTGTCCCTCCACATTAGCAAAACTGCACTCTTCTATTCTCTCGACTACAGTTTGTCCATTTGTCACTTCCGTAATATCACGTTGAAGTACAGTTTCCTCCTCTTTTGATATGTAAACAAAAACCTCTACATTTTCTTGATATACCGAGTCTATAATCTGAACTCCTTTTTGTCCCAATAAATATTGGATTTTACCAAGAGTAGTATAATCCGTCTGGATTTTCACTTTATAGCCTTGTATTTTTGTAACAATCGTACTGGCTGCAATTCCTTCCTGCGCTGCCTGTGTATATGCACGTACCAGACCGCCTGTTCCAAGCAATGTTCCTCCAAAATAACGTGTCACAACAATTAGAACATTATGAATTTCATTTCCTCGTATCACTTCCAGAATAGGTTTTCCTGCTGTGCCACTAGGCTCCCCATCATCGCTGCAACGCTCCTGAACTTGTTCGTCTCCGATTGCATATGCCCAACAATGATGTCTCGCATCCCAATATTTCTTCTTAACTTTTTCTAAAATTTGAAGTGCTTCTTCCTCTGAAGAAACTGAAAATATATCTGCAATAAATCTTGATTTCTTTTCAACGATTTCGGCACTGTTCCCCTGATAGACTATTTTTATATTCATTTACCTATAATTGCTCCTTTTTTACCATTTCTCACGGTTTCCATTATACTAAAGCAGAAGAAAACTACAAGAATTTATTAAAAATTTTTATCTATATATAAACTTTTTATTTTCTACTTTATTTAGAATACTAATTTTGATATAATAGAAACTAATGAATAAAGGAGGAAATTATTCATGAATTACGGAAAAAACAATCTTACACGGAGGAAAAAGTCGATCTCCTCGAAAAAAAAGATGAAGAAAAAGCGGGTTTGGGTACGTTTTTTTAAAGCTCTCCTTATCTGTATTCTTCTTCTCGCAGTAATTGGTGTTGCAGGCGTCGGCATATTTACCAAGAAGATTATCGATAACACTCCAACAGTAACTCCTGCAGATGTAAAGCCAAGCGCTTTTGTAACCACTGTTGTTGCCGAATCAGATGGTTCTGTTTTGGAAGAATTTAAACAGTCTGGTTCTAACCGAATTTATAAAAATATCGATGAAATTCCGGTTAATCTCGCACATGCTTTTGTAGCAATTGAGGACGAGCGTTTTTATCAGCATAATGGTATTGACTTACGTGGTATCGCACGTGCAGCAGTTGTCGGTATCACATCCGGAGACTTTTCGGAAGGTGCCAGTACACTTACACAGCAGTTGATCAAAAACAATGTATTTCCAAACTTCATAGATGAAAAAACATTTTATGATCGTTTAGAGCGAAAGATACAGGAGCAATATCTTGCAATTGCCATCGAAAAGCAAATGTCAAAGGATGAAATTTTGGAAGCGTATATGAATACGATCAATCTTGGACAAGGTTGTCTTGGTGTTCAGGCTGCTTCAATGCGTTATTTTGGAAAAGATGTTTCACAGCTGACACTTTCTGAATGTGCTGTTATTGCCGGTATCACTCAGAACCCAACCGAGTTTGATCCGGTTGTATATCCTGATAATAATTCGAAACGTCGCAACAAAGTTTTGAAGAATATGTTAGAACAAGGATATATCACTCAGGCTGAATATGACGAAGCAAAAGCCGATCCGGTTTACGAACGCATTTTGCCTAATGCTTCTATAACTGATACAACACCTTATTCTTATTTCAATGATGATTTGTCTCAACAGATTATCAAAGACTTGATGGAACGAAAAGCTTACACAGAGACGCAGGCTTACAACGCTCTTTACAGTGGTGGTCTTACAATTACTTCTACTCAGGATCCTGCAATCCAGCAGATTTGTGATGAAGAAGTTGCCAATGATGCTGTTTATCCTGTTGGAACTGAATATGGTCTGGAATACGCAATGACAATTTATCGTGCTGACGGCTCTGTTGAAAACTATAGTAAAGAGATGCTTGCTGATTATATTCGAAATGCGTGGGGACGTGAATATCCACTTATTTATTCTTCACCGGATGAAGCTTATACTGCTATCAATGAATACAAATCAACATTGAACATTGCTGAAGGCGAAACTGTTGATGAAAGTGTTGATATCACTCCACAGCCACAGGTTTCTGTCGTAGTTATGGAGCAATCTACCGGAAAAGTAAAAGCAATAGTCGGCGGCCGAGGTCAAAAAACATCCAGCCTTTCATTGAATCGTGCAACCGATTCAACCAGACAGCCTGGTTCATGTTTTAAAGTATTATCCACATATGCTCCGGCATTGGATTCAGCCAAATATACACTGGCTTCTCCACTTAAGAATGCTGGTCCTTATGTGTATTCAGACGGCTCGAAAGCTGAAAACTGGGACAAAGTATATCCGGGAACTTCTACAATGCGCTACTCTATCGAACACTCGATCAACGTTGCCGCATTAAATACAATTACAGACATCGGTCCACAGACAGCTTATGATTATTTGATTAACTTTGGATTTTCTACTCTGGTAAATTATGACAACGATAACTTCCCTGGAATGACGGATGTTCTGCCTTCTACAGCTTTAGGTGGTATTACACGTGGTGTATATAACATTGAGTTAACAGCTGCATATGCAACAATTGCAAACAATGGAACTTATATCAAACCAATTTTATATACAAAGGTTGTCGATCATGATGGAAATGTTCTGCTGGATAACAGCACTCCTGATTCACATCAGGTAATCAAGGATTCTACTGCTGCTTTACTGACAAGTGCAATGCAGGATGTAATCAATAAAGGTACCGGTACTGCTGCTCGTCTGGATGGTATGCCATCTGCAGGAAAGACAGGTACAACTGAAAAAAGTAATGACTTATGGCTTGCTGCTTATACTCCTTATTACACCGCTTCTGTATGGGGTGGATACGACTGTAACAAACCAATGGAAAATATTTATAATCAGTATTGGCATGAAGTAATTTGGAAGAACATTATGACAAGAATTCATGCAGGACTTCCTTCTAAGGACTTTACGATGCCATCTTCTGTTCAACAGAAAACGATTTGTACACAGACAGGATATTTGGCAACTTCAAGTTGTCCGTCATTCACTGAATATTTTGCAGAAGGAACCGGTCCGACTCAGAGCTGTGCCGGTCACGTAACATCAAAACCAGCTGATTCGGATAAGACAAAGAAAACAGAGGACTCGGATGAGAAAAACGATGATAATGACAGTTCATCAGACAATAATACATCATCCGGCACTAATTCAGGTAGTGATTCTTCCAATAGTAATAGTAATACTACAACTACCACTCCTGGTGGTGATTCTAGCGGAGGTACAGCCTCTGACGGTGATAGTTCAGGAACTGATAGTTCAGGTCAGTAATTTATCTCAGTGGGAGTCCAATCTCCGACTGAGATAAACGCTCCGCGAGGATGCACAGTGATTCTAAAAATATTACAAAAAGAAATCCGGCAAAGGTATATTTCCCTTGTCGGATTTCTTTTTATATCTCATTTAATATTATCTGTTCTTTGCAAGATTCTCCTGTACTCTCTTATATAATTCCTGAGCTGCGTTATATCCCATCTGTTTTTGTCTATGGTTGACAGCTGCTGATTCTACTATAATGGCAAGATTACGTCCCGGACGGATTGGAATATTATGGCATACCACTTTATTTCCAAGGAATTCTGTATAACTTTCTTCAAGTCCTAAACGATCATATTCTTTTTCTCTGCTCCAGTCTTCCAAAGTAATAACCAAATCAATATTCTGCGTTTCACGTACACTTTGAACACCAAACATAGATTTTACATCCACGATACCAATACCTCGAAGCTCGATAAAATGTCTTGTAATATCCGGTGCTGAACCTACAAGTGTCTCATCACTTACTTTACGAATCTCCACCACATCATCTGTCACAAGACGATGTCCACGTTTGATCAGTTCCAAAGCGGCCTCACTTTTTCCTATGCCACTCTCACCCATAATCAAAACACCAACACCATAAACATCCACTAATACTCCATGAATAGAAATACATGGCGCAAGTTTTACGTTCATCCAACGAATCAATTCTGCCATAAATCCAGATGTCTGTTTTTCTGTCTGAAAAATCGGAATATCCTGTTTCGCTGCTTTCTCGATAAGTTCCTTATCCGGCTCCAGATTTCTGCTAAATACAATACAAGGAACTTTATATGTCACCAATTCATCGTATATTTTTATCTTTCTTTCATAATCTAAAGTCTGCAAATAAGTGTATTCCACGTATCCGATAATCTGCACACGATCTGAATCAAAATGATCAAAGAAACCTGATAGCTGTAATGCCGGTCTGTTTACCTCCGGAATACTTACCTCTTTTCCTTTCAACTCAACTGTTGGTGTCAGATTTTTTAATTCCATTTTTTCTGCTAATTCACTTAATTTCACACCATGTCCCATAACTTTTCTCCTCTTCTAGCTATTATTTTCATTCATTTTACTGTAGTCTTTGGACTTTTTAGCTTAGCTTTGTATCTATTTTAACACTAATGAAAAAATTTGTATACAGATTCTGCTGCCTTTTCATTCATTGATGGTATTCGAGCTAATTCTTCAACTGTAGCAGCTTTAATTGCCTCCAGGCTGACAAATTCTCGCATTAAACTCTTTCTTCTTGAAGGTCCGATTCCTTCAATATCATCTAATATTGAATGTACCTGTCCTTTTCCTCTCAATTGTTTATGATATTCGATTGCAAATCGATGTGCCTCATCTTGAATTCGCGTAATCAAACGAAATGCTTCTGAAGAACGGTCAATTGTAATCTCTTCATTTTGAAAATAGAGTCCTCTTGTTCTATGATGATCATCTTTGACCATTCCACAAACCGGGATATTCAAATGAAGTGCATCTAAAACCTCCAACGCAATATTTACCTGTCCTCTTCCTCCATCCATTAAGATTAAATCCGGAAATACTGTGAACCCGCCTACCTCTTTACTTTCTTCTTTTTCTTTCAGGCCATGCATAAATCTTCTTGTCAAAACCTCTCGCATACTTGCATAATCATCTGCACCTTTTACACCTTTAATCTTGAACTTACGATAATCATTCTTCTTTGGTTTCCCACGTTCATAAACAACCATTGAGCCTACTGATTCAAACCCATTTGTATTTGAAATATCATATGCTTCCATACGATATATTTCCTGCACTCCAATTAATTTTTCGATTTCCTTTACGGCACCGATTGTCCGTCCTTCTTCTCTTTTAAGACGTTCCTTATCTTTCGTAAGAACCATTTTTGCATTATTTTCTGCGAGTTCCACCATTTTTTCCTTGGTTCCTTTTTTAGGGACAAGAATAGACACCTTAGCACCACGCTTTGCAGAAAGCCACTCTTCAAGCAAACTACTATCCTCCAGCACTTCCTGAACCATTAAAACACTTGGAATAAATGGCGTTCCTGCATAATACTGCTTGATAAAACTATCTATAATATTTGCTTTTAATTCATCCTGCTGAATTTTTAAATAAAAGTGATCACGTCCGATCAGTCGTCCGCCACGTATAAAAAAGACTTGCACAACGGCATCTTCCTTGTCCGTTGCCACAGCCAGAATATCTCTATCCTCCCAACTGCTGTCCGTAATCTTTTGTTTCTGTGCAATTTTATTCACACTATTCAATAATTCTCTGTATTCTATTGCTTTCTCAAATTCCATTTTTTCTGATGCCTTAAGCATTTTCTCTTCCAGCTCTTTTTGAATCGGTGCATAATTTCCTCCCAAAAAGCGTAACACTTCCGCTATTGATTTTCCGTATTCTTCTTGTGATATATACCCCTGACAAGGTGCATCGCATTGTTTAATATGATAATTTAAGCAAGGTCTTTCTTTTCCTATATCCTTTGGAAGGCTTCTATTACAGCTTCGTATATGATATAGCTTATGCAATAATTCAATTGTATCTCTTACCGCCTGACTGCTTGTAAATGGTCCAAAATACTTTGCTTTATCTTTCAACATCTTCCGTGCCAGCATAACTCTTGGATAGGGTTCGTTTGTTGTAACCTTTATAAATGGATATGCCTTATCATCCATCAGCATCGTATTATATTTTGGATGATGTTCTTTAATCAAATTACACTCTAAAACCAGCGCTTCCAATTCAGAATCCGTTACGATATATTCAAATCTACGAATATGCGTAACCATTTGTTCAATTTTCACACTTTTATTCCGGCTGCTTTGAAAATATTGACGAACACGATTTTTCAGGCTGATGGCTTTTCCCACATATATAATGTGATCCTTTTCATCATGCATCAAATAGACGCCAGGCTTTCCAGGTAATTTCTTTAATTCTTCCTCTATATTAAAATTCTGTTCCTGCATTCGTTTTTTCACCTCTCCCACTGAGACAAATTTGCTGTTACTCACCACCTGAAAGATGTGGGAGTCTTCTCGACTGAGATAAAAAAACAGGGATAAACTCATCCCTGCTTTTTACTACTCTTCCACCACATCTGGCTTTTTAAGCTTCTGCATCTTCTGTCTCATCTGTATTATCAACTTCTGCATCTTCTGTCGGTTTCATCACAATTCTGTCTTCTTTCTTTTCTTGTGACTCATCTGGTTCAGGGATTCCCTTCACTTCACGGAAAATCTTCATGAATTCTTTTCCTGTGATGGTTTCTTTCTCAATCAAGAATGCTGCGATTTTATCCAAAGCTTCTCTGTTCTCAGTCAACAATGATTTTGCCTCATCATAAGCTTTCTTCAACATCTCCATAACTTCTTTATCTATCTCTGCAGCCGTTGCTTCCCCACAATTCATGACCGCACGACCATCCAAATATCTGTGCTGCACGGATTCCAGACCAATCAAGCCAAACTTTTCAGACATACCATACTGCGTGATCATTGCTCTTGCAATCTTTGTAGCCTGCTCTATATCATTAGATGCTCCTGTTGTAACAGTATCAAAAACAATTTCCTCTGCCGCACGACCTGCCAATGCCCCTACAAGCATTGCCTCTAATTCTTTCTTTGTATTCAAGAATTTCTCTTCTTCCGGTGTTTGCATTACATATCCAAGAGCCCCCATTGTTCTAGGCACAATTGTAATTTTCTGAACCGGCTCTGCATCTTTTTGAAGAGCACTCACCAACGCATGTCCGACTTCGTGATATGAAACAATTCGGCGTTCCTCGTTGCTCATAATTCTGTCTTTTTTCTCTTTTCCAACCAGAACTACTTCAACTGCCTCAAATAAATCTTTCTGACTTACAACCTGACGTCCATGCTTAACTGCATTGATTGCAGCCTCATTGATCATATTAGCAAGATCTGAACCAACCGCTCCTGATGTAGCCAATGCAATTGCTTCCAAATCAACAGTCTCATCCATCTTAACATCTTTTGAATGTACTCTTAAAATCTCCACACGGCCTTTCAAATCCGGTTTATCAACAATGATTCTTCTATCGAAACGTCCTGGTCTTAAAAGTGCCGGATCCAGCACTTCCGGTCTGTTTGTTGCTGCTAAAAGCAAAAGACCTTTATTTGTATCAAATCCATCCATCTCCGCCAAAAGCTGATTCAATGTCTGCTCTCGTTCATCATTACCGCCACCCATAGCTGTATCACGGCTTTTACCAATCGCATCAATCTCATCAATAAACACAATACATGGTGCCATCTGCTGAGCCTGTTTAAATAAATCTCGTACTCTGGATGCTCCTACACCAACATACATCTCCACAAATGCAGAACCCGATAACGAGAAAAATGGAACCTTTGCCTCTCCAGCAACAGCCTTGGCAAGCAAAGTCTTACCTGTTCCCGGAGGGCCTACAAGTAATGCTCCTTTTGGAAGTTTTGCTCCGATACCTGTATATTTACCCGGGTTATGCAGGAAATCAACTACCTCCTGCAAAGACTCTTTTGCTTCATCTTCACCTGCAACATCCTGGAATGTCACTCCGGTTTCTTTCTCCACATATACTTTCGCATTGCTCTTTCCTATTCCCATCATACCGCCACCTTTGGTCATGCGTTTCATAAGGAAATTAAACAATATCATAAGTAATACAATTGGAAGAATTACTGTTACAAACATTTCAAATATGATAGAAGACATTGTATCAGGAATTTCCTGCTCATAGTCTACCCCGGCATTATATAAACGTTCTGGCAGTGAATCATCATTCACTATCCCCGTATAATAATCCGGTTCTTTTGTGCTCTCCATATCACTTTCTGAAACACCAAGCTGCTTTGCCAGATCATCTGCCAAGTCTTGTGCTTCCTGTAATGTACTGTTCTCAGTTGTCGCAGACTCAGTTGAATTCTGCGTAGTATCGTCGTCGTCCAGTTCTTCTTTTACTGATACGCCATCTTTTAATGTAATATAAATTCTTGATGAACTGATCTTAACTTTATCAACTTTTCCATCATCTACCATTTTCAGAAATTTATAATAGCTGATTTCCTGCGGATTCTTATCCTGCATCAATGAATACAGCCCCATTACAACAAAAATAGCCAGTAAGGTGGTAATTATGATTACACTCCATCCCTGCCGGTTATTTCTAGGCTTATTGTTATTATTTTGATTATCCATTCTGTTCCTCCTAAAGTCCACTGTTATCATTATAAATTCCACAAACTTATAAATCAATAAAAAAATAGTGAAAATATTGTAAACAACAGCAATTATATAGTATACTATAGCATGTAGGATTTTTTCTTGTTACTTTTTGTCATAAAATGTAAGGAATCTTCCTATCAAGAAAAATCAATGTCATTAAATATAAAGAGAGGTCAACATGAAAATAGGTTTTGATAATGAAAAGTATCTAAAAATGCAGTCCGAACATATTCGTCAAAGAATTGAACAGTTTGATCATAAATTGTATCTTGAATTTGGCGGTAAACTTTTTGACGACTATCATGCATCCAGAGTTCTTCCGGGATTTCAGCCGGACAGTAAACTTCAGATGCTGAAGCAATTAAGTTCTCAGGCGGAAATCATCATTGTAATCAGCGCTAAAGATATCGAAAAAAATAAAGTGCGTGGTGATCTGGGGATCACTTACGATTCCGATGTTCTTCGTCTTATGGATTCTTTCCATGATAATGGACTTTACGTAGGCAGTGTCGTAATCACTCAATTTTCCGGTCAGGAAAGTGCACTGATGTTTAGAAACCGTTTGGAAAAACTCAACATTAAAGTTTATATGCACTACAATATCCCTGGTTATCCTTCCAATGTGGCACAGATTGTCAGTGATGAAGGCTATGGAAAAAATGATTATATTGAAACAACCAGACCTCTGGTCATTATTACTGCACCAGGTCCTGGAAGCGGTAAGATGGCAACTTGTCTGTCTCAGTTATATCATGAGCATAAAAGAGGAATTCATGCAGGATATGCCAAATTTGAAACATTCCCTATCTGGAATCTTCCATTAAGCCATCCTGTTAATCTTGCTTATGAAGCTGCAACTGCCGATTTAAATGATATCAACATGATTGATCCATACCATTTAGAAGCATACGGGGAAACAACCGTAAATTACAACCGTGATGTAGAGATTTTCCCTGTACTCAATACTATTTTCCATAAAATTTATGGAAAGAGCCCTTACAAATCTCCTACTGACATGGGAGTCAACATGGCTGGAAATTGTATTTGTGATGATGAGGCATGCCGCGAAGCATCACGTCAGGAAATTATTCGTCGTTACTATGAAGCAAAGAACGCGATTTTAAAAGGAACCTGTTCTGAAGAGACAATACAAAAACTGGAACTTCTTATGAGTCAGGTAGACGTAACAGTTCAGGATCGCCCTGTTGTTGCAGCAGCAATGAGCCGTGCCGAAGAGACAAATGGTCCTGCTGCTTCTCTTGAACTTCCTGATGGTAAAATCGTAACCGGTAAGACATCTGCTCTCCTTGGTGCGTCCGCTGCACTTTTGCTTAACGCAATCAAGGAACTCGCTGGTCTGGACCACGAACTCCAGATTATTTCACCAGAGTCTATCGAACCGATTCAAAAGCTTAAGACAGAATACTTAAGAAGCCAGAACCCTCGTCTGCATACAGATGAAGTATTGATTGCACTTTCTGCGAGTGCTGCTTCAAGAAAGGATGCTGCACTTGCATTACAGCAGCTCCCTAAATTACGTGGATGTCAGGCTCATACTTCTGTTATGTTGTCTAATGTCGACATTAAAATATTTAAAAAATTAGGTGTTCAGCTTACCTGTGAGGCAGTCTATGAGAACGGACATGTCTATCACTAAAAAACAGGACTGTACTTTCCTTTATCTAAGTATGCTTTTTGTAATTTGGGGGAATATAACAAATTTACTTTAGAGATTTATACTAAGGAGGATAATATGGCAGTAAAATATGTATTTGTCACCGGAGGTGTCGTATCCGGTCTTGGAAAAGGAATCACAGCAGCATCTCTCGGCCGTCTTTTGAAGGCCCGCGGATATACTGTGACAATGCAAAAATTTGATCCTTATATTAATATTGATCCGGGAACAATGAATCCCGTTCAGCACGGAGAAGTCTTCGTAACAGATGATGGTGCTGAAACAGACCTTGACCTTGGACATTATGAACGTTTTATCGATGAGAATCTCACTAAAAACTCGAATGTCACAACAGGTAAAATTTATTGGTCTGTATTACAGAAAGAACGTCGTGGCGATTTCGGTGGAGGTACCGTTCAGGTTATTCCACATATTACAAACGAGATCAAAAGCAGATTTTACCGTAATCCTGCTGCTACAGATACTGAAATCGCGATTATTGAGGTTGGTGGTACTGTCGGAGATATTGAGAGTCAACCATTTCTTGAATCCATCCGTCAGTTTCAACATGAAAAAGGAGCAGAAAATGTTATTCTGATCCACGTTACTTTAATTCCTTACCTGAGAGCATCTCAGGAGATGAAAACAAAACCAACTCAGGCAAGCGTAAAAGAATTGCAGGGAATGGGAATTCAGCCGGACATCATCGTATGCCGTTCTGAATACCCATTGGACGCGGGAATGAAAGACAAAATTTCTTTGTTCTGCAATCTTCCTGCTAATCATGTGTTGCAAAACCTTGATGTGGATTACTTATATGAAGCTCCACTTGCTATGGAAAAAGAGCACCTGGCACAGGTTGTCTGCGAATCCCTGCATTTGCCTTGTCCAGAGCCAAATTTAAAAGACTGGACAGAAATGGTAGATAATTTGCGTCATCCGACACAGGAAGTTACTGTTGCACTTGTCGGAAAATACATCCAGCTTCATGATGCTTATATCAGTGTGGTAGAAGCATTAAAGCACGGAGGTATCTATAGTCATACTACTGTAAATATCAAGTGGGTTGATTCTGAAACTGTTACATCTGAAAATGTGGAAGAAATCCTCGGTGATGTAAGCGGTATTTTAGTACCTGGCGGATTTGGAGATCGTGGTATTGAAGGAAAAATCGAAGCAATTAAATATGCCAGAACACATAATGTTCCATTTCTTGGTCTTTGCCTTGGTATGCAGCTTTCTATTGTTGAATTTGCAAGAGACGTTATCGGCTACAATGATGCTCACAGCATGGAATTAAATCCAAATACAACGCATCCTGTCATCCATATTATGCCTGACCAGATTGGTATCGAAGATATCGGAGGAACATTAAGACTCGGATCATACCCTTGCGTACTGAAAGAGGATTCTAAAGCTTATGCATTGTATGGAACAAAAGACATCAACGAACGTCATCGTCATCGTTATGAAGTCAACAACGATTATCGCGAAGTATTGGAAGAGAACGGCATGATGCTTTCAGGTCTTTCTCCTGACGGACGTATTGTAGAGATGGTTGAAATTCCATCTCACCCTTGGTTTATTGCAACACAGGCACATCCTGAGTTAAAATCCAGACCAAACAAACCACACCCACTATTCAAGGGATTTGTGGAAGCATCTTTAAAATTTTCAAATACAGCATCAGGAAAGACGCTTTCCTAATATAAGACAATAAAAAAAGAGCCACGCGGCTCTTTTTTATTATTATTTATTTATCAATTTTTTTCCAATATCAAAACAATCAAATGTCGCAAAATAATCTGCCGGTGTCTCTGCACGGCGAATCAGCTGTACACTTCCATCTTCTTTCAAAAGCAATTCTGCTGATTTTAATTTTCCATTATAGTTATATCCCATTGAAAAGCCGTGTGCCCCTGTATCATGAATAACCAGATAATCTCCTTTATCAATCTTTGGAAGCATACGGTCAATTGCAAATTTATCATTATTTTCACACAGGGATCCTGTAATATCGTATTTATGGTCACATGGCTGGTCTTCTTTCCCCATTACAGTAATATGATGATATGCACCATACATTGCAGGACGCATCAAATTCACAGCACATGCATCTACACCGATATATTCTTTATGTGTATGTTTCTCATGGATTGCTTTTGTAACCAGACATCCATAAGGTCCCATCATAAAACGACCTAATTCTGTATAAATTGCAACATCTCCCATTTTGGCAGGAACAAGAACTTCTTCATATACACGACGGACACCTTCTCCAATTGCACGAATATCATTTGGTGTCTGGTCTGGTTTATAAGGGATTCCAATACCGCCTGAAAGATTAATAAACGTAATATGTGCTCCAGTCTCTTTCTGGAGTTTAACTGCTTCTTCAAACAACACCTTCGCAAGCATTGGATAGTAATCATTTGTCACTGTATTACTTGCAAGAAATGCATGAATTCCAAATTCTTTTGCTCCTTTAGACTTCAGGATCTTATATGCCTCTGTCATTTGTTCTGTTGTCATTCCATATTTTGCATCTCCGGGATTATCCATAATATCGTTACTTATCTTAAACAATCCACCCGGATTATAGCGACAGCTGATTCTTTCCGGAATATGTCCAATTGCTTTCTCCAGGAAATCAATATGTGTAATATCATCTAAATTGATTGTGGCACCCAATTTATCTGCATACTGGAATTCTTCCATCGGTGTATCATTTGATGAAAACATAATATCCTGTCCTACTGCTCCCATTGCCTCTGAGAGCATCAATTCAGTATATGAAGAGCAGTCGCACCCACATCCATATTCTCTTAAAATCTGGATTAAAAATGGATTTGGTGTTGCTTTGACAGCAAAATATTCTTTATATCCCGGATTCCATGCAAATGCTTCTTTCAATGCCTTTGCATTTTCACGAATTCCTTTTTCATCGTAAAGATGAAAAGGTGTTGGATATGTTTTTGTAATTTCTTCAATCTGCTCTTTTGTCACAAATGGTTTTTTACTCATCTTATTGCTTCTCCTTACTTAATGTCATTAGTTTTATCTCATTCGCCAATGCATTTTTATAAAGCATCACGAAATTCTTTTTCCCGGAATAAAGGCAGGTATTCATACTTCCTTTCCCATACTCACCTGTCAGCACATGTTTGGAATCTGTAATAATTCCAATCTGTTTTCCCTTTGAATCACCGGTATATACTTGTACATTTTCCAATGGACAGACTCCATCCGTAATGATCACAACCTTTTTGCCCTGCTGTTCCAATTTCATTAATTCCTCTTGAAATTCACTTAAATATAGATATGAACAGGAAAGATATACCCTCTCCTCTGTCTCATCCAAAAGATTATGTATCTTATTACTGATATTGCTCTCTCCTTCAATTGTAATATACCCTTCCTCATCCACACAAGAACTCGGAAGATTTTCAAGCATCCAGGCTTTCTCTTCTTGCATGCGTCTGATACTGTTTTCACAGAACTCTTCCAGTGCAACCGGAATATACTTCTTGGCATTCTCCTCTAAAATATAAGCCGCACCTTTTTCTGTCAGTGCAGCCAGTGCACTATAAGCATTCGATCTGGAAATTCCTGTCGCTTTCGCTATCTCATACCCTGTCTGTTTCCCATCTGTCAACAATCTGTGATACACAATTGCCTCTTGTCTTGTCAATCCATAGTGGATCAAACATTCTATAAACTGATGTTCATCCATTGTAGTACACCGTCCTTGTTTTTACTAGTAGTTCTTTCTAGGAACACTATACAGTCAGTCTTACTATTTGTCAATATTTAAGAGCTATTTTATGAATTATTATCAACTACGAGAAAAAGAGTTACTATTTTCTTTTCCAAAAATAGTAACCCTTTTGTATTTTATTCTTTATTCTTATTATATAAAAACATGACTACTGCCATTGTGCAGATGATAATATATCCAATCCAGCTATAGATATCCGGAACCTGTCCAAATATAATAAATCCAAGCAATGCTGAAAAAATAATCTGTGAGTAGTCATATACAGAAATTTCTTTTGCAGGTGCATGAAAATACGCTGCTGTAATACTAAACTGTCCGCCACTTGCCGCCAGACCTGCAAAAAGTAAACACACGATCTGCATTATTGACATCGGATGATAATCTACGATTAAAAATGGTAATGTAGCAATACATGAAAATGAGGAAAATACAAATACGATAAATGGACCTTTTTCACCTTTTTGGCCTAACACACGTACGTATGTATATGCGACTCCTGCCCCTAATCCACCTAACAAACCAATGAGTGATGCCGGCTCTGAAAAGATTGCAGGTGTCGGTTTAATGATTAACAAACTTCCCAGAAATGCACCGATAACGATCAATGCCTGCGGAATTTTCACCTTCTCTTTCAATATCAAAGCACTAAATATAATAGCAAAAAACGGAGACATTTTATTAAGCATAGAAGCATCTGACAGCACCAGATGATCTACTGCATAAAAATTGCATAAAATCCCGATTGTTCCTGCAAGTGAACGTATAAATAAATATTTTACATTTTCTTTTTTCCCTGAAAATCCAATCCTATCTTTCTTTAAGAGTACAAATGCAAATATCAACGCTACCAGGTTTCTGAAAAAACTTTTTTGAACAGATGGCAAATCTCCGGCTAATCTCACAAACATCGCCATCAGTGCAAAACAAAATGCAGAAATAATAATATAAAGAATTCCCATATATTTCTTTTTTGTTTTCATCCTATGCTTCCTCTTCCTTAGAGTCATCATTTACACATGTCACATACTTTCCCGTAATATTAAAACAATGCTTCATAGGACCAGAGCCTTTTCCCAAATCCAACATTGCCTCCAAAGCTTCTGAAATATAATCTTTTGCTCTTTTTACGGATTCGTCCATGCTATATCCCTTTGCGAGGTTCGAAGCAATGGCACTAGATAATGTGCAGCCTGTTCCATGGGTATTTGGATTTTGGATTCGTTTTCCATGAAACCACTTATATTCTCCGTCTCGGTACAAAAGGTCATTTGCATCATTCAACTGATGACCGCCTTTACAGAGCACCGCGCAATGAAATGTTTCACTGATTTTCTTTGCTGCAAGGATCATCTCCTCTTCTGTCTCTACCTTCATTTCAGCCAATACTTCTGCTTCCGGAATATTTGGTGTTAAAATAGAAGAAAGTGGCATCAAGCATGTTTTTAGAGTTTCAATTGCATCATCACTAATTAATTTTGAACCACTTGTAGCGACCATGACCGGATCAACCACAATATTTTCTGCTTTATATTCTTTCAATTTTTCTGCAATTACCTGAATTAAAGCAGAAGAAGATACCATTCCTATTTTTACCGCATCCGGACGGATATCTGTAAAAATACTATCCAATTGCTGAGCCAGAAATTCCGGTGTCACTTCCGTAATCCCTGTCACACCTGTAGTATTTTGTGCTGTCAATGCCGTAATTGCCGTCATAGCATATACTCCATTTGCAGTCATGGTCTTAATATCAGCCTGAATCCCGGCTCCTCCACTAGAATCACTTCCGGCAATTGATAATGCTGTTCTCATCATACTTCATCTTCTCCTTTTTCTGTCATACTCCACCAAAATTTTTGAAAATCATCATATCCCGGCAAATATACATCCGCCGTATTCCATATCTTAGCCAAATCTCTGTCATTTGCCTGATCGTACACTCCTACTGTAATAAATCCAGCCTTCTTTGCTGTTACAATTGCGTGATATGCATCTTCAAAAACAATTACTTCATCCGGATCACAATCCATCTGAAGTGCTGCCGCAAGGTAAATATCTGGTTTTGACTTATCTGTCTGCATCTCTGTACATGTCAAAATTCCTTCAAACAGATTCCTGATTCCCAATCGCTTTAGGGCTTCCTCAAGATTCTTTCGATCTCCCGTTGTAGCGATTACCATCGGAATATGTAACTCACGAAATCCTTCAAGAAAACTTCGGACGCCTTCTTTTAAAGGTACCTTCTTTGCATAGTATTCTTCTATCTCACGATTCAGTCCATCTATGATTTCTTCTTCTGTCAGATTCAAATGATACTCTTGAATCAAATACCGGGCTGCCTGCGGAAGACTCATTGTAAAGAGGACTTCCCCGAGACCCTGTTTTGCTTCAATCCCCATAGATTTTAAATAAAGCTCTCCTAAATTCTCCCAGATAGGCATGGAATTCAAAAGCGTTCCATCCGCATCAAATATTATTCCTTTCACCATTTCCTTTACCTCATCCATTTGCAGTGTTATTTTGCAAGCATCTGTTCCGTACGGCTCCTTAAATCTTTTGTTGCCTGTTCAATATCCGGCTGAGCAAACAAAGCGCTGATAACTGCAATGCCACTAATACCACTTCCTGCAAGTTCTTCTACATTATGCGCTCCAACGCCTCCAATTGCAACAACCGGAATAGAAACCGCTTCACATATTTCCTTCAGAACCTCTTTTCCGACTTCAACTGCATCTTCTTTGGTCCCTGTTGGAAATACTGCCCCAACTCCTAAATAATCTGCACCTCTTTTTTCAGCTTCCACTGCCTGCTGTACAGTCTGTGCTGAAACTCCGATAATTTTATCCGGACCAAGTTTTGCACGAACATCACCGGCTTCCATGTCACGCTGTCCTACATGTACTCCATCTGCATCAATTGCTGCTGTGAGTTCAACATTATCATTAATTATAAATGGAACATGGTATTTACGGCAAAGCTCCTGGATTTCTTTTGCCTCTTCCATAAAATGTTCTTCATCCAGATTCTTTTCGCGCAGCTGAATAAATGTCGCCCCACCCTTCAATACTTTTTCAACCTGACTGTAAAGTGTCTCTCCATTTAGCCAATGACGATCTGTTACTGCATATAAAATCAAATCTTTCTTCTCACAATTCATTCTATTTTACCATCCTTTTTGTACAAAATTTATCGAATTTCGTAGTTTGCACCCTTTTCTAAAATATCTCCTGTCATATTATAAATAGCATCTATAATACGATTGCGATAGGTAGCGTTGCCATCTCCTGTTTGCATCCTGCTCCATCCAATCTCCCCGGCAAGTCCCATAGCACAGACCGCCGCTGCTGCCGCTTCGAGCATTTCATCTGGATTCGCAGTAATAAATGCTGTCATCATACCGGATAACTGACATCCTGTCCCGGTGATTTTCCCCATCTCCGGGCGCCCATTACGGATCACATAACATCTATTTCCATCTGTAACCAAATCGATTCTACCTGTCACAGCAATAATCGTTCCCGTCTTCTTAGAAAAAGCTTTCACAAACTCAATTGCCTGTTCTAAATTTTCTTCTGTTACGGCATCCGACACGTCTGCATCTACACCCTTTGTTGTCCCACTTCCAAGTGCCAGAGTTTTTATTTCGGAAATATTCCCCCTGATAACTGCCAGATTTAATTCTTGCATTAACCGCAGGGCCGTTTCTGTACGGAATTTACTTGCACCTGCTCCTACCGGATCTAATAAAATCGGATGATGCAAATCGTTTGCCTTTTTTCCTGCACGCAGCATACCTTCGATACTTGATTTATGTAATGTCCCGATATTGATATTCAATCCATTACAAATAGATGTGATATCTTCCACATCTTCCACCTCATCTGACATGATCGGACTCCCTCCACACGCAAGCAGGATATTGGCGACATCATTCACCGTCACATAATTTGTAATATTATGTATCAAGGGCATTGTTTTTCTAAGCAGATCAAATTGTCTCTTCATGAATGCTATCTTCCTTTCAACAAACTCCAAAAAGCGGACATTCCACTCAAGTGATGTCCGCTTCAATTACCTTTACTATTATAACTCACATTTTGTAAATGTAAAGTTTTTTATCTGTCACATTTTCTTACTGCACTTTTGCAATGTCGATCAATGTCAGTTTCTGAATATCTGTATTTTCAAGACTGGTGATCAAGGCTTTTGCTGTGTCCATTGCTGTCAATACATTAACACCTGTCTCAATCGCATTTCTTCGGATAATAAATCCATCTTTTGAATGCTCTGCTCCCTGTGCCGGGATATCAATAACAAGATCAATTTCATGACCAAGAATTAAATCCAGAAGGTTTGGAGACTCCTGTTCAATCTTACGAACCGGGATTGCCTTCACGCCTGCCTCTCTTAAAGTAGCCGCTGTTCCGCTTGTCGCGAAGATACGATATCCGATATCAGCAAATCTACGGCCAATCTCTACTGCCTCTTCTTTTTCTTCATCACGAACTGTCATGATCATATTTTTATATTTCGGCAATTTGATTCCTGCACCGATAAATGCTTTGTATAATGCTTCGTCGAATGTCTTTGCAATTCCAAGACACTCTCCTGTCGATTTCATTTCCGGTCCAAGGCTGATATCTGCTCCTCTAATCTTCTCAAATGAGAATACCGGCATTTTAACCGCAATATAATCTGCTTCCTTCTGAAGTCCCGGTGTGTAGCCTAATTCACGTATTTTCTTACCGATGATAACCTGCGTTGCAAGTGGTACGATTGGAATGCCTGTTACTTTACTGATATATGGCACCGTACGGCTGGAACGAGGGTTTACTTCGATTACATATACATCGTCCTCTCCGCATACAATAAACTGTATATTGATCATACCAATTACATGCAGTGATTTTGCAAGTCTTCTTGTATATTCTGCAATCTTATCCTTTGCTGACTGTGTCAGGCTCTGTGCCGGATATACTGAAATACTGTCTCCCGAATGGATACCTGCTCTCTCAATATGCTCCATAATTCCCGGAATCAGAATATCCTCTCCGTCACATACAGCATCTACTTCGATTTCTTTACCTTGTAAATATTTATCTACAAGAATTGGGTGATCCTGTGCAATTCTATTGATGATTCCGATAAATTCATCAATATCATGATCATTGATTGCAATCTGCATACCCTGTCCACCAAGTACGTATGAAGGACGAACCAGTACAGGATATCCAAGTCTGTTTGCTACTTCTTTTGCTTCTTCTGCTGTAAATACAGTTCCACCTGTCGGTCTCGGAATCTCACACTCTTCCAGGATTTCATCAAAGAGCTCTCTGTCCTCTGCTTTGTCTACATTTTCTGCAGATGTTCCAAGAATCGGAACTCCCATCTTCATCAGACTTTCTGTTAATTTAATCGCTGTCTGTCCACCAAACTGAACAACTGCTCCATCTGGTTTTTCAATATCCACAATGCTTTCCACATCTTCCGGTGTTAATGGCTCAAAATACAACTTATCTGCAATATCAAAGTCAGTACTTACTGTCTCCGGGTTGTTATTTACAATAATTGTTTCATAATTTTCTTTTGAAAATGCCCATGTACAATGTACGGAACAGAAGTCAAACTCTATACCCTGACCGATACGGATTGGGCCGGAACCTAATACCAGTACTTTCTTTTTATCATTTGTCTTCTCGACTTCTGATTCACAACCAAATACAGAATAGTAATATGGTGTCTCGGCTGCGAACTCAGCTGCACAAGTATCAACCATCTTATATGCTGCTACGATACCATTTGCATGACGCATATCATGAATCTCACGTTCATCTTTTCCTGTCAAATCAGCAATCACATTGTCTGGGAATTCAATTCTCTTTGCTTCTTTTAAAAGCTCTGGTGTAAGTTCTTCTGTTCTGAGTCTTTCTTCCATCTCTGTAATAATTGCAAATTTATCGATAAACCAGATATCAATCTTTGTAATATCATGAATTGTCTCATATGACACTCCACGGCGGATTGCTTCTGCTATTCTCCACATTCTCATATCATCTACTATATGAAGCTCTTCCATCAGATCATCATCTGACAGATTTGTAAAATCATAAGACATAAGACTGTCTACATGCTGTTCCAGAGAACGTATTGCTTTCATTAATGCACCTTCAAAGTTATCACAGATACTCATAACTTCTCCGGTTGCTTTCATCTGAGTTGTCAATGTTCTCTTTGCACTGATAAATTTATCAAATGGAAGTCTTGGAATTTTTACTACGCAATAATCAAGCATTGGTTCAAAACTTGCATATGTTTTATGTGTGATTGCATTTTTAATCTCATCCAAAGTATAACCAAGTGCAATTTTGGCAGCTACCTTTGCAATTGGATAACCTGTCGCTTTGGAAGCCAAAGCAGAAGAACGGCTTACACGTGGATTTACTTCAATTACACAATATTCAAATGAATCCGGATTCAAAGCATACTGTACATTACATCCACCTGTGATATTCAATTCGCTGATGATATTTAATGCAGAAGTACGGAGCATCTGATACTCTTTATCTCCCAATGTCTGCGATGGTGCTACTACGATACTATCTCCTGTATGAACTCCGACAGGATCAATATTTTCCATATTACATACTGTAATGCAGTTTCCTTTACTATCACGCATCACTTCATATTCGATTTCTTTCCATCCGGCGATACATCTCTCTACCAAAACCTGTCCTACTCGAGAAAGACGAAGACCATTTTCCAGAATCTCGATAAGCTGCTGTGAATCATGAGCGATACCACCTCCGCTTCCTCCTAATGTATATGCCGGACGAAGTACAACCGGATAACCGATGCTATTTGCAAATGCAAGACCATCTTCTACATTCTCGACAACAAGTGAAGCTGCTACAGGTTCCCCGATTTTTTCCATTGTAGCTTTAAATTCAAGACGGTCCTCTGCCTTTTTAATTGTCTCTGAAGTTGTACCGATCAAACGAACATTATTTTCCTTTAAAAATCCTGCCTCTTCCAATTCCATTGCAAGATTGAGTCCTGCCTGTCCTCCAAGTGTTGGAAGCACACTGTCAGGCTTCTCTTTTTTGATCAGCTGCTCAACTACTTCTATTGTAAGTGGTTCGATATATACGCGGTCTGCAATATCTTTATCTGTCATGATGGTCGCCGGATTTGAATTCAAAAGAACAACTTCAAGACCTTCCTCTTTTAATGAACGACATGCCTGTGTTCCTGCATAATCAAACTCTGCTGCCTGTCCGATAACAATCGGACCTGAGCCAATAACCAATACTTTTTTTATACTATTATCTCTAGGCATTATTTGACTCCTCCCATCATATTAATAAATCTGTCGAATAAGTATCCCGAATCCTGTGGTCCAGGGCAAGCCTCCGGATGGAACTGTACAGTGAAAATATTCTTTCCTACATATGCAAGGCCTTCATTTGTTCCATCATTAACATTTACAAATGCCGGTACTGCAATATTTGGATCTACGTTTTCAGCATCTACTACATAACCATGGTTCTGTGATGAAATATATACACGACCTGTCTGTAAATCTTTTACCGGATGATTTCCACCTCTATGTCCATATTTTAACTTGTGTGTAGACGCACCTGTAGCAAGGGCCATCAACTGATGTCCTAAACAAATAGCAAATATTGGAATATCTGTATTGTATAATTTCTTGATTTCTTCGATAATAGATGTGCAATCTGCCGGATCTCCAGGTCCATTGGATAACATAATTCCGTCAGGATTAGAAGAAATGATTTCTTCTGCTGTTGTATGTGCCGGATAAACAGTCACCTCACAACCGCGTTCATTTAATGATTTTGCAATATTATTCTTTGCTCCAAGATCTAAAAGGGCAACTTTTTTCCCTGTTCCCTCTAATGTATACTTCTCATCGCAGGTTACTTTAGAAACGACATCACCTACTGTGTAAGCTTTTAATTTAGGAAGAATCTCTTCTAAATTATAATTTTCGTTTGTTGTAATCATTCCATTCATGGTACCCTTTTCTCTTAAAACTTTAGTAAGAGCACGAGTATCAATACCAGCAATTCCCGGAATATCCTGTTCTTTTAAGAAATCCTGAATTGTTCCCTGGCATCTAAAATTACTAGGAATACGAGATAATTCTTTAACAATATAACCATCCGGCCATGCCTTTCTCGATTCCATGTCTGGTGTAATTCCATAATTACCAATCAGTGGATAGGTCATCACAACGGCCTGTCCCGCATAAGAAGGGTCCGTTAACACCTCTAAATATCCTGTCATTGAGGTATTAAATACGATTTCACTGATCATATCCTTTGTTGAACCTATGCTTGTTCCAGTAAACACGGTTCCGTCTTCTAAAATTAGAAACGCTTTCATCTGTTCATCTGCTCCCTTCATCTTATTGTGCTATTTTCTTTAAGCATTATAACCTTTATTGTTTTACTTCTGCTCAAATTGTTAAGATTATACTATATCCTTTTTTATAATTCAACCGATTTCTAACAGCTTTTTTTTTTGATTTATCTAAAAATTTTTTAGATATTTTCAGCTATAAGAATTTCTAAATTTCTATAATTAGTCATTCTTATAGCTGTTATCTCAGTCGAGAAGACTCCGACTGAGATAAACGCTCCGCGAGGATGCGCAGTGATTCTGTAAAGAATGTGTCAGCTTATGCTGACCAGAATCACGCGCCAAGTCTCGCGACTGCTCGACTTGAATTTATCTAAGTTCTGCGATTCTTGATACTCCTACATAAATTTCTGATATTTTATACCAGGTACGATAATCTACCACTCCGGTTTGAGGTAATCCAAATACAGATTGAAAAACACGAACAGCTTCTGCTGTCGCCGGTCCATATATCCCATCCACTGCAATTTTAGGAATTAACGGATAGGCTTCTGCCACCACATTTAATTGTTCTTGTATCTGCCGTACTTTCTCCCCGCTCGCCCCATTTTCCAGATCATATCCCGGCCATGATGAAGGAACCCCTGACACCTCCTGCGCTGTATTAATATAAATATCATCGCCATAATAATATCGCAGGATTTCTATTGCCGAATACCCCTGTTCTCCAAGACTTTGACTGCCCCATTGTGTTAACCAGTTCGGACACTGCACCCTTCTGCCGTCACAATACTGTGTTAATATCGGCTGTCTTACATTCGGTCTGGACAAATAATCTGCAAAAAGTTCATCTACAATAGTTGATATCGTATCGAAATAATTTCGATTAGGAATCCATTTATGGTCAAATGCTGTAGATGATGTGATTGTAAAATCGTATCCCCGATTGCGATAATATTCTGTATAAACACGATTTAACGTAAAAGACATAATTGCCAGCACATTTGCCCTAATTGCATTCTCTGTCCATGTCGCATATATTTCACTCGATGCAACATTTTTAATATAATCTTTGTATTTCACATAGTAATTTGTGGCCGTACTGTCCCGTGGCGAACCATCGTGTACGATAACATATTCAGGGATTACTACTCTGCTAAGTACAATTTCCCCGCTTTCATTAATTGGCTTTATTTCATCTTCCGGAATTTTAGGAGGGTATTCTCCATATAATGTATGTGCCGGAATAACATACACTTCCGGCTCTGCATCTTCTACGAGTGGATGCAGTCGTACATCCTGCAGTGCTGTAACATCTGCTAAAATCTCAGCTCCTGCTATGCTGATTGGTTCAAATCCCGGAGCATTCACCTGCAATGTATATTCTGAATATGGCTGTTCCTCTATTGTCTGGTCCAGACTATATTCCAATGGCGGCGCATCCAGCTCCACAACCTCTGTCTGCCCTACCTGGTTCGTCTGCAATTGTTCTAGTGTACTATTGGGCACACCCGTATAGGAGATTGAAATTGTTGCATTTTCAATAGGATAAGCTGTAATTTCTGATGTTACATTAATTTGCAGCCTGCCCCTGTCCACTGCCTGGTCTTTATTTCGCTGCACACCTTCCTGCATCATTTTCACCAGCATAAACGATTACCCTCTTTGATACTGTTCTTATGATTTTTACAAACAGTAATATCTACTTTCATACACTCTCTGCTTAGTATATGTTTCCACCTTCCACTTTGTGCATTTTTTATTATTTTTTTACGCAGCACATCATACACTGTCCTATCTTTCTATTTCTCCTGTCAACTCTTTGATTACATCCTCAACATGCATCATTTCCTGGATTTTTCCTACATTGGAGCCGCAAAATATTAATCCCTGTTCTACATCACCTTTCACTGCATCTACCAATGCCTTTGTTATACAGTATGGAACTTCTGCAGGATTACATTTTGCCAGACATTGATAACATTTTTGAATTTTACATTTTTCTTTTTCTGTCTTTTTCACAAATGCGTTGCGTACTGCACGCCCCGGCAATCCAACCGGGCTTTTAATTATTTGTACATCTTCTTCTTTTGCATGCAAATATGCCTGCTTATACGCCTCAGAAGCATCACATTCATAGGTTGCAACAAATCTGCTTGCGACCTGTACTCCATCTGCTCCTAATTCGAATGCATGCTTCACATCTTTGTACTCAAAAACACCACCTGCCATAATCACAGGTATATTACATTGGTATTTTTCTTCATACTCTTTTTTTAATTTAATAATTTCCTGTATCTCTTCGTCCATTGCAGCCTGTCCTTTTTCATTTGCCTGCTCCATACTTTCTTTATCTTTTTTCTGCAAATAACCATATTCTTCCAACTCATCTATGTGAAAACCAAGATGTCCTCCTGCTGCCGGGCCTTCCACTACAATAAAATCTGCTGTTCGCTTGTATTTTCTGTCCCACTGACGAAAAATGAGTCTGCATGCTCTTGCACTTGATACGATAGGTGCAATTTTAGTTTCACTTCCTTTCACTAATTCCGGGAGATCCAGCGGTAACCCCGCCCCACAAATTATTACATCTGCGCCTGCTTCCACTGCAGCTTTAACATGTTCTTGATAATGCTTCAATGCAACCATTACATTGACACCGATCAGTCCGTGACATTCTCCATTCTCGTCTTTAGCAATTTCTTTTGCATGTTCAATATGTTTACGTATTGCCTTTAGATTTGCTTTTGCCTGATCCTTTTCAAATCCTTCTTCATCATAACCAATCTGTGCTGTGGAAATAATTCCGACACCGCCTTCTTTTGCCACTGCTCCTGCAAGTGAGGAACGGCTGACACCAACACCCATTCCCCCCTGGATGATCGGAACTCTTGCTTCTTTCTCTCCGATTTTTAAACTTGGAAATTTTTCTCTTATTTTATTCATTTGATTACCCCATTTTCATTTATTTTGATATTAAAACTATTTTATAATATAAATATTTTTCTTTGAAATGTCAAGCTAATCTTGTTTTTATTTCTTTTTTATATAGTTTTGAATACTACATCTTTGTTGATAAATTATTTTCAAATAAAAAAGAAGCAGAACACGCTCTGTGTACTCTGCCTCTTATTTCTTCTCTTTTATTTATTTTCTATTTTTTTCGTAAATAATCTGCAACCCTTTTAATAACAGTTCCTCGTCTATTATCATCTTTCTCTTGCAATATGGGACTACTTTATTCGCCAGACCACCGGTTGCAATAACCGTTATTGATTGTCCGAGCTCTTCTTCCAAACGATCAATAATGCCATCTAATGCGGCTGCATTTGAATAAATAACTCCGCTCTTCATACAATCTATCGTATTTTTACCGATTATTTTTTTCGGAGCTTCCAGGCCAATTCCCTGAAGCTGAGATGCATTGGAAGTTAATGCATTCAATGAAACATTGATTCCGGGATAAATCATACCTCCCAGATAATTTTTCTTCGCATCAATGACACAAACTGTTGTAGCCGTTCCAAGATCACATACTGCAAGTGGAGTTGGATACTGTGCAATTGCAGCTACTGCTCCTGCCACAAGATCGCTTCCAAGCTGGGATGGATTATCAATCAAAATATTTAATCCAGTTTTTACTCCCGGACCGATAACTAACGTTTCTCTTTTCAAAATCTTCTCTGCAGCTTCTTTAACCACATAAGTAATCTGTGGAACTACGGAGCAGATAATTGCCCCATCTAATGTCTCCACATCAATCTCATGAATATCAAGTACCATCTTAATATCAATTGCATATTCCAATTCCATTTTCGTCTTGTTTGTGGCAAGTCTTTCAATAAAATATGTCTTTTGATTGTCTACACATCCGAGAACAATATTTGTATTGCCTATATCAATTGCTAAAATCATATGAATTCTCCTTCTTTTATTAACAAATCCAATTTGTCTTTGTAAATTATAACATGTCAATTTAAAGTTCAAAAGTATTATTCTTTCACTTTTCCATTTTTTACTTTTTGATAAAAAACAATCGTCAATACTGTTGCAACAATCCAACCAAACGGCCATGCCATCCAAATTCCTGTACTACCGAAACGAGATGATAAAACAAGTGCGAAACAAATTCGCAGAATCAGATCCGGTACTGTTGCGATAATGAAATACATCATGGCGCCTGCACCTCTGATAATTCCGTCCGTCATCAATTTTACCGCTATAATAAAATATAGTGGAGAAACAATTCTTAAAAAAGCGATTCCTGCCTGGATTGCTTCCATGCTTCCATCATCTAAAAATAATCCCATCATCTGACGACTAAATATAAAATACAATATAAAAAATGGAATCACTGTAATCTCTGACAGTTTAACTCCTGTTTTAAACCCCAATGGAATCCGTTCCTGCTTTCCTGCTCCAATGTTTTGTGCTGTATAACTAGATAAACAAGAACCCAGACACATAAATGTATTGATTGCAAATGTATTTAGCTTGATTGCTCCCGAATATCCGGCAATCACCGATGAGCCAAATCGATTCACAATATCTTGAACAAATAAATTTCCTACACTTAATACACTTTGCTGAATAATACTCGGAACTGCAATTTCTATAATCTGCCACAATAAGTGTTTATCCACAAATGGCTGTTTTTCATTTGATATATGCCTAAGTCGCACAGACATTGTAACAAGAGCAAGAATCGCTGCACCTCCCTGTGCTATAAATGTTGCCCAGGCAACTCCGGCAACTCCTAAGTAAAGCTTTGCAACAAATATGTAATCTAATATGATATTTCCGATTGATGAGCCAATCAAAAAATATAACGGTGTCTTTGAATCTCCCCATGCTGTAAATACACCTGTGCAAACATTATAAAACATCAGAAAGAAAAAGCCGAACACATAGATCCGTAAATATAAAATTCCTTCTGCCATAATGTTTTCCGGCGTATGTATCGCACTCATCATCCATCTACAACAAAATACCCCAAAAATACAAAGTATCATGCTAAGCAGCAAGCACGCCGTCAATGCAGTGGTCACTGCACGTTTGACACCCTTTTTATCTCCTGCCCCAAACAAACGTGAAACAACTACCGATGTTCCGAGATTCATTCCTACAGCAAAAGCCATAAAAATGATTGTAATCGGATAAGATGCCCCGACAGCTGCCAATGCATCCTCCCCTGCAAATCTTCCGACGATCACGCTATCTGCAATATTATAAAACTGCTGAAACATCACACTTATCATCATTGGCAACAGAAACTTCCATAATGTTTTATCAGGATGTTCCTTTGTCAGATCCATTACCATTCTTATCCCTCCCTCTGCCACTGTTTTTATATTCAAGAATGCCTCTGCATTCTTGCTGCGAGATGCGCGTCATGCAATGCATGACATACATCTTCTGCGCATCTCTGCAATCCTGCCGGAGACTATATCAGATGGGGGATTGACTCCCACCACTGATACTGATTTGTTACTCGCCACCTACAGAGGTGGGAGTCATCTCACATCTGATATAAAACAGTAACATTTTTCATTGTATCACTTCTTTATATAAATGATAACATATTTTACAAAGATATTTTTACAAGATATTTTTAATTCCCATCTGGTCATATGGACATGAAATTGCTATAATCAGAATATTAAGATTTTCAATTTAATTGAATTTCAAACTTATAAACAGACTCAATTAGCATTACACAAGGAGAATGAATCATGCCAGTATTTGATTTTAATGACACAACAGACGCTAAAAACAAATCCATTTGTACCTATACAACATTTCAATCCAGTGAATCTGACCCTTCCCCGGAAAAACCGATTATGTTACTTGATAACACAAGTAGAAAATGGGAGCATTATTCCTGTGGTGTTTTCACTAATCCTGTAAAGCGTACTTCCTTTGAATTTGATACAGAAGAAGGTACTTATACAGCAGATATTCTTCAAATCGACAGCCGCTTTGTAAGTCTTTTAAAATGGCTTGGACAGAACCATATCAACGTTCGCTTATCAGGAGAAAACCGACCAGATGGCTATGCGATATATCGTATACGTGAAATTGCATTTGGAGGCGGCACAAAGCTTTCAGCTGAAGATGGTTTTTTACAGTTTATGATTGACCGTCTTTTAGCAAGCAGTGCCCCTACAGAGGAAGCTGAAGATGAAGAAGCAATGGAGGACGGCGATGAAATGAAGCTTACAAGTCTTCAGAGCATCACTGACTTCATGACTTGTGCAGGTCGTACACTGCCAGATAATATCCGGCTCTGGGCAAGACGTAACCTTGCTGTTGCCCGTTCACACGAAGTTTCTCCTGAAGAGCGCCGCCATGCACAACGTGCACTTTCCATTATGATGAATATCCAATGGAAAAATAATTATTTTGAGGCAATTGATCCTGTTGAAGCACGACGCATCCTTGATGAAGAATTATACGGCATGGAACGTGTAAAACAACGTATTATTGAAACAATCATTCAAATTAACCGAACACATACACTCCCTGCGTATGGACTTTTACTGATCGGTCCTGCCGGAACCGGTAAATCACAGATTGCCTATGCCGTAGCACGTATTCTGAAACTGCCTTGGTCAAGTCTGGATATGAGTTCCATAAATGACCCGGAACAGTTGACAGGAAGCTCACGTATTTATTCCAATGCAAAACCGGGCATTATCATGGATGCTTTCTCTATGGCAGGAGAATCTAATCTCGTTTTCATCATTAACGAATTAGATAAGGCTTCTTCCGGAAAGGGAAATGGAAATCCTGCCGATGTACTCTTAACATTACTCGACAACCTTGGATTTACTGATAACTATCTTGAATGTATGATTCCTACTTCCGGTGTTTATCCGATTGCAACGGCCAATGATAAAGATCAGATCAGTGCTCCTTTGATGTCACGTTTTGCAGTAATTGAATTACCGGATTACACTATCGAAGAGAAGAAAGTCATCTTCTCAAAATTTGCACTTCCAAAGATTTTAAAGAGAATTGGATTAAAGGAGAATGAATGTATTATTCCTTCTGATGCTTTGGATGAAATTATGAAAATCTATACAAACACTTCCGGAATACGTGATCTTGAACAGGCAGCTGAACATATTGCAGCGCACACACTCTATCAAATTGAAGTGAATCACGTTACTTCTGTTACATTTACAGCAGATATGATTCGAAAACTGCTTGTATAAAAACATATAAAATATTCGTTATTTCTTAATTTAAAAAAGATGATGTTGCCAAGCTTATAAAGAAAGCTTAAACAACATCATCTTTTTATTTCATTTTATTAATCAGCAATATAAACTTTTCCGAAATTAAATTTAAAACCTCTGTTATATTTCATTTCCTGCTTGATATCCACTGCGGATAGCTACCGAAATATCTGCTGTTCTTTCACCACTACAGTCTCCAACATATTCAAATGGAACTGTCAGCTTACTGTCATCAAAGAGATTTTTCTTTGAGCCAAGAGCATTGATGATTGTATCAGCTTCGATTGTTATATCTGCTCCGTCTTTTGTATTCGTTGCAAAAATCACATTATTTTCAATAGATTTTACTTTTGTATTTACATATTGTTTCACATCATGCTCTTCAAAATCTTTCATAATCAGCGGCATTACTGTCTCAGATTCTCCAGTTGCAATCTGAGACAGCATTTCAATAATACTGACTTTCAATCCTTTTTGTGCTAAGAATTCTGCGGTCTCTGTTCCTACAAGTCCCCCACCGAGAACGACACAATTTCCACTTACAGCCTCTCCATTTAAAACATCCCACGAAGATACCACATTACTATTTTCTACAGACATTGGAAGTTCCATATTATGTGCACCTATCGCCAGAATTACATTGTCATACTGATTCAATTCTTCATAGGCCGGCTCTGTATTCAATTCTACTTTTACAGAAAGTTCTGGGAGAATTTTTTCATAATATTCTATTGCTCTTAAAATCTCATTTTTTCTTGGTGGAACTGCTGCCAAATGAATCTGTCCGCCAATTTTTTCTGATTTTTCATAAACAACAACGTCATGTCCGCGTTTTGCTGCAACTCTTGCGGCTTCAAGCCCTGCAATTCCGCCGCCTACAACTGCAACTTTTTTCTTATCCTGTGCCGGTTTAATAAATACTGTACCTTCGTTTCCATTTTCTGCATTTAATACACATGAAATATAACGGCGTCCCTGAATCGCATCCACACAGCCTTTATTACAATTAAGACATTCTCTAATACATTCTCCGGATTCTGCTTTATTCGCAATATCCGCATCAGCTAGCATAGACCGTCCATAAGCTACGATATCAGCATCTCCGTCTTCAAGGATTTTTTCTCCTGCTTCTAAGCTGACAACACGGCCAACTGTTGCAACCGGAACAGATACCAGTTTTTTCACTTCTCTGGCAACCGGAAGTGTCCAGTTATATGGAACATCTCCCATCGGCGGGATTGTATCTCCCATGTTTCCTGTATGGTTTGCCTGAGCAACCTGGATCATATCAATTCCTGCTTCATCAAGCATCTTAGCAAACTGGATTCCTTCTTCTGCCTCAAGTCCTCCTTTTCCACGAAGTGTTCCGTCAGGATTTACTGTAATAATTGGCAACTTGTACTCAATCATAAGATCCGGTGCTGCTTCTTTGATTGCTGCTACTACTTCAAGTGCGTATCTTGTACGATTCTCAAGGCTTCCTCCATACTGATCTTCTCTATGGTTCAGAATCTTAGAGCAAAGAGAACCAAGGAGACGGTCTCCATGTACTTCAATCGCATCGATTCCGGCTTTCTGTGCCTTTTCTGCACATGCAGCGATGCTGTTTTTAATATCTTCTAACTGTTCAACAGTTGCCTCTGTTACAAAATGCTGCATATCATGATGAAGTTTTGCATAAGCGCCTTTTGTAAGTCTGTCGCATTCTTCCATCTGTTTCTTTGCTTCTTCTGCATTTCCCTCAGCCTGTGCTTTTGCCGCAGCCTGTCTTGCGATACCTGCTTCCATGATCATGCGTCCTACTCCCGGTACATCATACTCCGGATGGAATAGCTGAAGTGCAAGCTTACAATCATACTTATGTAATGTGTCTGCCAGATTTTTATATACCGGAATCTGACTGTCATCATAAAGCTTCGGTGTCGGTGAAGCTGTTCTTACAGGAGCTACATCTCCGATAACAACATACGCTGCTCCACCTTTCGCAAGTCTTTCATAAAAGTTTAAGCTTCTCTCCCCAATAGATCCGTCTCTTTCTTCATATCCTGTTGTAAGCGGTGGAAACATGATTCTGTTTTTTAAAGTAAGATTTCCAACTTTAATTGGTTCTAATAATTTCTTTCCCATCTATATTCTCTCCATTCTTTATTTCTTAATCTCTTTCAAATTAACACACTTAGGATTCTTGTCAGCATTTGCTGACACATCCTTTTTTCGATTACAGTTCTTCTGCCAGTTTATGTCCTGCAGCAATTGCATCTTTCAAAGTTCCGACTTTATCACAGTCTCCGATAAAATGAACTCTTTCTTCGGTATTCTCTACCTTGTTCGGTGCATATCCGACTGCAAAGATCAGCGTATCAGCATCTGTAATATGGTATTCCTTTCCGTCCTTCTCATAAGTGATTGTAGTCTCATCAACCTTTGTTACCTGACTGTTTAATTCAATCTTTACACCTTTTCTCTTGAGTCTCATTGTCAGCTGACTCTTCGCTGCTCCGCCTTCTCCCGGCATCAGAGATGGTGTCATCTCGATAACTGTAATGTCACGGTTTGCAGGGAACATATCATCAATCAATGGTGCAAGGTAATCTGCTGTTTCACAACCTACAGATCCGCCTCCAAGAACAACGATTTTTCTTCCCGGATATTTTCTTCCGGCAAGCACATCATCTGCTGTCATTGTCTGCTTAAAGACCTTAAAAGGAGTGATTTCCTTAGGAACTGCTCCTGTAGAACAAACAACCTCATAATCCTTAAATTCTCCGGCAAGCATTTCTGGAGTCACTTCACAATTCATACGAACTTCAATTCCTTCATTCTTCAGACGACGTGCCATAAATTTGATTACTTTACAAAGTTCCTGCTTAGCAATTGGAACGGCTGCAAGTCTGAGAAGTCCTCCCAGCTCTCCACTCTTCTCACAGAGAACAACTTCATGTCCACGTTTCTTAGCAACATACGCTGCTTCCATTCCTGCCGGTCCTCCACCAATCACAAGAATCTTTTTCTTCTCTTTAGCTTCTTCAACCTCTTCAGATTCAACCGATGGATTCACTGTACAGCTAATCGGATTACCAAACATAATTCCCGTCAGACATCGGCCACATCCAATACATGGACGAATATCATCCGTCTTTCCTGCAGCCGCTTTATTTGCAAATTCACTGTCACATAAGTTTGGACGGCCAATCATACAAATATCTGTTTTTCCATTTGCAATCAATTCTTCAGCTACCCAAGGCTCATTAATTCTTGCAACTGTAGATACCGGAATATTCACATGTTTTCTGATTTCTTCACTTGCATGCGCATGAGGTGCAGGTGATGTACCAGGTGCCGGCATAGAACTTCCTCTTTTGATCGTGTTTCCTCCGGAAACATGGATGAAATCAACACCTGTCTTTTCAAGCTGTTTTGAGACATAAATCATGTCATTGAGTGTCAATCCGCCTTCACTATACTCATCACCCGAAATACGGACATCAATGATAAAATCATCACCGCAAAGTTCACGAATCTTGGCAATTACTTCAAGTGTCAGTCTAAGACGTCCATTAATATCTCCGCCGTACTCATCTGTTCTCTTATTATAAAGTGGAGTAAGGAATCCTCCAAGCAGACCATGTGCATGTGCACACTGAATCTCAACTCCGTCTCCACCTGCAATCTGGAAACGACGTGCAGCTTCTCCGAACTGCTGAACCAATACATGCAGCTCTTCTACTGTGACTGCTCTCGGTGCAGATTTTGCATAATATGGTCCTACATTAGATGGTGCAATCAGCTGTGGTGTTCCCGGAATTGGAAATGCCATATAAGCCGGGTGGAATAACTGTGCCAGAATTTTTGTATCATACTGATGCACAGCATCTACCAGTTTCTTCCAGCCAGGAATATAAGAATCATCATAAATAGACATATCTCCCGGCAAGTAAGTATATACAGGTTCTACTGTCGTAACTTCTGTAACAATAAGTCCGACCCCACCCTTTGCTCTGGCTGAGTAATGCTCAACTAATGCATCTGTCACATATCCTTTGTCTGCCATGTTAGTAGAGATTGGTGGCATAAAAATTCTGTTCTTTACAGTTGTTTTTCCAATTTTGATTGGCTCAAATAAATGTGGAAATTTTTCGTTCATTTTTTCTTTCCTCCGCTTTTGTTACAAATTGCTTTCCAAAAACAATTTGATATTTTTTTATCATCACTGCATTATAACATTGTTTTCTCTATTTGAAAACAGCTTGGTTTTCCCTCCCATAAAATATTTTCTTCGTTAAATTATATCTGCGTTTTATTGTCAATTACTTAGCATCTTTTTCAATTCATCCACTGTGATTTCCGCATCATTTTCTATCTTTAAAGCTGCCTGTCCGGTCATCTTTGCCGCTGAATAAGATGTTCCATCCCCCACACTGGTATTCCCGCTCAAGGTCTTAATTTCCACCTGCTCGCCAACTGTGTAAACATCTACCCATTCCCCTCTTTGAGAAAATGCTGCAATTTCAGTTCCGTCTTTATTCAAAGCTCCTACTGCCAGAACACTCTCATAAGCTGCCGGGTAATATCTTACAGCCCCGTTTTCTGCATAATCATTTCCTGCAGATGCAATAATAAGAACATTCTTCTTTTCTGCGTATTCTACCGCCCGCCTTACAGATTCTTTATCTAAAACAAGTCCCGCACTCAAATTGATAACCCTGCAGTGGTAGATGTCCACCGCATCCCGTATCATTTGTGCCAATGTATCATTATCAACCTGTTTTATTTTTCCATTTTCAAATACATTACTTACCAATGGAACAATCTGTGTATTCTTTGCTTCTTTTAAGATAATAGATGCCACCGCTGTCCCATGCCCGTAGGTATCTTCTGTGGATAATTTAGTATCTACATAATTTTTTCCCTTGGCTATATGTTCTTTTGAAATGGCATTCGTGGAAATACCTGTATCAATCACTGCAACACGAACCGATACTTTTGTTTTTTGCTTCCCGCATCCCTGAAATAATAATGCCATTATCACAACCATCAATATTACTATGATTCTATATTTTTTATAATTTTTCGCATTCATCTATAACACTCTTTTACGTTTATTTACTCCTTTATAATACCATAGGACACCACATAAATGGTGCCCTATCGGTATTTTTCACTTTGAAATTTTGCTATTTTTATGACCTATTAATTGCCAAATACATCCTTAACTGTACCCGTTACCGGCTTCAGATTCTTAATGTCGTTGTTCACATTCGGAGTCACTTCAAAATCCTGTGCCAGTGTCGCTGTAAATGTAAGTGCATTTGTTCCTTCTCCTCCCGCATATTGCACATTTGTCAAAGGAATATTTGCTACTCCCAAAAGCCCTATATTCGATGCTGACTTGATCACTTCATCATAATGAACTGTAATTGAAATCTGTTCACCTGCTTTGTACTGTCCAAAGGCAAGGCAACTAACTCCAACCTGCTGTGGTGCCCGGTTATCAAGAATCATATAATGTAAATCTGTTGTACCGAACTGCCAGGCATTTTTTCCTTTTCCACTTTCTGCAAGTTCAAGCTGTACTCTGTCATTGATTCCGATCCTTGCATAGCACGGTGAGCCAAATACAACTTGTCCATTATGACTTTTACTCTCATATTCTGCTCCATTTGTCTTTGATCCGTTATATGGGAATGGAACATCGATTTTCCATCCCTTTCCCTGCAGATCGAGCTTATACTCTGCAAAATATGCTCCGCCGCCATAAAATCTAAACCATAGATATCCATCATTTACTTCCTTCAAATCCGAAGTCATACGGAAACCGGCATTCGTTGCTGTTCCTGCAATGTATTTCTGCTTTGCTTCATTAACATTCTTGCTTCTCAAAACTTCCATCAAACTATTAAATGTATATGGAGTTCTTTCATTATAATGATAATTGTTTATCTTCGGATCTCCTGTACGGATTGTATAACTATGCCATTGATTATAGCATTCCTTTATCAAATCTTCCAAGCAGTATGCTTTTTCTGCATCAATCACGCGCTGAGAAGAAGTCTGCTCTCCTAATACGCCTCCGCAGGTTCCTATTGTATCTACAATTTTATAAAGCTCTATATTATAATAACGAGCTGTATTATTTAACTGGAATCCTGCTGCACTATCCGCTGTTGTGTTCATTCCCCATTCTTCAATCGTGAATGTTTTTTCCATATCGTTCTGTCCAAATGTCAAATATACATCTTCTCCTCCAACATGTTTGAAATGACATTTATCACTCTCTGAATCAACGGTAGAACCATATGCAGTTCCATTTACTGTACGATAATAAATGTGCTGTGGATTTGTTGTTGGCACAGTACCTTCCGGTAATGTTCTAGTCACTTTGTAGGTTAAACGAGTCCCCTCTTTTCCTACGTATACCAGATTAAATGTACCTCCATATCCCCATTTTGCTGTCAGCCTATAATCTTTTTGTGTTCCTTTTACAATCTCAGATACCAATGTATCTGCGTCGTACCATCCAAGAAACTGATAACCGTCTTTTGCAGCCGGTGCTTCCAGCTGTATGTCATTATCTTCAATACTATAGCTTTCTGGATTTGTCTGACTGATTCCTCCTGCTCCAAGATCATATGTGATTTTAAATACATTCAGCTCCCATACAGCATATAATGTTACATTGCCTTCACCTGCAAGATTCTTAACGTTTTGACCGTCTTTATAAACAACTGCTCCATCTTTTTCCAGTGCCCATCCGGTAAATGTATATCCCGGTTTCTTAAAGTTTCTCATTTCAGAAACCAGATCCAGATTGTCCGCTTCATCGTACATCATCAGCTGTGTTTCTACCGGCACTGTATCACCCAGACAACTGTCAAATGTAACGGTGTATGGGTTTGGATTCCATTTTGCATAGAATCGCCAGTCATGTAGTGCATCCAGTATGATTGTTCCACTAACCTTCTTTGTAAGAGATGAATCACTATACCATCCATCAAATGTATAGCCTGGTTTTCCTACCGGTTCGTGTAAATTAAATGTATTCGATACAACGGTAAATTCAGTCGAGTTATCCGGTGCATTTTCTGCTCCATCCATATTTTCATATAGAATCTGATATGCCTTCGGCGTCCATACTGCATACAAATGTACTTCACCCTGATTAACTGCCGACAATTTACTTACTGTCTGACAATCCGCATATACAACTTCTTGGTTTGGTATCAATGACCATCCGGCAAATGTATAGCCTTCTCGCACATATCGATTTGTATCCAGCATTTTCACTTCTGTATATGAGAAATTTTGAACCTTACTTCTGTCTTCCTCATTGTTGGAATGGAATACAACCTTATAGCGATTCTCACTCCATTTTGCATAGAGAATGATATCACCCGTACTCTTTGCAGAAATTGCCACAACAGTATCATCACTTAAATCCGCCTTTTCGTGCCATCCTTCAAATCTGTATCCTTCTTTTTCTGCCGCTGATAGTGTAAGCAAGCCTGTTTCAATATTATATTGTGCCGGATTCGTATTTGTTGCTCCATCTGCGCCGTAATAATCAATCTTGTAATTGATCGGTATAAAACGTGCATAAATGGTGTGGTCGCCTGTCGCTGTTACCAGTGTCTCACTTGTAATCTCTGTGCCGCCTTCCGGCTCTGAATACCATCCTGCGAAAGTATATCCTTCCTTTTCAAGCTTCGGTAGCGTATCATAAGCTGTTCCGTATGTAACCGTTTTTGTCAGAAGCTCACCATCACCCGTTACATATCCGCCGTTTGGCTCCATTGTAAGCTGATAGCTTTGAGGAGTCCATACTGCTTTATAAGCAAGATCCTTCGCCGGCATATTCTGCTCTATCTTCATGTTCCATACACAAGAATTTCCATCCTTTACAGCTGCCGGTGCTATGATTGGTGTGTCATAATAGACTTGTCCTTCTGTATAGCCAGCCACTGCCATACCGCCATCCAGATCCCAGCTTAAGGAGTATTTATTTCTCGTATAATAATAGTCTGCCACATTTGCCCGCTCATCTGTTGTTACTATGATCTGCTTTGCTTTTTCCGGTGCTGTAAATCCTGTATATTGTTTTAATTCCGGCTCAATAACACTATCCATTGCCGCTGTTTGGTGAACGGATTCTTTTAATGTATAATTTTCAGAACCATCCACATTTTGCTGATAATAATTCACTGTATATCCATACTGTCCTGCCACCCATCTTGCCTGTAATACCGTATCTTCTGCCGGCATTGTGTGACTTGTGAATTTTTCTTCTCCCACATACCAGCCTTCAAATCCATAGCCTTCTCTTACTGGATTCGGAAGCTGCAATTCAGATTCATATTTACCATAAATGATAGAGTCCACACCCTCTGGAAGTATACCGCCATCCACATTCAATGTAACTGTTATATCCTTACGTTTATACTCATAACGGACACAAGTACTTCCATCTGCTGCAATTGACACTGTCTGCACTTCCGGTATTATAAATCCTTCATAATTCTTTGTTTCTAATGTTACCTGACTGTCCGATGTACCTTTCAGCTCATCTGTATCTGCAAGAATCATGTTCCAATCGAGTGCTTCTTTGTAATGCTCTACTTTATAAGAAGTGTCTGTATTCGCCTCCCATTTTGCATATAACATCTTATCTCCTACAGAGCCTTTTTTAATTTCCCTGACTACTTCTCCTTCATATGCTTCATTCTCATACCATCCTTTGAATGTATATCCTTTTCGTACAGGGTCCATCAATGGAATGGTTTCTGTCTCAACATTGTAATTTGACGGATTTGTATTTATCAGCCCTTCTGCTCCATTGTAAATAATGTTGTAATTCTTCATTTTCCATACTGCATACAATGTAACGGCTGCTTCATTTTCGGCCGTCAAATTCAAGACACTTGCAGTATTTTCATATTCCACGCCTGTTCCTTTTCGTGTGGTCCATCCAAGGAAATCATATCCATCCAGTACAAATGCATTTTCATGTAAATTCTGTCCTTCATCGTATGCAAACTGCATCTGCTCCATCTCGCCAGTAGCCGCATCATGATTCTTATCAAACTGCACTGTATATGTATTCGCTTTCCATAAAGCTGTGTATGCAACATCTCCGGTTCCCATCTTATTTTCCGGTTCAACTACATTTACCCCGTCTATGCTCCAACCGATAAATGTATATCCCGTCCGCTGCATTTTTTCCGGACTGTGGATATGATCTCCATAATAAGATTCCTGACTTGATGACTGTTCTCCGTCTCCGGTGTCATAACCATAAGAGAAACTTATTTTGTACTTCTCACGTTTGTAGTTGATCTTGATTATAGATTTTCCACTTCCCTCTACAACCGCAGTTTCTTTTGCCAGTCCATTTACTGTAAGATTTTCAAATACAACTCCATTTTCTTCCACATATTTTTGCTCAGCAGTCGTCTCACCGTCGATTGGAAGATTTCTCAATGTGTCTGCCGAAATCTCTTCTCCTGTGAAGCCCATGCCTTCATACAGATGTTTCAGTTTATATTTTCCGTCGACATCCTGTACATAATACTCTACTCTGTAAGCAGTATCCGGATTCTTCGTCCACTGTGCGGTATAGACAAGATTCTCTGTTCCCATGTTTGAAACAACTTCGCTGTCCCATCCGGTAAATGTATATCCTTTTGCTGCCATCATTGGTGCAATGATCGTTCCGCCATATTTCAAATCGTAAGTAACCTTTTCTCCTCCGACTTCGCCCGGATCAAATGTAACTGTATGATTTTCTAATGCGTAATAATAACGTAATACAGAACTTCCATCTGCACTGATCTTGATTTCCTGTTCTGCCGGCATCCGATAACCAACATATTCTTTTATCTCTGGTGTCACGAAACTTTCCGTTGTACCGGTCAGTTCCTCTGCTTCTGCCAGCTCGTATTCTCCTGAACGCAACTGCTCTGTATAATATTCTACACGATATGGTGTATCTGCTTTGGCAACCCATTTTGCATAGATATTTGTATCTGCCGCAGGCATGCTCTCCGGAAATTCATAAGCTTCTGTCAATGTCTCATCACTATACCAGCCTGCAAAATCATATCCCGGTTTTACCGGATCTGCCGGTTTTTCTACTTTTGCTTCAAATTTTGCATTGATGATATTGATATATGTTCCACCGTTTGTATACGGAACAATGACATATCCGTCACGCAGATTGTCCCAGTACAGAGAAATTGTTCTCTGAATCGGTCTTGATGAAAATGCCAGTGGGTAACGAATCCACGTAATAATCATCTCGCCTTCCAGTTTTTTATCGTCTTTTTCCGGATTTACACTGACCGTGTTTGTCTTCGGATCATATGTGAATTTATCATTTGTCATGCGGATATCAAAATTTTTACGATTCGTCAGGCTTTCTGCCTTATTTGAATCATAATCATCATTGTAAATTGCCTGCTTCTCCTGGCCGTCCTTCAAATCCAGATAATCCATAGAGAATACTGCATCCGGAAGCATCGCATCCCTCACATGCTGCTTCAACTTGATATCCGGCATCTCTTCTTGCTCCGTCGCAAAATCCAGCACATTATCTTGTCGGCCGACCGTCCACAGTGACCATTCATTATCATACAGCTTCAATTCTGTAGAGAAGGTATCCTTTAGGGCCTGGGCTTTTAATCCGACCTCCAGATATGCTCCCACATCAATAAGCATTGCTCCATTATATTGCTGGTCGCGTCCATTACTTGTGCTATACCTCAACTCATAATAGAAATATCCCCATAGCTTACTATACGCACCGGCTTCCGACCTAAATCCGACCGATGCCAGATCTGTTGAAAACAATCCTATTTTAAATTCAAATTCTAATCCCGCTTTTATTTCCAGTCGTCCCATTGTATAGAAATCAAACTGATATGTCTCTTCTAACAATGTAACGGTATCGTTATAAACCGCTCCTGCAAATACATCAATCGTATATGTATATCGTTTTCCTGTCATATATTCAAAATCGAATCCAACAGAAATGCATGCATTCATTTTTACAACAAAATCGATTTCTGTATTAATTGCAATAATCGGGAACGGCGGTGGAACCTGCTGTTCATTATCTACAATATTCTGTTCAATGACGCGTACCCAATCCGATTCTCCTTTCATCATTTCGCTGTAACGTTTGATCAGATTGCTTTTTCCTTCTTCCGATTCGTCATCTTCTCCGTTTTCCTTATTGCTGTCGATCAAATCTTTAATCTGTCCTGCAATCTCTACGCCTTCATCAAAATGTTCATTTCCGCTTTCGTCATTTGACTGGGTCATCATCATAGCATTGACTTCCACACCGGTATAATTCAATACATCCACATTGGCTGTCACGCGATATTCGGCAATATATGGGAAGATTCCCCATACCTTCCAGACTGCTTTGCTTCTTACTCCGAGGTCAATCCCTACCTCTTCTGCAAATGTTCCGCTAATGTTGATCACAAGCTGATTATTCGAGCCCTGCTTCCCAATCGTAATTTTTGCCTGCACTTCCAGCTGAACGCTAAGACCTTTATCCTTTGCAGCGGTTCCGTTCGCCTGATTAAGCTTGGTCGGGTGTGTGCTAATCGTTGCTTTTGGATATCCTTGTTCCATCTCACACTTTGCAGAAATATTAGATGCCATCAGCTGTAACTCTTCCGGCGAAACAGGTGTTCCATCTTCCAGAGTCACTTTATAATCTTCCAGATTAAGATTATCACTTAGTTTTGTAAAATTCTCTGTTGCAAGTGCCATTGAGCCAAGATATTGTGCTGCTTCTTCTGCGAATCCACTTTCCAGAGCCTGCTGCTCGATCTGCGCTTCCAGAGCCGCTGTATCTACGCCTTCCAGCATATCTGTACCGGTCATCGTATCTTCTGCGTAAATATCCATCGCCTGCTGTACTTCATCCCAACCAACCTCTGTAAATCCGATGGTTGTCGTATCACCTGCACCTGACTTTACTCCTGTAATTTTTCCGTATTTCTCAAGCTTTGCCGCATCGCTTCCACTTTCCACTCCAAATGTTCCGCTATAGAACATAATGAAGTCTCCGACATCCACTGTTGTCTGACTATCCAGTTCGATATTTGCATACACATCGGCAGAATAATCAAGCAGTTGATTATTCACTGTGATCGTATCTGCTGCTTCATCCATATCTGCCCCTATTGGGATTGGCAACATATCCGGCTCAAAAATAACATCTTCCGGCTGTGCATTTTTATAACTATATCGGTTTCCATTTCTTGCAGTAATCTCTACATACGCAAGCTCACCATTCTCTTCCTTCGGCGTATCCAATGTACGTTTGTCCGGTCTTAATCCTGCATAAATAGAAACAATATCGCCAGAATGGAGTTCTCCCTTTGTATAATCAAATTCTCCCTGCGTCATATTGGCAGGTCCAAGTGTTCCGTCCTTGTCCGCCTGATAAAGTGCAATACTCAATGTTTCAACACTCTTATCTCCTGACGTGATATTGCTGATATCCTCTATCGGGATATATACAATCCCATCATTTAAAGATGTGTTCAATACTTGCTTCTTATCCGTTGTAAAATTATATTCTCTTACTGTCTTTGGCTGATCTTCAAAACAAAGTCTGGTATCTGTTAAGGCAACCCGATATGTACAGCCTTCGGCAAATCCATCCACAGCGTCCATTTTTCCGTCTTCTGAAACCGGATTCTTACCTGCGATTGTAAATGTTCCGTTTCCGCCTGTCACTTCTATGATATCTGTCTGCTTTGGATCTGTAAGATTCGAAGCTGTAATCCCGGCTTTCACAGTGTCCAGATTCAATTTTTTATTCTTCGCTTTTACTATGATCTTAAAATCTGTCTTAACTCCTGTTGCACTGGCAAATGTCACCTGTTCTACATTTTCAAGTGGTGTCTGTGCCGCGTATTCTGCATAAAGACTTACATTGCTGTTAATCTCATCTTCTTTTGAAGCAAGCTTTTCCCTGTTCTTATCATAATACCAGCTGACAAAAATATAATTATCGCGATAAGGTGTCGGCAGTGAACTAATCTTTGTCCCTTTGTTTACTTTACGTGCTTTTAATTTACTTCCGCCTTCTGTATAAAATGTAACCTTATACTGTTTTATTTTTGTATCTTCCGGCTTCTTATCGTCGTTTCCTGTAATCTTATCGACAACTTTGTCTATAAAGGATTTATTCGGATTCTCCGGCTGTTTGCTCTTTTTTTGGGTATTCACATTTGAAGAAGCAACCTTTTTATTATTTGTAGAATCTGCTTTTTCTTTATCTGTCGAGGATTGAATACTCTTATTCTCAGACTGTTGGCTACTACTTTGAGCCGACTTTTTCTCTTCTTGCTTTTTCTCTGCCGTCTCTTTCTTTTCTTTTGCTAACTGCCTCTCTACTGTAATATCTGAATTGGCCTTCATCTGCTTCCCATTTTTATTTGCAAAAAATGCTGCCGCAGACAGCGATACTACCGTCAATACAACGATAAGTATTATGATTCCTTTCTTATCATCCCAAAATTTTTTCCACATATGCGTTCCCCCTGTGTTCTTTTTTTCCTGCGCTATATTTGTAAAAACATGAATGAATCTTTGTTTACAAATCACCTGATTTTCCTATATTCTATAGTACAAAATTTCATTCTTTTTGAGGAAACACCTACATGAATTACACTTTTTTCGACATGAACGATACCTTATCTCTATGGCATTTTATTTCATTTCAAGTTATAATAAATTCACATGAAACTACAGGAGGAAGCGACTTATGAAAATCGCTATATGCGACGACGATAAAACAGAACAACTTCAAATTTTAGAACTGTTGGAAGGATATTTTAAAGGAAGAAAAAACAAGCCCGCTATCAAAACCTTCAGCAGCAGCATTGAGCTTGCTTCCATTGCCCACTATGAACAGTTTGACCTCTATCTTCTTGATGTTATCATGCCTATATTAAATGGCATCGAGCTGGCAAAAGAAATCCGTGGATTTGACAAAGCTTCCGATATTATTTTCCTTACATCATCACCGGAATTTGCTGTCGAAAGCTACACAGTCAAAGCTTCCAATTATCTTGTAAAGCCAATACAAAAAGCTGCTTTTTTTCAGGCTTTAGATGATATTTCAGAAAAGAAAATGGAAGAATCCGGCAAATCAATTATTGTAAAAAGTTCGCTTGGTGTACATAAAATTTATTTGTCCGGATTGATTTATGTGGAAGCACTGAATCGAAAAGTAATTTATTATCTAAAGAATGGAGAACAGATCACAACTGCGGAACGTTTTTCATCGGTATCTGATATACTGATGCAAAACTCAGAATTTATTCTTCCGCATCGTTCCTTCCTTGTAAACATGAATTACATCCGTTCGATTACTACTACAGATATGCATTTACAAAACAATAAGATTATCCCTTTAGCACAGAGAAGGGTGGCAGATATTAAAAAACATTATCTTGCATTTCAAATGGAGGAGGTTTCACCATGAACTTTGCAACGCTTTGTGATTTTATCAATTATGGACTGGTTCTTTTTTTCGGAATTGTCGTCTCACTTTATCTTGCAGACTTTCCATTTGAAGACCATAAAAGTTTTTACACACTGACAATATGCGGTTTCGGGATTGTACAGATTCTCTTCTATCTCATGATGGGTGAAACAACTTTGTACCATTGTTATCCCCTATTGATCCACCTGCCGCTTTTTCTGTTAATTCGATTTGGGTTGCACCGCAACCTCTATCTATCTATGATTGCAGTACTGTCTGCTTATTTACTATGTACGCCGAGAAAATGGTTTGGAACGCTGATCGCATCCTTTTTTGATTACAATCCTATTATATCCGATATTGCTTCCAGCCTGATTACAATTCCGCTTTTATTTTTTGTTATAAAAATAATCGCACCTTACATTATCAAACTAAAATATGAAAATAAAACAACACAGATGTTACTTTTCCTATTGCCTCTTTCTTACTATATTTTGGAATATATTTTTACAGTTTATACAGATTTACTTTATACCGGCGGTGCAGTTATCATTGATTTTCTTGACAGCTTTCTTGTACTGCTCTATTTTATTCTCTCGATGCTCACGATTGAATACGCAAGCCAGCGAAGCCGTACCGAGCGTGACAATTTACTTCTCACTACCGTTTCTATACAGGCAAAAAAAGAGATTGCGCAGCTTTCTGATTCCAAAAAGCAGGCCGCAATCTATCGTCATGATTTAAGACACCATATGAACTTTATTCAAAACTGTATTCAAGAACAAAAAACTGAAGAAGCTCTCTCTTACATTAACGAAATCTGTACAACATTGCAGTCTGGTGCAATCCAAAAATACTGTGAAAATGAATCTGTCAATCTGATTCTCTCTTCCTATATTGAAAAAGCACAGGCACTTCAAATCCAAACTACTATTTCCGTAACTGCAACTGATTTTTCAAGATTTCAGATTACAGACCTTTGCAGCTTGCTTTCAAATGCTCTGGAAAATGCGATCCATGCGTGTACACAGATCACATATCCGGAAGGTCGTTATATCAATCTAAAACTCTATGAAAAAAATGAGCAATTATGTATCAACCTTGCAAACAGCTACGAAGAAGAACCTGCTTTTGAAAACGATATTCCTATTTCACACAAAAGCGGACATGGCTTCGGTGTACAAAGCATGATTTCTGTCGTAAATAAATATTCAGGTATCTATGGTTTCTTTGCCCAAAATGGTGAATTTAGATTTCAGGCAACATTTTAAAAATGTTGTCTTCTAATTCACTGTCATAAAATAACTCAGGCTGATTTCATTTGCTGCTACATCCGCAAGATTTAAGCAGCTGTTTCCCATACGGTCGATCAGATGAAGAATATTTGTGAATGGCGCTGTCAGACTTGCTTTACATTTTCCTTTATTTACACGTTGCAGATGCGCCTTTCTCATCTTAATATCCAAATCCATGATCTTATCTTTTCGCTTAAGCATTTTATCTATCTGAACCGATTTATCTCCCTGCAATGCCTTCATTGAATCAATAAACATTTTTTCCAGTGTTCTTAGACTCTTCTGTAATTCATCCATTGCTTCCGGCGTATATTTATAATTATTTTGTTCCTTCTCCTGGATACATTTTGCAATTTCCACACTTAAGCTTCCCATACGTTCCACATCACTTAAAATATACATTAAGCTCGCCGTCTGAGCTGCCTGCTGCTCTGTCATTGTTCCGGAAGAAAATAAAAGTGCCAGATATTCGGTTGTTTTTTCCGTCAATGCTTTGATATTTTTCCCCTTCTCAAGCAAGCCTTCCAATTGACTGATATCTTCTGTTTTAACTATTTCAATCGTATTACTTACCGCATCCTTCACTATATCGCTGATATGTAAAATCTCTTTTGCCACAAGCTGAAGTGCTGCTGTTGGCTGATTTGTCATCTTTTCATCCAAATACAATGGCTTTGCCGGATCTACTGCAACTGCCTTTCCATCTGGGATTAAAGTCATAACAATCTTTACCATTACATTAATCAGACATACCCAGATCAAAGTCATTGTAATATTAAATACTGTATGTGAATTTGCAATCTGTCGGGAAATCACTTCGATTTCCGGTCCTTTCGGTGAAATATACTGAATCAGTGCTGCAAATGGTTTAATAAACCAGATAAACAGCAGACATCCTGATATATTAAAAATACAGTGTGCTACAGCTGTACGTTTCGCATCCTTATTCTGTCCGATGCTGGCTAAAAGTGCTGTGATCGTTGTTCCGATATTATCTCCAAGAAGAATCGGGATTGCTCCTGTCAATCCTAATATACTTGTCACACCATCCGGTCCGGCCTGAGCTGCAAAGTTCTGTAATACTGCGATTGTTGCACTACTGCTCTGTACTACCAGAGTCATCAATGTACCGACCGCAACTCCAAGTACCGGCATATTTGATACTTTCGCGATCAAATCTGTAAATACCGGGCTAGATGCCAGTGGCTTCATAACATCTCCCATCGTTTCAATTCCAAGGAACAACAGACCGAAGGCAAATATCGTCTGTCCGATACTTTTTACCTTCTCTGACTTCGCCACAAAAGAAATGATAAAACCGATAAATATGATAATGTAAATATAATCTGTAATTTTAAATGCAATAATCTGTGCCGTCATTGTCGTTCCGATATTCGCACCGAAAATAATGGAAATTGCCTGTGGCAGGCTCATCAATCCTGCACTTACAAAGCCAATCGCCATAACCGTTGTCGCACTACTGCTCTGCAAAACTGCAGTTGTGATTGCTCCTGCCAACACTCCTAAAACCGGATTTCTTGTCAACAGTGCCAAAATACTTTTCATCTTCTCGCCTGCCGCTTTTTGCAGACATTCACTCATCATATTCATGCCGTAGATAAATATTGCAAGACCACCTACAAGCCCAAATACAATCTGTAACTTCTCATTCATACCAATTCCTCACATTATTTCAAATATTATTTTCTTGTTTCATGCGAGTTAATTGTATGTAATACGTATGCAAGATAAATCAAATTTATGTTAAATGTATGTTAAATCGTAAAAGAAGTTATTTAAGAAGGCATATTTTCACTAACTCACTTCTAGAAATCCGCCTTGTATTAACATACGCATATCCAGATTTCTCAGCTTTTCCCCAAACAAAATCTGTACGCGCTCTTCATCCATTGAGACGACAACCCCATCACCAAACTTTTTATGTTTCACGAGTACACCTGCTCCAAGCTGTTCTTTAAACTTCTTATATTCTTCAACCGTCGTTGGCTTCATCCTTGATTTTGTATTCTGTGCATATGGATTTGCCTGAGAAAATATTTTATTAGCGGAAACTACTTTCGTGCTATTCTTTTGAATAAATGTTTTCCCTAATATTTCCCTGCAAAATGAACTTTCCCTGTTTGTTGTAAACAGTGTCAGTTGTTGTTTTGCCCTTGTAACACCGACATAAAATAAGCGGCGTTCTTCCTCGTAAGTCTGCAATTCTTCCTTAGAAGCCCGCTTCGGATTTTGCAAAGCCTGCTCCGGCAAAATCCCATCCACCACATCAATCAGATACACGTACTCATATTCTAACCCTTTGCTTGCATGTATCGTAGAAAGAATAAATGGACACTGTGCATCCGATTGTTTTTCCAAAATGATAGATTTTAATTCTTCCAGACGCTTTACAAGCCGCTCGGGCGATTCTTCCCCGGCTCCCAGCATCCGTAAAATTTCCAGTTTGCTGTCGCTTACCCCGATTCGATTCAAATATTCACGATATCCCATATATTGTGAAATTCGATTGACCGCTTTATCTCCACTTTCCTGCAGCATATTTTGCAAATGCGTCCGCACTGATTTGACGCATCCTATAACATGTCCGCTCAAGCCTTGATAATCTGCCGCCACATCAAGCACCGGCAAATCCTTTTCCTCACTAATTTCCGCTATCCTCATAGCCTCCTGCTTACGAAGATATGTACCGATCTTATAATATACCTGCAAAAATGCTTCCGTATCTTTCGGATTCAGCGCTAATTTAATAATGTTCACAACATCTAAAACTGTTCTATGCGAAAAAAATGTCAGTTCTGCATTTCTCATCTGATATGGAATGTTATTTCGCTCCAACAGATCAACCAATGGCAAAATACATTCATTATCCCGATACAACACTGCTGTTTGCGTTGTACAGCCATCCGCAACTTTCATAAGATAACTGTACTGGGCTTTCCTGCTTTTTAGAGAAATCTCTTTAATTTCTTCCATTCTTTCCTTTGTTGCCCGCATATGCTTTTCATGACGCAATGTATTTTTCTGGATAAACTGGTCTGCTGCCTCAACAATACTTGCATTCGAGCGGAAGTTATCTTCCATCAACAGCACCCTTGCATTCGCGTGATTCTTTTCAAATGACAACAATGCTTCCGGATATGCCGCACGAAATCCATAAATACTTTGATCCTCATCTCCGACCATAAACAAATTTTCCGTTTTAGAAGCAAGCAACGCAATAATCGCATGCTGGATTTTCGATGTATCTTGTGCTTCATCCACACAAATATAAGGATATAAATTTTGAAAATGTTCCAGTAGTTGAGGAAATTTACGAAGCATTGTATATGCGTATACCATCTGGTCATCATAATCCATCAGATGATGTTCCCGAAGCTGCCTGCAGTATTCCTTATAAATAATCGAAATTTTAATATCTTCTTTTTCATCTAACTTAAGAATATCTTCTTCACTCAACATCATGTTTTTAATATATGTAATAAGCGCACGGACATTTTTCAAATCACTCTCTGTCGCAAATTCATGTTGAACCTGCTGATAAATTTTAGACAACATTCCTGCTGTCATCTTTTCATCCCGAACCAGTTCAAACGCTGTCCTGCCAACCATTTTTCCATAATATTGAATGATTTTCGCACATATCCCATTGATCGTCCGAAACTCTAAGCGCTCTGCCATATCCTTTCCAAAATAACCTGCAAAACGCTTCGCCATATCCTTTGTTGCCGCAACCGTATAAGTAACTGTTAATATCTTACTTGGATCAATTCCCTTACAATACACCATATATCCCAATCGGGTCACCAGCACGGTAGTCTTCCCGGACCCCGGTACAGCAAGAAGCAGTACAGGACCATCCACGCTCTGTACCGCTTCTTTTTGCTGAGTATTCAATTGTATCGGGAATCTCTGTTCAAATTCCTGCCAATTCATCGTTCTCTTACTATCCTATCTTTCTTGTCTTCTCTTCCTTGCAAACCAATCTATTTGTCAGGCAGCAATAAACGGATTATAAAATCTTCCCCACTTTATCGTCACGCTCAGGCTTATCACCAAAAGCACAACCCCAAATCCTATCACTGCAAAGTCTGTCTTTGCAAATGGACGTTTCATATACCAGGTTCGTTTTGGGTTCTTTCCAAATCCGCGCAATTCCATCGCATTTGAAATCGTATCGATTCGATTCAGGCTTGTCAGAATCAATGGTAATAAAATACTTACTGAATTTTTTAATCTTGCAAAAAAACGCTCATTCTTTCCAAGCTCTACACCTCTTGCCTGCTGTGCCTGACTGATACTGTGATAATCTCTCTGAATATCCGGAATATAACGCAATGCTATCGCAACTGAATAACCCACCTTGTAGGAAACCCCGATGCTGTTAAGACTTGCCGCAAATTCACTTGGATTTGTTGCAGAGATAAATAATATTGCAACCGGTAATGCCACGAAATATTTCAAAGAAATATTCAACATATAAAACAATTGCTCTGCTGTCAGATCATATCTCCAGAACAAATGACATAATACATGTCGTGTACCATATAATGTTGTTCCCTGATTTGGATCAAACAAAAATATAAACAAATTGTTCAAAAGCAGGAATATCAACATAAAGACCATCATAAACCGCACTTCTTTCAGTTTGATCTTACTCAATCGAAATGCCACAATACTCACTGCAAATAATCCTAACAATACCCACGTATTATATGTAATCATACTCGCAAATGTAAACAGTAAGAAGAATGCAAGCTTTGTTGTTCCGGTCAACCGATGTATGACACTTTTTCTCGGCAGATAATTTAATACAGTTTTAGCAGCCATGTTTTCTTACCTCCCGGTCTTCTTCTATAAAGCATTCTACAAATTCTTCCGGCGGTACAATACCGCATCGGTTTGCCAGTGTAAATAAGCTCGTCTCCTTTAAAGCTGCATGACCTATCAGCTCCGGGTCACACAGCACTTCTGCCGCACTGCGGTCTGCGATCATCTTACCATCTGCAAATACCACTGCCCTTGGCGTATATTCCAGCATCAGATGCATATCATGTGTGATCATAATGATCGTTACACCCTGCTCGTTTAGCTTTCTTAAGAACTCCATAATTTCTGTATAATGACGGAAATCCTGTCCTGCTGTCGGTTCATCCAAAATAATAAGTTCCGGATCTTGTACTAGCACACTTGCGATTGTCACACGTTTCTTCTGGCCAAAGCTAAGTGCGGAAACCGGCCAGTTACGGAATGGATACAACCCACATATTTTCAAGGTTGCTTCGACTTTTTCTTTGATTTCTTCCTGACTCAATCCTTGATTCTGTAAGCTCAACGCCACTTCCTCAAAAATCATCGTCTTCGATATCATCTGATTTGGGTTCTGCATTACATACCCGATATATTTTGCACGATGTCGGATGTTCTCTTTAAGCAAGTCCTTTCCTTTAAACAGAATCTCACCAGAATCCGGTGTTTCAAAACCACATATCAATTTTGAAAATGTTGATTTTCCGGCACCATTCTTCCCAACAATACTTACCATCTCTCCTTTGGAAATGGATAGACTGACATCACTTAATATCTTCTGCCCTTTCACATATCCAAACTCCAAATTCTTCACTTCCAACAATGCTTCTTTTTTATCATTATTTTTTAATACCGGATGTGACTCAAACCATTGATTGAGTTTTTTTGTATCTTCCTCATCTAATACTACCGAATCTACGTGAGATGCTTTCTTCTGTGCGGTTATTTCAATTCCTGCATAACGCATAGCAGTAACATGCAACGGCTCACGAATCCCATTCTCGATCAGTAAATTAGACGCAAGTAATTCATCCGGAGATAAATCTGCCAGAATCTGTCCGTCATTCATTAATATAATGCGGTCTACATCTCGCCAGAGCACATCTTCCAGACGATGTTCAATAATCAATACTGTTGTATCTGTTTTCTGCTGGATCTCATCAATCAATTCGATGGTCTGCTTTCCTGTCGCCGGATCAAGACTTGCAAGCGGCTCATCAAACAGCAAAATCTTCACCTGATCCACCATAACTCCGGCCAAACTTACTCGTTGCTTTTGTCCGCCGGACAATTCATGCGGAGCATAATCCAAATGATGCTCAATCCCTACCAGTTCTGCCACATGTTTTGTAATGGAATGCATCTCATCCTGCGGGGTGCAACTGTTTTCCAATGCAAATGCGATATCTTCGCCAACTGTCAAACCTATAAACTGACCATCCGGGTCCTGCAGCACAGTTCCGACATGAGCAGACAATTCAAAGATACTGCTCTTTGTGGCATCCACTCCATTCACCGCCAGTGAACCCTCACATTTTCCTGGATTCGAATATGGATTTAACCCGTTAATACATCCGGCCAATGTACTTTTTCCACACCCGGAAGGTCCTGCGATCAACACACGCTCACCGGGATATATATCTAGATTAATTCCTTTCAGTGTCGGGTTTTTCTGTGCACGATACTGAAAAGAATAATTCTTAAAAGAAATAATCGGAGAATTCTCGTTTATCATTCATGGTCCTCTTTCCTATGAACTAAATATAGCTGTCATTTCATATGATAGTTATTCTACCACAAGAAATGACAGCTGTAAGTCTTTTTTTCAAAAAAATCTTATTCCTGATCCAAAGATCCTTTCTTTGCGATTGTCTTTGTATAAGCCAGGATCAAAAGTCCTCCAACAATTACACCTGTAATTGTATTAGAGATTGCTGCAAATACACCCTGAGCAAATACTTTGTTTGCCGGTTCTGCATAGATCAAGATATCAAGTACAGGTGCTACAACTACCCATCCAACTACATGTGCAATTACATTAGCCAGAACGAAAATAGTCATCTTACCTTTTCCGAAATCTCCATCTTCTACTTTTAATTTCTTAGCAAAGATTCCAATCACTACACCTACAAATGCTGATGTGATAACCCAGCTCCACCATGGACTTCCTCCCCATGACAGGTCAATCAATGTGTGACCGATGAATCCGATCAGTCCACCGGCAACCGGTCCGTACATTGCAGCTAAAAGTGCAAGTACTGCATACTGAAGACTGATATTAGTATTCGGCACAGGACTTGGAATTGCTACGAAACGTCCAAGTACAAAGAATAGTGCTGCACCGATACCTACCGCTACAACTGTTTTAATACTGCTGTTACTTTTCATTTGTATATCCTCCTCTACATTTCTCTCATACTAGGCTCTATCAAAGCCTTTTCATAGTATACGATTATTACAGGCTTTTTTCAAGATACAAAATCTGTAATCAGTTGCTTTTCTACTTATTTATAAGCAGAAAAATAACCTTTCAGAGATTTCCTTATAACAGTTGACAAATATTAGTAAAACATTTACGATGAACTTAGCAATACCGAAGAGGTCTATTGCTTTTATTTTGGGAATTTTTCTTTGATCCGGTTCACAGATTCCGGATTATTTCTATATTGATGGGGGACATAATTATGGAGAAGAAAAAAAGGGGGTTTTCCCACACAATTGAGATGACCAGCGGGTCTTTATGGAAGAACATTTTTTTATTCAGTCTTCCGCTGATGTTTTCTCAGATATTGGAGGTTTTATTTAATTTAAGTGATGTAGCGATCGTTGGCCGGTTTTCCAGCTATCAGGCTCTTGGTTCGGTTGGTTCTACTACTCTTTTAGTCACACTGTTTACCGGCTTTCTGATTGGCATGGGCGCCGGTGTAAATGTACGAACAGCTCATGAGCTTGGAGCAGGAAATCAGGATAACATTACCAAAACCATTCATACTTCTTTACTTGTATGTCTGGCGGTCGGACTGATCATCTGTACCATCTGTATTCTCTTTTCGGAAAATATTCTTCATCTGTTGAACACAAAGGATGAATTGATAGATGGTGCTGTATTATATATGAAAATTTATTCACTTGGTATGCCTGCCATGGCAATTTATAACTTTGGTAACGGTGTATTAAGTGCCCGCGGAGATACAACTAAGCCATTGTTTTACCTCTCTATCGCCGGGGTATTGAATGTTATTTTAAACCTCATTTTTGTTATTTATTTCCACATGGCAGCAGAGGGAGTTGCACTTGCAAGTGCAATCGCACAGTATGTTTCTGCCGCATTGATCATCATTAATTTATTACGGCGCAATGACGAATGTAAATTACATCCTTCTAAGCTTCGTTTTCATAAGAAGGCAAGCCTTGCTGTATTAATGCTCGGTATTCCTGCCGGTATTCAAAATGCGATTTTTGCACTGGCAAATCTGTTCGTACAGACCGGTCTAAACTCTTTTGATGCCGTTACTGTGTCTGGAAACTCTGCTGCGATCAACGCTGATACCCTGGTTTTCAACCTGATGTACGCGTTTTACATTGCCGGTTCAAGCTTTATCAGTCAGAATTATGGGGCGAAAAATAAAAAACGTATGCTGCAAAGTTATTTCATCAGTGTCTTTTATGCATTTGCTGCCGGTGCCATATTCGGTATTTTACTGCTCCTGTTTGGAAGACAATTTTTATCCTTATTCGCTACAAATCCAGATGTAATAAGTGCCGGACTTCAGCGAATTAAAATCATGTGGTTTGCATACTGCATCAGTGCGTTTATGGATGGCTCTATTGCCGCATCCCGCGGAATCGGCAAAACAATCGTTCCGACTATACTCGTAATCATCGGTTCCTGCGTGTTCCGTGTTGTCTGGATCTATACAATATTTGCCCATTTCCATACAATACCATCTTTGTATTTATTGTATTTCTTCTCATGGGTATTGACATCAATTGTAGAAATTATTTACTTTGCGATAAGCTTCCACAAAGTAAAGATGGATTAAAAGGGGAAAACACAGGAGGTAGAATTTCTATCCCCTGTGTTTTCTTTTCCCTTATATATTTTCATACTACTTTTTTCACTACTGTTATGCTCTACTATTTTGCTAACATCATGCGGTCATTTGCAAATTCTCCGCCGCTGACTTCCTCAAATTTTTTCAGAAGATCTGCCACCTTCAGATTTTTCTTTTCTTCTCCTGATACATCGTAGATTACTTTTCCTTCATGCATCATGATCAGTCTGTTACCATGATTAATGGCATCCTTCATATTATGTGTAACCATCATGGCTGTCAATTTGTTTTCATTGATAATCTGATCTGACAGAGCAAGCACCTTTGCCGCTGTCTTTGGATCCAATGCTGCTGTATGTTCATCTAAAAGCAACAGCTTCGGTTTCTTTAAAGAAGCCATCAAAAGTGTGATTGCCTGTCTTTGTCCACCGGACAAAAGACCTACTTTACTGCTCAGTCTGTCTTCCAAGCCAAGATCTAATTCTTTGAGTTTTTCTCTGAACTCTTCTCGCTCTTTTTTAGTAATTCCCCAGCCAAGCCCACGACTCTGTCCTCGTCTTGCGGCAATCGCCATATTTTCTTCAATTGACATTGTCGCTGCCGTACCTGTCATCGGGTCCTGAAATACACGACCTAAGAATTTTGCTCTTTTGTGTTCAGAAAGCTTTGTAATATCTACGCTATCAATAATAATCTTGCCTTGGTCAACACCCCACACACCTGCGATTGCATTCAATGTTGTCGATTTTCCGGCTCCGTTACCACCGATGATCGTAACAAAATCTCCCGGATTCAGATTGAGATTTACTCCATTTAATGCGATCTTTTCATTGATCGTTCCTGCATTAAATGTTTTATGTATATTCTGGATTTCTAACATATAACTCATTATGCAGTCCTCCGTTTCTTGAAATATTTTTCTTTCATATAAGGAACTGCCAGGAAACATGCAACCACGACTGCTGAGAACAGTTTCATATAATCTGATGGCATCTTCAGCCATAATACAAATGCAATTACGATGTAGTAAATGATTGCTCCGATAAATACCGCTCCTAATGTAAGTGCAAATGCAATTTTCTTTCCTGCACAGAATTTTCCGAAAATAACTTCGCTGATGATAACTGCTGCAAGTCCGATTACGATTGCTCCACGACCCATATTTACATCGGCTGCGCCCTGATACTGTGCATAAATTCCACCACAGAGACCTACAAGTCCATTGGAAATCATAAGTGCAAGAACTTTATTAAATGATGTGTTGATTCCCTGTGCGCTTGCCATCTGTGGATTACATCCGGTCGCACGGATAGCGGCTCCAAGCTCTGTTCCGAAAAACCAGTAAATAACTGCAATCAGTACAATTGCCGCCAGAATCAGTTTGACAAAGAAAAATCCGCTTCCTTCTCCTGTAACATATCGAAGAGATGCAACCAGTTTGTATTGAAGCACATTGATTGCCTGATTTGATTTTCCCATAATCCCAAGATTTACAGAATATAATCCGATCTGTGTCAAAATACTTGCCAGAATTCCCGGAATGCCAAATACTGTATGTAAAATTCCAGTCACAAATCCCGCTGCCATTCCTGCTAAAAATGCAAATATAAGTGCAATTGCCGGGTTCATGCCCCCGCGGATCAGCATAACTGCTACTGCTCCGCCGGTTGCAAGTGAACCATCCACCGTAAGATCTGCAAAATCTAAAATACGAAATGTAATATATACCCCAAGTGCCATAATTCCCCAAATGATTCCCTGAGCAACGTTACCCGGAAGGGCACGTACCAGAGTCATCGGGTTTAGGCTTGCCAGATAAATTCCCATAATTTATTCCTCTATTCTTCTATTGCTTCATATTCATCTGGAACTGTAATTCCAAGTTCTTCACAAATTGTCGGATTGTACATCTTTGTTACGTTTGGTGCTGTCTCAATCTCCATTGTTGTAATGTCGGCACCATTTACCAAAATATCATATGCCATCTCGCCGGCTTTGTATCCGATATCATAGTAGCTGATAGATAATGTTGCAATACCGCATCCAGAACAGATTCCCTGCTCACCTGCAATTACAGGAATTTTTGCCGGGAGACAAATGTTGTTGATAATCTCTGTGTTTGCTGCCATTGTATTATCTGTAGGAATATAAAGTGCATCACACTCAGCTACTGCTGATGTTACAACTGACTGAATCTCATTCGAATCTGCTGCTGTATATTCTTTACATGTAATTCCATCCTTCTTCAGTGCTTCTGCAAATAAGTTTGCCTGATATGCTGAATTAGGCTCTGCTGAACAATATAAAATACCAACTGTCTTTGCATCTGGTACTAATTCTGTAAGCATCTCTTCCTGCTTATCGATCGGAGCTAAATCACTTGTACCTGAAATGTTCATTCCTGTTGCTCCTGTCCAATCAGAAATATCCAGAGCCGTTGCATAATCTGTGATTGATGTTCCAAGAATCGGAATATCACTTGTTGCGGCTGCTGAACACTGGAGTGCTGTAGTTGCATTTGCCATGATCAAATCCACATTATCAGCGACAAAATTATTTGCAATTGTTGCACAGTTTGCCTGCTCGCCCTGTCCATTCTGTAAATCAAATGTTACGTTATCTTTTCCAAATTTTTCTTCACAGGCATCCTCAAATCCCTTTGTAGCCTGGTCAAGAGCCTCATGCTCTAACTGCTGGCAAATACCGATCTTGTATACTTTTCCAGAATCTGATGCGCCATCTGCACTCTTTGAATCTGATGAAGAGCTGCCTCCACATGCTGCCAATGATAATGTCATTGTTGCGGCTAACATAACCGCTGCTATTTTTTTTGCTTTCATAATACCCATTCCTCCTATATTGTTTTGTAACTGTTGCTTTAAAGCACTACGCTTTAAATCGTTACGCTTTAACGTGATAAAATGTAAGTCATGTTAATTATTATAGGCTTGTTTTACATAATAGTCAAGAGGGAATTGGGAGCTATTTGGGACGGGGTTTTTCGGCTTTTTGCTTTGCAAAAAAGCCGAAAAGCCCCGTCCCTAAATGGCACTAAATGGTTCTTGCACTCTCTTCCCTATTCGTGTTACACTATAACAAAGCATATTTCTTATGAATCTAAGGTGTGTATCACCATCTATTTTCTAATTACATTTCAAAAGTCTATGCTTTTATATCAATCACACATAAAAGCAGGAGGCGAATGAAAAATTAGATTTAGATTGTCTCCTGTAAAAAGGAGGAAAATTAAATATGGCAAAACACAAGAAGGCACAAAGAAACCACAAGTACTCGTTGCATTCTCGACAAAGGAAAGTGAACCGTAAGTACAAAGATACTATCTTTCGTATGTTGTTCAAAGACAGAAACAACCTGCTTTCACTCTACAATGCAATGAACAAAAAAAATTACACCGATGCATCTGCATTGCAGGTAGTAACTTTGGAAAACGCAATCTATCTGGGGATGAAAAACGATCTGGCTTTTATTATGGATATGAATTTGTATCTGTATGAGCACCAGTCGACCTATAATCCCAACATGCCATTGAGAGATTTATTCTATATTTCAAACGAATATCAAAAGATGGTAGTTCAACAATCCTTATATTCATCTACGATTCAAAAGATACCTGCTCCAAAATTTATAGTTTTTTATAACGGTACAAAAGAGATTAATGATTTAACTGAATTCCGATTATCTTCTGCTTACGAATGTCCAACAGAAGATCCTGATTTGGAATTACGCGTAACTGTATTAAATGTAAATGATGGCCATAATAAAGCCCTGATGGAGCAATGTCAAACACTCAAGGAATATGCTCAGTATGTAGCACGAGTGCGTAAATATGTCTCTTCTAACGAATTATCATTGGAAGAGGCTGTAGAGAAAGCAGTAACAGAATGCATAAACGAAAATATTTTACGCGATTTTTTATCATCTAACCGAGCTGAGGTAATCAATATGAGTATTTTTGAATATGACAAAGAATTGGAAGAGAAAAAACTTCGCAGGGCTGAATTTCAGGCCGGAATGGAGGCTGGTATTGAGCAGGGGATTGAGCAGGGGATTGCAAAAGGGCAACAAGACTTACTAATGCAAAAAATCAAAGCAAAACTTGCAAAAGGGAAATCGCTTGAATTAATTGCTGATGAATTAGAAGAAGATATTTCCGTCATTGAAAAGCTGCTGAACCAGGAGACCATTTAGGGACGGGTTTTTCCGGCTTTTTTTCTGTAGATGGATAAAAAAATTGGGAAAGTGAAATTTTTCACCTTCCCAATTTTTTATTTGCCAAATCCAAGAGCCAGAAACCCCCGTCCCGAATTGGCTCTCATTGCTGCTTTTCTTTAATTTTTCGAATTGCTTCTCGTATAGCTTCTTCTTCCTCTTCCTTCGCTATCTTTTTAGCCATATGGACAGTTCCAACCAAATTGCTAATTAGAATAAGTGCAAGTGGAATTAATATGATTGGAATGAATATCAGTGGGTTCGCAACCAGACGCGAAATTTTTCCTATAACTATTGAAGAAGCAACTACCTTCCCTATCAGATATTCACTTTCGACATTATATGCATCTGTCACATTGTTATTGTCACCTTTGGTAACGAATACTCGTCCTTGCTCTTCTTCCAGGATTTCCACCACACGATGTGTGTTTACCGCTCCATCGAGTACGGGATCCTGCGAATAAAATGAAATTACATCATTTACCTTTATTGTTTCAGGATCAACTTTTTTTACAACAATCAACGTATCAACATCATACGTTGGTTTCATGCTTCCTGTAGTTACCCGTAGTGCCGTATAGCCAAACACCGAAGGAGCTTCTCCTGATTTTGTAAAAATTACTGTACACAACACAAAAACTGCTGCAATAATGATCAATACTGAAAAAACATTAATAATGCCAAAAACTATCTTTTTTATCATTTATCTTCTCCGTCATTTTTTGTATTCTTGCGCTCTTTACGTTCCTGAAGTGCTTGAACAATATAGTGTGACAGACTGTTGGCTTCTGCTTTATCTTCCGCTTTTTCTTTTGCTTTCTGTGCTGCTTTCACCTGTTTTTCAGTTACTTTCTTAATTGACTCGATTTCTTTTTCTGCTGCTTTCTTAACCTCGGCAATTTCTTTTTCTGCCGCATTCTTGCTTGCTTCGGTTTCTTCTTGTGCCGCTTTCTTAACCTGTGCGATTTCTTTTTGTGTTGCTTTCTTGGCTGCCTTCATTTCTTCCTTAACTGCTTTTACTTCTTCCTTAGCCGCCTTTACTTCTTTTCGAGCATTTTCCTTAACTTCCGCAATTTTCTCTGCCACCTCACGCTGCTCTTCCGCAATTTCCTCGGCCGCTTTTCTCTGCGCTGCCGCAACTTCCTCTGCTGCTTTTTCCTGCGCTTCTGCAATCTTCTCTTCTGCAATTTTCTGGGCTTTTGCAAGCTGATTCTGGGCTTCTTCCTTTATTGCAGACACGCTTGCATCTGACTCTCTCTGAATTGCCGCAATTTTCTCCGCCGCCTCACGCTGCGCTTCTGCAACTTCTTCTGCTGCTTTTCTCTGCGCTTCCGCAACCTCTTCTGCCGCCTTTTTCCGCTCTGCCGCAACTTCCTCGGCCGCCTCATGCTGCATCGTCTCAACCATCATTCTGGCTTCTGTCTGTGCCTGCTCTACAGCCTCTTGTGCCTCGGCCCGTGCTTGTTTTTCATCCGCAAGCTGCTTTTCATAAGCCGCCATTTCTTCTGAATGCTGTTGCTCTAATTCTGCCTGCTGTTCTTCTAATTGCGTTCTAATCTGATCTAAATATTCTAATTGCTGATTCAATGACTCCATCTGAAATTGAAGTTCTGAAACAGAATTTTCCAATTCTTCTCTCTTCGCAGTCTCTTCTTTTAATTTTTCCTCTGCATCGAGCTGTGCCTGGGTCACTTCTTCTACAAATACTCTGCGTATCTCTACATCCGGAATATTGCGATCTTCTACAATTTCTTCTTTGATTTCTTTTACAAACTTTGGCTTTACAGGCTCACGTTTCTTTGTCTCAATCTCACTCATCTTACGCGGATCAGATACAAGAAGACTCTTGAACACTGTATAATTTGTAATCATGTTGATATACATCTGTAACAAATATTCTTCGTCGAACTGTAATGTAGAATCCTGCTCTTCAATGGTATATCCGACTTCATCATATCCTTCGATGAACTGCCATAATTTATAACAAGTACGATAATCCGGGTCTTTCATCATCAAGTTTGTTCGCTGGATCGGACTATGTACTCTGGAACAGCCATTCATGATATCGCAAAATGAACTGGTGCGTAAAACTCTGGACATTCTACGCACACGGTCAATCCGCTTGAATATGTCCATGTTGTCATTGTCATTTTCCACAAGACTCTGACGGTTTTTTATCGTCATCTCAACCTTATACGAAATCTCTTCATATGCATCGTCAACCTTACTTTCCATGCTCATTACATTGCAAGTCTCATCTCCTGTCGACCAGAAGATTACATCTGTTCGTTTGTCTACAAACGCAAACAAACGCTGAATTAGATGATACACGAAACGATTCTCATATAAGTCATAGCTTTCTTCTGTTGTTACATTTAAAATCTTTGTCGGCATAATGTCACCGGCTTCATTTGTCGTAATATACTGTGTATTCTGGCTTAAATGCCGAACACTGTCTGCCGTAATTTTCTTTGCAAGTGCAACCGGCACAACTTCCTCTGAAGTTGTAATAAAACGGCGTGGCTTGTCCACAATATTGAAAATGGCTTCGATTCCTTCTTCTACTACTGTAAGCCAGCGCTCATCTACAACCTTATGCAATATTCGGTTTTTCTGTTCCAGAGTATTGTCCCCGGCCTGTATCATTTCAAACAGGTATTGGAAATATTTATCCTCCTCGAGAGCATACCCTACGCCTTCTGTGTATTTCGAATATAATTCATTAATCGTATCCGCCATTTTCATCCATTTCCTTACTCTTCAATATAATTAATACAAGTTCTGAATGCGTCTTAAGTATTCTTTACTATCCGGCATTCCGTCTTCACCAAATGTCTTATCTATATAACTAATCAGACCTGTGATCTCATCTCTTACAAAGCTGACATTCATACTTTCAAATTTCTTAAGCACTTTTCGTGCGATAATGTAATCCATACCGCCCAATTCTGTACCGCCACATGCAACATAAACCGGAATAAAGTCATATAACTGCTTCATAATACGGTTTCCAAAGGCAAGCTTAAATCTTGTGATCAGATAACTATCCAGCTTCTGCATCTTCTCCATCAGTTCCTCACTGATTGGATAGTCCTCTTTTGCTTTCTGGAACATATATTCCAGATGTTCTGCAGTAACATCACACGACGGATACATCTCACATTCAAATTCATCGGCTCTTTCATTCAACTCAATCGGCATTGCACGGTCATATACTTTATCCGTGATTGTAAATGTCGAATCATCGTTATTGGCAGTACCGATAAACCACGTAGAATCTGCCACATGAATTTTACCATTATCCATTTTATAAGGGTCACCCTTCCATGCTGTCGGCACAAGATCCAGAATCCATTCATCCTTGCTCGGCATTTCCAGAACAGATAACATTTCTGCAAAATAATACTCAATACGTGCAAGGTTCATCTCATCTAACACGATCAATGTCGGAGTCTGATTGTAGTTTGCTTCATACAAAGCCCTCAAAAACTCTGTCTCGTTAAATTTCTTTGAAAATTCATTAAAATAACCCAACAATTCGGAACGATCACGAAATGACGGCTGCACGGAAATAATGGTTGCCGGGTTATCCATATAACGGCTAAATGAATATGGAAGACTTGTTTTACCGGTACCGGAAATACCTTCCAAAATCAACAGCTTACTTGCTGCCATGCCAGCCACAAATCTTCTGACAATCTCCGGTGTATAATAAAGCCCCATCTGGCTTGCCGCAAACATACGATACCCTTCTGTAAATTCCTGAAGCGAAATCTCGTTGTCATACTGTGGTGGCTGAAAATCCTTATATTTTACATCCACAAGCGAAAGCTTCGGGAAACGATGTGCTACATTTGTATCTTCCTTTCCCTCTATCACTGCACGCACAAGAGGTGCCTTGTTTGGATCCGTATTTTCTACCATTGCCTCCATCGCCCTTCCGGATGGAATTTCATTTCCGGTAACATTCTCCAGACTCGGAATCGTATCCTCCGTCAATGCAGAGGCTCCCATATATGGAATACGCTCCACACCACCCATCGCATTTACTTTCAATGCAAGAATACTGTTCTTCTCTTCCATCAAATCTAACACCTGTTTGTTCAGTCTTCCAATCTCCCGATACAATGTTGCATTGTCTGTATTGTCTGCTTTTAACTGGTGATGCAAAATCATACGGCGAATCAGAAGTATGATGATCACTATCGGAATCGCCAGTAATAAAAGCATCAAAAGTACTGATAAAATCTTAGCGAGAATATTCAATGTTGGAAAATAGGTTTTAAATATTAGGAAATATTGAACCCATCCTGTTATAAACAATCTGATAAATGCCGCAACCCAAGTTACAAGGTTGTATACAACCTGGGACAACACTTCATACGCAAACTTTAAAAATGCACTCACGGTTCTTTATTCCTCCCCGTTCTTATCTTCATCCTGCTTCGCTTTCTCAAGCTCTTTTTCTGCTTTTGCGCGAATCGCTTCTGCTTCTTCTCTCAGTCTCTTCGCCTCTTCAAGCGCTGCCTGTGCCTCATCTTTATCCTTCGCGGCCTGCTCAACATCTGCTTTATTTAATCCTGCTTTTGCAAGTTCTTCCGCATTCTCTACCGCAATCGCTTTTTTCAGACGAATACTAATCATAATCAGGTTATATACCTGATAAATAAAGAACAGAAGCATCGGTAACACGATTACGATTAAGAATCCCATACTGCTTGAAAGGAAGCTCATAACTTTACCAAGGTTAGAAATATGTCCGACATATTTACCAACAATATCTCCATCTGAAATCACATGCTGGTCGGCAACACCGTTGTTGTTATCACCAATCGTGGTGTAGCTTCTGACACCGTTGACTTCATCAATCTTCTGAATACGGTGAGTATTGAGTGCATACTGATTATCAATAATTGTGTGAAATGTAATAATATCTCCTTCTTTTAACTTTGAAGTATCACATTTTTTTATGAAAATCAAATCGCCTTTGCAAAATGTTGGTTTCATAGAATCCGACTCAACAGTCATCGGTGTATATCCAAGAATTCTTGATACACTCTGGTCATCCTTTGTCGCCATTGTTGTAAATGCATACAGTGCGGCGAGCAAAATGATTGCCCACAGAATCACACTGATCACAATTGTGCCTATTCGTTTTAGTGTCTTCATACTTGTTTCTCCCTTGTATTTTAAGTTTCTGTAGTTTCACCTGTAAATCGCATCCGAATTGCATAGTCTGCGGCTTTCAGACTGTCTGTACATGCCGGGTCTGTACCTTCCATCCAAATATGGACAAGCACCGGCTTATCGGTATTCTTCTTTAATGAGAACATTGCGTTATTACTGTTAATTCTTGTGCTTCCCATAGAAGGAAGTCCAAACGTGCTCGCTGTAGCGGAAGTGGAAAGCGTATCTCCCATACCCTGATCATAAATCCAGGTCTGTCCATCCGCTGTAAAAGAAATCCTCATTGCTTCCGGAAGTTCTGCATTACTTGAACTGATATTCGTCCCATCCCCTGCGCCATCACTGCTATCTGCACTGTTCAGATGGACGATCATATCTTTTTCTGCCATAAAATGTAACGTAAATGTCAAATATGCACCCTTCGTATCCGGTACTTCCGTTCCATTCTCATATGTAAATATATTCTGATCTGCTGTCGTGACCGGCTCCAGCGGAGTCGTCTGCATATCAAACCCTTTCTCACTTTGCATCCTCTGTGCGATTGATTCAAATGAAAGCTTCTTTACATATTGTTCAAAATAATCATGTGCATCCAGATCCATCCTCAGATCCACATCTGACTCAATATCCAGACTCATCGACTTAACCTTTGTCTTATCTGCAATGGAAAACCAGGCAACTGTCGCTGCTGTAATTGCTGCAAGAGCCAAGAGCACAAGCAAAATGGATGTGTATAACCGGTTTCTGACTGCCTGGTTTTCTTCTTTTTTTGTCCTACTCATCAATTGCCCTCCTTCTGGTCAAGTACACCATAGAATGCAAGATGAAGATTTGCTTCATTAAACTGAACACTCTCCGAACAATCCGGATCACAGCCTTCCAGATAAAAATAAATGTCTACTGCATAGATTTTTCCAAATTCCATACTAAGTAGCGCGCTCTTTGGTAGAGTCATCTGATTGCTTGTAAAACTGATCGTATAATCACTGACCAATACTGATGGGTCAGTCGTAGCAAACACGCCATTTTCATTATAACCCAGAACCTGGTTCTTGCCTAGTAATTTTCCATTTACTTCTGTATTATACACTTGAGCATTTTCCGGATTCTCTGACTCACTTAGTCGTAAAATGATCGGATTCGAAGTGTCTCCGCCAAAAATCAAGCCAAGTCTGGATGCATTTAACAAATATCCATCTGCCGCATCTCCCAAAAGCCCGTCACTTTGGTCCAGATACAGATTCATCCTGCTACCATCCGGCCAGCCCTCTCCTTCTGCCCGCAAATACACCCGGCCATGATAATAATTTGCCTCATCGTCCACCTTTTTAAAAGCAGAAGCCTTACCATCTTTGGTAAATGGTGCATATACAAAGCTGTTCAAATCAGCCGTGGACACAGGTAACAGAAATTCTGAATTTGTCTGATTTACCTGCGTGATTTGTGCTGTCTCTACACTCTTAAAACTACTTCCACCACTGCTGCTGATCTGTAGCTCCAACGTCTCATCCCCGGTTCTGGCTGTAGCAGTATTCGTCTGCACAGCACGATTCGCCGTAAACCATGCAAGTGTCGCAAATGTAAATGCCAATACTGCAAATAATGTAGTTACTGCCCAAAACCAGGTTCGGAAAGTTTTTTTCATCCTGCCTCACCTTCTTTTTCTCATCCTCTTTTTCTATCCATACTTGTCGGTTCTTCCGGCAAGATTATTCCACTTCCACACCTGCAAATGCAAGCTGGATATCCGATGTTTTACTCTGCACCTCATTGATGCACTGTTCATCGCATCCTTCCAGATAAAGCCAGTACTCCACCGATGCCACTTCATCCTTCTCAAGCCTTATCAGTCTGGTCGTCCCCGCCTTAAAATCATTGTCACTGTTTCCTGCATTTGCCATATAATCAGAAAGAGCTGTCGACGGATCACTTACATACTCCGGCAATCCACTTCCATTTACCGCAGATACGACTTGTGCGCTGCCCGGAATCGTCTTTTGCGACTGTGCATTTCCTGTAGCTCCCAATTCATCTACCTTAAAAATGTATGTCTTCGTACCCTCTTTTGCTGTGATCTTCACGCCAAATCTCATTGCTGCAAGTGCCTGCGCATCTGTTCCAAGTTTTAACTGCTCTTTATTAAAATACACATCACATGGTGCATTCAGGCATTGTAAATAGACTGTTCCGTGTAATGTCTGTGCATCCACAACGTCATCCGCATTGCGATAAAATACCGCTATTCCCTCTTTGTCCTGCGCGGTTGCTTTATAAAAATGAGATAAATCTGCTGTCGATACCGGTTTTAGCGAATCCGGGTTTCCTACGTATGCCAATTCACAAGTCTTATCAAATGGGCCGGAGACATTTTTTGAAATCAAAAGAGATGTTGTCCCTTCACTGATTGTTCCTCCCATCGGAGTGACATAAGTCGATGCCCTTCCAGACAGTGAGAACCAGGCGTATGTTGTACCCGTTGCCACAAGAACCAAAAGAAGTAAACCTGCGATTGACATTCTAAATGAATGTCTCAGTTGTCTGACATCCTGCTTTTCCTCTAAATTTTCTTCTTTTTTCTGCTCTTTTGCCACAAGTCCCCACCTGCCTTTTCATTTTATTTTCTGTTATCTGACAATTCCGGCAAATGATAATGCCAGATTCTGTAACGTCGTACCAGACAGATTACCCGTACAGTCCTCGTCACATCCCTCAAGCCAGATATACACCTCTACTTCCACAGAACGCCCTGCCTTTCCTTCGCCGTCACCGGACACGGTACAGATTTTTTTCGAGTTCTGCTTCAATGTCACCTCACCGGTGCTTTTATTATAATTGCAATACGCATCTGACGTATATAGTTTCGGCAGAACTGTTGATCCATCCCTTTTGGAACTATCCAGTACATACCCCTCTTCTCCATCATCCGTATTATACTGTGCCTGTGGATTCTTCTTATCACTGATTTCGAAAATGTATTCCGAATCCGGCGGCTGATCTTCTCCCGGATGATGCACGACCAATCCAACTCGGATTGCCGAAGAAATCGGATTCTCTTCGTCACTGTCCTCAAATCCAATATCCGACAAATAAATATCGGTTGTACCACCTGTCGTTCGAAGGAAAAGCTTTGTATGATAATAATCACTTGTCTGACCGCCTGTAAAAGTATCCGTAACAAGCGGTGCCTGACCTTCTCCTCCATTTTTAAATAACGTAACCTTCTGAAATCCCCCGCTGATCCGATTCGTTGATACCGGTACCAGCTGCCCCGGGAACTTCGCAAGCACAGTAGCTGAACTGTAATCCCCGTCATATGTATTACTAATCTGCAGGTTCACCCCCGTACCGGCTGCCATCTTAACATTCGTCGTGTGACGGTTTGTATTATAAATATACCAGGCATACGTCGCTGCAAGCGAGGCAAGAAGCAATAGAAAAATAGCTATCATAGAAGAAGTAAGCCTGTTTTTTAATTGTTTTGCACTATGTTCTGAATTCTGATCTGTTGTAGTTGTATCAATCGTTATATTGTTTAAATCTTTGTTGTCCATATTTTCCATATTCTGTGCCATATGTGACGCCTGCGGCCCCTCCTTCCTAATTGTACTTATATTAAAAAAATTGACTTGTTCCATTTTCTTAAAAATGTATAAAATCACATTTTATATATTAGCACAGAAGGTGGGGGGTTTCAATGTTGCGATGAAAAAAAGGAAAGATTCTACAGGGATTTGTAGAATCTTTCCTTTTGAGATTTTGTCTTGACTATATTTAAATGACATTCTCCATAGGAGACAATAAATAATCAGAAGCTCCATCATTATTAGTTAACAAACTCTGGTCTAATCTTTGTCAATGTATAAATAAAGTTATCAGCTCCATGCATATCCGCTACCACTTCTCCATTATTTCCTAAGATATCGACATACAACATCACTTTGTAATTTGAGTAATAATGTGCCGCTTTCTCAACATTATCAATTTTTACTTTCAGTCTAATTGCCTGTGTTAAGATTGAACCACTAAATACATCGTTATCTTTTAATTGATTGCCATCAATATAGGAATCTTTCGGTATTATCCAACTCCATGAGCCATTCTCTTCTTCTATTGTACCTGAATTTGGTGAATTAAGCTGTACATTTATATAATCTGCAGCATTAATTATTGCATCACCATATTCTTCATCTATATTCTTTGATTCCAATTGAAGTGTAAACTTTATCCCACTCGAATTACTTAATATATCATTCAAGTTTTTCAAAGATGACAAATCGTAACGTGCAGTAGTATCTATATTGGCAAATTTTCTGTCAACATCTACATTCTGCCCTAAATCCAATAAGTTAATTCCTAATTGGTCAATATAATCTGCCTCATATGTTAAATTAACTCCTTCCGGTTCCTCTCGATAATAGCTTACTTTTGTTTCATTAACCGCTACTCGATTATTACTATACGATAAACTGTCTTTCTCTGTAGATACTAAAGATGTATACAACAGTTTTGCATAATCATTTGGTGCCCCATTCGTAAGTTTTGACTCTGGTATTGCATCCAATCCCGCTGTCGGTAATGTTGCTTGCATGACTGCTTCTACATAAAATTCTGTTTTTCCTGCTGTATCCGTTCCTATTATCTTATCTCGTACTCCCTGTAAACTAATCGCATTTTTCAGAGTACCATCTGTAGATAAAATCAACTCCATATTGTCACCATTAGATACAAATGTATATCCACCAGCAACGGCCTCTATAGGCTGTTCAGACTTTGTCCCATCAGACCAAGAGTCGTTCACATAAGAATAATACGTTCTTTCTCCAGCATTTTCTGTGTACACATAATAATGTACTGTTCCACTCGTTCCACTTGGAAATGGTGAGGTACTTGTCTGCAATTCTCCATTAACCTTACGATTAATTTGAAGATTGCTCACAAACTTCTGATACAATTGATCCGTTGGCAGGTACGCCTGTCCATTCGGAAATGTAATCTTATCTTTCACAGATATATCCATACTACTATTTCCGGTGCTAATCAAGCGAATTGTTTGACTGGTTTCCAAACTTTCCGTCAGTCCCTGTTCATATCCCTTAGAAATTTGATAAGTACTTGCTGTGTTATTTTTGGAATCTGGCGAGCCATCATCATCACGCAACAAATTATTAATATGTTTTGGAACACTAATATTGAGGCTTGTACTAATTCCTCCATTGATAAAGCTTTCATTTGTGCTACTCGAAGGAACTGTAATTACCAAATAATAATTTTCACTTATATTACTAGCTGTTCCATTTGTAAGAACTGCATCATCTATTTTTACTTTATAAGCTCCAGTTTCTCCTTCCCCTGCAAGGCGATAGAATTTACCATTACATTTTACTGTTGGTGAAGTATATGTTTGATCATCTTTTCCACCTGTTATCGGTTTACCGTTTTCATCCACTTCAACAAATTTACCAGAAGAATCCTTCTCCACTTTGACTCCAAATAATTCCCCAATGGATTTCTGGGTAAATTTCTGTCCTGACGTGCTTACGAAATTACTCAGTAAAACTTCCTGTGATGCCGCCTCTTCAGCAGTAATGTCATGATAGTACACTGTTTTATTTTCATCCTGACAATCTACCAATGACAACTGCGTACCTGCTGGAAGATTACAACCGATATGCTTATCCATAATCTGTGCAATATTCCCCCCTGCATCTACATAGCTCTGCCATCCATAATCTACGTATTTCTTATCTGCACTATTATACACATAAGTAAGATAACCTGTAATTGTATTATCAAAACTGTCAAGTACATGATTTACAAGATTCTTGTACTCACTGCTTTTAAAGTGTGTTCCATGAGTTAATGTTGCTGTAAAATCAACCTCGAGCATTCGTCGTACCAATATTGGTACTAATAAATTATAATTATGTCCATTTTCTGTAAATGTAACTGTTAAAAGTGAAAAACGATTTTTATCATTATCATAATCCGTCGTAGCACTGAAACTAATCTGCCCATTTTTGTCTGTCGTCACCTGAAGTGCTGAAGACTGGTTTACATCATACGTAAAAGTACCATTTTGATAACTATATACATCTGCTTTTACTGTCACATGTTTCTTTGCACTTGTATTTAATGCATTTGCCGCACTAAATCCACCATTTGTAAGAATATCCAGATAGGAACTTATGGTCGTTGCATCCCCTCCTGAAATCTGCAATACTGGAAAATCCGTTACAGCTTTTGTCGTCTGATTTGTATTGTACGTTGAAAATACACTTGCAAAATCAAATGTGTCTACACCTGTATTCTTATATGCAAAATGTCCATTTGCCGGAGCATTCTTCTCCTCTACAATTGTCTGTGCATTTACAGTAAAGTTTCCATCAGATTCTGTCCATGATGCTCCATCTCCATAAAGGAACTGTTCTTTTCCATCTTTTGTAACTTGCATAGAACTCTTTGGACTTGTTACAGCATATGGTGCAATTCCAGTCGTATCTAACAAACTATCTTTTTCTGTTCCCGCAGTAGATGAAGTACTTTCTGTTTGCATTGATGAGCCAATATAATCAGCAAAAGCAAAATAACATTTTTTAGCAATGCTCTCTTTAGCTGTTTCACTTGCATAACCATACAAATTATCAGCCACTTTATTATTTTTATCCGACAAATTCACATTTTGTAAACTTATACCTGCAACATATACATTTTTTGCTCCACTTGGATCTGAAATCAGCACTCCAGATAATCCACTATTAGGCGATGTACCTTTTATAGTAACTCCAGACATTGCTATATTAGTAGCAGTTAGCATACCTCGTACTTGCCCTGCTATTCCTCCGACAAATGGTGCTGTTATGCCAACATGCTCAACACTTGAATCGTAAATAGAAATATTGGCATTTGTTCCGCTTTGCCAGTGAATATCACCACTAAATGCGGATCCACTCCATTGACTTGTTGTAATTGTATTATAACTGATTTTACAACGTTCTATTGTAATTGGATTATTTGTACTTAATCTTCCATATATCGCACTGGATCCATTGGTACTATTAATGGATGTATTTCGTGATTCTGTACCTGTAATCTCAGTATCTGTAACAGTAACAGTACCAATAACTTCTCCTATTAATCCTCCTGAATAAGAACCAGATTCAGTAAGACTAATTATCTTTGAATTTGCTATTTGTATCGCTCCTGAGCTCAGACGTCCTATTAATCCTCCTGACTGCTTATTATCATTATTGCCCGTATTTAGCATTGAATATTCAACTGTACAATCAGAAATAATATTTGTTTGATTACTCTCCGAGTTTCCAATCAAACCACCAATATTGTTATTTGTAGTCACACTTCCGTTTTTAAATATTGCATTTTTCAACTGATAAATCTTGTCTCTACTTGATGAATCTGTAAATTGTCCAACATAACCACCTGCTTGATTTGTCGCTGATACATTAACGCCCTCTACAACTATATTTTTGCAAGAACTTTCACCACCTGTATTATTAACTTCAAAGTTTGTCTTTACTAAACCAAATATACCTCCTGCATACGAAGTATTTGTATTTGCAGTAATTGTTGAGTTTGCTCCAATTATCATCTCTTGGTCTGTGGTATTTTTCAATGAGCTTATCAGCCCATTTGCACCAGAATCTACATATCCCGCAAATCCACCAGATACATATTTTCCGCTAATATTGAGCTTGTCATATGTACAGTTAATTAAATTTAGTCCAAAATAATTATTATATGTGGTTGTCGACTTCCCAATCAACAAACCAATGTCTGAATTCACACCAGCTCCACGTCCTGTATTTCCAAACAAACCGCCAGCACTGGACGGGCTAATAACATTCAAATTATGTAATGATACATTCATACAACGTACATTTGCTGTACTTACCTGTTTTACACCTGCTGATACACCTGCTGTACTTCCTGCAAATCCTCCTACTCCAACATTATACTGGTTATTGCTTCCAAATCCAGAAAGCGTACTTCCTATATAATTTAATGTTACTCTTGATAGATTTGCATCATCACCAATTGTTAAATTCTGAAGCATGTTGTAACTATCTCGCTGATTTTCTAACACTTCATCCGGCACCTGACGAAATACGTTAAATAAACCTCCAACTGATGCCGCATGGAAATCATCATCACTGTATTCTTTGACTTCCATATCCATCATTAATGTGCTTTCATTACCATCTATACTAGTAATCCATGGAACTACTCGTTCAGACAACGCAACCTTATCACGTGTCGAATATAAAGCATTAGACACATATCTGGCAGATATTCCCTGATATCCTGTCTGATATTCTTTCATATCATAAGTGGTACTAGCATTCATTTTGATACTTGTACTTCTCGCATTTCCAGCTATATAAAAGGTCGCTGGATTTGCATATTTCTTAACCAAATATGGAGCATTCGTTTTCGTATTCAGTTGATTTGCCATCATACCATCCTGATTATTTTCATTCAATCCAGGTGCTTTTCGATCATCTGACACCGAAACCATAAAATCCTGTGTTGCATCACTAGTAGATTCTCCTATATGTTCATAAGAAGCATTTCTGACTTTTCCATACATTCCATTTCCAAACTTGTATGCCTCATCAGATACATCTACGTACCCACTATATGCATTCGTTCCATAAGTACCAGTTCCAGTTATGTCTCCACCAGACGCTGCGCCACTATTCACAATTGCAGATAAAACCAATAACCCTTGCGAATCTTTCACTTCGGTTTGAAGCGGATTTGTTCTATTAACTTTTGTTGTTTCATCTCCTGTTGTAACAATACAATTTGAATCATCCGTATTTAATTCATTAATTTTATAATTCTTATTTGTATTATCTAATTTGCATCCTTCACTAAACGCAAAACCATCTAATACTCGTCCCACATACGGATTTACATATAAATTATTGCTTTCTGTACTTGCCGGATCTGCTCCAGAAACGCCTCTAGATAAAAGTCCTGATTTTCCATCCATTTTTCGGAAAATCACTCCTCCACCAACGATAGAACCTACATATCCACCAATCTGATTCAAGTATACTTTATCCCCGGAAATAGTTAACCAATTTGTATCCATGCTTACAGAAACATTATCTATGATGTTATCTCCACCCATAACACAACCAATTATGCCACCAAAAAATGAAGCTGGATAATAATCTGATTTATCATTTTTCTTATAGCTTATCGTTTTTGTAGCTATAAGTGTATTATCACTTTTATAACTTATAGATATATCTTTTATTACACTTCCATAGCTATATGGAATCAATCCATTTCCGGTTGCGTTTCCTTTTAAAATTATCGTTGTTGGATTCTGATCATCTGTGCAAGTAATTACGCCACGGAAAGGATATTCTTCTGTTCCAAATCCACGGAAATCTTCTAAAGTTAATGTGTTTCCTATATTTTCACTTGCTCTTTCAAAAGTTTGTGTTCCAAGTGTTACTGTAGTCGACTCTTTACTCCCTCGAATGTCATAATATGCGCCCAACATATATAAATGCATCACATCGTTCGATAATGTTTTGGTTTTATTTTCACTCACCCACTTTTCACCATCAAACTGATACACCATATCGTGATTAGAATCATCTCCTGGACATATCGTTTCCTGATCTGTTGTTACTCTGATTTCCCAATCAGTCTGGGCGTTCTTAGTAGCCAGATACTCTGCAATCGCTTTCATTTCTTTCTGAGTTGTAATCTTAAATGGGTGTCCATAAGTTCCGCATCCATCAGTAATACCAAATGGTCTCTGATTTATACGAATTTCATGTGCATTATCCTTACTGCCTATTTCTTGATTACATACATATGGAAGATATCCAGAAAAGTCTTTGATTTTCTTCTCGTCATATACTACATTGCCTCCATTTTCCTCTTCCTCACCATAACCTTCTCTGTCAAAATACCATTTTTGAAGTCCATTATATTCCGTCGAATTCGATATTTCCTTTCCATATGTCACCTGATGAATATGTTTATTCATATCATCCCAATCTTCTGACTTGATAAAGTTATAAGTTGCAACTGCAATTCCATCTGTCGCATATTGAAAACTTTCTAACAGAGTAGCATGTGTAAATATACCACCATTCACTACTGTTTTATCAGGTAATACAATTTGTGAAAATTTCATATTCATTTGGGTTCCAGTCTCAGATCCTACATTTCCAATTAAACTGGAAGCTGATTTTTTATCTTGATATTTTTCATATTCTGATGTTGCTCTAATTCCAGCTGCATTCAAAGTTGTATAACTAGAGAGCTGATTAATTAACAATGGTGCATAATCATTCCCGCAATTATATACTCTAAGTCCATCTAAAGTAATTTCCTCTAAATTCATTGTCACCGGGTATAATTTTGCATTCACACTATTTCCTTTAACTGTTCCACCGAAAATCGCACCAGATCCCCATTCGGTTTTTCCTATTGTTCCTTGGAATCTTACATTTTGTGCATTGATAACAGATTCTTCCTGATCTCTTACATGACTTAAAAACAATCCACAATGCATTGTGTAATGCTGAGTCGTACCACTCTCTGATTTAGCCGTAGACTTATTATTGGCCTCCACTTTTTCAATTTCTTCATTATAAAATTTTACTTTTGCATTCTGAACAGTTATTCCTGATATATCTAAGTTCACGGGATAATAACTATATTTCTGCATATCAAAATCTGCCACAGCGTCCGCAGATGCCCCACCGATCACATTGCTCGATATATCATTTTGAAATACTCCGGCATTCTGCCCATTATCTTTTACAAAGTATCCTTTTAATGCTGGATCTGCATACTGATAAACACTCCACAATAATAATTCCTGTTGTGTATCAATATATCCATTCTTTGTTTTTTTCGAATCACTGTAACAATTATCCAAATCATAATAATATCTGCTACATGCATTAGTTTTATGATTTTTACCAAATTCAGTACGATTTACATATGTTGTACATGTTCCTTCTGTCTCTGCTACACCTTCTTGATTGTTCGTAGCAATAGAAACAATACCATTTATACCATTGGTTGTTATCTGATCTACCGATTTAGTCGTATATGCTACAAACTCATCAAATACTCCAGGGCACTCAATTGAAACTTCATTTCCAATCTTATAAGAATAATTATCTTGATCATTCCAATAAGTAGTCGTTTTTAAATACAACGATGCTATTTCTTCATTATTAGAATTACTATTTGGCACCTTTTCCGTTCCACGTTCTCCATGGCAAACCAGTAATCCCACATCTTTTCCTTTTATATCAAATTTTTGAATATCAATTCCTTTTTTTCGTATTTCCCAAAGACCACTCGATCTATATGCTAATCCACCAACACTGGCATTTGGAGCATTAATAGAAGCATCTTTTACAGTAAGTTTTGTTCCTTTGTAAACATTCTCTACAGTATCACTATCTGACATGAAGTACACACCAACATTTTGCCATATGCTACCAAACAAACCTCCGCATATTTTATTTGCATTTTCCGCATTAATTTTTAAACCATCAAATACCAGTGAACGGATTTCAAAGTATGACAAATTAGTCCCATTGACTCTGGCAATCAGACCTCCTACATATGCATTGTTATAATTTTCACCTGTTACATTAATTGTTCCTCCAACTGTTAATCCATTACATGCAAATTTATGAAATCCTCCGCCAGCGTAGCCAATCATTCCACCTGCATAAATATATATATCACTATTTGTATCCATTTTTTTTATAGTTATATTTGCTTCAAACACCGATTCATTCTGAACAGTTATTATGCTTCCAGACACTTCTCCATAGACTCCGCCTGCATAAGTTCTTTTTTGTGCAGGTGCATCAATGTTTACACTCTCTCGCATAATAACTCTTGATAGAGTTACACTTCCAGTCAGTCTGGCTCCTAATCCACCAACACTACTGTAATCACTGATATTACTCATTCTGATCTGCCCTGCGATTGTCAGATTATTCACATCACCTCGTGTCTGTGCAAACATTCCAATATCCGTATGACTATAAACCTCTCCCCATTTATATGGATAAATTTTTCCATCGCCGTCTTCGTCTTCTGCTATTTGCTGTCCATCTCTCAATCCAAACTTTTCACCAAGGGCAAGTGTGATAGTATGATTGTTTCCATTTAATACCCCTGAGTAAACCATTTTATCTTGCTGGCTATCTCTACTAATTCCAGTAATTCCGGTTCCTGTCAAGTCAACATCACCCTCTAACGTAATTGGTTGAGTCTGTAAATTCGTGTAGTTCGCCGTCGTGACTCCTCCTATTTCGAAGGCTCCGTGCGTATTCCAAGCGATTGAAAATAAAGCAAAATCATCCGTATTGTAAATTGTAGCCCCATCAAGGAAATTGGTATCTGTACTCGGATTTTTTATCCTAATTTGATGTGTAGTTTCATCTATCTGAAGCAGATCTGTGCTTAATCCTGTCTGTGTGTTTTCGGCTTTCAATCGAATCACATGTCCATAATTTCCTATATCATTATTCTGACTGGCATAATCTTTTGATGCTCTCTTTAACGTCCAGCCATTTCCATTTCCATCTCCTTTAGCATAAATCAGAGCACTCTCCTGTCCCCCGACAATCTGTGCAGCACTCCAATACTTTGCGTAACGAACCTTTGAAAAGTCTGTCTCACCTGACAATTCTATTACGCTGCTTTCCTCGGCATACCCTACAATACCACCACCTTTAGAAATTTCTCCATTTCCAGTATTAAGTGTAACATTGCTTATCTTTGATATGCTTCCTTTTGCCGAAAGTCCAATAATTCCACCGAATGCACACCAATATGTTCTTCGTTTTGTCTCATTGTCTTCGTATGCATATGGATTAGTATCTGTAACATTAACATTATCTGTTTCAAGATACACTGCAGATGAGGCATTTCCAGATGCACCCAATTCACCAATTATACCACCATGATACCTTGCATCTTTTCTTGTTTCACCACAGTAATCAGATTTAATATCTATTTTTTTTACTATAATTCCATTAGCAACGCCATCTCCAACTGCATATCCTATAATTGCTCCATATGCACGTATATTATCCGAATGCTTCATGGTAACATGCAAAGCAATACTCTGTTCCAGATTTCCAATTGTATATGTTGTATTCCCTGTCAAACTTAAGACTCCAAAATACCCTCCTATATACCCTACTTCACTACTTGTCTGGTTAATCTGTAATACCGGTTCTGTGATTTCAACGCAAGTCGGAAATTTTTGCTCCACTTTAGCATTCAACTCATAACGTCCTATAAATCCTCCGACTGTTCCTTTTGCTGTTGCTGTCACGTTCGGTGAAGAAACTGTTATTTTTTGATTATTTTCTGAAAACAATACGTTCTTAGCATATCCAATTACCCCGCCGACATTTCCACTTCCCAAAATTGTCGGACTGTCCAATGTAACTTTTTGCTGTGTGCTTATCTGTGAATCCTCATCCATCTGTCCGACAATTCCACCAGCATTTCCTGCTGTTGCTGTTACAGAAACATTTGCAAGTCCAATTGCTGCATTTCCATTTATTAATAATTGTGTTCCCCCATTCATCTGCCCAATTAGTCCACCAGCATTTCCTGCTGTCGCCGTTACATTATATCCATTTTGTGGAAAATTATATTGTTCTGTAATCTTAATTATACCGCTCTCAAGTATATTACAAATCAATCCTGCATGATTGTTTCCGGTTACAGTAACTATATCTGTATCTCTATATGTAATCTGGTTACCAATATTTAACGTTCCACTTCCTTTTACTTTACCAACAATTGCTCCTGTACCATTTGTAAATGTAATTGGGACTGATGCATCGTTATTTCCATCTGCAATAACATAAGTATCTGCCAGCATCGGGGAACTGCCATCTCCCGCCCAGTTGACCTTTTGTCCTTCTACTACAGATGCCTGTGATGACAGACCTCCAAAAATCGCACGATTCGCTTTTATCGTCGGTTTTTGTCCTGTTATCATACCACAAAACGGATACTCCTCACTGCCAAATCCGACAAATGTATACTGTTGTCCATCTGGACCTGTAGTAGGCACTGTCAAATCCACTTCATTACCCGTAATATTTATATTAATCGTTAATGCTTGCACTTGTTCTGCCTTGCAATGTGATAAAAGTATTAGTGCTTCCGCACTCAAAATTGTGACAATACTATTATTATCCCCTGAAATAGTTAAATCTGTTCTCGATGCTAACTGTTCTAATGTAAGTTCGGCATTCGCTGCCTCTAGCATAATCTCCGCATTATTTTCTTGCACAGTATCCTCTGGCTCATCAACTTCCGTTGTCAAATTGTCCGTTTCATTTTTTTCTACATTATTCTGATTCGTATTATTAACTTTAGTATTGTTCTCCTCTAAAATATCATCCTCAGTATTATTTTTCTCGGCATCTTGTTCTTCTAACGTTTGATTCTGATTACTGTCATCCGATTCTTTAGTATGTTCTTGAACTGTATCTGTACTTTGAGAAACGTTTTCTGCCATCACAGTTGTTGGTGTCATATTAAGAATTAAGCATGATGCAAGTAACCCTGCAATAACTCTTTTGTATCTCATTTTTCAATCACTCCTATTTCTTCGTTGCATTAACCTTTATTATTTCTTTCATTCCATCCCAATCCATATTTTTTATATTTTCCTTTGATACTATATAAAATGGAATTAAATAATCGCCACTTCCCGCATCTTGATCCATTTCGAATGTTACGCTTCCTTTTGTTGTAGAAATATCAGATTTTCCTATTTTTTTCAAAAAATATTCATCTATTTCTACATATTCTGGATTCCAGGTAAGAGTCACATCCGCCTTTCCACTTGAAATAGATACTTCATAATTAAATGCATCGTAATCAATTGGATTTGAATCATTTGAAGCATCTATAAAAGTTCCCTGAGATGAAAATACATTTATCTTAGATTCTGTACATGGAGAAATAACCGCTGCCAATATCTGGTTGTTTGTTACAGATGCTTTATCCGGAACTGCCGTTGCCGTAATCTTAACATTATCTATATCAGCTCCCGAAATTGTTATGTTATAGGTATGCGTATTGGCTGATCGTCCTGTTAATATCACCTTATCTACAACATATGTATTTTCTTTCACCTTATTTCCATCCACACTATAATTGCCTTGCCCGCCTTCAAACGTCAACGTCAATTTATATGAAATGTCTCTCTCATTCACCAAGGAAATGTTTCCTTTTAAATAATTATATATTTCAATATTAAATGTTATCTGTGATTGTTCTTTTGCCTTTTCGGTAAAAAGTATATTTCTTCCTACATATCTGCTTGTCTCTGTGTCTTTATTGCAAAGCTGTAATTGATTTGAAGAAAACCTGACCGTCTCTGTATCTCTATTTCTTGCAACACCTCGTTGCGCGTCTTGATTAGTATAATCTGCATAGCTACTACCAACTGCAATTACGAGAAGTCCTGCTAATGCCAGCATCGCACACACAATATTTTTTAAATTTAGCTTTTCTGTCAATTTCATGACTACTCTCCTTTCTAAGCACTCTTTATATCTTGCTATGCATTTTTTACTAATAAATAAAAGATATCTGTTTCTTTTTCCGTTTCTGTCCAGCTTATCTCAATAACGTAGTAATTCAAATATTGATTACTTACATTCTCATCATTCTTTCGGTTTCCTTGCTGCTCCTCGTTTGCTAACCAGTAAATCGGTTCTGCATGTATCTGCACATTTGCATATTGATTAAAATTTGTTGTATGTTTACTATTATTCGCATATTTATAATCAGCTGTTATTTTTTCCGAATCCTGATTAATATACTCTCCTTTAAGAGGATTATTTTTATCATATTGATATGTATATTTTCCTTCCGTAATGCTATTTTCGTTATTTGTATCAGACGTTGGCACTTCTGTTGCCGGATAAATTTTAAATGTTAATCCTTTTAAATTTGTTGTATGAACAATTTCTAATCTATGCTTTTCTTCATCACTACTAATACTAACTACTCGCTTAATTGTAACTGTACTACCTTCTTTATCTTCATCTGTATACGACATATCTAGTGACGATAACGTTTCCCCATGTGGTCCTCTAATAGCAATCGGCGATGGTTCCTTTACTTCCATCAACGTAGCAATATTATTCTCATTCATAAACCATGCCCGGCTCACACCCACTGCTAATAAAATTACAGTTACTGCACTTACTATCAAACGGATTAACATTTTACGTTTTACATTTCTTTTCTTCGTTTCATATTTCTCCGCTGTATTATTCATCCTCTGTCTCCCATTATTTATTGTACCGATGCGCTGACATATATATAGCATTTGCTCTGTCCAATATATTCATCTGCTTCATTATAATACTTACTACAATTATCTAAAATCTCATCGGATATTTTTTTATTTATCTCATCTGTTATGATATTATCTCCAAAGATATCTTCTTTGTGACTATTCACATATTTTAGCAATTCTATATAATCTTTGTTCTTATCTGAAATATCTGTAAACAAATCACCATAGGTATTTCTCGAATCAAACACATAATTTCTGAAATACTTTGGCCACACCCAATACATCTTCACTTTATATAATACATCTTTCTCAAAACCACCTTCCGGTGCATTTATTGTCATTGTATTAGTTCCTTCTTTATATAGCCATCCACTAAATCCATTTTCATTATTCAAGTTCTGAAATAGCAAAATGTGTCCATTCACTAAATTTTGTAATTTTGTATCCGTATTTTCCACTATTTTATTTCCATCTAGCTTTTTAGCTTCTATTTTAATTGTCACATTTACTTTTGTTTTATTAGCCCCGCTTTTTGTAGGAATAAAATAAAACTCTAACTCCCCCATTTCTCCAGGTCGAAGGCTTTCCTGACCATCTAACCTCCACGCTAGTTCATTAATTCCTATATAATAATCTTTTTCCTCTGTTTCTATTTTTGCTCCTGTTTTTGCATCTATATAACTACTATATTTTTTAGCTTCTCCATCTCTAAGACGCTGATTACCATTCTCATCTAACAAATATTTTGATTCCGCATTTTGTCTTTCTCCTACACTTGCCAGTACGAATGGAATATCATTCTTTGCCGACACACTTACAGAAGTCCCTGTCACTCTTGTATTCGCCACATACCATGCAATACAAAGTGCAATGATTGCTATCAATGCTGCAAATGCAAGCGTAGAACTTTTCTTTATATATTTCTTGTCCTGTTCAATTTCTTCTAATATCTTATCGGTAGAATTTTCTCCGGTATCTCCTCTTCGTTCTTCTTTCGACACGAATAGCCACCTCCCGTTAATATTTCACTGATATAATTGCTAATTTTAATCCATCTACTATTTTTAGGCGTAGATATTCAATTTTTATGTTACCATAATGCAAATTTCTTTGCAATGTTATGTCGGAAAAAGCCGGGAGTTTTATATTGCATACTTGTATACACTTTTACTTCTAAAAATATTTTTCTATTTTATTGTCTCAAAAGCAAGAAAGCCATCTGACTTTATTGTCCAAATGACTTTCTTAAGGGAGACCAACGGGGACGGGGTTAGTGGCTCTTGCGCATGCGCGAGAGCCACAAACCCCGTACCCATTGGTCTCGTTGGTCACCCAACAATAGATCGGAAGAGCACACGTCAGAACTACAGT
>ENA-OWON01000031-OWON01000031.1-gut-metagenome-genome-assembly--contig:-NODE-31-length-111994-cov-6.292753_pt1 | contig 111994 bp, 105 predicted proteins | sample MGYA00248257_ERZ651798 | MGnify/ENA primary metagenome ERZ651798 (study PRJEB26908, sample SAMEA4031708) | gut metagenome | biome: gut; feature: normal infant; material: stool | place: China | collected... | reverse complement strand
GACAGCCGTGGTCGCTTTGTCATAAAAGGTGTGGCTCCGGGCTCTTACCGCATCTATGCCCTGCAGGATATGGATGGCAACTATATGTTCAGCCAGAAAAGCGAAAAACTCGCTTTTTCTCATGATATTATCGTGCCGTCAAGCAAGCCGGATGTACGACAGGATACTACATGGATTGATTCCTTGCATATCAAGTCGATAGATCAGGTTAATTATACTCATTTCCTACCGGATAATGTAGTGCTCCGTGCCTTTACCGAACTGGTTTCCGACCGCTTCTTCCTCAAGGCAGAGCGTCAGAAGGCCAACTGCTTCTCGCTCTATTACAGTTATGGTGATTCTATCCTGCCACAGATCAAGGGCTTGAATTTTAATGAGAAAGATGCCTTTATTCTGGAAAAATCGGAGAAGAACGATACGCTTACCTATTGGCTCAAGGATACGGCGCTGGTCAACCAGGATACGCTGAATATAGAGCTTACTTACCGTATGACAGACAGTACGGGCGTGCTCCGCAACCAGACTGATACGCTCGAAATTCTTTCGAAGGAACCTTACGAAAAGCGTATGAAGGCGCAGGCTAAGGAACTGGAAAAATGGACCAAGAAGCAGGAAAAACTGAAGAAGAAGGGTGAACCTTATGATAGCGTGATGGCTGTAAAACCGCTTGATGTTCAGATGAGTGTCTCTTCTCAGCTCGATCCTGACAAGAATGTTATCTTCACCTTCAATACGCCGCTTGCCAAGGCCGATACGGCAGGCATTCATCTCTATGCCAAGCATGATACGCTATGGTATAGGGCGCCGATGGAGTTTAAGCCGCTGGGCAACCGCAAGTATATTCTGAGAGGTGAGTGGCGTCCGGACATAGAATATAGTCTGGAGGTTGATTCTGCCGCGTTCCAGGACATCTACGGACTTGTATCTAAACCTGTGAAACAGGGTTTCAAGGTCAATTCCCTGGATACTTACGGCACGCTGCTCATTAATGTAACGCACGATTTCGACAATCATCCGCTCCTCGTTCAGCTACTCAATGCGCAGGATCAGGTGGTGAAAGAAGTGAAGGCAGTGAACGGAGTAGCCGAATTCTATTATCTCAAGCCGGAGAAGTATTACATGCGTCTGATAGTAGACCGCAACGGCAACGGCAAGTGGGATACAGGCTGCTATGATAAGGATGAACAGGCAGAAGAGGTGTATTACTATCCAGACGTGATAGAATGCAAGGCTAAATGGGATTTAACCGAGAGTTGGGATCCTACGGTCCGTGAACTTTCCCGTCAGAAGCCTGGTGCCATTACCAAGCAGAAGCCTGATAAAGAAAAGAAAGTTAAGAACCAGAATGCGCAACGTGCCAAGAAACTTGGCATCGAGTACATTCCTAAATTATAAAGAGTTATGAAAACGATTAAATCATTCGGGATTGCATTATTGCTACTTCTGGTCAGCACTACGGTGTCTGCCCAGTGTACCTTCCGTAATACAGCCTTCAAGTCGGGTGAGTTCCTTACTTACAATCTGTATTACAATTGGAAGTTTGTTTGGGTAAAAGCTGGTAATGCCAGTATGTCTATCGTCCAAACCACCCGTCATGGTAAGCCTGCTTATCGCGGTTCTCTTGTTACAAGAGGCAATAAGCGTGTAGATGATATCTTTGTGCTTCGCGACACTCTGCTCTGCTACAGCGGCACCGATTTGGCGCCTATGTATTTCCGTAAGGGAGCTCACGAGGGCAAGCGCTATACGGTAGATGAGGTATTCTACAGCTATTCTGGCGGTAGGTGTCATCTCAAACAGCACCGTCAGCAGCATGATGGTAAGCATGTATGGAAGAATGCCACCTACGATGATTGTGTTTTTGACATGATGAACATCTTCCTGCGTGCCCGCAGTTTCGATCCTGCCAACTGGAAGAAGGGTTACACCGTAAAATTCCCTATTGCTGATGGAAAGAACCGCACTCCAGCCCAGATAAAGTTTGATGGTAAGGTTACCATCAAGGCAGATAATGGTGTGAAGTACCGTTGCCTGCGCCTTGCCTATATGGAGTATGAGAATCGCAAGTATAAGAGAATCGTAGATTTCTATGTAACCGATGATGAGAATCATATTCCTATCCGTTTGGATATGTTCCTCAAGTTTGGTGCTGCCAAGGCATTCCTCGTAGGAATGAAGGGTGTGAGAAATCCGGTTTCTTCAATCGTGAAATAAGATAAAACAAAGCTCTCGGTGCATGATGCATCGGGAGCTTTGTTATTAATATGGCTGTGCAAGCTGATTATTTCGGCAGCGATATGGTAAACTCCGACCATTTGCCTTTTTCGCTCTTTACGCTTACTTTGCCGCCATGGGCATTGATTACCTGCAGCACGTAGTTCAGGCCGATACCGAAGCCGCCACGGGTCTTCCGGGCGTCTCTTTCGTGCTCAGCAGCACGCTCAAAGCGGTTGAAGATTGTTTTCATCTCACTTCTGGCTATGCCGATACCCTCATCGTATATCTTGATATATACATTACTGTCATTCTCGGAGGTGGAAATCTGAATGTTGATTTCTTCCTTCGAGTATTTGGTGGCGTTATCTACTATATTGCTGATAGCCTCCTTCAGATATTCCTCATCTGCCAGTGCCGAAGTGGCTCCGAATAGGGTTGTGATATGAATCGGTTTCGCCGATTTCGCCTTGTATTTATCCACCACATCCTCTATCATCGCCTCCAGATCTATTTCAGCCTTCTGGATACTCAGTTTACCATGTTCCAGTTTTGAGATGGTAAGCAGGCGGTTGATGAGAGCAAGCAGATGCTGTGCCTCGTCTTCTACGATACAGAAGTATTTCTCCTTCATTTCCGGCTTCTTCTCCAGTACGCCGCTGTGCAGATATTTGGTTCCCATGATGATAGAGGTAAGGGGCGACTTCATATCGTGAACCATCGCATAGGAGAAGTCCTCGCGCAGCAGTCGAACCCTTTCCTGCTCATCGATATAGTTGATTTGGTCGATAAGGCTCAGAATAATGACCACCATGGTGAGTAGAGAAGTGAGCAGGGTGATGCGACTCTGGTAGAGTGCCGAGAAAAAGGCATGCGCCCTCACATCGGCTGCCAGACTCCAGGGATTATCGTAGCCCATCTGGTGAACGCTCATCTGGAATGAGTTATATATCCAGAAAAGTTGCATGCATAGTACGGCTACCAGTGCCATCGTACCGAGCATTTTGGTTCTGTTTGCCTTCATAATCAGGTAGTTTTAGTATTCTTTTATTTCCTCATCCTCTTGTATCAGCAATGGTTCTATATTCTTCTTGAGAAGATAGAATCCATAGCCCATCATGCCCAGTCCCAGAATGCATACCAGTATGGTAACCCAGTTGCTGCCCAGGTTGAACGGAACCATATTGGATATGAGATAAACCGCGAATATAACGATGGAACTTCGGGTTTTGCAGTAAAGCCAGAAACCGTATAATGTGCATGGGAGGGCTGCCAGGACGTAAAATATCCAGAGTGCCATTCCCTCGCCCGAACCTGCTGTCAGCGTAGTTGGCATAATCATGAGCAAGTATACAAGCAGAACGACCCATTTCTTCTTTCCGCTTTTCAGAAGTTCTTCCAGAATGGCACCATAGAAAACGTAGGTTGAGATAAATGTGCCTACCAGCATCAGTGGGAGAATCTGGAAAAAGCCGAACTGGCTCATTTCTTTAGGTATAAAATGAATGCCTAAGTAGCTCATCAGGGCATAATAGGCGATGATAAAGCCCAGCATCGGCATAGAGCCGTAGAGCATGAGTTGCCATTTGCTCTCTGGCTTTACCTTGCCAAGCGTAAAACTAGAAAACTTGCCTTTATGAAAGGTAAACCAGATGATGAGTGTAGCTATCAGGGTGAAAGCTATGATGAAAGGAAACGTTTCTGTTGTAGTCATATCTCCCTTGCTGTTGCCTGGCATGTGATCACTACCTATATAGGCATAATACAGGCCAAAGCAGAAACCGCTTATCAGGATAGTGATGAAAAATTCAGCTATCAGGAGAAAGAAGTATAGTATCGCTTTTAACATATATGTTTGTCTTTAATAATCTGTTTTCTTTTCTATCATTCCGTATAGAGATGATTCGTTTTACTGATATCCTGAGGTTTGAGATGCGTCTATTCTGCGATGAGTTTGAATCCCACACCTCTGATGGTTTTCAGTTCTACGCCCGGTTCGTCTTCCAGCGCTGTGCGGATTTTCTTGATGAATACATCCAAACTTCTGGAAGCAAAATAGTCTTTGTCTTCCACTCCCCAGAACCGGCTCAATACGGCTTCGCGGCGCACCACCTCGTTTTTGTTTACTGCCAGCAGTTCCAGAATCTTTGCCTCTCGTGCGGTGAGCATTTTCTGTTTACCATCCTGCGTATCTTTCAGAGTAGCATGGTCGGCATCTAGAATGTATTTACCCAGTTTTATCTGGTTGCTGGCGTTTTCGCTGCGGGCTCCGGCTTTCAGTTGGAGCAGGCTATGTATATGAGCATCAAGCTCTTCCGGAATAAACGGCTTCTTCACATAGTTGTTGGCCCCGGCGGCATAACCTGCCTTCAGGTCTTTCGGCGAGGTGAGTCCGGTGGTAAACAGAATTATGGTTTTTCCGTCAACCTCGCGTATTTTCTTTACCATTTCTATTCCGTCCATGATGGGCATGTCGATATCAGATACGATAACATCGGGCTGAAAGTCTTGCCACACCTTCAGTCCTTCCTTGCCGTTTACGGCGGTTTTCACCTCATATCCTCCGATGATATCTTCGAAGCAACTTTTCTCCATATAGGCGAGGTTTTCATCATCCTCTACCAGGAGCAGTTTAGTATTTGCCATAATCTTTTCAGTTTTTGATGATTACAGTTGCAAAGATACATTTTTTTTGTGAAAGAGCCATATAAAGAGGTGGAGATTAACTTAAAGATAACATTCATTCCTGAACTTTTGAAGGCACTATGGATTAGGAACGGGGAGTGATTAGGGGCGGGTATAAATTAGGCACGGATTACGCGGATTACACGGATTTATGGCGCAACTGCTAATAAACCATATCATAATCTCTAATAAAGAGTCGTGTAATCTGTGTAATCCGTGCCTAAATAATTATTGCTTGTCCGAGTCGATGAGGGCGAGTAGATGCTCTACTGCCACCTCCTGCGGAATATTCTTTTCTACGCAAACCTGCTTGCGGTAGAGGCTTACTCGGTTAGGACCGGCACCTACGTAGCCGTAATCGGCATCCGCCATTTCGCCTGGACCATTCACGATACAGCCCATGATACCTATCTTCAGACCCTTGAGATGCTTGGTTGCCTCCTTGATCTTGGCGATGGTTTCACGAAGATCGTAGAGGGTTCTGCCGCATCCCGGACAACTGATATACTCGGTCTTGCTGGTGCGCAGACGGGCTGCCTGAAGTATTCCGAAAGCGGTTTCATCTATTGTCTGGGCAGGGATGTCTCCATTGTTCATCAGCCAGATACCATCGGTCAGACCATCAATCATCAAGGCTCCCATATCAGCAGCAGCCTCCAGCTGGAAGTCGCTCTTCTCCTCCTTGCCGTGCTGGTACATCTCGGCGAAAACCACAGGGTTCTTCAAGCCGGCATTCATCATCTCGTGAACCAATGCACGCTGGTCGCCCAGGCGGTTCTGATGATTGCTTACGCAGATAACCACCACCTCAGGATGAGCCTTCAGACAGGCGATGTATTCCTCGGCTGGAGTACCAAACTGCAGGGTGAGGAACTTCACGTCTGCCTTGATGCTGGCGATGAGCGGCATTGCCATGGCAGGGAAGATAGGGTAGAGCTTGGCACCAGTCGTCTCTGGCTTGCTGTTCAGCGTCTCGTAAACATTGTAATCTACGATGTAGCTCTGGCCAACCACAAACTGCTTAGGCATCTTGCCGCCGATGTAGATATAGTCTGGAGTAGCATCCTTGTTCTCACAAGCGGTGCTCTCGCCGTTGATTCGGTTGCTGATAACCACCGGAACGTTGCTGCCGCCGATATTGCCTACAGCCACGGTTTCGCGGCGGGTAGGGCACAACCAGTCGAATGAAGGACAAGCTGTGGCAGGAATCATCAGATGCCCCTTCTTCTTGCCGATGTAATCTACCAGATGGCGTGCCACAGGAATCTCTGCAGCCGGTTCCTCGCTCAGGCTTACACGAACGGTATCGCCGATGCCATCAGCCAGGAGGGCACCGATACCTACGGCACTCTTGATTCTGCCATCTTCGCCTTCGCCAGCTTCGGTTACGCCGAGGTGGAGTGGGTAGTTCATGCCTTCCTTCTCCATTTCTTCAACCAGGAGGCGCATAGAGCGGACCATCACTACGGTATTGGATGACTTGATGCTGATAACCACATCGTGGAAATTCTCCTTCTTGCAGATGCGCAGGAACTCCAGGCAGCTTTCTACGATGCCCTCAGGGGTATCGCCGTAGCGGTTACGGATGCGGTCGGAGAGTGAACCATGATTCACACCGATGCGGATGGCAGTATGATGCTCCTTGCAGATGTTGAGGAAAGGTACAAAGCGATCCTCAATCTTCTGAAGTTCGTGGGCATACTCCTCGTCGGTATATTCCTGCTTGATGAACTTGCGGGCAGGATCCACGTAGTTGCCAGGATTGACGCGCACTTTCTCACAATAGAGAGCAGCCACATCGGCAACGTTAGGATTGAAGTGAACATCGGCTACGAGCGGAGTCTGATAGCCGTCGGCACGGATGCCGGCATTGATGTTTTTCATGTTCTCTGCCTCGCGGGAACCCTGAGTGGTGAAGCGCACCAGCTCGCCACCAGTCTTGATAATCTCCTCAGCCTGTCGCACGCAAGCCTCGGTATCATTGGTGTTGGTGGTGGTCATCGACTGGATGCGGATAGGATTATCGCCACCCAGGTCGATGGCTCCGATATGTGCCACAGAAGAGGCACGGCGGGTATAATTGAATAAATCTACCATAATATATAAGATAAGATATGCCCCAAAAGAATGGGGCATATCACATATTAGATTAATTACACTTGAAGTCGTATTTCACCTCAGCCAGGTCCTTGTTGGCCTTCTCGATCTTGGCACCGAGACCCGCCTTCCAAGCCTCTATCTTCTGAGCCACTTCCTCGTCGGCAAGGGCAATCATTTCAGCAGCGAGGATGGCAGCGTTCTGAGCCGCATTCACACCAACAGTAGCTACAGGAATGCCAGGAGGCATCTGGATGATGCTGAGCATGGCATCAAGACCATCGAGCATACCCTTGATAGGCACGCCGATTACTGGCAGAGGAGTAGATGCTGCGATAACACCAGGAAGGGCGGCAGCCATACCGGCAGCGGCGATGATAACCTTCACGCCACGCTCCTTGGCTCCCTTGGCGAATGACTCTACTGCATCTGGAGTGCGGTGAGCAGAGAGGGCATTAACCTCGAAAGGAATCTGGTTGTCGTTCAACCACTTACATGCTTTTTCCATAACAGGCAGATCGCTAGTACTGCCCATAATAATGCTTACTAATGGTTTCATTTCTTCTTATATTTTATTATAAACTTTATATTACCAAAATAGCACAGGCTGTGCCTATCAGGAATCCTGCAACTACCTGTGACAGCGTATGTTGTCGGAGTATCATGCGGGCACTTCCTACTGCGCCTGCCATCATCAGCACAAGGCAGAGCCACCACAGCGGATTGAAATTGAAGGCTACAGAATAAGACACCAGAGCTCCTGCCACACCTCCGATGGCTGCCGTATGGGTGCTGATCTTCCACCATACATTGATGAAGGCGCAAATCATCTGTATCGCTAGTGCTACCACTACGATGATACTGATGACGCGAGGCGTATTGCGGTATTCCATCCAGAAAAAACAGCCGAAGTAACATACGATAGAGAGGATGTAAGGCACAATACGACGCTCCTTCTTGCCCAGTTCACGCGAGGTCCAGCCTTGAACCATGCGGTAGAGGTGGATGAGTAGCGATGGAGCTACGACGGTCAGGAGGTAGACCATGCCCAGCATCACCAGTTTGTATCCTATCGGTAACAGCGACATATAACTGAAGATGAACAGAGCAATCAGTCCTACCATCGGCAGATAGAAGGGCGTGAAGATCATGCTCATGATGCGTGCTGTCAATATGATATTCTTCTCTTTCATAACACTAATAACGTATATATTCTTTTTATCTCTCAAATATTTTGTGGTGGGCCCCGGTTTCTTCCTGACTCATACCACTATCTTATTTTCTGAGTCGTGCCACCGGTATGCCCAGTTGCTCCCTATATTTTGCCACCGTACGTCGTGCGATAGGAAATCCCTTCTCCTTCAGCAGTTTGGCGAGTGCATCATCGCTGATCGGCTTTTTCTTGTCTTCTTTCTCGATGATGTCGTGCAGGGCAATCTTGATTTTGCGGGTAGACATCTCTTCGCCGTCTTCAGTGGTGTAGCTGTCTGTGAAGAAGAACTTCAGCGGGAAGGTGCCCCATTTAGTCTGGGCATACTTCACGTTGCTCACTCTCGAGATGGTACTGATGTCCAGTCCCGTGCGTTCTGCTACATCCTTCAGGATCATCGGTTTCAGGTCAGCCTCGTCTCCATCCAGGAAGAACTGCCGCTGTATGTCGATAATTGCCTTCATGGTGACGATGAGGGTATGTCTTCTCTGCTTGATGGCTTCGATGAATCCCTGTGCCTTGTCCACCTTTTCCTTGGCGTAGAGCAGGGCTTCCTTGTCGCTCCGGCTCATCTTGTCTTTATGCTTCCTGTAGGTGTCAATCATGTCGGTGAATGATGGCGAAACTGTCAGTTGCGGAATGTTGCCACGGTTCAGCGAGAATGTAATCGTTCCGTCGTCATTGGTGTCGATGATGAAGTCGGGGGTAATCTGCTGCATGTTTCTTCCCTCTGTTTCGCCCATCGATGCGCCCGGTTTCGGGTTCAGCTTTCTGATTTCTGCCTGCAGGGTTTCTACCTGTGTATCGTTCAGTTCCAGTCCTGCCTTGATCTTGTCCCAATGTTTCTTGGTAAACTCGTCAAAATAGTCGGTAAACACCTCTTCCATCGTCTTGCGGAGCACACCTCTCGGCAGTCTCTTAACCTGCAGCAGAAGGCATTCCTGCAGACTTCTTCCTCCTACACCGGCTGGGTCGAAGGTCTGTAGAATATGGAGCACGTGCTCGATGTCTTTTTCCGTAACATTGATGTTGTGATAGATAGCGAGTTCATCGCAGATGCTGTCCAGGTCCTTGCGGAGCAGTCCGTCGTCATCCAGTGAACCTATGAGATATTCCATTACTTCCTTCTCCTTGTCGCTGAGCGGCTGCATGTCCATCTGTTCCTTCAGCTTATCATAGAAAGAGGTGGTGTCGCCGTAAACCATTTCTTCGTAGTCAGCACTGTCCTGGTTGTTGTATCTGTCTGTATTGTAGTCAGGCATCTGGTCGTCTTTTCCGATACTTTCCAGTGCCTGGTCCAGTTCGTCTTTTCTTTCTTCTTTTTCAGATTCAGCCTCGTAGGCATCCTCATCGCTGCTGTTGTCGTACTCATCATCTGCGGGCGAATCATCATTGGCGACATTCTCGTTGAGCATGTCGTCTGGGTTCTCGCTTTCCAGAGCGGGATTATCGTCCAGTTCTGCATTGATACTGTCTTCCAGTTCCGTGAGCGGCATTTCCAACAGTTTCACCTGCAGCATTTGCTGGGCTGAAAGTCTTTGAAGTTGCTGTAACTTCTGTGCCTGTGTCTGTATGAGTTTTTGAGCCATAATTACTTAAAGTATTCTTTTAGTTCGTTGGCAAGCTGGTAAAGCCTGTCTGGATTTCCGTTTCCGTATTGGTGCCAGATGTCGCTGCATGCTTCTAGCAGCGGGTGTATCAGCACATCTTCGCGGTTGAGATAGGGGTCGCAGTACATGAATACGCCCATCGCCTCGGCAATGACCTTCGGTGATGTCCTAATGAGTTTTCCCAGGTCGATGATTTCCGGTGTTTCCGGCACCATGGTGATTGGTGTGAGCTGGAAGTAGAGATCGAGGATGATGATGAGTTTCACGGGGGTGAGCGATGGTTCACTTTCCAGTGGTTCCCAGTTTTTCTCGAATGTTTCCTTCACTTCCACTCCCTCGAAGAACTGTATGGCGTTTCCGCAGCCGTTCATCTGCCTGATGCGCTGTATATCGCGCTTCAGTTTCTGTGGCTTATCGGCATACTTCTCCCATAGTCGCTTGATTCTCGGAGTCACCATTCTGAGTTTGAACATCTGTTCGTGCAGAAACTCAGGTGGAATATGCAGTTCCAGGCTCAAGTCGACCATCCCTTTCGAATAGAGAGGTTTCACGCCCATGGGCTTCTTCTGGTACAGCTGCAACAGCAGGAGCCAGTATTCTTCGTTCCAAAGAGGATGTCTTGCCATAATTTCCTATCTTTATATATCTTCTGCAAAATTACGACTTTTCGTTGGTAAAACAAAATAATTTGGCGGTTATTTTTTCTCAAACTGAACTTTCTCCAGTCTAGGAGTAAATGAGTTAAGTACTTTAAGGAGTTATGGCTATAGTCTTTGGCAAAGTTTTTATGTAGTAATACATATGTCCTAGCTCCTTTACCTAGGGGATAAAATAAAGAGCGCAACTTCGAATGATTTCGAAATTGCGCTCTTCTAATACGATATTCCCAAATTTCTCATAACTCAAGGGCTTTTTGTTACCCTTTCCATTACGGAGCCCGAAGCAGCAATTCTGCTCAGGCGTCATCTTTGGTTATCCCATACATTTGGATCTTTTTACCTTCAACTCACCTGTTGAAATTATCCTGTTAATCCTTGAATAAACAATCTTTAAATTTACCTTTAAACTAAAACCTAATAAAAAAACAACTAACAATCTTAAACCTAAAAACCTAATAACCTAAACTTTTTGTCGTCCTTGAATAAACAATCTTTTCTTTACCTTAACTAATACCGTTTCTCTGAATAAACAATCTTAAATTTACCTTTAAACTAACTAATAACCTAAAACAACTAACAATCTTAACCTAAAAACCTAATAACCTTTTTGTCTTATTGACGATGCAAAGGTACGACGATTTTCCGAACCCACCAAATGTTTTAAGAGAAAATCACATAAAAAAGCCTCTTTTTTGATATAAATCAACTATGTGTGTGCGCACACACGTGCTATTTAACAGCTATTTGATGTATGTCAACCATTTTAACATATTTCTTATGTCTGAAGCCTGTTTGGGAGCTTATTCCTGATTATAGTTAAGCTTATACCTTATTATATATAGAGAGGAGGTTTATGCTGTCTTTGGGAGATGAGTAAGGTACGACTAATCGCACTGACCGGTCGTACAGATATGCCTCTTCGCTCATGGATACGGCGATGGTCTTGAGGCGCAGATAGTCTTCCGATAGGTAGATGAGTCCCTTGTTGCCCCAGTTCTTGCCCCATGAATTGCGGCAGACGTAGAATCTCTGCTTGCCTTTCATGAAGGTACCTATGATTTCCATTACATGATCATCGGTGGTGCGAAGCTGTTCAAACTCCTTCTGTCGCGATGCCTGGGTCACGGGGCGTTCCATCGGCTGTATGTCTACACAGTTCTTCCTTGGTTCCTTGAATCCAGGTTCGCTGATGTCACCTTCCCAGCATACCGGGTGTCCTTTTTCTACCGCCTTCCTGATGTGGAGCATCAGCTCGTCGAGCGGAAGGTTCAGGTAAGCATCGTGCATCCGATTATCGGGAATCTCGAGCGCAAAGTATTCTCTGTAAGGATGATGCGAGAAACTGGTGAGCGATACATACTCCTCGGGATAGCATACGCTGTGGGCAAACTCTTGAGGGGTATATTCGGCACCCAGCATGTGTACGGCCTTGGCAGGCATGTAGCCTATTTCTGCGTCAAACAGGTCGTTCAGTTCCTCCTTGAGCTGGCTGATGCCCGCTTTCTGCGAGATGGCGCCATCGCACAGTTTCTGCACCTTGCGGCAGAGCACCTTGTAGTTCACGTGCTTCGGATCTTCATAGCTGTCGTAAGGTTGTGCACCATACTTATCTATATAATGTATCAGCATCGGGGCAGTACCGCGCAGGCTGATGTTCTTCTTTCCCTGAGCAAAGTAATATTCCAGTGCCTGTTCTTCCAGCATCATGCGGGTTATGTAGGCGATGGAGAGATTCACGGAATCCCCCTTCATGATGTGCTCGCTTTCGATGGTGGCAAGCATGCCGTATGCCCAGCAGAGTTCGCTGTTGCCCTGGTCCTTGACGGGCGTAGTGCTGATCAGGTGGATATGCTCCGGAAGATAATCCTCGCCTCCACCTGTCTCTGGGATACCGGCTCGCTGCTGTCTGTATCCGCAACCGGCGAATACAAGCAGAGCGAGTCCTATGGTTATAATGTTCTTTCTTTCCATGCCGCAAAAATACAAAAAAGATTTTAATCTGTGGCATTAATCTTTCTTAAAACGTCATGGGTTATTAAAATTTCTTGTCATAGCCTGATGCAGGAATCTCCGGCTGGTTGACTGTGAATGACATATTGTTAGGGTAGGTGTAGAGCGGACCGGTATAGGTAGTCTTCTTTCCGATAACCAGGTGTACGTTGTCAAAGCTGACGGTCTTGATAACTTTTTCTTCCTTGTCTTTTGCCGTAGCTGTTATATGGATGTCGGTTATATCTTTGTCGGTCAGAAGGGTGTAGAGTGTATAGTGAAAGCCCGTTTTCTGGTGTTCTTTGGCTTCAAAAGAAAAGTTTCGGGTGATGGTAGCCTTTTCTTTGCAGAATCCGGTAGAAGGATTGAACACCGTGCCGCAGCTTCCGCTTATCGTGATTTCCTGAGTCTTGGTAGTCAGGGGCATGATGTCGGTAGCACGCAGTTCAAAACAGCTGACGGCACGTTTCAGCGAAACATTCTGTGTTACGGCTTTGCTGCCCGATTCCACCTTGATATCCTGCAGGGTATACGCCATATCGCGTACGATATTGTTGGCAAAGGTCATTTCATACCTTGATTTAACTTCGATTCGTTCTTCCTGCTGCAAATCAGTTTTTGCTGCTACGGCAACGAGCGTGTATTCTCCTGCCGGCACCTGCAGGCTGACGTTTCCGAATTTGTCATCCCAGTTTTCCTGTCTTACGGTATAGCCGGCAGTAGTTTCATCTCCTTTCGGAATGAGACATACTTGCAGATCTGTGTAGAGTTTTGCATCCTTGAGCGATTTCTCTCTCCCGTCGGCTCTCGTTCTGGCAAGATTGCTCTCTTCATCCTGACCGATAGGTACAATGGAGCTTTCGAAGAAGCAGAATCTTACTTCTTGGTTCTTGACTTGTGGTGTTGTTTCAAGCATCACGTTTTCTTGTGTGCAACTAACCATTGTGGTCATTGCCAGGAACAGAATCATTCCTGATGTAAAAACATTCTTCATCTGCTTTCACTTTAATTGATAATACCAGCCGTAAGACTGGATTTGATTCATATAAAAAGAAGTATATCCTAGGGATATATTCTTATTTATAGGCAAATATAGACAAATAATCATGATTGATTTGTCAATATAATCGAATTTCTGTCATTTTTTCTCCATTTTTCTGTGTTTTGTCTTCATTTTGGTGTAACTTTGTACCCGAAAAAAGATAATTGCATTCATGAATACAAAGATAAACGAATTTGAAGTGATGGCACCTGTGGGCTCACGCGAGTCACTGGCTGCTGCCATACAGGCTGGTGCCGACTCCGTATACTTTGGTATCGGCAAGTTGAACATGCGTTCCCATTCAGCCAACCATTTTACTATCGATGATTTGCGAGAGATTGCTGCCACCTGCAACGAGCATGGCATCAAGACCTATCTCACCGTCAATACAGTCATCTACGATAACGACATCCCAACGATGAAGGAAATCATCGATGCTGCCAAGGAGGCAGGCATCTCTGCCGTCATCGCCAGCGATGTGGCTGTAATGAGCTATTGCAATGAAGTGGGCGAGGAGGTTCACTTATCCACACAGTTAAATATCTCAAACACAGAGGCTTTGAAGTTTTATGCACGCTTTGCTGATGTTTCCGTACTGGCACGTGAATTGAACATGGACCAGGTGAAGCACATCCATGAGCAGATAGAGCAGCAGAACATCTGCGGACCTATGGGCAAGCAAATCCGCATCGAAATGTTCTGTCATGGTGCTCTGTGCATGGCTGTATCGGGCAAGTGCTACATGAGTCTCGCTAATGCCAACCGCTCTGCCAATCGTGGCGAGTGTGTGCAGATCTGCCGCCGCAGCTATACCGTTACGGATAACGAAACTGGCAACCAGCTTGAAATCGACAACAAGTATGTGATGAGTCCGAAGGACCTGAAGACCATCCGCTTCATCGACCGCATGATGGATGCCGGTGTGCGCGTCTTCAAGATTGAAGGCCGTGCCCGTGGTCCTGAATACGTATATACCGTCGTAAAATGCTATAAGGAGGCGATAGCTGCCGTGCTCGACGGAACCTTTACCGAGGAGAAGAAGGATGAGTGGGATGAGAAACTCGCCACCGTCTTCAACCGTGGTTTCTGGGATGGTTATTACCAGGGGCAGACTCTCGGTGAATGGAACAAGCATTATGGTTCCGTAGCTACCGAGAAGAAGGTGCTCGTGGGCAAGGTGATGAAATATTTCTCTAAGTTGGGTGTGGCAGAGGTTGCTGTAGAGGCATCTACCTTCGACAAGGGCGAGAAACTGCTGATTACGGGTAACACCACCGGTGTGATGTATCTCCATGCCGATGAAATCCGCTACGACCTGAAACCTGTAGAAACAGCACAGCAGGGCTGGAGAGTTTCCATCCCTGTACCAGATAAGGTACGCCCTAACGACAAGCTCTATAAGTTGATTACAGTAAACGAAATTAAAGAAATAAAATAATGGCAACAATTAATGAATTGCAGGATGAAGTAGTAGAGGAGTTCCAGGATTTCACCGACTGGATGGACAAGTATCAGATGCTCATTGACTTGGGCAACGAGTTGGCTCCTCTCGATGAGAAATACAAGAACGAGCAGAACCTTATCGACGGCTGTCAGAGCCGCGTATGGTTGCAATGCGATTATGTAGATGGCAAGCTCGTATTCACTGCCGATAGCGATGCGCTCATCGTAAAGGGTATCATCGCCCTCCTCATCCGTGTGTTGAGCGGTCATACCCCAACCGAGATTATGGATGCCGACCTCTATTTCGTAGAGAAAATTGGTCTGAAAGACCATTTGAGTCCAACCCGCAGCAATGGTCTTCTGGCGATGATCAAGCAGATTCGCATGTACGCCCTTGCCTACAAGACCAAAGAGGCAGAGGCTTAACCACCTCTGATTATATTATATATAATAAGGTATATTATAATGCGCAAATTAAGAACGATAGAGATGAACCGCCTCACCCTGGAGGAATTCAAGGAAGCCGAGAAGCTGCCCCTGATAGTGGTCCTGGATGATGTGCGTTCATTATATAATGTAGGAAGTGTTTTCCGTTCCTGCGATGCCTTCCGTGTAGAGGCGGTGTATCTCTGCGGAATCACCGCCACCCCTCCCAATGTCGAGATTCATAAGACGGCATTGGGTGGCGAAGACAGCGTGGATTGGGAATACTTCAAGACTACCGAAGAGGCGGTAGAGAAGTTGAAGCAGAAAGGCTACTTTGTATATAGCATCGAGCAGGTAGAAGGCTCCACCAAGCTCCAGAACCTGCCTGAGGCTCACCCTTCCCTCTCCAAAGGCTACGCCGTGATTTTCGGTAACGAGGTGAAGGGAGTCAAGCAGAACATCGTGGATAAGAGCGATGGCTGTCTGGAGATTCCCCAGTTCGGTACCAAGCATTCCCTGAATGTCAGCGTAACAGCCGGTATTGTAGTCTGGGAGTTTGCCAAACTCCTGAAACTGTAAGTTGAGTTCGTGCCAAACTTGCGTTTTTGTCAAGTTTGGCACGAACTCATTTGGTAATAACAATGTGTAAAAATCCCCCAATGAGGGATAAAAATGATTAAATTCATCCCTCAATGAGGGAACTTTTCGAAAGAATTCATCCCTCATTGAGGGATTATTTGTATCTTTGCTGCAGTTTTAAACGATATTCATCTAAAAGAGCAAGATATGATAGACAATAAACTTTATGAATACATGGCGGAGTTATTGAAACGTACTCCGCTTGATTTCATCAGATATAAATATGATGAAATCAACTGGAATGGACGATTAGTAGGTATCGTTGGTCCGCGAGGTGTTGGAAAATCCACCATGATACTTCAGCGCATCAAGCTGTCTAAGGAAGGCCATCACCTGTATGTGTCTGCCGACAATATCTATTTTTCAAATCATTCCTTGATTGACTTTGCTGACGAGTTTATCAAGGAGGGTGGTACACATCTTTATATAGATGAAATTCACAAGTATGCCGGATGGAGCAGAGAACTGAAGCAAATTTACGACATGCACCCATCCCTGAACCTTATCTTTACCGGTTCATCGGTCTTGGATATCAAGAAGGGCGAAGCTGATCTGAGTCGTCGGGCGCTGATGTATATGATGCAAGGCTTGTCGTTCAGGGAATACCTGCAACTTTTTGAAGGCATCAAGACCAGAGTTTTCAGTCTCGACGAAATACTCAATCACCAGGTAGAGATTCCGGGGTTGGACCATCCATTGCCTGTTTTCAGAGCGTACCTCGACCATGGCTATTACCCATTTGCCATAGAGGGAGATTTTACGCAAAGAATGCTGCAGGTGATAGACCAGACGATAGAAGTTGACATTCCGCAATATGCTGATATGAAAGCTTCAACAGCACGCAAGCTGAAGCGTATGCTCGTCATTCTTTCCGGGTTGGCTCCCTACAAGCCAAGCGTAGAGAACCTCGCCACAGAAATCGGGGTAAGCAAGAACAATGTGCCTGATTATCTCGTCTATCTGGAGCGTGCAGGAATGATAGGTCTGCTCAGAGATGATACTTCGGGTATGCGCAATCTGGGAAAGGTGGAAAAAGTTTATGTAGATAACCCAAGTCTGATGTCAGTACTCACCTCTAATCCCAACATAGGAAACATAAGGGAAACTTTCTTCTACAATCAGATGAGAGAAAAGCAAGACGTTACTTCCTCCAGGGTTTCCGACTTTACCATTGGTGATTATACCTTTGAGATTGGCGGAAGGAAGAAAGGTAAAAAGCAGATAGAGGATGTAAAAAACGGACGTATCGTAAAAGACGATATAGAGACGGGGCATGGAATCATCATCCCTCTCTGGTACTTCGGAATGAATTATTAGAGTCGTGAACTTGCGAAACTTCAGAATAAAGAAACTTTACAACTATGGCGTTTGAAGAGAGAATAGCAGGAAGACTGGTGCGCCGGCAGGGGGGATACAATCTTGAATATGGTTACCCTGTCTCATTCGTTGGATATCCCTAAGGCGGAGCGGTCCCGAAACTTCTTGGAAACTGACATCATTTCAGCCGAGTGTGGCTTTTCTGCCTGCCCCTATCTGTACCGCATTTTCAAGTTAAAGGAAGGCTGTACTCCTGCCGAATGGCGGGAGAAAATGGCTGAAAATGTAGCCGCAGAGGATAAAATGCAGGATTAACCATTTTTCGATAAATGCCAGGAAAACGCATTGCGAAATGAAAAAATACGTTAAAAAAAGTGTCGCATTCATAGGAATGCGACACCTTTTTGATAGGAATGCGACACCTAAACAGAGGAATGCGACACCTTTTTTGAAAAAAAACACTATCTTTGCACCATGGAAAATATAATTCAGACTTTCATGAAAGAGGAACAGGCTATTCTTATAGTGGCATTGTGTCTTCTGTTGTTCGCCATAGTCATGGGCTATGCCATGGTTCAAGACTACAGGATATATCTTGATGAAAATTACAAGGCTCGCTACAGCTTCTGTGATTTCATCAAGTAATCACGGCAAAACGAAAAGCGTGCGGAATCAAAAACGAAATGCGATTTTCAGACGGAAAAACGAAATGTGCAATAAAAAAGCATCCAAGCAATGAAACTTGGATGCTTTTTTGTTGAATTAATTGAACAAAGACCAGTCTATTTCTTCCTTTTCCTTCCATGCCGATTCAAGACACGTTTGAATATGCTTTTGCATACCAATGGCAAAGGAAGTCAACTCTTCCACATCTTTGAACGTGTAAAGGAAAGGATCATCATCTGAGCCAAACTTCACTGTTGGCATCGTCTTCAAATCACCATCCTTGGCCAAACCATAGGCCAAAGCATAGTTTCTTTGATTTTCATCAGACAACCAAACCTTGTGACCATTCCACTCATAGTCCTCCAATATCGCTTTCTGTGCGTTTGAATTGATCTGAGTGATAATAGTATCTTTCACTTCTTCCAATGTCGGATGATGATCAAATGTCGTGCGCCAGTTCCAGCCCATGTCATTGTCTTCATCCTTGCCAAAACCATAGAACAAGTCCCATCGGTTTCGACCAACTTGCATCAATCCGTCCTGACGAATTGGGGAACCATAGATCTTTTCCATTTCAATAATGTTTAATTGTTTATAAACTGCTGTTCAAATCTTGTTTAAGTAAAGCGGTATTTCACCTTGTTGCCATCAAAGACCTCGCTCTCAATCACAGTTGTGAATGGGAAACAGTCCTCGATGTCGCTTGCCTTATCCAAGATTTGTTTCATTTCCTCAGATGCAGTGAAGAACTTTGCCCATTCTCCAGTCTTGGCATCCTTGAAGCTTACGATGTATCTGCCCTCACCTTGCGAGGTCTTCACATCCTTCTCATAGTCATGGATCTCTATTTCCTTGTTGACAATGGCACTCAGGCGCACTGCCTTGCCAGGGAAACGTTTCTTTCCATCCTCTGGGGTATATGTGATACCCAGTTCACTGAATTTCTTCATACGTTTATTTGTTAGTTTGAAAAATAAATTCTTGCAGTCGGCATGGCAAGCCATACCCTTGAATGAGCCGATGATCTCTTGTCTTCTCTTGCGGCTCTTGACCTTGGCGAGATGCCTTGCAGCCTTTTGCTTGGTTCGTTTCCTTATAAGGGAATAGTCCTCGTAATGCACGAAACCAAGGAAGTCGAGGCCAACGGTAATGGGTCTTATAGCCTCGCTTTTCTTGATTTGCAGCCCCAGCTTGCCAAGTTCTTGGTGCAAGATGCCACGCCACTTCCACAACTCTCTTTTGTCAGTGGACATCATTACGATGTCATCACAGTACCTATAATAGTACCTGACTCCCTCCACTTCCTTCATGTGGTGGTCTATTGGTGACAGATGCAAGTTGGCGAAGCACTGTGAACTTCTCAGTCCCTTTGAAAGCCCATTGGGCAGCAAATGAACAAAGTTTGAAAAGATCTTCAAGACGATGGGATCACTCACATAGTGTTTCAAGTCATCATACATCAATTCCTGGTTAATGGAATCATAGAAATGATGAATGTCGCACTGATAGTAATACAGATTCCCCTCGCACTCATGTATGTCTTCCTCCAAGATGTGATGGAGGTAGTGCATACCTCTTCCCTTGATGCTTGCAGCGGATGTCTCGATGACCGTGGGATATACATGGTCTTCAAACACATTCATAATGGCATGGCATCCTATTCTGTCAATGACAGGAGGAGCTTGCACCTCTCTTTCCTTTGGGCCATCCTTCACATGCAAGGTCTCAAAATTAGTAACTTGAAAACTTCCATCTTCAATGTGCTTACGCAAGAAGGCGATAACATCATCTTTTTTCGCCTCAAAACGTTTTCTCTGCTTTTCCTTTAAGGCTCTAACGACATAATCAAAGCTACTGCTCAGATTCTCGAAAGAAACAATCTCTGGAATCAAATTATCCAGAATAACAAAATTTTCCATAAGCCTTCAGGACTCCAATTTATGTTTCGGCTTTCCACAATATTGTGCTGTTGCCGTGGCTCAGGGTTCTCGCACGTACAGTGGGCAAGCACGTTGCTTGTTGTTGGCACGATACAGGACACGACCGCTGAACCCCTCTACCATCCTCCTTTTCGGGGTGCAAAAGTAATAAAAATTTTTCAAAAATCGACCGACTTACGTCGGTATTTGGAGGTGGAGCACCTTTTTTAGAAGGTCTCCACCTTACGCTTTCACGCTTTTTCGCCCTTACGCTGTTTTCAGCTCTATCGCTCCTCTGAAGGCGAGACGAGAGCCGATGCTCGTATTCGAGCTCGATGAAGCGAAATTCGCACTCGCACAGGCGAGACCGCCATACGCATTCGCATAGCTGCTGGCACGATACAGGACACGACCGCTACTGTGAGTGTACCAAAAAATGTCTGTATAATTTTGGTTCCACTTGCTGTTGTCGCTCGTTAGCTTGGTAGGAACGACATCTGCATAGCGTCCAAATCTCACACGTCCGATACAATAACCATTGGCATTGATGCCTTGTACGGTTCTTTCTGTCTTGGTGAGAGGATCATAGATGTGCCAAACACTGTCAAGCATATCTCCGCTCACTGGAACCATCTTGTTTTTCAGGAATGACACATAACTCTTGATGTTCACACCAACATTGTCCATCCACTCACAGTTGCAAGCCATGAAGTTCTCGATGCCAAGCACCTTGTTTCCCATGCCATTGTTCCATGGGCTGTTTGCCTTGCCGATGGAATCCCAGTAACCAGTCTTGTAATTGTTCGTGTAACCGTTGCTGCTTGATGAGCCTACGCCACGGCCATAGCCACATACCAACTGAGCGTCACGATTTCCCACAAGGGCATAGAAGAGGTTTGCCACGTCCTTGCTTGTCTCATAGTCTATCATCTGATAGCCGTTTCCTCTCAGCCATGCCAGGTTTTGGAAGTCCTTGTATGTGTAGTGAAGGTTCATGTCCTGGATGTCCGTAGGATCCACATAGGTCACCTTTCCCTCGCTGTCATACGCCCAACCTATATATGTGTTGCTATTGCCATCTCCAAGCTTGGCAGCCACGCCACTGACACTTTTGAGCGTTCCGCTCATCATGGCAGCCTCGTAGATGCCGACAAGCTCTGGTTTGTGCTCCACCCAGTCAGGTTCTATGGCTTCGAGTTCAGAACTGTCAACGGCAATGAGTTCGCCATCTTCATTGACGGTCTTCACCGCAAAGATGAAGTACTTCGCTCCATCAGGAACGGACGTGAAGGTATAGTCACCTTCCATAAAGTCTGAGTCGGATGCCATGCCAGTCAAGTTGTATGTCTCGATGACACTTCCGTCCTCCTTGACGAATATAGCACCGATACGGCTGCTTGTAACGCCAGGCCATCGTACCTGCTTCATTCCCTCCACATCCATCTTGTACGCATTATAGCTCACGTTGGAGCGGACGAACGTTGTGGAACTGTCTATCTTGACGTTTCCTTTCTCATCATAGATGCTGGAGTCAAGCGAGTCCGTGCAGACAGAGCAACTTGCACCAAGCAAGATGTCCTGGAGTTTCACCCTCTTCACCACGTTGGCACTTGGAAGAGGTCTTTCCTGGAGGCTTGAAAAGAACAGGTACTTTCTGTCATGCTTCACGTCATTGATGCCCTTGTACCAATATCTGCCGATATACATGAAGGCATCGTACTCACCCTTGTCATAGATGTTTTCGATTGATCTGCCGTCGGCAAGCTTGGAGTAGTCCTTCTCATCCATCGGGATGCAGGTCATCTTGGAGCTACCTTGGTCGTAGATGCCGATGACAGGCTTCATGTCCTTCCAAATCTGGCTCACATGGGCGGATGGCTTGTACTCATTGCTGTAGTCATGCCCTGTCTTGTTGTCGAGGTTGGTGATGTTCTGAGGGTCGCCCACGGTATCATCGAACACGATTGCGCTGTATTGGCTGTTATATACGGTCATCTCTGGGAAGTAAGCCGCAAACGAGGCAAACTTCTCCTTGGTGATGAAGTCAGTCATAATCCATCTACCTGTCAGACCAGAGCACTTTCCGCTCTCATCGTATGGTGTTCCGTTCACTTCCAGTCCCACGGCCTCACTGTCCATCAAGGCTTGCAGGATGGTGGATGAGCCTGAGACGTTCACGTCTGTCAGACGGATGTACTTGATGCTTGCGCCTCCACCTATTGAGTCGAGGAGCAACTGGGTGCTACTTATCCTTGGGCAGTTCGTCACGAGCACGCTCTTGATGCCACCCATGCCATCGAAGGTTAGCCCACCAGGGTATTGCAGCCTTGGCAAGTTCTTGAATGAGAGGTTCGACATCGTTGACGGAAGCTGAAGGATCTCTATTGGCGAGGCTTCCGCCAAGTCAATGCTTGACAGGGAGGAGTTCTTTGCCAAGACGGTCTTCAATCGTGGGCAGTATGTGGCAGTGATGGAAGTCACCTTCGTGTTCCTCACGTCAATGGAAGAGAGGAACGGCTTGTTTCCAAGGTTCAACTGTGTGATGGCAGCCGTACCGTCCATAGGCTCGTAGTCCTCGCCACCAAGCACGAGTTCCTGCAACATTTCACAGTTGGAGATGTCCCAGCTCTCAGCCTTTGGGGTGCATCCAGACAAGTCGAGCCTTGCCAGGTTCTTCGCCCCGAACACATAGAGCATGGTTCCTGCGCCAGAGGCGGTCATGCCGCTTCTGAGCGTGTAGCTCTCGCCAGCCTTCAGATAGCAACTGTCCACGCACGCATCCGCACGATCCACACCGATTCCAAAGAAACTGTCTTGTGCTGCCGTGATGGCAATGGAGATTTCAGTGCCCACGGCACGCATTTTGAATGGGTTGGTGTAAAGCTCACCAACCTGATAGTAGCCGTCACGGTATGCGAAACGCTTTCTGAATGTCTCAGGCAGATCATCAAGGCGAAGACCATGCACGGCATAGTAATAGTTGGCTCCTGCCGTGGAGTTCTCGATGTACTTTCGCTCGCCATCGAATGAGGAAATGACCTTCGCCCACTTTGCCAGTCGGTCGGTCACCCATAGCTTGGTGCAACCCTGCACTGAGAAAATCTTCATTCCGTCTGCCTCTACGCTTCGCATCTCCCCAGCGATGTCATGGAGCGTCACCACATTGTCGCCAGTCTCATCAAGCCAGAAGCCGTCCACCTTGTATGATTGCTGGAACATCACGCTGTTCCATCCCTGGTAATAATGCTTAGGGTCGTTCACGGCATCCAAATCCCATGGTACGGTGAGGCCACAGTCGTTGTCATAGTTCCAGACACAGTCACCATCATACCAGTGGTTGAAGTAAGCCCTCACCTCACCGTCGGTGTCGAGATAGAAGCTGAGCATCATGTTCTTGCTTCGCTGGTCAACGGCAAGGATGTAGTCGCTTGCGACCACATAGCATCCGACGCTGTGGACGTTGGCGAACTTGTGAAGCTCGTGAGACCACTTCTTCAGGCGGTTCTCCTTAGTGCCCCTGACAGTGAGACCGTCAAGCGTGATGTCGCCATCTGCCTCCGTGAGGTCGTTGCTGCACTGCTGAGTAAACATGAGGAACTTGTAGAGGTCGTATGGAACCTTCTTGCCAGACTCATACAACGCCACAAGGTCATCGTCGTCTGGGTATCTCGCCTCGAAGTATGACATCCACACCGGGTTTCCAGTCGCCTCATCCACCCTCATCATGTCGTCAACACCATTCACGCCCTTCAGCCAACAGAGATAATCATACTTCAGGTATTCGTAGCAGGTCGTTGGGTTCAGCACCCTTCCAGATACCGTCCACTTTCTCGTTGCCTTGTCGTAGCTCATGGAGCCAGTGGTGTCCTTCCAGTTGCCACCGCTGTACTTGGCGTATCTGTCATCGGACGTATGATAGACCTGCGTCCAGTCATATTCGCTCACGTTGTCAGACATTACCTCAGAGAGGGTCTTGGCGGTTTCCGTAGGGTCAGCCACGGCTGTGGTCTCCACCATGGAGCCTGTTCCGTCATTCTCCAGGAAGACATTTCCGTTGCCGCAATACTCTGAAAGCATGTAGATGTTTCCTGCCACAAGGGATGAAACATCCTTCAGTACCTCATCCTTGAAGTCCGTCAGCTTCTGTCCCTTGGCTGCAACGAGTTCCTTGAAGTCGCCATAATTGAGGCAGTCTGCCGTATATCCGTCCACTTTCTCGAAGCCAAAGAAACTTGGGTTGTTCTTGTCAACGTTGAAGTTTGCCTTGGCATGGAAATAGGCATAGGACTCGTTGGTGGCATCCACAGAGTTGATGTCTGTGCGGAAAAGGGCGCATGGCACAGAGTCGATGGACGTGTTCATGGTCTCGTTTCCCTTGTAGGCGTTCTGCGCTGGTGTCATGTATCTCTCGCCAAGCGCACGCTGCAACTTGTTCATCAGCTCCATGGTGGCTCCGTTGTTTGCGCCTCCTGAGTCTGAGTAGTCCACCTTGATGGTGGATGTGCTGATCCACATGCCGCCATCTTTCACCTGTATCTTGCCCTTGGCCGCCATCTTCTGGCAAAGCTTGAACTTCTCCAGCTCCTCGCCAGTGAAGTCTTCCTCTGAGTGGAGGAGGATGATCTTGCATCCCTTGAACTTGCCCTTCTTGTTCTTGATAGGTTTGAGCGATGATGTCGTTCCCTGGTTCACAGTAGGCACGAGCACCACCTTGAAGTCCTGCCATGGGCGGTTTGGGAATCTCACGATCCAGTCGAAGAGTGCCTTCGTCTTCTTGTCGCCATCCAACTTGTCAAGATAGCCAGGATAGTTCTGCTCTATGTCGTCGGTGTCTGGGTTCTTCAGGAGTGTGACACAGCAAAGCCCTGCGTTGAGGCAAGCCTGCATGGTTGGTCTGTCCTTGGTCGTTCCCTCTGCCGTCTGCGATGCCATGACAAGGTTCTTCTCATACTCGCTGAGCATTTCCTTGGTGTCCTTCAGTCCCACAAGGTAGTTATCGACAGCCTGGCGGAAATTGAAGTATGTAGCCCATGCCGTCAACTTATAAAGATAGATGTCGGCACTTGTGCCATCGAAGTTGATGGTGTGGTCGTTGTTGATGAGCTTGCCAGCGTCATAGTAGCAGGCACCTGCCTCGTCACCGTTGCGGAATATCTTGATGCTGCCGATGCCTGAGTAAGGGGCGATGGAGGAAGGCTCTATCACGATGTCGAAGCGTGTCACTGCGTCTTGTGCGTAATACACCACAGCCGTTTGCTGCGCACCAAGGTCATCGGGATTGGTGGCGGTGGCTCCGTCACACGTGAAGACAAGTTTCTCGCCAGTCAGGTAGAAGCCCACCTTGTTGTCGCCAAGGCAGTCTATCAGCTTGGCGTTCCTGTCCTCCACGTTCTTCACCCTCACCGTGAAGCTGATGGCCATTCCGTTTTGCTCGATGCTGTTGGAGGCGAACGGCTTGTAGTCACACACTGCCCTCATGTTCTCTGCTATGCGCAAGGACATGATGCCGTTGTCGGCCTCCGTGCCATAGGATGCCGTTCCAAAGGTGTCCTTCACGAATCCATTGGTGCTCCAGTTGGATCCTTCCACGCTGATGGAGGTGTCTCCGTCCTTGATGGTCTTGTCCTCCTCGCTGTTGGAGCGTGAGTCCATGGTGATGTTGAACACACGCTGTGTGCTCACTTCCTCCACGTCCACGAGGCTTCCATCTATGACAAACGACGCTGCCTGGGATGATGACTCGCCACATTCTACGTACACCACGATGGTCTTGGAGCCATCATGCACGCCCTCCATCACCTGCTTGGTGAAGGTGTATGTCTGGGAGCGATATGCCACGCTGTTGTTCTGCACGCTGCCGTCATAGAGGATGACAGCCTTCGGGTTGTTGTCGTTCGCAACGTAGATGGCATATTCCACGGATATGGACTCATAGAGCTTGCGCTTGCCCTCCATTTCGTCCGTGTACCATCGTGTCGCCACGATAGGTGTGACGTTTCCTTCCTCCACGACCATGACGGACGTGTGGAGGTAATTTCCAACCACGCCGCTTCCCACGTCCTCGCCATGGATTCGCAAGGGATATGCGCCATGTGCCAGTGGCGTGCCCATACAGTTTTGTGGGTCTATGCTCACGGAATGGGAATAGGTGTCCATGATGGTGGAGGTTCCAAGTACCTGCCACTGCTCGTTGACATAGATCTCCGTGATGACCTTGATGCCCTTGTCGCTTGCGTTGTTGGCAAACTTATACATCGGGATGCTCTTGGCTGTGCCACCGACTGCAAGGCTGGTGCTCTGGGTGTAGTTGAGGGTCTGCACGCTTGTGATGGAGACATCCACGCCTGAGACGTTGATGTTTCTTGAACCGCTGTTTCCTGCGTCATCGTATGCCACCAGCTGGAATCGTTTGTTTGTGGCTGTTACGAAATAGGAGCTGACATCCACAGTGAAGTCGTATGTGTCACCAGTGGCGGACGATGCCTTGTTTACGGCAATGGTCTCCAACACCTGGTTCGTGTCACGGTCTTTGAGCACGATTTTCTCGATCATGTTGTCTATCTCGCTGCCACCTTGCGTTGTGATGCTTCGGATGGCTGCCTTGATGAGCACAGAGCCTCCGGCCTTGGCATAGAGGGGCGAGTTCTCGAACTGGATGCTGACAATGGTTCCTGAGCCGCCACCGCTTCCAGTGCCGACGGCAAACTGCTGTTCGTCCCCGATGCCCTCGCCAGCCGCATTTTCGAGTTGCAGCTTCACCACGCCCTCCGTTTCCGTGTCCACCTTGATGTTGGTGGGGATGCACTTGTATGCACCTCCAGTGGAGAGAGCGTCCTTTCCGTCTGCCTTTGGATCATCCTTTGCATCCACGCCTGAGCCGCCTCCAAAGTCCTTCCACAGCCCGATTTCACCGATTTCTGTCAAGTCGCCCTGGAACTGCTTGGTCTCCATCTGCTTCTCTCCTGTCGAATAGGAGATGATGAGTCCCTTCTTGGCATATTGCACGCCTGTTTTCTCCTGGTATTTCAAGAGGGCTTGCACTGCGGTCGCCAAAGTCCAGTAGCTTCCCACCTCTGGGTTGCCCAACAGAGTGTCGATGATGATGTAGGTCTCAGATCCTGCTGCAAGGGAGCCAAAGTCCTTCCAGTTATCCGGGTTGAACCAGTTTGCCTCCGTCACGGTCTTGCCCACATATTGGTAGGTCTTCCAGATGCCTGCCGACATCTCGAAGGAAATGATCAGTCCGCTCACAGCCTTGCCTTCCTTCCATGCCGCATTGATGGCGGACATGCTTGGGTTGTCGGGGTCGGACAGTTGGTAATAGCCAGTGATGGGAACCTCCGTGGTGGCGTTAAAAATGCTCGCTGGAGTTGCCTTCGGTGCTATCTGCGCCATGTCCGTGCCAGTCCAGATGTATGGAACCTTGCCTACCACATCTACGTAGATCACTGATGAGCTGAGTGTCTGCTGCACCCATTTCGGCTTGATGTCGCCATCCTCCACCGTGTCGATGAGTCTTTCAAGTTTCTTCTCCTGGCTGGAGTATCTGTAGGCTCCGACCATGGAGATGGAATTTGTGTCCCAGTAGCTCACCATCACCACGTCATAAACCTCCTTTGGAAGGTTCTCTTTTGGGATGGTGCTGTTTTCGTCAAGCTGGGCGATGCCGCCAGGCTGTCCCATCTTTGCGTCGATGGACTTCAAGGTCGCCTCGCTTGTCTTGGCGATGCTCTCACGCATGTTGTCGGCCAAAGACTTTCCACCACAAAGCGTCCACTCCGTCCATCCGTTCTCCTTGGTGTGGGTACGCATGTATTCGGCAAAGGTAGTGCCGCTTGCCAGCCTGCCATCGTCGTTGAGTCTGACAGGGCCTTCTGCCACCTGGATGCAATATTCCCTCGCATAGCCGATGACAAACTGATGTACCTGGACGTTCACACCATCAAACGTGGCTCTGAGCACACCCACGAACTTGTAGTTCTCCGTGCTCGCATAGGCTGCGTCCAGTTTTGCCTGAAGTTGTTCTTCCTTAGAGGTGTCGCCATCAGTGAAGTTCCCAAGGTTGAGGAATGGATCAGTGAGGGCATTGCTGCTCTCGCTCGTGCCTTGCAGACGCTTCAAAAGCTCCGTATCTGCGTCAGAGCGATTAGACTTCTCTTCCTCGATGGACTTTTTGATGCTATTGTCCGCTTCGCCACGATCCTTGATTTCCTGGTCAACTTGCTTCTGGAGAGCATAGATGCTGCCAAGGTTTCCCATCAGTAGCCATGGCTCCGCTGTATTTCCCTTTTGGAAGGCATAGACGTTTCCGCTCTCTGCCTGCGTTGAGTTGTTTGCATCGTAAATGGCTACGAGTTGACCAAAGCGAAGTGGTTTGCCATTTGTGCCTACAGGAGCCGTGCCGTCCGCTTTCATTGCGGCATAGCTCTTGTAAACTTGATGGATGCCAAGTCCATCCGCATTTTGCTCCATGTCGGCAAGATATGCTAAGGTGTCGGCATGAAGGCCACCCACCTCTTCTGGAGTGATACTATCCACCTGATTCTTGCGTCGCAAGGCATCGGCACGTTGCTGAAGCTTATAAATTGTTTCCATATTACTTTGAGAATTTTACGAAATCACCAAGTTTAAATGTTACGGAAATAGGAATGATAGGGAAACTATAGTCATCATCATAAAAACCATTGGGAATGCCACCTTCTGGTGTCAAAATCACCACGGCTGCGACAGGTTTGGCTGCGACATGAAGCTCATACTTCTTCCCCAAATATTCAAAGGAAGGGCTTTTCTTTCCTTGGAGAGTTTCTGCATAGGTTGCATCATTGATTGTGAATAGCATACCTCTACTTAGCAAGGCTTCTTCCGTATCCCAGTCTGTTCTCGATGTTTTTATATCTATGGAAATTTGTGCATCTGTTCCATTGTCAACTTTGCTTATTTTTACCTTACCCGAATAGCCATTATAAAATTGCACATCTAAATTTTCCTTAATGCTTCCAAGTTCCAAGGCCGATGACAATAAATCCAGTAAAGAATGTAAGTTATATATGTTATATGCTTCATCTGCGCCAGTTTTGTCGGTACTTGCGTAAATTTTCTTTGATTTTGTGCAATTTCTACTTTGACCATCTTCAAACAATCTCATATCGGAATCGACATTTTTGACACATAAATAGATAGGCTGATTCCAATCCTGTATGGACAAATCTGTGTCAGGCCAAGTCAAGAAGTCTCCGTTTACGACAAGAGTTCCTGACAACAGCGTAAATTTCGTTTCCCCTTTTTCTTCATCCAATTCTGAGTTTTGGAAAATATAGTCTTCCAAGATGAACACATCTGTTTTCACCAAAGCTTTTAAAAAAGGCTTCATGGACTCAAAAAACAATTCTTGCAAGAGTTTCAAGTCATCCAGGCAAACAGGTTGTCCACCCTCACTAAAAACAAGTCTATTCATAATCATATAATATTATGCTGTACGTGCGTCCAGCAGGTTTGTAAATGTTCAATATCGCCTTTATCTTGGCAAGGTTCTTTCCTTGGTATTTATCCTTGGAAGAATCCAATGACGTGCAAAGAAATGTTGGCACATTGACCGTGAAGCTTTCCTTGTAATTGCTTTCACCCTTGTACTTCAAGATAATGCCTGATGAATTGTCCAGGAACTTGCTTGGTGCGTTCTCACTTTTGAAATGCCAATAGTTTGAGAAATCTTCCTCCAAAGAAGTGATATATATCTGTCTGTCTGAAAGAAAGAAAGTTTCGTTCAAAACTTTTTCCAAGTAAATCACATTGGCGGATGTTTCCAACTTGTCAAAGACATTCTCACGATGCCCCATCAGTTTGTCATAAACAAAAGAGAGAGGCAGGACAAGCACTTTCAGCAATGCCACGAGGAACTTGCTCCTTAAAATGGGTGGCAATAACTGCACCACGAATTTCGTCAAATCAATCTTGTACCACATAGCTCAATGAGTTTGAAAGTCCTTCGGACACGAAGCATCCACCAAGGGCTGTATAGTTGTTACCTTTTATCACTGTGTATTCCGTGCCTCCATCCTCCATATAGGAGCATTCTCCGATTTCAACGTCACTCACTCCCTCCACTCCAAGAATGGCATTTGTGAGTTTGGTCTTGTTGAAAGTTCCTCCATAGACGATATTGGCAAGATATGCATTGATGGCTTCCTCCACAGGCTTGCTCCCATCGGATATGAGAGTTCCGTCAGAGTTGATGACAAGAGAGTCCACATAGACCTTTGCCATGATGACCATCTTGTCTGCGTTCTTGGAGCGTATTGAGAGCACAACACCTGCCACCTTCACCCTGTTCATGTACTCTTTGAACACCGTTAAAACACTGTTTGAGAGTGCCACAGGCTTGCCGTCCTTCTCACCGCTCACAAGGATCTGCACGCTCGTGCCACGATCCCTCACGGCTGCGTATTTCACCACCTGCTTGCCCTCGTCGATGGCGGCGTAGCCATACTGCTGGGTGTCCTCGTTAAGCACGAGGCTGTCACCATACTGGAAGGCCTTTGACATCTTGTAGTACCATGGAACGGATGCCACTACAGCCATGCTCACCTTGTCATCCACCACTTTCACGTACTCCTCGAAGACAACCTCCAGCACATGGCAGCAGGCTGCGACGATGAAGAACATGATGCTCTCCAAACTGACAGTGGAAAAGCTACCGCTCCAGGTGTCGCCTTCCCTCAGCCCATATTTCTCACGGATGGTGGCATCTGCCATGAACGCATCCGTCATCTGTTTCTTGATCTCTGCTACAGTCCTTGCCATGTCTAAGTAAATTCTTTTGTAAACTCCTCGCCAAAGATTCTCAGACGGACATTTCCTTGATCCCTTGCGGTTGCAGGACTCACGTCGTTATTCTTGCAGTAGTTCTGCATGACACGATTCCAGGTTCCGTCTGGAAGTTTCAGCTCTGTTCCCGGATGTGGGATGTCCGTGATGCTGATGCCGTTTGCCTTGGCAATGGCAAGCACAGCCTCCCACGATCCAAATTCTTGGATGGCGATGTCTGCCATCGTCTGTCCGTCCTTGACCTTTGTTTTCATTTCTCTGACTTTTTACGTAAACCAATGATACCGTAAATCACCGCAAAAAAGATAGAAACAGAAAACCAAAAAATGACTTCATTTCTCAATTCGTTGTTTTTTTGGACGGTTTCTTTCTGTTCCTCATTCTCCAGGTCATGCCGCTCATCGGCCTTCGATACGTTTTCCTTCGACTGGCTCTGTGCGACCTCCTTGCCTCTGTCGGTGTTTCGGTTTCGTTCCGTGCTGCGGTACTTCTCCTTGCTCACCACGTTTCCGTCCTGGTCTATCACCAAGACTGTGGAGTCCTTGATGCTCACGGAATCTCTCACGTTCACCTCATATCGGATGACCAGGGAGTCCTTGATGACGATGGAGTCACGGATGTTCACGGAATCCTTCGCCACATGTCTTTGATTGGATTCCACCTTTCTTGTCGTGCCACAGGCAGCGAGCATCAGCACTGCCAGGAGCAAATAGATGTAATGTTTCATGTTGTCTGCCTTTAAATGTCCTTGTATTCTTCCTTTGCGTTGAAGCAAGGGCAAGCCTTGATCCATTCATTCTGGGTTATCTTTCCATCGTGGTTCAGGTCTGGGCTGAAATCACGGTGTCCCTGGATGACCGCCTTTGGATATTTCTTGCGCAAGAGTTTCAACAGGTTTCTCAGCGATGCCTTCTGTGCCTCCGTTCTGTTGTCAATAGGCTTGCCATTTGCGTCAATGCCACCGATATAGGCGATGTTCACCAGTTTCGAGTTGAAGCCCTTCACGCCATTGCTTACCTTTTCCACATCAAGCATCTGATGGATGGTTCCGTCTGGGAGGATGACATAATGGTAGCCAGGGAATTTCCAACCCTTGCGTTCGAACTCCAGTTCTAACTGCTTGATGGTTGTCTTCTGACTGCTTGCCGTACAATGAACGGCTATGTATTCGATATTTCTCATTTCTTTCTCAATGCTTCGAGGGCGATTTCCACGTCCTCTGGTTTTACTCTCAGTTTGCTCGCTATCTCACCCACAAGGGCTTTCTTCAGTAATTGGAGGAACGGCATACGGGGGAAACAAATCAACATGCTCGCTGCCGTGCTCCACAGTTCCACGAGGATGATGCCGATGCAGATCACGCTTGTGGTGAGTCCATTTTCCACTCCAAGGAGTTTGTCGATGAGGATGAAAATCAGGATCACGGAACCATACACCGCAAGCTTGCTGAATGAATCCCTCGCAAGCTCACTCTTGGTGAACCGTTTCTGTTTTAGGCTGGAGGCAATGCCCCAGACTGCATCCATCACCACGGCAAACACCGTGAACCCCACCATCGTCTCATATCCTGCCAAAAAGTTGGCAATAATCAGGAACAGGCACATCACCCATCCCCACATGGTGGAGAGCACCACCATAAGTTTATTCAAAAAATGTTCGATAATCATTGTCTTGTCGTTTTAATATTTAGATTCTATCTGTACTCCTGTGTTGGTGATTCTCACCTTGTCAACGGTCTGGCCGTCCATCTCCATCTGCTCCTTGATGAGCGTCCTCCAGTAGATGGGGTCGTTGTCAAGCAACATGTCGCTGATGCCGACACCCACCGATGGGTTTTCCTTCAGCTCACCATGGTGAAGGGTGAGTATCAAGGCTTGGTTCTGTCTCAGGATGTCACCGGTTTGTAGGTGTCCGTTTCTGACCGTTGGCTCCAGTATTGGAGAATCCTTGTTGTATGTGAGTTGTATTCCTTCCATGTCAGTGCTTGATTTTTGCGTCCTCGTAGTCGTCCTTCTTGAATGACTTTGCGGAACTGGTTGGTTTCACTGTGGTAAACGTGCCGCCTGGGTGGCTCACCGTCACTTGGTGCGTGTGGCCGTTGAAGGCTTCCACAAGCTCGTTGATCTTGTCTGTCAGTTGCTCGATGTTGATGAGACCTCCAAGCTTTCCACCGTTGATGACTATTGTCTCGATGTGATCCACTTGGAGCACCACGAGTTCCGCAAGGTCGCCAGACAGGCTGCCGATGGTCACTGCGCTGCCTATCTTTGGGGTGATGAGCATCTTGCCGTCATCGTCCATTTCCGATGCCTTCAGGCGTACCCCAGGAATGGTGATGCCGCCCACTGTCACCTCACAGAGGTTGCCTGTGACCGACCTCACGATTCCCTGGTATATGGAGATGGTTCTGCCGTTGCCTGAGGCACGTTTCAGATTTTCCTGTAACTTTCTGTATTCGTCCATGTCTTTTAGCTGAGTCTAAATCCCAAGTCTATCTTTCTCTTGCCACCTGCGCTGGAGAACTCCGTAGTAACGGCTGTCACGAAGTATGTTCCGTCCTTGTAGGGGTAGTCACGGTCATGGAGGGTCACGCTGTCTGAGGGCTTGCACATCGGGATGAGCCACCCAGTGATGCTTCCCTCATAGCCGTCGAAGCTTCTACGTTTCACCTCCAGCTCGCCACGAGCCTTCATGGATGCCTCGTCATTGGTGGCACACTTGATTTCTATCTTGTCGCCACCAGTCGTGCCAGTCTCCACCTCCTTGACGGTTCCGTCTGGCATCAACGCCTTCACGATGACCTGCACCTTTTTGTCCTCGGCACGATGATAGGTGAGGTTGTCTTCCTCCACGTTCAGTGAGAAGTCGTAGAAACATTCCACGCCCATCTTCTCGCCAGGTGGGTGGATGTGGAGCGTTCCGTCCTGTAGGTAGATGTCCGCTCCGCACTCTTCCTGCACCTTTTTCAGCACGTCATATCCTGTTGCGTTGTTGATGACGAACTTGCTGTATGTCCATGAGTAGGAGCAATTCACCTTGATGTCAAGCCCACAGCCAGAGACCACCTTGGTGAGGAGGTCGCCAAGACTGACTTTTTGCAAGACCTCGTTCTTGATGTCCTTTCGGAACTGGAACAGGTCATCCTCACAGTGCAGCTTGATGTTTCCTCCATCGGTGGATATGCGCTGAAGCCATCCCTCAAACTCTGTTTCAAGGCCAGCCTCCTTGTAGCCAAGGGTGATGAAGACCCTGTCCCCACGTTTCAGCTTGTCCTCAATCTGCAACGCCTTGTTGTACTCACAGGCAGGAAGGGTGATGATGGCTGTGTCGGCAAGGAGTTCCACGCTGCGGTGTATCTCCACCTTGTCGATCATGCAAAGCTTGTAGTTTCCAATGCGTATGTCAAAAGCCATTGTGTACATAGTCTATGCGTTTAAGTCGTCACGGCTCAGCAACAACTTGTAGATGTCGTCACTGTATGCCTGGATGGAGTAGTTTTGGTTTGCCGTGCCAGAGGTGAAGGGAATGTCCCAGCTCTCAATGGCAAGTTGACTGATGCCGAATATCTCCAGCAAGGGGTTGAGTGCCTTCACATGTCCAGCCTCACAGAAAGCCCTGAGGCGAGAAACGTCTTCCTCTGGGTACTTGCCGTCCTCGCCCATCAGCAAGCCCTCAATCCTCACGGTATAGTCATCCTGCGTCCAACGCTCCTTGATGCTGCCCTTGATGTTTCCCTTCGACACATGTCTCCTGGTGAGGATATTCTGACCGTTCAGGCTGATCATGGGTTCCAAGGGGAAAAGCCACTCTTTGGAGCCAGACTCCTCCAGCTGGAAACGAAGTGGCAGCACCATGGGGATTCCCCTTGCGTTGGTTCTTACCACATCCTCCAGCTCCTCATCCGTCATGTTCTCCACATTGAACTCTGAGCAGTCTGGGATGGTCTTTGCCGCTGAGAGGTAGCCCAGGTTCTTGCCAAGGACGTTGTTCTCACGGAAAAGCCAGTATGGTGGCATCTTGGTGAGTCCAAGTGCCCTCAGTGCCATGTTCTGCAATATGAATCTGTTTGTCTTCATCGGTCTGTGCTTGTTGCGATGGACAAAGCACGGTTCATGCACTGGAGCACGATGCGCTCCAATTCTGCCGTGTCTGTCTTGTCGGCCATTGTTACTTGTATGTTGTCGAAGAACTTGCCTATGGTGATGTGGATGTTCGAGGAGCGAGAGCCACCAGTGGCAAGGGCTTCCGCTGTGGTCTTGCCACCTCTTCCGCCCCTGCTTCCGTTGCCTCCCTTTCCACCGCCCTTGGCATTTCCGCCACTGACAGGAGAGCCAAAGGAGAATGAGGCAGGACTTCCCTTTGTGGAAGGGGTTGAGATGGATGAGGAGGTTTCCTTCTTGTCCTTGGCACTTTCCCTCGCATAGTTGCGGTCATACTCATCCTTGACACCGCTTGCCAACTTCCGTGTGGCATCTGCCGCCTTGGTCGCACTGGTGTAGCCTGTCAAGTCCTTGACTGCTCCCACCGCACTTGACCATGCACCGCTGAAATCACCATTGAACAGTTTTGCCAAGGCCTGACCAACCTTGCCGATTCCGCTGAGGAAGGTCTTGAATCGGTCTATCAGATAGTCCTTGATGATGTTACCAAGTCCCTTGATGACCGACCACATGGTGAGGAGGAAGGCACGGAACCCAGCAAACCTGTTCCAACAGTACACGATGCCTGCTGTGAGGGCTGCAATGCCAGTGATGATCAAACCGATTGGGTTGGCGTTCATGGCGATGTTTAGTAACCACTGCACACCTTCCCATACCTTGGTGACGGCTGCCACCACCTTCATCACTCCCACAAGTCCCCAAAGGGCGATGGTCTGCATGTTGAAGGCCACAGTGCCGACACCTACCACCACGGCAATATATCCCAGTTCCGTCTTCCACTTGATGAAGAAGCCTATGACGCTTGACAGGATGGAGAGGATGCCACCGATGACTGATGCTATCGGGGGAACCAATGCACCGATGAGATCCATCACGCCAAGTACGACTGGCTTGATGGAGTCGAACATCCCGATGGCGGATTGTCTGATGTTTCCAACCATGGTGGAGAACTTTCCGCTCACCGTCTGGCTCAGTTTGTCGCTCATGCCGTTGAAGGCTCCACCTTCGCTTGTTGCATGGGCGATGGCTGCCGCCACGGCATCGAAGCCTATTTGTCCCTTGCTCATCATATTCTGAAGCTCGGCATAGGTCTTGCCTGTCATCTTCTGGAGTTCCTTCAATGGGTTGAAGCCAGCGTTAATGAACTGCATCAAGTCCTGTCCCTGCATCTTGCCTGCCGATGCCACCTGGCCGAACACAAGTGAGAGACCTCCAAGTTTCTCCTTGTCGCCCATGGCGATGTCACCAAGCTGCTGGAGATACGGAACCACCTTCTGTGCGCTGACTCCAAAGCCAAGCATCATCTTGGCGTTGTTTTCCAAGTCAAGTGGCTCGAATGGGGTCTTTGCCGCAATGGAATAAATCTGGTTCAGCATCTTGGCCGCTGCCGTCTCGTTTCCCACAAGGGTCTTGAAGGCGACACTGGTCTGTTCCGCTTGCGCTCCAATGGATGAGATGGCTGAGATGCCTGCGCTTGCCAAGATGTATGGGTTCATAAGGAAGTCCATGCCTGGCAGTGACATCAGGGAGGTCTTGAAATTGGAGAACGAGAAAGCCTCACGAAGTCGGTTGCCCACAGAGGTAGCCTTCCGTGATATGGTGTCAAGCTGCTCGCTGGTGCGCCTTGCGACGCTCAGTACGTTTCCTTGGTCAGCCTGTAGCTTGATAAGAAATTTCAAAACACTGTTAGCCATCTATCTTATTTTCATTTTTCTTGATCTCACACAAATACTCGATAGTCCACGCCCACTGCTCATCGGACAGCGTATCTGGATCCAGGTATAGGTTGTATCTCAGGAGCGTGTCCATTTGCAGGACATCACTCCCTTCCACATCGTCTATGCCTGCATCCACTAAAGCTTTTTTATCTCTGCCTCCTTCACTCTCATCAAGTCATCCAACTGTGAGCAAGCTGCGAGGAAGAGGTCATCGTCGGTCTTGATTTCCTCATCACCGTCGAGCCAAAGCTGGTTGAGCAAGGCTTCCTGCATCTTGATTGGGTCTTTCACCACGCTCACGTAGCTCAGATCCTTGCGTGTAGGCTTGCGCACGATGCAAGTCTTTCCACCAGTGGTAATCTGGAAGACTTCGCCATGCTTCTTCTTCCACTCATCAATTTTTACTTGGTCTTTTTTCATTTTGAATTGTTTTTGAATGTTCTTTGAATGGTGTTCAAACACCTTTTTACAAATTTTTCTTGTCGAGGAAGATGAATGGCAGTTCCTTCTCCTGGAACTTGTCACCCTGCTTCCATTCCGTCTTGTCATCAGTGAACTCCACACCTTGCAAGAGGTCGGTCACGATGGTGTCGCCCTTGGTAGGGTTGCCATAACTCACCACCAAGTCGATGCTTGCATCAAGGATGTCCCCACCTGCTGCCTGCTTCAAAGCCTCATACTCACTTTGCACCAAGGAAATGGAACCCTCATACGACTTGTTGCCTCGTTGTATGCTGTGGGGCTTGTTGCCCTTGGCATACAAGGCTTCCTTCTCTTGCTTCGATGTGTAGCTCACCGCACGGAATCCTGTCACGTTACGACCAGCCATCACCACGTTGATGTCTGCCCACTCGTATTCTCTTGTATTAAACATGATCTTTAACCGTTATTAGTTTCAACCAAAAAGCCCAGTTTCACGTCCACGTATCGGGCATATCCGTATGGACGCACTTTGAGGGTCATCAATACCTTCGATGTGCTGAGCACGTTCTGTGTCTCATCCATGTAACACTTGCAGCCCTCACCGTCTGAGTTGGCGCAAAGCTCGCCATTGGCGGTCATCTGCTTGTTGATGCCACTCTCCACGGTCTGTTGCCAGCTCTTCACGATGCCCACCTGCAAGGTTCCGTCATCGTTGATTTCCAGCTCATCGAGGAGGATGTCGAGCATGATGTTGTATGCGAGGCGATATGCTTTGTCTATCACCCTGCGGTTGGCTATGTGCATATAGTCATCAGTCTCGTCACACGCAAGGTTGTCGTCGGCATAGAAGTAGCCTGAGCGTCCCACGTACTTTCGTGGCACGATGTAGCCCTTCTCGTAGATGCCCCTGATGGTATTTTCCGACTCATCGACCTTCTTTGCGCCCACATACATCTCCAATGGAGCGAGTGAGCCATCCTTCACACGACCGATGTTTCTCTGCACAGGCACGCTTGCCAGACGGCCAAGGATGGTTCCCATGCTTGCGCCCTTCGACGATGCCACGGTGTCGCCCATCACGATGCCCACACGGTTGTACTTCTCCTTTGTCAAGTCCTTCAGTTCCTTCGCTGGGTCGTAGTTGCGACCTTCGAGGAGGAAGAACAGTGGCGCATAGAGTTCCGTGGTAGCCCATTCCGCCAACTGTTGCGCCTTTGGGAGGGCAGTGAACACGTCGCTGTCGATGCCGTTGGTGCTGGTAGTCGATGAAGTGGTGTTGAGGTTTGCGATGGCGATGCCTCGCAAGTTGCCGTTCTGCTTGGAGATCAAGTCCCTCGCATAGCCTGCGTCCGTCTTGGTGTAGTCACAGAGAGTGGTCACGGCCGTGCTTGGGTTCACTGGGTAGAGTACGAGCTTTGTGCCCACCTCTGCCTCATCGTAAAACTCGGACACCTGCTTGTAGAGGGCTGCGTTATTGGTTGATGTCACACCCAGTTCCTGGAGGTCGTCCATGCTCGTGATGGCGTATGCCGTATTGAGGACGAACGTCCCTGCCACGGCTGCTGCGCCACAGATGAGAGCCATGAGACCGTCGGCACTCTCACCGACGGTTCCCAGTTGGCCATTGAGGAACTGAATCTTAATTCTTGGTAATTGCATAAGCTCTTGTTTTTTCGTTTAACCTTTAGGCTAACATGCTCTCCACGAAGGTGATGATGCCCTTGCCGTCATAGCGACGTGGTGAGCCACCAGTGCGAACGAGGAAGGAGTAGATGTCACCATAATAGGTCGGATTGCCCTGATCGTCGAACATAAGGGTTTCACCCATGGCACGGCTCACACAATCCACTTGCCATGCGAGACCTGCCGCAAGTTCGTTGGTTGCATCCTCTTCCTCCCACTTCAGGACGGCTGCGCCATTGGCAGTTGTGCGAAGCACCTGTGAGCGTTGCATGATGTCGAAGCCATAGAGATTGCCAAGCGTGCCTCGCTGTGCGTCTGCTGAATTGAGGAAGGCGGTAAGTTCCTTGTCCGTCAAGTCGTCAAGGAGATCTGCGTACATCACTGCATCAAGGAGAATGTAGCGTTCCTTGGCTGGAACGTCATCCTTGTTGAACTGGATCATGGCCTTCATCACCGCTGCCTTGGTGAACTTCTTGCGGTTGCCTGTGGCGGTGTCAGACGTATGTGCTGCTCGTGCCTCGCCATCGGTGAAAATCTTTGCCTTCAAGGAGCCTGCCCACTTATAGAGCAAGTTCTGGGCTGCTGTCTTCTGCAACTGCTTGCGATCGTTGGCAAGCACGCTGTTGCGCTTGTCATAGCTGAGTTCCACGGTGTCCACGTTGGAAATGTGGATAGGGTCTGTCGTCAACTCATCAATGTCGTATGTGAGTTCCTTGTCCTCACGTTCGTTGATCTCGGCAGGCTTTTTCTTGCGGTTGATGACCACGCTCGAAGGCTTGCCAGCGTTAGGGATGTGAACGGTCTTGTTGCTCACGAAGGGTGAGTCGTCAATGCTCTTCGCTGCAAATGAGTCGTCGGGATAGAAGTTCTCGACGATGGTACTGATCCAAATTTCTTTGTTTAATGCCATTTCTGTTAAAATTAAAAGTTATTACTCGTTGTAGTCAACACCGAACTTTTGCTTGTAAAGGTTGCGGAAAAGGTCGTAGTCCTGTGCCTTCAGGTCGGCAAGTCTGTTCTCCTTGTCAAGCTGATCCCATGTCTTGTTTTGGAACGAGCCGCCACTTGGCTGGTCGGTGTGGATGAAGCTTGTCGCACGATTCTGCACACGAGACTTCATGCCATCAATGAGCTTGATGGTGTTCGCACGGTCGCTCTTCAGGAGGTTCTTGAAGGTCTCCTCCTGTTCCTTGCCGATCTTGCCACTCTTCACCGCCTCGTTCACGATGCGATCGTCCTCTTCCTGATGAAGCTTGTCAAGCTCTTCCTTGTAGGCCTGGGCGGTCTTCTCCAGTGCGTCAGCCTTGCAAGCCTTGTTGTTCAGTTCTTTGATGTGTGCCAGTACGGCACTCGAATCCGCCTTGTCCTCGAAGGACGGAATCGTCTTGATGTCATCTATTAATGCCATTTCTAAGTTGTTTTGTGGTTTGTGCTCAAACCGATTATTGAAAAAGTTGTAAATTCCATCCGTTGTGGTCGGTGGGTCTTCCACGGCCTCCATGTCGTAGATGCCGTCCACCAACTTCATCTCCATGGCCTGGCTTGCCGTTATCCAGTGGTCTTCGCCATCGAAGTACTTGCTCGCCACGCCATCCGCCTCCATGCCCAGCCTGTCGGCTATCATGGTGGCGAGGTTGGTCTGCAACACCTCCATCTGGTCGGCTATCTGCCGTAGCTCCTTGGCGTTGCCGTATATGCCACCGCTCACGTTGTGGAGCATCAGCTTGGCGTAAGGACTCATGTAGAGTGGCTTGCCACAGAGGGCGATGATGGCTGCGATGCTCGCCGCCACGCCATCTATGAATATGGTGATGTCGCTCTTGGATTGTCGGAGGGCGTTGTAGATAGCCATTCCGCTGAACACGTCTCCACCCTGGCTGTTTATGCGCACTTCGATCTTGCAGCCCTGGTTCTCCATTGCGAAAAGCTCGCTCACCACACGGTTGCTATCGACGGAACGCCCTTCACCGACTTCTCCATAAAGCATGATGATAGCCTTGCCATCACCTTTTATTATATTGCTGAATTTCTGTTTCATGCGCTGAATTTTTGTGCAAATATCGGGACTTTTTTTGACACGACCAAACCGTGATTCCATGGTGGTGCCCAAGGACGCTATGGTGGTGCTCACGGACATCACCATAAAATGACGATTTCTTTTTCTGCCATTTTTTCAAGAACTTTGCACCATCAAAACTATATAAATATGGTAAAAAGCAACATCAACAAGAAGGACATAGCCAAGGAACTCTTCATCAAGGGCGGATGCACGCTGGAGGAGATTGCCGCCAAGGTGGGAACCACGAGACAGACCATTTCCCGATGGGCGAAGGAGGGAAACTGGGATGAGCTGCGTGTCTCCATGGTCGTGTCACAGGAACAGATCCTGGCCCAGACGATGCGCCAGATCAGCGACATCTACAAGCAGGCGGACGCACGCCCGGAGGGACAGCGACAACTCACCGCAAAGGAGGCGGACACCATCGTCAAGCTCTCATCGTCCATCAAGAAGCTACAGAAGGACGCTGGAATCACGGATGTCGTCAACGTCGGCATCAAGTTCACCAACTGGCTGCGTGCCTTCGACCTGGAGAAGGCGAAGGAGTACAACGACCTTTGGGATTCATTCATCAAGGACATTCTCGCACAATGACACAGGAGGAAAGATATGCCTTGCAGCGGTGGACGGAACACCACAAGGCACTCGCTGCCGACGTGCCAGTGGAGGACTGGCTCTCACAGAGCGAGATAGACAAGAAGAGGAAGAGGCTGGAGGCTGACACCATCGAGTGGATCAAGTACTTCTTCCCCAAGTATGCCAAGTATGAGTTCGCTCCATTCCATGTGCGTGCCATCAAGCGTGTCATCGAGCACGATGAGTGGTACGAGGTGCTGTCGTGGAGCCGTGAGCTTGCCAAGTCAACGGTGGCGATGTTCATCCTCATGTACCTCGCACTCACTGGGAGGAAGAAGTTCTTTGTCATTGCCTCTGCCACCATCGACTCTGCCAAGCGTCTGCTCATACCTTACAAGACCAACTTCGAGCAAAACCCTCGCATACGTCAGTTCTATGGAACCCAGCAGACGCTCGGACAGTGGACGGATGGTGAGTTCACCGCCAAGTGTGGTGCGAAGTTCATTGCCCTTGGTGCAGGATCCTCGCCTCGTGGTGCGAGAAACGAGGAGGTGCGCCCCGATGTCATCTGCATGGATGACTACGACACCGACGAAGACTGCCGAAACCCTGAGACCCTGAAAAAGAAATGGGACTGGTTCGAGCAAGCACTTTATCCTACACGCTCCATCTCTGAGCCTACCTTGATACTGTGGTGCGGAAACATCATAGCCAAGGACTGCTGCATCAAGAGGGCAGGTGCGAAGGCACGCCACTGGGACATCGTGAACATCCGTGACAAGGATGGACACTCCACATGGCCACAGAAGAACACGGAGGAGCAAATCGACACCGTGCTTGCCAACATCTCCACCAAGAACGCCCAGGCTGAGTACTTCAACAACCCAGTGAGCGAGGGCAGCATCTTCAAGTACCTGCCGTTCGGGAAGGTTCCACCGCTCAGGCGGTTCAAGTTCCTCATCCTCTATGGAGACCCAGCCTATTCCGACTCAAAGAAGAAGGCAAGCTCAACCAAGGCTCTCTGGCTCATAGGCAAGTACAAGGGCGTGTACTACATCATCAAGGGATTCCTCGCCCGTGAACTCAACGCCACCTTCATCAGCTGGTATTTCGACATCCTCGACTATGTGGGTGGCAAGACCAACGTGTATTGCTACATGGAGAACAACAAGCTCCAGGATCCTTTCTTCAACCAGGTCTTCAAGCCACTGCTGTACGAGGAGTGCAAGCGAAGGGGAAAGCAGGTTTACATCAAGGGCGATGAGCGCAAGAAGACCGACAAGGCTACACGTATCGAGGCGAACCTGGAGCCTATAGACCGCAACGGTGCCTGGATATTCAACGAGGCTGAGCGTGACAACCCACACATGCAGGAACTCATGGAACAGTTCAAGCTCTTCGAGATGCACCTTCCCTACAATGCCGACGGCCCTGACTGCATAGAGGGTGGCATCACCATGCTGGAGAGCAAGGTGGTGGCGATGGAGCCGACCGTCACCATATCATACGAGGAACTAAATGAAGACAACCCTTTCAGAATGTAAACAATATAAATATGTCAAAATTCATCAACACATCGGACTACGATGCAACCATACATCGTGAGATCCTGGACTCGCTTCTTCGCAAGGAGTCCACCACATACGACCCTCAGATCATAGAGATTTGTGAGGACAGGGCGGTGGCTGAGATGAGGGGCTACCTCAACAAGACTTATGACTGCGACAAGATCTTCTCTGCTGAGGGAGGAGACAGAAACGCACTCATCCTCATGTTCTCCCTCGACATCACCGTCTATCACATATTCTGCCAGCACAACCCCTATAAGATGTCAAAGATACGGCAAGACCGCTATGACCGTGCCATCGAGTGGCTGAAGGGCGTGATGGCTGGTGACATCACCATAGACGGTGCGCCAAGACTGCCTGATGAGGAGGTGGCTGATAATTCAAGATGGCAGATCATGGCGGACGAAGTTAGACCAACACTTTTATAACGATTTATTATGACAAGGTTAAGAAAGAAATTGGGACGCAAGCCTACGAAGGGCAGTTCCACGAATAAGATAGTACAGGGTGGTTTCCGCAAGGCACAGGGCAACCGCCCACCAGACGTGTTCCTTCAGATGCCTGAGCTTTTCATGTTCAACATGAAGGACTACATGGATTCCGTGCGTAGTGCCAGGAGCATCGACTTCTCCTATCGTGTCAAGCTGTTCGACATGTACGAGTCGGCACAGCTTGACCTGCACCTCTCAGGCGTGCTCGACAAGCGACTCAGGGGCGTGACACGCATCCCCATCGAGTTCCAGCGAAACGGAAAGCCCGATGAGGAAATCAGCCGACAACTGCGCTCGCCTTGGTTCAAGCAACTGCGCAAGGATCTCGTGATGTCCAAGTTCTATGGCTTCACCATCGTGCAGTTCTACACCGATGAGGATGGGAACATCCGCTATGACCTCATCGACCGCAAGCACTACGACCCTGTCTTCCGCAAATTGCTGAAGTACCAGGGCGACCAGGACGGCATCGACATTGATGAGTTCGAGAACATCCTTTTTGTAGGTTCTGAGCGTGGACTTGGCATCTTTGCCGAACTTCTGCCGGCTGTGCTCTACAAGCGTGGCGACATGAGCGACTGGGCGAAGTTCTGCAACATCTTCGGCATGCCCATCCGTGAATATACCTACGATGCAGGGGATGAGGACGCTCGTAGGAAAATATTGAAGGACGCAAGGGTGCAAGGCTCCAACGCCGTCTATATCCACCCGAACGAGAGCGAGATGAAGCTGATAGAGGCAGGAAACAAGACTGGCTCATCGGAGCTTTACCAGAACTTTGCTGAATACTGGGACAGCAAGATTTCCATCCGTGTGCTGGGCAATACGCTCACCACTGATACCAAGGACACTGGCACGCAAGCCCTCGGAACCGTACACAAGGAAGAGGAGGACGACATGAACGCTGATGACCGTGACTTCCTCCTCGACATCCTCAACTACGACATGAAGCCCATCTTCGAGAGCCTTGGCTTCAACGTGGACGGAGGCGAGTTCGTCTATGCCCACAAGGACAAGACCGACCCACAGACCATGCTCAACATCGTGCAGGGAGTGAAGAACATGGGCGTGCCACTTGACGATGACTGGATATATGAGACGTTCGGCATCGAGAAGCCAAAGGACTACGACCAGCAGAAGGAGGCAGCTGAGGCACAGCGTCTGGCCATCCGTGAGAGCCTGGAGGGGAAGAACGGCAAGGAGGATGACGATGATCACGATGAAGGCAAGGACGATGACAAGAAACCTTTGAACAGTGATAAAAAGTCGTTCAAAGACCGTTTGAGAGGTTTTTTCGGGGTAGCCCCAGCTACAGGGGCGGACACCGACTTCTGATGGACTCCCTCTACTATGGCGAGCACCAATGCCATTGCGGACACACCCATTTCCACGATGTGGATGGTTCCGTCCGCTTTGATGCCGATGTGCTCGCCCAGTTCCTGCGCAACATATACAAGGGATTCGACACCGACCATGGCATAGAGGCTACGATGTGGCGTGAGGTGCTGCGCATCATCAACGAGGGAACGGTGGAGGGTCTTGCCAAGGCGAAGACACCGCCCACCCACGAGCAAGACTTCTATGAGGCGCTGCGACACTCCAATGAGGTGTTTGCTGCCTTCAAGGTTCATACCATGGGTGTGGAGATGGCATCCAAGCTCCATGATGCCGATGGCAAGTTGAAACCATTCGGCAAATGGGTGGAGGACGTTGGCTCCATCAGTAGCCACCAGGTGGGTTCTTGGCTTCAGACTGAGTACGACACGGCTGTCATCCGTGCCCATGCCGCTGCCGACTGGCGTGAGTTCGAGCGCAACAAGGACATCATGCCAAACCTCAGATGGATGCCTACTACCTCCAAGGAGCCAGAGAGTTCACACCGTGCCTACTGGCAGATGAAGCTCACGCTCCCAGTGGATGATCCGTTCTGGGAGGAACACCACCCTGGCGACCGATGGAACTGCAAGTGCTCCCTCGAAGCCACCGATGATCCAGTGGTTCGTCCTGTGGGTATGGAACCGACCAAGCCTCAGAGGGGACTGGAGAACAACCCTGGCAAGGATGGGCACACGTTCAGTGACAAGCATCCGTACTTTCCTAACAAGTGCAGCCAATGTTTTGCATACAAGAAAAGTAGTTTAAAAAATCGTCTCAAATATGTTTTCCATAACAGAGAGAAAGACTGCTATGATTGCCCTTTCATTGATGGATGTCTTGAAAAAGACCTCATTAAAGAAGCAAATAGAAAGCGTTTAAAAGAGATACGTTCAGATGTTGCGCCTTTAAAGCAAGAGGTTTTTACAAATAAAGATTTTCCACATGACATGACAATTTCTGGAGCTGGCATAAAAGAATGGTTAAATCAACCTCATAAACATTTCAGAGAAAAGAATGAAATGCTCTATCATTTAGGGCAAATAATTGCAGAATCGAAATATTTAGGTTGGACTATTGATGGCAAAACGAGAAATGATGTGGTTCGTAGCCATTTGTTTGAAACAAAAATTGGAAAAGACAAAACTTGGATCATTGTGCATGAAATGACTTGGCATACATTCCAAGTACATAGCATTTCTGATGGAGAGAAAGTTCTTACAGGAATACAAAAATAAGGTTTTTCAAACCCTTCCCTTCGGGACTACAACCCGACGCGGTATTTGAAAAACCTTAAATAGGAATGGAGGACGTGTCCCGAATGGAATTAAACGCTCCCTCCACGTTGCAAAGATACAACATTTATCTGATTTTCCAACAAAAAATTGAAAAAACTTTCAATATGGACGCAAAAAACATTCAAAAACTGGTGGAAAAGACAAAGGACGACATTCTGAGGGAGGTGCAAGACCGCCTTCCTCGAAAGGTCGGTGTCATTGCCGTCAATCACTTCAAGCAGAATTTCCGTGATGGAGGATGGATGGACGATGGTCTCCACCCATGGAAGAGGACACGTAGGCAGGAGGAAGGTGGCCCCGATGCCAAGTACGGCCCACTCACGTCAAGGAGAAATCACCTGATGAGTTCCATACAGAGCAAGCCAGGACTGGGAGAGGTCACCATTGAAAACCCTGTGCCATACGCTGCCATCCACAACGACGGTGGCGACATCACCACCCACCCAACGGTATCGCCCAAGATGAGACGCTTTGCCTGGCACATGGCTTACTCACTCGCTGGCATCCATGGCAAGGGTTCCTTGCCCAAGGAACTGCCAGACAAGGCAAGGATGTGGAAGTGCCTTGCCCTCACCAAGAAGACACACGTCACGGTGCAGGCTCACATTCCACAGCGTCAGTTCATGGGCGACTCCAAGGAACTGCAAGTGAAGGTGAACAAAGCTATCAACGAATCAATAGAAAAAATCAAGGATGGAATTATTTCTTTATCAAATCATTAACCACGTCAAGGAGGGGATGCCGTCCCTCTCCCTGGTGGATGAGAACTATGGTCAGCTGGAGAACATAGACAAGCAGGATGGCGACATGTACCCTCTCACATATCCAGCCGTGCTCATAGACCTTCAGGAGGCATCGTGGAGCAATTTGGAGGGAAGAAGCCAAAAAGGTGTGGTGAAGGTGAACGTGCAGCTCATCATCGACTGCTATGACGACACCCACTATGGAAGTGGAACCATGGATGCCATCCGTGGGAGGGCTGAGATGGTGGAGGAGCTTCACAGGCTCTTGCAGGGGTATCGCCCAAAGGATGATGGAGCGATGGTGCGTGAGTCCTCCAAGTTCTACACCTTCAACCATGGCATCAAGATCTACGAGTCGGTCTATTCCATTTCTGCCACCGACATCATCAAGGACACGCAAACAGTTGCCCCTCCACGTAAGGTGGTCGTTTCGATGGCGAGGATGGGCTGTGGCGAGGCTTCAACTTGAAGCCAGTGAATAGGGGCTTCTCTATCTTCTTGCCATCCACGGTCACACCTGCCTGGATCATGTCTCGTATGATTTGCATGATACGACTCTCTGAGAGAAAGAACTCCTCGGTGCTCAATCTCCTCAAAGCGTCATCGAAGCGAAGCCTCTTCACCTCCGTCCAATAATAGTAACGCTCGTATATTCTGATGTTTCTTGAATCTACAAGACTTTTGTCCCTTCCTCTGGCCATGGGCGCAAAAATATAAAAAATATGCGAGAAACGTGCATAAAAAAAGAGGCATTCCATGTGGGATGCCTCTTTTTCAGTTCAATATTTTAACAAAATGCCTACAGACGGCAAAAACTTGGCTCTATCTTGCGCCATACGCCATCGTCACCCTTGCGGCTGAAGTAGTAGCTCACCACCGTCTCCTTCACCACGTTGCTCTCTCTGAAGAGATCCATAATGCTGGTGTACTCTTCATCGTTGAACTTGCCTTCGAGGGCATAGAGCTTGCTGATGCTCGTGTAGTTGAACTTGCCGTTTCTGTTGCGCTCCAGCAGGTTCATGCAAAGCTGGTACATCGGATCGTCCTTGCCCTGCTCGCTCTTCTCGATGTAGGCTCCAAGGAAGTCCATCAGTCGCTGGGCTGCCATCTCGGAACGTTCGTCGAAGCCCTTCACGTCCTGGCTCTTCACCTCAAATCTGAAATCATCCACCACGATGGTGAAGCCTCGCTGCTCCTTGTTGCGAAGCTTGCCATACTCCGCCATCACTGCCTTGAAGCCCTCGCTCTCCTTGTCAAGCCAGTCACGGAAATCCTTCACTCTCAGTGAAATCTCCACCACTTTGTCTTTCACGCTCTTGGCGAAGTTCTCACGGATGTCCTCGTAGGCTTTGCGCTTATCGAGGTCTTTCTGCTGCTTCTTGGCAGTCAACTGCTTCAGGAGTTCTTCCTGCTGCTCGGCACTGAGGCCGTTCAAAATCTCATTTGTGTTCATAATCTTTGAATTTTATTCGTTGTCTTGTTTCTTTTTAAGTATCATTCTCAGTTTGATAGAAAGGTGCTCCAGCTCCTCGATGTCGAGGTCGGCAAACACCTTTCCTGCTATTCTTGGACTTCGGCAATAGTCATTGATGTCAGCCCAGCAAGTAGTGTCCACACCTATCTTCTGCAATAGCTTCAGGCACACGCTGCGTCTCTTTCTGCGTTGCTCCAGATAGATGTTTCTCTTTTCGGGAAACTTCTTGTCAAGGAGGTCACACAGTGCGTTGTACTCCTTGCGTGTCATTTCCTTCAAGCTGTCCGTTCTGTCATTTGTCCCGATTCTCACAATCTCTCGCTTTGTGGTCTCCACGTCACCCATCAAGGGCACTCGCTTCAATATGGTGTAAAATCTTGCGAAATTTGTCACTTCCTGTCCCATGGCTTTTATGGTTGAAATAAATAGTCACATTCCATCTTTTTAAAACGAACCGTCACTACTAACTTTGTAACTTTCATCTTTATCACTTCTTTCTCGATTGCGCTAACGATGCCACTGTCCTTGTACCATTCTTTAAATATTTTAGACAAGTTCTTCTGGTCAGATTTGCTGAAATCTTTTTTGGCTACAAAGCCAACGTCCGTCTTGTCATAAAACTTTTGATAGCCTGCGTAGTAAACACCAGTTATGGTTGCCACGATAAATATTGCTCCTTGATTTTCCATAATTCTTTCTTTTTACTCCTTACACGTCGGTTTCCACTGGATGCCTATCACTGCGTCAAGTTCCTTCTTGCCCTGGCATATCGGGCAGGGAGTCTTCACATGCTTCCCGATCTTGTCAACTCCCCAGAAGTAGCCATTGCCCTGGCAATACTCACAGCGGTGTCCCACACTCACTAATACCTCACGAGTGTCGCCAGTGCGGTCTGGCTTCAGCTCGATCATTCTGTTCACTTTACTCATGTTCCATTACCTCCACGTTATTGGTTAAATATTCATTTTTCAAGGCATCGGCTGACATGTCGTCCAGTCTGCCTGCCAATTCATCATATATCATTGTTTGATCCATATAGGTGAAGTCATCAGTCTTTTTCTTGATGTACTCCATGATGTTGTCAATCACCTCTTCCATGATCATTCCCTTTTAGTTGTCACCCCAGTATTTCTTGGCTCCGTCATCCCAGATGGTGAACTCCCCTTTGTCTCCGATGAAGCGTCCCTTCGAGAACGCCTTGAAGCCCTCTACCCATATTTTCAGTGTGGCATCATACATCACGCTCTGGGCTGCGCTGCCCCTGGGTGTTCTTCCTGCTGCGTGGCTGATGAATATGAGGAGCTTGTCCTTGTGAGCCTCCTTGAAGCGGATGTACTCCCTATAGTTCATTTGTGTGTACTGGAACGAGTCTATCACCACGATGTTCACGCTCTTGCGCTTCACCAGCCGGTCGCTCAGTTCCCTCATGTTCTCACCGTTCAGCAGGTAGAACGATTTGTTCACGTCACTCATGCCGTATCTCACCAGTGTGTTCTGCATCGTGAGCGAGTCGCCTTCCTCCAGGCTATCGTATGCCACACGGTCGAACTCACAGAGCTGCTTGCACAGTTGCATCACGAAGCTGCTCTTGCCGTTGCCGCTGTTGCCCCAGATGAACCATACGCCTGTGCGCTCCGGCTCGCCAAAGGCTTCCTTCCACGCTCCCTTGAAGGCAAAGGTGCGTTTCTTCTGTTTCAATACTTCCTTCACTGTCATTGCTCTCATCGTTTCATCTTTTTGATTCTCTTCACTCTGTGTATGCTCTTCTTCACTCTTCTCAGGTCAAACTCGCATCCGTCTGCCTCCGTGATCACTTCCTCGATGTCCTTGCGGTCGGTCAGTCCGTTGGCGGAACAGATGGCGAACACGTCTTGTGGTGTGGTGTCCTCCAGCTCGAAGTACTTGCGGCCTATTCGGCTGTAGAACTCCTTGTAGCCACGCTTCTTGCATCTCAGCCCACGGCTGATGCGTGTCTTGATGTAGTCGGTGGAGAGGAACACCACGCCACATTTGTCCTCGATCTTGTTGTAGAGGCTGATGAAGTACTGGAACACGCTTTCTATGAGCTTGTCTGCCTCGTCGAACACCAGGAGCGGTGCGTCCATCTGGATCAGTTCGTCCTGTATTGTCATCCACAGCTCTCTCACGGTGTAGCCATCGGTGCGGATGCCCATCTTGGTGGCTATCTCCCTCACGAAGTCGCCCTTGTGCAGGTCTTCTGAGCAAAGGATGTAGAACACCTCCTTGTTTTCCTCGCCAAAGATCCTTGCCGTGGTGGTCTTGCCGCTTCCAGCTTCGCCCACCACCCAGGTCACGTTCTTGTAGTCCTGTGCGTCTCTCAGTGCCAGGGTGATGTCGTGGAAGGCTTGCGTCTCCACAATCTGCCATCCTCCGTCCTTGTCGCCCACCGACTTCACCTGGTCGCTCACTTTGCGCCACATGTCCTCGCTGATGTTCTCCCACTTGCCGTTGAGGATGTTGCTCACCGTGCCTGCGCTCGTGCCCTTCATGCTCGCCACCGCCTTGTTTTGGCTGGCGTACTTGGCGACATAGGCTCTCAGCTTGTCGGCTATCAGTTGTTTCTCGTTGTTTGTCATTTCCATTGTTCAGTTCCTTTCCTTATTTTGATTTTTAAATTCTTCACTCTTAGTTCTTCACTCCATCAAGTCTTGCCCATGGCTCTCACGTCGTCAAACTTCACCGTCTGGCAGACTTCATCCCAGTCAAGCTTGCTCACCCTCTTGGTCACCTTGCCGATGCTCAGTTCCTCAGGCTCACGGCTGTACTTCCTGGTTCTACGGTCTATCTGCCTCTGCATGTCTGCGCTCACGCCCTTCAGCTTTGGTGTCTGTAGTCCGTGCTGCTCAGGCGCTACGCCCTCAGCATATTCTATCTCCTTGGCTGCCACTTGTCGCTCTATGCGGCTCTGCTCGGCTGCCTCACGCTGTTGGCGGATGAAGAGAGCCTCGCCCTCGGTCTGCTCCTGTATCGCACGATGTATCACGATGTATGGCTCTGCCACTCGCTCAAACCTCAGTTCTCCAGCTTTGTCCTTCCAGTACAGGCGGATGCTCGTGAAGTCGTAGGGGTCGTATTTCACCACGAACTTTTGGTAGGTGTGCTTCCTTCGCCACTCGATGTCTGGCACACCAGGGCTGCTCATTACCTCGTACACTCGCTTCTGTCCCTTCACCGTGATGGTGATGCCACTGGAGGTGAAAGTGCTCATTCTGTCGCACTGCACCCAGAACATTTCCACCATGTCGCTCGCTGTCACCGTCGGTGTCTCTGGGTTCACGCTGCGCTCATACATGTCGATTCTCCTCTCACCAGTGGCAGGGTGCGCCATCTCGTTCCATTCCTTCCTCGCCTCCACGTAGAGGGCTTTCAGCTCTTCGAGGGTGGGCAGGCTGTTCTTGTTGGCCTCGATGAACTCCAGGTTCGGTCGGCTCACGTCCTTCTTGGTGGTGATGTTCTGTCCTGTGAAGTTCCATTCCTTGTGAAGCACTTGGCTCTGCAATCGGTAGAAAAGGTTCTCTATCGTCTTGCTCGCTCCGTTGTATGGGGTCGTGGTGCGGTGTATGTGGCACAGTTTCTTGAAGAACTCCTGGTTCTCCAGCTTCTTGTGGCCACCCTGGTTGTCATACACGATTTCGTAGGGCTTGTGTCCGCTCACCTGTATGGCCATTCTGTAGCTCATGTACTGGGCCTCGTAGTCCTCGCTGTCGCTGATGCAGAAGCCAAGCAGGCACTCAGAGTATGCGTCTATCACCTCATACACGCTCGTGGTTCTCACCTTGCCGTCATCGTCCCTATAGTAGAGGTTCAGCTTGGTTCCGTCACCATACCAGAGGGCATCCCTCATTTGTGGGAGTTCCGTCTTGTGTCTGCGGTCAAACTTCTGGTGCGATTTCTGCTCACCATGCACTGCATCATACCACAGTGGCTGCACGGCTGCGCTCTCATACCATATCTTCAGGCTGCGGATGCTTTTCAGTGGCTTCCACCCATTGCTCTCACACTCCTCGTTGAACTTCTTGAATATCTGCGAGTCGGTCATTACTGGCACACGGCTGCGCTTCAGTGCTATCAGCCTTCTTCCAGCCTCCTCGGTTATCTTCAAGGTGTTCTTGTTGCCTATCTTGCCGCTGATCAGTGAGGGATAGCCTTCCTTCTTGAAGCTGCTCATTTTCTCCTTCAGCCTGGCAAGGTTCTTGGGCAGTGTGTGCCCGAAAGCCTCCCTCAGTTTCTCACTCTGCTTGAAGACGATCGTCCAGAGGTCGCTCCTTCGCCCACCGCCAAGGGCGTGTGTGGTGGCTTGCAGCTCGTTCATCCTTGCCTGGAGCATTTTCAGCACACTGGCGTTCTGGGTATATTCATCTATGAGCTTCTGGCTGAGCCTCGTTTGAACACCGTTCAAATCGTATTCAAACGACTCATAAAACCTGCGTGCCTCTTCATCCACCTGCACATAGTCTCTCAGTTCTTGTCGCTCCAACACTTCCTTTGGGTCGCCATATTTATCCACGAATCTCATTCTGTACTTCTTTGGAAGGGAGGCATACACATACAGGGCATAGTTTCCTTCACCCTTGCCCTGTCTGGCACATTGGATGTTGCCACGACGTACATTGGTTCTAAGGGTATCTCGGATAATAACTGGCTCTTCGCCACCAGTCAGTTCCTCGAAGGTAACACACAGTATTTTGTTGTAAAACTCCATTCCTTGATTATTTTTTGTATCTTTGCACCGTTATTGTAAAATCAAACTATTATGGCACAAATTCTTATTAGCATTTCTTGCGATGACCACGAGGCTGATTCTGTTCGTCTCTTCGCTCGCAAATATTTTCGTCAATTACGCCTGAGATGCAAAACCTCACGGACGTACCCAATGACTGGATGGAACACCCCTTCAGTTGGAGAGGCGATTTGGATGTATGCAGAAGTTTCTCCACTACAAGATCAAGTGTTGCATAGCAAGGATCTTCGTCAAATCGCACATCATTTCGAGTATAGCTTGAAAGCTTCTTTTCTATCAATTCAAGATTTCTCCACAAGCTTTCGCCACGAATAGCGTTGTCCATGTCGAAGTCTTGGCAAATGTCATCCGTCTTCAAGCGTTCCAGTTCTTCCTCCAAGGAGCGGATGGCATTCATATGCTCCATGATTTGCTCTTGTATGCTGGTCGTGATGCCGTTGTAGATCCATGAATCAATTTCTCCTTTGTCTCTTCTCATGTTCCGTTCCTCCATTATTCGTCAAGACCATCACCATTCACGTCCTTCAACGCAATGGCACTCGCACATAAATTCAACGCCATGGCTATCAAGCCAAACACGCCACAGCTCTCCACAAACAGAAGCACCAGGCAGAAACTCACCATGAACCAAGCCACTCTCAGCTTCATCATGGGCGCAAGGCTGAGGAACCATTTCCACTCCTTGCCAAAGATCATGTTCATATCTTCTTTCATGTCGTTCGGTTTTATTTATCGTTTCCTACTATCACGCCTCCAAAATCCTTGATGGCTACATATCTCACTTTGCGTGCAAGACGTGAGTCCTTTGTAAAAGTGAGCGATTTGCTCACCATCTCAGGAGTGATACCAAACAGGGTGGCTAACTTTCTGCCAACACCACGATCCACAATAACTCTTTTTTTCATATCCTTTTTGTGTTAATTCTTATTATTTTGTCCCTATTCTCGCCAATATTTTGTATCTTTGGCGGCGTGTTCAATTATTAAACACGGTGCAAAGATAATACGCAAATGCGAATTATCCAAATATTTTTAGAGAAAAATGCGCAAATGCGCACAAATTTAACGTTATGGATATAAATTCACGCTTTCAAGAGGTTATAGACACTCTTTTTGATGGTAAACAAAACGCTTTTGCAAAGGCTATTGGAGTAGCTCCAAGTGTCATTGCAAACGTTGTTGGTACAAGAAAGGGCAAGCCTTCGTTTGATGTCTTATATAAAATATGCGCAAATGCGAATATTTCAGAAGAATGGTTATTGTCTGGTAAGGGAAAAATGCTTAAAAATGCACATAAATCAACAAAACGTGAAGTTATCCCTTTTGTTCCTGGAGAATCTGGCAACAACAAACCGATACCATTGGTTACAGAAAGTGCTGCCGCTGGGTTCGGCAATGAATTTTTCTCCATACAAAGCGAGGATGTGAAAGAATACTATATCATTCCAAAGTTTCGTTTCTGCCATGTGGACTTTATGATTGAAGTGTCTGGACTCTCAATGTTTCCTCATTTCAAGTCTGGTGATGTTGTTGCTTGCACCATTCTCCATGATGCCAAATACATTCAGTGGAACAGATGCCATGTCATTGCTACAAGAGAGCAAGGCATACTTGTCAAGCGAATCATGCCAAGTGAAGAGGAAGGATGCTTCAAGATAGTCTCCGACAACAAGGACTATCCATCATTCAATTTACCAAAAGAGGAGATTACAGGAATAGCTTTGGTCGTAGGATGTGTGAGCTTGGAATAATTGATTTGTGCATACTCATTATATATAAATATGTGAAAGTCCTTTATTTATAGGGCTTTCACTTGTTTTTTGCCCCTCGAATAACTGAAAATTACCCTTATTTTACACGGCTAAAAGCCTACTTTTTACCGAATTTTCTTATCTTTTAATCCCTTTTCTACACCTTAAATAATATTTTTACATTGATTTTTGAACCCCTAAACGAACCCCTTATAGTAGCTTTTCGTTTTTCTTTGCACTTTAACGACCCCCTAAATGAACCCCTAAGCGAACCTCTAACCATCATTTTTCCGCTTTTCAAGTACTTTTCTCTGGGAGAGGAAAACAAAAACGGCTTGCAAACTATTCAAAGATAGCTTACAAGCCGTTCAAATGCCTTAAAATGAGCGTTTTATACGTTCATTTATTCTTTGTTCCCACTGCGTATCAGATGGCTCTGAATAATCATTGCCTTGCTGTTGATCAGATGCACTCCATCACTCAGTCCTGCGTGGAGCAACGTGCTCTTTTCATAGCCTATCTGTTCGGGCGTTAAAACGTCAAATATGGCTGATATAGAGCCAAAATAGTAGTTCTTCCTGCCATTGAGCAGGTGTACGTGTATTACCTTTGTCATTGCCTTATAATTTTGTCGTAGGTTCGTCCTTTTCCCATCCGCATAGCCACTCTTCAGCTATGCTGCTGCAAATATACCAAATATTTCTCATTTGGAAGAATATTTCTTCAAAAAACTTCTATATAATTATTATTTGGAACTTCATACACTCGCATTTCGCCCATATTCTCACCATATTCTGGCATTACATCACCATCCTCCACACATCCATATCCTCACCATTTGGAACTTTCTCCGATGCTGTCATCCCAATACACCCACAGCCATCTCACCGCCCATGGGGCGCAACCATCCATAGCCTCCACAAGGCGAAGCCTATATATCCGAATCCCATTTCACGCCAATACAACAAAAGCCAAATAGAGGCAATATGAAGCCACAGGAGCCATCCAAGCTGCATGGATGATAAGTTATAGCCAACTCCCTAAAAAGTCCTCATATTGCCTCCATTTAGCCCTCAAAAGAGCCCAAGCAAGTCCCCGATGTTACATTTTCCCTTTGAACGCCCTTCAAATGTTCCTTGAATGTTACATGAATGTTATATGATTGTTACATTTCGTTTTTGTCATCGTTCACAGTCCAAATCTCTCAAACTCCCAGTGTTTAAAGGATTTCCCACCGATTTATGGCTTTATCGTTTTATCCACATTTCGTTTTACCCCCTTTACAAGAGAGAAAGATTCTATATCTATCTGTTTCTCGGACAGGCTTTCGTCATCATCCTGGGAATGACAGTATATCTGATGGCAATGAGAGAATAGGTGCTTCGGTGGATAATGCCGCTGCATAGTGGCAAGATTTGGCTGAATGCGCAAAAGTATTTATTTTTACAAGAAATTATTAATTCAAAAACAAAAAATATGAAAAAGAATTTTGTAAAATCGAGATGGTTTTTCACGATGCTCTTGTTCGTGACAACCATGATTATGCCATCCATGATGTTGGCGAAAAGTATTCCTCTAGCCATACCGGAAGGTAAAGGCACCGTAGACGAACCATATCAAATTAGTAACCGAGCCGAACTTTATTGGTTTGCAGGTCTGGTGAATGGTACGCTTCCAGACGGGGGGGGGAAAAGAATTTATCTGCCAATGCAATCCTCACGGCAAACATTATCGTGAACACAGGCGTTCTTGACGCAAATAAAAATCTGGTAAGCAAAAGCGACCTTACAGAATGGAAACCTATTGGTGCTCGTTGGTCTTCATATACTGGCACCTTTGATGGCCAGGGATACACCATCAGCGGATTGTATTTCAATAATCCTACCTCATCTTATGTTGGCTTGTTTGGCAGCATAGGAGCCAACGGCAAGATTTCCAACGTAGGAGTTTTGGATTCATATTTTCAGTTCAGTGAGCTTGGGGGAGGTGTATGCGGAGTGAATTATGGCACTGTCAGAGATTGCAAAAATACAGGTTCTGTCAGAGGATTAGCAGCAATAGGCGGCGTGTGCGGATTAAATGAAAAAGGCGGAATAATAGAAAACAGCTTTAATGAAGGCACTGTCAGCGGAACAGGTGATAATGTTCAACAAGTCGGTGGCGTGTGCGGCTATAACAATGGCACAATCAAAAGCTGCTATAACACAGCTTCTGTAAGCGGACAAAATTCTGTCGGCGGCGTGTGCGGCTTAAACTCGCGTGGTATAATAACAAATTGCTTTAATGAAGGCACTGTAAGCGGACAAACTTTTGTCGGCGGCGTGTGCGGAAATGGCTGTGGTGTTACAACAACAAATTGCTTTAATGGAGGCATTGTCAGCGGACAAAGTCACGTCAGCGGCGTGTGCGGATATGACTATAACTATGATGGTACATTAACAAATTGCTATTATCTTAGTGACACAGCCAAAGGCGGTATAAACGGAAAAGATGTGAGTGGCAAGGCAGAGGGAAAGTCCATAGAGCAGTTTAAGAGCGGTGAGGTGGCTTATTTGCTCAACGGAAGTACATCAGAAGGCGAACTGGCTTGGTACCAGAAACTAGGCACAGATGCTTATCCTGTACTGACAGCTACAAAGGGTAATACAGTATATAATGGATCATTCCGTTACTGTGACAATACGGCTGCCTCATATAGCAACAGCACTTCTGAGGATGTGCTGGTTCACCAAATGTCTGCCACCTTGGCAAGTCCTGAACATGACGCCGACAAACACATCTATCACATGGACTGCCGCAACGAGGGCTGTACTCTGCATAAGTATGTAGCAGACAAGGCTGGAAACATCGAGGTAACAAAGGATGCAAACAACAAGTTTGTGGCTACCGAAGATCTGACACTTGCCGACGGCGAGGACTTCAAGGACTATGAGCCATTCATATCCAAGACCATCTCTTATAGCCGAGATATCCCTAAAGGTTCTACCTGGGGAACGCTCTGCTTGCCTTTCGCCATTGACCAGAGCCAGGTAAAAGAATGTAAGTTCTATAGTCTTACAGGTATTGATAATGATTGTATCACTCTTGAGAGTTATGAAGAGGGCATAATCCCTGCCGGCACTCCGGTGCTCTTCAAGATGAATGAGGGTAAGACATCACTTAGTCTTTCTGCAAGCAATGCAGAAATTGCAACTGCCCCAACAGTAGCTGGAACAAACACAGATGTCAACCTCGTAGGTTCATTCACCAAGATTGGCGGCAAAGACAATAAGGGTCTTGACAAAAACGACTACATCATTGGTAAGGATAAGTTCTGGCGTGTCTCTGACTTGGATGATGGCAATCGCGTGGGCATCAAACCGATGCGTGCATACATCCATCCTGCCACAGCATCTCTGGCAAGAGCAGCCATGCTGAGCATCGGAAAGGGTGATGGCACTACTGCCATTGACAACCTCAACGCTATCAGCAACGATGCCAATGCAGAATACTATGATGCGAATGGTCGTCGTACCAATGGTCTGCAGAAGGGTCTGAACATCGTGAAGCGTGGCAGCAAGACTTATAAAATCATGGTTAAGTAAAGAATTTTAAAATCAAAAGAATATGAAAAAGAAAGAATATACAAAGCCAGAGATGCAGGTGGTAAACATCACCTCTTGCACCCTCCTCGCAGCCTCGACTATGGGTCAAGGAGGCATTGACGATGAAAAACCAGAAAAGGTAGAAGACTATTATTGGGGTGAGTAACAGGCATGATAACGCCTAACGGCAAAATACAAGGGTCTATATGCCACGAAGAAAAGGTGGGTATAGACCCTTGATTATATGGTAATATTCGTAATCTACATCTCCGCTTTCAGCAGCTTCACCTCCTCTGCCGTCAGCCCCGTCATATCCATGATAGACGCTTCATCCATACCCTTTGTCGTTCCTATTCGCTCAATATGGCTTTACCTTTTGAGGTAAGCAAATATTTCTGTTTTGGATGTTTGGGCTGTTCTGGGAATTTCATAGATACAAGCCCTTCGTCCAATGCAGGAGTAAGATAATTCCTCAAGAAATTTACCCTGTCCTTCAAATTCAAAATGGACATGATTTCCTTTACTGAATATTCATTATCATTCATTATTGAGACAAGCTCATGAACTTGTTGGGTACTTGTTGGGTACTTGTTGGGTACTTGTTGGGTACTTGTTGGGTTGCTGTTGGGTAGCTGTGGGGTAACGACCACACTGCTTCTATTATATTTAAATACGACCCATACAAAGTTACCATCCGTATTAATCTCTGGAGTAGGCAATCCAACTCGCTTACATTCGTCCACCATAGTACTGATGCCACGTCCCCAACTTTCCAAAATTTTACTTTTGTAGAGTACATTGGCAATAATTGGATTCTGCGGTTTGGAATCATGCTCCTCCATCAGACGCTCTATAGGCAAGTCGGCAGGGAAAGTCCCCGTATTTCTAATTTCTACTCGATTATCATAAATAGCAATGCTGACAGAACTGCCAGGGTGATGATAAGACCTATGGCAAAAAGAGTTGATACAGCATTCTCTCAAAGCCTTGTAAGGAATGCTCAGTTCTTCCTCACGATAAAGACCATTTATCTTGCCAGACAATGAGAGGTGCTTGAAGAAGAATGCCATTGCTACATCAAGCAGTTCATATATGTTGCCTTCTGCACGTTGGTTGTCGATAAATTCATCCTTTGTAGTTCCTTTAAAGCGTGCCATACGAAGCAGGCATTGTGGATAATCATACAGTTCTTTCCCAAACAATACGGCAGCGGCATTGTTCAACCTTCCATCATTGAGCAAACGAAATTTCTTCAAGATGACAGGAATATCCTCACGTATTGTCGTTTCAGGGAGTCTTCCGTTTCTTATTCCCTCACGAACAGCACCGAGAATAGCATTCTCGTCTAAATCGGCTATTTTCAAGTCCGGATTAATCATCGCTTCCCAGCCATACTTGCCTCCTCGTTCCATCAGTAAGTGATTGTAACGTTCCTGTGGCATGACGGTAGTGGTGCTTTCTATTCGCAGATAAGCTCTTCCTTTGTATGTGAAAGGGCGCATAAAACATTGCTCCTCAACAAAAATGACTATGACATATTTTTCTGTGTCAGGAATAGTAATATAGGTGATTTCTAAATCCACAAAAGGCTCTATGCGATTGAGTGCTTCTGCAATAGAACGCTTTGTACTGTCAGATACCGTTTGTCCTATAATTCTTCCATCATCCCTTACTCCATAAAGAATTGTGCCACCCTCACCATTGAGAAATGCGCATAGGGTCTCCATCGAACGGTCTAATTGACCTGTCGATTCCTTAAACTCCAAGCTATTCCCCTCTTTCTTGGTTATTAGGGTTTCTATATCTTGATATGTCATATATGCAAATTTTGTTACCATTAGGAATACAAAGATACAGCTAAATTTCCAAAATTGTGTGTTTCTGCAAAAATCTTAATGATTATTAAGCTATCTTCTCCATTGTTGCGCCTTGGGACAGCTACCAAGGCAAGTACGTTGGCAAGAATATCACCGACAATATATATGATACTATCCACCATACAACCATATCATCCACCCAACGGTGTATTTTTATTCTTATAGCAAAATATAACATTATATTGATTTTATTCGGTGACGGCGAATAGAATTACACTATTTTATTCGCTGGTACCGAATAAAAAACACCATTTTTATTTTGTAATATCCTGAACTTTCGCAAGTAAGCCCCACACGCCCTGTAAGGGCAAAAGCTTTAAAGAACCGGGCTATTTATAAGGCTTTTGCCCTTACAGGGCGCCTTGCTGATTGCTTTTATACCCAGGGTGTTGCCCTGGGCTAGGAGCTTTTGGGCCTTCAGCCCGTCCTCGGCTGCCATTATCTAGACCTATGACACACCCTCTTATCATATAATTCAATATTTTTCTGAGTCATCTATGAAAGATTTGTCTTCTCGTTTTTCACAATCTTTCGACCTTCTCTTATTTCAGATATTCTCCGAAATCAGTCAATCTCATATCTCCCTTCTTCAGGAAGGTATCGTGCATGGCGAGGGCGGCACGCATGCTTTGTGGCTCGTGGCCCTTCTCGGCAAACTTCAGATACTCACGAAGCATAGGGCGGTAATCTGGATGGGCACAGTTCTCGATAATCTCTTTGGCACGGCGCAATGGGCCTTTGCCACGGAGATCGGCTACTCCCTGCTCGGTAACGATAACATCCACATCGTGCTCGGTACTGTCCACGTGACTGCACATCGGAACAATGGCTGAAATGCAACCGTTCTTGGTGGTACTCTGCGTGGTGAAGATAGAGATGAAACCATTGCGCTCGTAATCGCAGGAACCGCCGATACCATTCATCAGCTTGCTGCCGCAGATATGGCTGGAGTTCTCATTGCCATAGATATCGCACTCGATGGCGGTGTTCATGGCGATGACACCCAGTCGGCGGATGACCTCCGGTGAGTTTGAAATCTCGCTCTGGCGGATGGTGAGATGCTTCTTGAAGTAATCAATATCATCATACACCTCTTTCAATGTATCGTTTGTTACGGTGAGCGAAGAGCAGGAAGCATCCTTGATTCTTCCCTCGCGCATGTATTTTACCACGGCATCCTGAACCACCTCGGTATAAACGCTGAATACCGGCACGTTAGGGTTCTGTCCTAATGCCTCCAATACAGCATTGGAAGTTACGCCCACTCCGCTCTGCAAAGGCAGGAACAGAGGAGGAATATGTCCCTTCTTCAGGTCGCTGACCAGGAAATCGGCCACATTATGTCCCATCTGTTCCGTCACAGGGTCGAGAGGCTTGAAAGCACGCGCCTCCTCCGGGATGTTGCATTCCACCACACCCACAATCTTATGCGCATCAATCTCCACATACTCTTTACCTATTCTATCGCCCACATTCAATATAGGAATAGGTGTGCGGAACGGGCATTCTGCTATCTCATATACATCGTGAAGATAGCGGGAAGCTGGACTGTGGAAGGTATTCTTCTCGATGAGCACCTTCTTGGCAAGGCGGACGATGGTAGGAACGATGCCGCCGGCAGAGGTCAGGAATGCCTTGCAGGTAGTTTCGCCTTCTTCCAAATCAGAAACTTCGATGATGGCAAGGTCTATTTCGCCATAGAAGCCACGGCGCAGGCGCTCAGCCATGTGGCCGAGGTGCATATCCTCATAATCAATCTCGCCCAGGTTGGTATGAGTTCTAAAGTCCTTGTTGGTAGAAAATGGCGCACGGAACTTGATGGCATGGGCTGCTGCCATGTCACCTTCGATACTCTGCGAGGTAGAAGCACCCGTGAGGATGCCCACCAGGAATGGTCGGCCTGCCTCGTGCTCAGCCACGGCTCTCTTGGAGAGTTCGCGGAAGGTTGCCTTAGGCACGCCGTTTGGTGTGAAACCACTCAATCCGATTGTATCTTGATCGTTAATCATCGCTGCCGCTTCGGCAGCACTCAATCTTGTATATGCCATTTTCTTCTAACTTAATACTCATTAGCGGAACTTATAGCCGCCTTCTTGATAATTGATAACTGTTTGCGGCTGCAAAGTTACACATTATTTTCGATATACGTTAATATTTTGATAATTTTATGCATATATTAGGCAAAAAACTTACAAATAGTGAATAGATATACAGAAACTGCTTACTTTATGCAAAAAGATAGCCGAATCAAAAAGCCTGATTGTACTTCTCAAATCCCTTTTTCTGTCATTCCATGCCCAATCTGTGCGCTTAAAGTGGCTCTAAATATGTTAAAATTACCACTTAGAGCCACTTTCTTACCAATTCGTTTGGCTTTAAGTGGTATTTTTTGTATATTTGCAGCCAAAACAAGCAGGTTGTTTAACCCATTCACTATATAATATATGACAAAGATAATAGGAAGGAAACGTGAGCTACAACAGCTCGAAGAGGCATACAAAGCAGAGGAATCGCTGTTTGTTGTCGTATATGGTCGCCGTCGCGTAGGCAAGACTTTTCTTGTAAGAGAGGCCTTTGACGACAAGTTGGCATTTTATGCCACAGGTGTCAACCAGGAAAACAAGGATGTACAGCTCATGTATTTCTACCATGCGCTTTGCAAATATTCTGATGCACCCCTTGCTCTGCCAAAGACCTGGCTAGAGGCATTCGATGCGCTCATCAAGATACTGGAAGCATCCAAGGAGCAGAAGAAAGTGGTGTTCCTTGATGAATTATCATGGATGAATGGAGTGGACGGCTCTTTTCTTACCGCCTTGGAATGGTTTTGGAACAGTTGGGCTTCGGCAAGAACGGATATTTTGCTAGTTTGCTGTAGCTCAGCCACTTCGTGGATTATCAACAAGGTTTTCAACAATCATGGTGGATTATACGGTCGAGTGAATCGTCGCATTCATCTGCATCCTTTTACCCTCCGAGAGTGCGAAGAGTTTTATGAGAGTCGCAAGATTGCCATGAACCATTACGACCAAGTAATAAGCTACATGGTGTTTGGCGGTGTGCCTTATTATCTCAGCATGCTGGAATCAACCAAGAGCCTGGCGCAGAACATCGATGAGTTGTTGTTTCATCCCGATGGTCAACTCCATCGAGAATACGAGAATCTGTATCAAGCCATGTTCCGCAATGCAGACAACCACTTACTGATAGCAAAAGCCATGGCTGCAAAGAGCAAGGGATTGACTCGCAATGAGATACTGGAAGCCACAGGCTTACCAAATGCGGGGAGTGCGACTAGAGTATTGGATGAACTGGAACAAAGCGACTTCATTCGCCGCTATACCTCGTTCGGACAGAAGAAGCGCGACGAGATGTATCAACTTACTGATGCATACACCTTATTCTATTTTCATTTCCTACAGGATGGCAAGAACAACGACAAGCAGTTTTGGCAGCATCATCTGGGTACACCAAAGATAAACTCATGGGCTGGTTATGCCTTTGAGCAGGTTTGCCTGGCTCATGTGGAGCAAATCAAGATGGCGATGGGAATCAGTGGCATGGCTGTATCTACTTCGGGATGGTTTAGCAAGGGCAAGGAGCAAAAAGCTCAGATAGACCTGGTGCTCGATAGAGCTGACCATATCGTAAACCTCTGCGAAATCAAGTTCTCTACCCGGCCTTATACAATAGATAAGCAATATGCCGAAACGCTACAAAATCGCCAATGGATCTTTGAACAGGAGACAAAGACTCGCAAGAGTTGCCAGCAGGTTATGCTTACCACTTATGGTTTGGCAAAAAATCAGTATAGCAGTATCATACAGAGAGAATTGACCATGGAAGATCTGTTCCATTGATATTTTCGAGGAATTTAATAACATTTTGCGAATGATTTGTCGGATATATCAGAAAAATGAGTTAACTTTGCAGACAAATATAAATAATATAAAAGAAAGGTTCATACAAGATGGAACAGAAATTACTGATTTACAACACTCTCACTCGTACGAAAGAGAGATTCACTCCGCTCCACGCTCCTAACGTGGGCATGTATGTTTGTGGCCCTACCGTGTATGGCGATCCGCATCTCGGTCATGCACGACCTGCTATCACATTCGATATACTCTTCCGCTATCTCAAGCACCTGGGCTATAAGGTTCGCTACGTTAGAAACATTACCGACGTGGGCCACCTGGAGCACGATGCAGATGAAGGCGATGACAAGATTGAGAAGAAGGCTCGTCTGGAGCAGTTGGAGCCAATGGAGATAGCGCAGTACTATACCAACCGCTACCACGATGCCATGGAGGCGCTGAACGTACTCCCTCCTAGCATTGAGCCTCATGCCACAGGCCATATCATCGAACAGGAGAAACTGGTTCAGGAAATCCTGGACAATGGCTATGCCTACGAGAGCAATGGCTCTATCTACTTCGACATCGAGAAGTATAACAAGGATCATAAGTACGGTATCCTCTCCGGACGTAACCTGGAGAACGTAATCAACGAGAGCCGCGAACTGGCTGGTATCGGCGAGAAGAAGAACCAGGCTGACTTCGCCCTCTGGAAGAAGGCTTTACCTGAGCATATCATGCGCTGGCCTAGTCCTTGGAGCGATGGATTCCCTGGCTGGCACTGCGAGTGTACTGCGATGGGACGCAAGTACTTGGGCAGCCACTTCGATATTCACGGTGGCGGCATGGATTTGATTTTCCCTCACCACGAGTGCGAGATTGCTCAGGCTGTGGCTTCTCAGGGCGACCAGATGGTTCATTACTGGATGCACAACAATATGATTACCATCAACGGTCAGAAGATGGGTAAGAGTCTTGGTAACTTCATTACCCTGGAGCAGTTCTTCACAGGCAATCACGACAGTCTGGAGCAGGCTTATTCGCCAATGACCATCCGCTTCTTCATCCTCTCTGCCCACTACCGCAGCACCGTAGATTTCTCTAACGATGCCTTGAAGGCTAGCCAGAAGGGATTGGAGCGCCTGATGAATGGTTTGAACGACCTGGAGCGTGTGCCTGTGGCTAAGCAGAGCGATGAGCAGGTAAAGAAGTTCGTAAGCGAATTGCGCCAGCGCTGCTACGATGCGATGAACGATGACTTCCAGACTCAACTCGTTATCAGCTATCTCTTCGAGGCTTGCCACGTAATCAACACAGCCCTCGACCACAAGGCAAACATCTCTGCTGAAGACCTGAAGGAGCTTTCAGACACCATGCATCTCTTCACCTTCGACCTGCTCGGTCTGAAGAGCGAGAAGGGAGCCAACAATGATGCCCGCGAGGAGGCTTATGGCAAGGTAGTGGATATGGTTCTCAACCTGCGTGCCAAGGCTAAGGCTGATAAGGATTGGGCTACCAGCGACCAGATTCGCGATGCCCTGGCTGAAGCCGGCTTCGAGGTAAAGGACACCAAAGATGGTGTTACCTGGAAACTGAACAAATAAACTCCACACGCCCTGAAAGGGCAGAAGCTCCTAGCCCAGGGCAGCGCCCTGGGTAATTACATACACAAAATAGTCGCCCTGTAAGGGCAAAAGCTTTGTATATTTGAAGCTTTTGCCCTTACAGGGCGTCTTGTTTATTGCTATTGTACCCAGGGCGCTGCCCTGGGCTAGGAGCTTCTGCCCTTTCAGGGCGTGCTGCTTGCGTTCTACCTTTACTTTAGGCCTGTAACCATTGGTTCAGGGCATTTATGGCGTTTTCTTCCTTGCAGCAAGTGAATCTTTCTGTCTGCCAGATATAGAATCCCGCAACATCTTATCTTTCTTACTCTTATATTCCTTATACTCTTTTTCGTAATAATGGGCATAGTTGGCGAAAGGCTCTGTCGTTACCTCATCGCTCGATGCCGTATAGGTATTTCCGTATGGATCGGATGCCTTGATGATGATTCTGGCATTCGGATTCCTAGGAGTATAATAATATAGGTGGTTCATGATGAGATAACCGTTGCCCTTGCTCACGAAACGATAGGATACACTCTCGCTATATTTATGATGATAGCCTGCGGCAAAGGCATCCTGCCCCTTTCCGCTGAGGCGGCCCATCAGATATTCCTTGCCATCCTCTACGGCTACAACACGCCAATGACTGGTAGCATTGAAGACATTGGCTACCAGGATATTCCTGTTGTTTGCCAACTGCCAATCCCTAGAGTATTTCTCGCCGTTGAAATCGGTCTGCGCACGGAACAAGGTCATCTGCTTGCTCTTATCCCAGAAGGTTCCCTTGTAATAGCAGTTGCTGATGCTGGTACCCACAAAACTGTATACATAATATCCGTTCGGGGTGCCGCAGATGTTGATGTTCGACTGCCATATATTGCCACAGGCGGCAGCATGACAATGCTCCATCACATCCTCGCCCTGATAATTGATCTCGTGGTTGCAGGCAAAATGAGTATGGCCGCAGAAGAGTTCATATCCTCCCTTGAATGGCTTCAAAAGAGATAACAGCAGCGAGAGACGGGAAGAAGAATAATGCCCCTGCTCATTGGCATTGGTCAGCGGCTTCGCCTTGCTGAAAGGCGCATTGCCGAAGGTGAACGGGATATGATAGCAGAGCACTACCTTCATATTCTTAGGCGTAAGGGCGAGATCCTGCTTCAGCCACTTCACCTGGCGCTCACGTAATTCTCCAGGAGAATAATAAGACATGCCGCGATGGAAGAAGCAGTTGTTGATGCAGACATAATGCACATCGCCACGGTTGAAGGAAAAATCGGTAGGACCGAAATTCTCCTCCCATTTCCTGCGGTAGAGCGCCTTGCCATCCTGGTCGTGATTGCCGATGACGGAGAAGAGACGCATCTCTGAAGAGCCCAATGCCTGGCGTATCTGACGCTCCAGTTTGGCGTTGTAACCGCCATAATACTGTACATCATCGCCCATACTGAGTCCATATACTGGAGTTCCGGCTGGAAGATTCTGGATGGTTTGTCTGATATCCGCCATCGTCTGGGTAGTGAATCTTTCTACATCGCTCTTCTTGATGGGATTATCATCCGGTGAAGTATAGTAAGGGCTGTAGGCATTGGTAATCTGCGGGTCGCCGATGACAATCATCTTATAGTGAATCTCCTTGCCGCCCGGCAGTCGGGTGAGGGTGAAGTTATAGGTTTTCTTCCCCTTGGATACCTTTTGGTAGAAGAAAGCCGTGCGATCGGTCTTAGAATGGGTAGGAACCTCGCAATCGGCAGGAACAGAATAGTATATGAATCTTGCCAGGCTGTCTCGTTTCATCCTATATCTGCCCTGTGCATCGGTTTTCACACAGTTGAATCCATCGCTCACGATGACGCCAGCCACTCCCTTTCCCTCCTTATCTCTTAAAGTTCCGGAGATATTGAAATCCATCTTCTTCACAGGTTTCTTCTTCAGCGTATCAGCAGGCTGTGGCTTGAGCCGGAGAACCGGTGGGGTTTTCACCAGGTTCTTTATCTCTTCCTTGGGGTAGAGCAGGTGCAAGGTGATGCCTATTGCTACGAGAGCGCAGCAAGCAACCGACAGAACCCCTATGTATAATTGTTTCTTTTTCATGAGTACAAAAGTACGGCTTTATTATGGTAATGCAGCATATATTCATTTAAAAAACTCTAAATATTACCTTAGGGTAACTTACCTTAGGGTAATATTTCGTAACTTTGTACCAAATTACTAGGAATATGGCAAAATATCTATCACCATTTCAATTTGGTACATTAGCCACCAATGAGAATTTTATCGACAGACAGGAAGACAGGGCTTTGCTGAAGCAATTACTGTCCTCCCATATCAACGTGATGCTGATTTCACCACGCCGATGGGGTAAATCATCGCTTGTGAAAAGGGCGATGAGCGAATTGGCTGATGAGGATAATAACGTAAGAATCTGTTATATTGATGCCTTCAGTATCGGCTCTGAATCTGAATTTTATCGCACTTTTGCCAGTCAGGTTATAGCTTGTGCTTCCTCTAAAATGGAACGATGGATAGAGGATGCAAAGAAATTCCTGACAGGTGTGATACCGCAGGTTGTAATCAACGACCAGGTGACCGACTTCATGGCTTTCGACCTGAAGTTTGTGCCACAGGAGCGTGATAAGATGGCGATTCTCCAACTGCCTGAGTTGCTGGCAAAGGAAAAGGGCATCAGGATTATCGTCTGCATAGACGAGTTCCAGCAGTTGGCTAATCTTCCTGAGTATAAGGATATGGAGGGAAAGATGCGTTCGGTATGGCAGCAACAGCAGCTTACCTCTTACTGTCTCTACGGCAGCAAGCGAAACATGATGCTCAATATCTTCAACAATTCCAATAGTCCTTTTTATCGCTTCGGACAAGTGATTTTCATGCAGAAGATAGCTAAGGAGCATTGGATTCCATTCATTCTGTCATCTTTCGAGAAGACAGGAAAGTCAATCTCTGCAGAGATGGCAGAGCGGATCTGTGATGCCGTGGCGTGCCATTCCTGGTATCTCCAGCAGTTGTGCTATTTTATCTGGAGTTTCACGGTTTCGGAAGTGACGGAAGATATATATCATCTGGGATTGAAACAGGTACTCAACATCAATACCCCGATGTTTCAGAATGATACGGAGAATCTCAGTTCTACCCAGATAGAGATGCTTAAGGCTATAGCCAATGGCGAACAGCATTTCTCCTCGCAAGCCGTGAAACAAATCTATAATCTTGGTAATCCAAATACGATTGTCAAGAACAGGAAAACTCTCCAGAACAAAGATATTATCGAAAAGCAAAACGATGCTTTTGGCTTTGTTGACCCGATATACCGGCTGTGGTTTAAGGAGGAGTATTGTAGATAGAAACTATGTAAATTAAAAGAAATAATATAAGGAGAAAAAAGATAATGGCAAACGATAATAAAGGTCTTACACCGATGATGAGACAGTTTTTCGAGATGAAATCGAAACATCCCGAAGCGCTGCTGCTCTTCCGTTGCGGTGACTTCTACGAAACTTACTGCGAAGATGCGGTGGAGGCATCCCGTATACTCGGCATTACGCTGACCCGACGCAACAATGGCGGTTCTACGGGTACGACCGAGATGGCAGGATTCCCTCATCATGCTCTGGATACCTATCTGCCTAAACTCATCAGGGCGGGTAAGCGCGTAGCGGTATGCGACCAGCTGGAAGACCCGAAGAAGAAACGACTCGAAATAAAAGGTAAGAAGGGACTGAGCCAGATGGACAAGATGGTGAAGCGAGGTATTACTGAACTCGTTACACCGGGTGTGGCGATGGGAGATAACGTACTGAACTACAAGGAGAACAACTTCCTGGCAGCCGTACACTTCGGCAAGACCGCCTGCGGTGTGAGCTTTCTGGATATCTCGACCGGAGAGTTTCTTACCGGCGAGGGAACCTACGACTATGTAGAAAAACTGATGGGCAACTTCATGCCGAAAGAGGTACTCTACGACCGTGCCCGAAAGAATGACTTCGAGAAATATTTCGGCAGCAAATACTGTACCTTCGAACTGGATGACTGGGTTTTCACCGAACAGACAGCCCTGCAGAAACTCCTGGGACATTTCAAGACCAAATCTCTGAAAGGTTTCGGTGTAGAGCATCTCAAGAACGGCGTGATAGCCAGTGGTGCCATCATGCAGTATCTCGAGATTACCCAGCATACACAGATTAATCATATCACCGCCCTTTCACGTATCGAAGAAGATAAGTTCGTGCGTATGGATAGGTTTACTATCCGCAGTCTGGAGCTGGTTGCCCCTATGCAGGAAGACGGTTCTTCGCTCCTGAATGTCATCGACCGTACGGTAACGGCGATGGGTGGACGTATGCTCAGACGCTGGCTGGTCTTCCCGTTGAAGGACGTTAAACCAATCAACGAGCGCCTCGACATCGTGGAATATTTCTTCAAGGAACCGGAATTCCGTCAGCTTCTCGATGACCAGCTGCATCGCATCAGCGACCTGGAGCGTATCATTTCCAAAGTAGCCGTGGGTAGAGTTTCGCCTCGCGAAGTGGTTCAGCTGAAGAATGCACTCGAAGCCATCAAGCCTATCAAGGTGGCATGCCAGCATGCTACGAACGAGGCTCTGAAGCGGGTAGGCGAGCAGCTGAACGTATGCGAGACCCTGAAAGACCGCATCGCCAGGGAAATACAGCCCGATCCGCCACAGCTGGTCAATAAGGGTGACGTGATAGCCGACGGATTCAATGCCGAACTTGACGACCTTCGTGCCATCAGCCGCCACGGCAAGGATTATCTGCTCAAGATACAGGAAAGGGAGATAGAAAAGACAGGAATTTCGAGTCTGAAGGTAGGTTACAATAATGTTTTCGGATACTATCTGGAGGTGAGAAATACCTTTAAGGATAAGGTGCCTGAGGAGTGGATACGCAAGCAGACGCTGGCTCAGGCAGAACGTTATATAACCCAGGAACTGAAGGAATATGAGGAAAAAATTCTCGGTGCTGATGAGAAGATTCTAGTATTGGAAGCACAGCTCTTCAACGAACTGATAGCTGCCATGCAGGAGTATATTCCGCAGATACAGATCAATGCCAACCTCATCGCCCGTATGGACTGTCTTTTGTCATTTGCAAAGACATCTGACGAGAACCGCTACGTGCGCCCTATCGTCGATGAGTCTGAGGTGCTCGACATCAAGCAGGGCAGGCATCCGGTGATTGAAACCCAACTGCCGCTGGGCGAACGCTATGTACCTAACGATGTGCTGCTCGATACCGAGAAACAGCAGATCATGATGATTACCGGTCCTAACATGGCTGGTAAATCGGCTCTGCTGCGCCAGACCGCCCTTATCGTGCTGCTGGCACAGGTAGGCTGTTTTGTGCCCGCAGAGAGCGCCCGGGTGGGACTGGTGGATAAAATCTTCACACGTGTAGGTGCAAGCGACAATATATCGCTCGGCGAATCAACCTTCATGGTAGAGATGACCGAGGCAGCAAACATCCTGAACAACGTTTCTCCGCGCTCGCTGGTGCTCTTTGATGAGCTGGGAAGAGGTACTTCTACCTACGATGGTATTTCCATTGCCTGGGCTATCGTGGAATATCTGCATGAACATAAGAAGGCGCAGGCACGTACGCTCTTTGCTACCCACTATCATGAGCTCAACGAGATGGAGAAGAACTTCCCTCGCATCAAGAACTTCAATGTGAGTGTGAGAGAGGTGGACGGAAAGGTAATCTTCCTGCGTAAACTGGAACCGGGAGGCAGTGAGCACTCTTTCGGTATCCATGTGGCAGAGATTGCCGGTATGCCTCGCAGCATCGTGAACCGTGCCAATGTGATTCTCAAACAGTTGGAGGATGACAATGCCGGGGTTGGCGGTGCCGGTAAACCGAACGTACAGCATATCGATGAACCTAAGGATGGTGTGCAGCTCAGTTTCTTCCAGCTCGATGATCCTGTACTGACGCAGATACGTGATGAAATACTCGGGCTGGATGTGAACAATCTCACTCCGGTAGAGGCATTAAACAAGCTCAATGACATCAAGAAGATTCTGCTGGGAAGATAAAAATATAAATCCCTCCCCGTGGCAGCAGATGCTGTTGCACGAGGAGGGATTTTTATAATCTGAAAATAAGTTGTCTAATATTATTTTGCCTCTACGTTCTTTTCTTTCGCTCTCTTTGTGCTGGAAACGATGCTCCATACACCGGCGATAATGAGCGGAATGCTCAATATCTGTCCCATATCCATAGGCAGACCTGCCTCGAATGCTACCTGAATCTCCTTGGTATATTCGATGAAGAAACGGAAGGTGAAGATGAGAGTAAGGCAAAGACCGAAATAGAAACCGGTGCCTACGCTCTTAGGACCTCTCTTCTTATAGATGAAGAGGATGATGAGGAAGAAGCAGAAATAAGCCAAAGCCTCGTAGAGCTGACCCGGATGGCGTGGATACTGGTCTTCGCGAACGAAGATAAATGCCCAAGGCACATCGGTTACCTTGCCGATAATCTCTGAATTCATCAGATTGCCCAAACGAATGAAGGTGGCTGTAATGCCTGAGCAGATACCCATATTATCGAGCACTACCCAGCCGCTCACCTTCATGTTGCGGCAATAGAGCCAGATGCCGACGAACATGCCGAATACGCCTCCGTGGCTCGCCAGTCCCTCATAACCCGTAAACTTCCAACTGCCGTCTGGCATGTGGTGAACAGGTATCAGCATCTCGATGAAGTGATCCCACTGGGTGAGGAAATATTCCGGCTGATAGAAGATGCAATGTCCCAAACGGCCACCTATCAGTACACCGAAGAAGATGTAGAGAAACAGTGGGGAGAACTTCTCATCTGAGAGCCCCTGCTGCTTGTAAAGCTTGCTCATGAGCAGATAGCCCAGCAGCAGACCAATCATCCAGCAGGTGGAGTAGTAGCGGATGGTCATAGGACCCAGATGAGCTAGAATAGGATCTGGGTCCCATACGATATAGTTAAGCAGATTTGCTATCATAACCGTAGAAGAATAGTATTATACATTGAAGCGGAAGTGCATGATGTCACCATCCTGTACGACGTACTCCTTGCCCTCGATGCCGAGCTTACCAGCCTCGCGTACAGCAGCCTCAGAGCCATACTTGATGTAGTCATCATACTTGATAACCTCTGCACGGATGAATCCCTTCTCGAAGTCGGTGTGGATGACGCCGGCACACTGAGGAGCCTTCCAGCCCTTGTGATAGGTCCATGCCTTGACCTCCATCTCACCAGCGGTGATGAATGTTTCGAGGTTCAGCAGGGCGTATGCCTTCTTGATGAGTCGGTTTACGCCGCTCTCTTCCAGTCCGAGTTCTTCGAGGAACATCAGTTTGTCCTCGTAGGTTTCGAGCGATGCGATGTCTTCCTCTGTCTTTGCAGCGATGACCATGCACTCAGCACCTTCTTCCTTGGCGATTTCCTCTACCTTCTTGCTATACTCGTTGCCGGTCTTGGCAGAAGCCTCGTCAACATTGGCTACGTAGAGTACAGGCTTGGTTGTGAGGAGGAAGAGGTCGTGAGCCACCTTCTGCTCTTCCTTGGTTTCGAAAGTAACGCCACGAGCATTCTTTCCCTGCTCCAGAACAGCCTTGTAAGCCTCCAGAACGCTAACCATCGTCTTAGCATCCTTGTTGCCTGCTGCAGCAGTCTTCTTCTGCTTGGTGAGCTGAGATTCGATAGTTTCCAGGTCCTTGAGCTGCAACTCTGTATCGATAACGCTCTTATCCTCCAAAGGATCAACCTTAGCGCCACCCTCGCGAACGATGTTGTCATCGTCGAAGCAGCGGATTACGTGGATGATAGCATCGCACTCACGGATATTTCCCAAGAATTTATTACCAAGACCTTCGCCCTTGCTGGCACCCTTTACGAGACCTGCGATATCCACGATTTCGCAAGTAGCTGGGACGATGCGTCCTGGGTGAACAATCTCTGCCAACTTGTTGAGTCGCTCATCTGGTACGGTGATGACGCCCAAGTTTGGTTCGATAGTACAGAAAGGGAAGTTAGCTGCCTGTGCCTTTGCACTAGACAGACAGTTGAACAGTGTAGACTTACCCACGTTAGGGAGGCCTACAATACCACATTTTAATGCCATTTTATCTTTAAACGTTTAAATTTCCGGTGCAAAGTTACACATTATAAATGAAAGATACGAAGAAATAGTGGAAAATTATCTAAAAATCATAGATGACGAGTGAAATCCTTACATCTTCTCTAGTTATAGAATTGTGATGGATATTATTTCTTTTTGCTATTCTTTTTGGTCAATGTCTTTTCGTCAGATTTTAATCTGCGTTCTACTTTCTTGACGTCTTCACTTGCTGGTAGATCTTCTGGCACAATGCCACGTTGGAGCATCATATTACGAACAGCCTTATTATTATCGACATGTTCTTGACAGATAGTTTGCTGACCATGTAAATCCTTTTGCTGAACGTTGACAGAAGTCATTTCTGCAGCAAAATCTTTAGCTTTAATATTTAGTGTTGGAAGGAAATCGGCGAGAGGTCGGCTGTTAGGAGCACCCAATTTACGTTTGAGAAGAGCCGTGTCGAGATTAAACAACGCCTTGTCGCCCAAGGAGCGAATGATGGCAAAGCCTTTGCTGTCCACACCTCTTTCATATAATACACCAGAGAGACGCTTTTCTGTTTCTGCAAGTTTTGCACGTGCTTGTACACGTTCGTATTCCAGCAAACGCTTTTGCACCAATTCTGCTCGGCGAGTTTGTACGGCAAAGTAGTTTTGGGCAAAAGAGATTTGTGGCTTGCGTGGGTCACCATTTTGTGCAATAAGGTAGCAAGCATAACGAGTCAGCATGTAGTCTTTGACTTCACGCTGAGATCCAGAACCAAGGGTGACCATTTTGCTGACATCAGCAAAATGGTATGATACCACTTGCCCTGCATTGGTACATGATGCTTTTGCTTTTTCGATAATTCCTTCGAAATTACGCCATTGGCTATAACCCAACACTTGTGCAAGTTCTCTTGCACTCCAACACTCTACGCCTTCGTATTCGTTGGCAATAGCTTCGAATTGCTCGAACAATTCTTTGATTTCTTCTTCCTTCATAATTGCTTATTTTTATGATATTTCGGCAAAGTTACGTTTTTTATTTGGTTGTAGCAAGGAAAAGGTTATTTATTTCCTTCTTTGCTCATCAATAAATACTTGTATCTCTCCTAAATCTCCAATTTCTTTTGGTAGAACAAACATATTTTAAAAGTTAGTCTGCTACAAGAATATTCTGTGTAACTCATATCGTTTAATTTTGAAAAGACTTCTTGGCTTCTTTCAAACTGTTATATAGCTCATCGTCAAACTCTCGGATGTCTTCGTCAGTCAATACTCCGTCATTGTATAGGTAACATACGGTGATGTAATATCTACCTCCTGACATCCCATCGTATCGGCGAGCGATATGCTTGTCGAATTGGTATACCTTATCATATAGTTTGAGATATGCATCGTGTGCATCCTCTGCTGATGCGTTCTTGTTCATGAAATCTTTGGTAGATTGCATGAACTTGGCGCACTCTCGCTGCAAGCCCAAATTAATAAGCTTGCGAGCTGTTTTCTTCTGAGACTTCGTTAATTCTATCATGTTCTAAACGTTTCTTTTCTTTTTTAGCCTTATTTCTTATTGATATACATTTCTTGCAGATGTGCAGTCTGTGTCCTTTACCACTGAACGACTCGTTGGATTTATACTCTCCACACATCTTGCAATAATGTCCTTGATGCTTATGTTTCTTTTTACCCATGAAACAACTTTCCTATGAGATTCAAGAGATTAGAGACAGTCTCTTTGCTCTCCACAGGTATCTTGATGGAGGTTTCGCCTGTCTGCTTATTGTTTTTGCCATTGTTGTATTACTTTAAATATATTGACGCAAAGTTACACATTATAAATGAAAGATACAAAGAAATCGTTGAAAATTAACTAAAAATCATAGATGACGGAAGAATCAACGATGATAAACCGACAGAAACGCTTGAGGAAGCGCAACGATATAGGTGAAAACGTTGGAATATACGGGAGAGGTGCCTGTAAAATATTACATAAGTCCTTGGGATATATAGGATAAGTTGTTGGAAAAGATAGGATAAGTTGCTGGAAGAGATACCTTCTGCAATCGCACAACAGCTGTTGTGCGATTGCACATCACCTGTTGTGCGCATGCATAACAGCTGGTGTGCGGGCGTAGTTCAGTTGTTGTGCGATGAATTTCTTAGAACCAAGGGTGACCATTTTGCTGACACCATCTTGACCAGCTGTCTGCTTATTGTTCTTTGCCATTGTTCTTTTGCTTTAAATATACGAATAATTTCAATAAGTTCCAAATTTTTTTGAGAAAAACTTTGATTGATAGCTAAAAAAGCAGGAAGATGTGTCTACAATATAGAGACGCATCCTCCTGAATAATACTATTTCTTTTGATTTTATCCTTCTGAAATCTTTTAGATCTTACCTATAGGCAATCTTTTAGATTACCCCCTTCCACAATCCGTGAAGATTGCAGTATTCTCGAGCCGTAACATCCTTGGCTTCTGCGTTGGTCAGGAAGATAGCCTCTGGCTTTTCGCCTGGCTTCAACTCATGACGAAGCACATCGGTAGGGGTGAGCAATTCAATCCACTGGATGTAATGCTCTGGAAGCATCGGATGCTCCACACTTCCTACTGTTACGCGATAGCCGCCCTCAATAGGTTCTATCACAGGCACGTGCTTCTCTTTGGCGCCATCGCTGGTGTTTTCCTTCATCAGCTTCATCGGCTCGCCACAGCAACTGAGCACGGCTCCTGGGTTTACAACTTCTACTACATTGCCACAAATCTGGCAGCGGTAGATTTCTCTAACTTTTGTCATAATGGTTCCTCCTATTATTTTATGAATGTGTTGCCTGAATATCAGGCATTTCATTCAGATGATTCCTTTATGAGGATTTCCTTCAGGTGATTCCTCCAAAAGAGCCTTATTCCTCTACAGGGCTGAAATCTTCCTTGCCTACTCCGCAAAGAGGGCAAACCCAATCATCTGGGATGTCTTCGAATGCTGTACCTGGAGCGATGCCGCCCTCTGGATCACCTACTTCTGGATCATAAATCCAACCACATACGTCGCAAACATATTTCTTCATAATGTTCCTTTCTTTCTTAATTTGATTGATTATTGTTATCTATTCACTTTTAATCAGACAGGTGCGTTTGCATATCAGTCTGATTTACTATGCAAATATACACTTTATTTCTGTAAGAACCAAATAAATTTGAAAATATTATAATTTTATTATCCTTTTTAATCTAAATAAACAAAGATTTCTAGATGTACTTGTGAATAAAGGAGTTATTTGTCTTTTTAGTAGTGTTTTGATAGAAGATTTGATTGTTTCATGTGAAACATCTCGAAAAAGAAAAGCTCGCAAGATGATTGTTTGGTATCTTGCGAGCTTCTTTGTATTTAAGTTGCCTTGCGGTTTCTGCGGCCGCTTTCTGTTTTTTCTAATGTGCTTCTAGCCAGTTGTTTCCCCATCCGGCATCAGCAACCAGAGGCACACTGAGCTGGTAGGCGTTCTGCATCTCTTCTACCACAATCTTCTCTACCTTTTCCTTCTCTTCCGGATATACGGAGAAGTTGAGTTCGTCATGCACCTGGATAATCATCTTGCTCCTGATGCCTTCTGCTCTGAATCGGTTGAAGATGCGGATCATAGCCACTTTGATGATGTCTGCCTCAGAGCCCTGGATAGGGGCATTGATGGCATTGCGCTCGGCAAATCCTCTTACAGTACCATTCTTGCTGTTGATGTCTGGCAGGTAGCGACGGCGGTGGAAGAGGGTTTCGGCATAGCCTTTCTCTCTTGCCATTTCCTTTGCCTTCTCCATGTAAGCCTGAACACCAGGGAAGGTGCGGAAGTAGTCTTCTATGATCTGCTTTGCCTCTCGGTTTTCGATGTTCATGCGTTGGGCAAGACCGAAGGTCGTAATGCCGTAGATGATGCCGAAGTTGGCAGTTTTTGCCTTCTTGCGCTGTGCATCTGTTACTTCTTTGATGTCTTCGTGCCAAATCTTGGCAGCTGTAGCTGCATGAATATCAGAGCCTTCACGGAATGCTTCTACCATGTTTGGATCCTGGCTCAGGTGTGCCATGATGCGAAGTTCTATCTGTGAATAGTCGGCAGAGAAGAACAGGCAGCCTGGTTCTGGGATGAAGCATCTGCGTATCTCCTTGCCATCGTCATCGCGTACAGGAATATTCTGCAGGTTCGGATCGCTTGAAGAAAGGCGACCTGTGGCTGTGATGGCTTGGTTGAAAGAGGCATGAATGTGACCGGTGCGAGAGTTGATAAGCTTTGGAAGGGCATCTATATAGGTTCCCAAAAGTTTCTTTAAACCTCTGTAGTTCAGTATCTCATCGATGATTGGACTCTTGCTGCGCAGCTGCTGAAGAACTTCTTCGCTTGTTACGTACTGGCCCGTCTTCGTCTTCTTAGGCTTCTCCACAATCTTCATCTTTCCGAAGAGTATTTCTCCAACCTGGCGTGGGGAAGCGATATTGAACGATTCGCCTGCCAACTCATAGATATGATGTTCTATCTCATTGAGGCGGTTGGTGAGTTTCTCGGATGTTTCTTTCAGGGTATCGGTGTCGATGCATACTCCCGTCATCTCCATGTGGGCTAAAACAGGTACAAGCGGCATTTCTACATTCCAGAACAGATCTTCACAATCTATCTCTTTGAGTTTTGGTTCGAGCACATTTTTCAATCTCAAGGTGATGTCGGCATCTTCGGCAGCATATTCGTAAATGTCTGATGGGGCGAGATCGCGCATCGACTTCTGGTTCTTTCCCTTCGGACCAATCAGTTCTTCGATGTGGATGGTTTGATAATTGAGGAATACTTCTGCCAAGTAATCCATGTTGTGGTAAAGTTCTGGCTGGATGAGATAGTGGGCGAGCATCGTATCGAACATCTTGCCCTGAATCTCTATGCCGTAGTTCATCAACACCTCGTAATCGTATTTGATGTTCTGCCCCACTTTCAAGATTTCCGGGTTCTCGTAGAGAGGTTTGAAGATGTTTACGATTTTTAAGGCTTCTTCACGATTAGCCGGAATTGCTACGTAGAAAGCCTCTTTTTCCTTTACTGCAAAGCTCAAACCCACCAATTCTGCATCAATAGCAGCGGTAGATGTGGTCTCTGTGTCTAGACTGAGAATATTGAATGTCAATAAATAGTCACAAAGTTTCTTTGCATCTTCTTCTGTATCAATTAGTTTGTATGAATGAGAGGTCGTTTTAAGGGTCTCAAAACTCGCGTTTTTTGACTCTTCCTTACCATCGGCAGGCTGTGCGCCAAATAAATCGAGCTCTCCTGTAGACTTTGTTTGCACCTTTTTAGGTTTGTTAAGAACTCGGTTGGCAAACGACTTAAACTCCAACTCGGTGAAGATTTCATCCAATTTTGTGTTGTCTGGCTCTACCCGTTTCAAATCTTCCATCTTGATCTCTACCGGAACATCGGTTCGTATGGTTGCCAGGAACTTTGACATCCTGATATCTTCTACAGCACCCTCCACTTTTTCGCGGAGCTTGCCTTTCACTTGAGAAGAGTTCTCGATAAGACCTTCTACACTACCGAACTCGTTGATAAGTTTGATGGCTGTCTTTTCTCCCACGCCCGGACAGCCTGGGAAGTTATCAGCTGAGTCACCCATCAGAGCAAGAAGGTCGATAACCTGGAGTGGGGAAGTGATGCTGTATTTCTCTTCAATTTCCTGTACGCCCAACTTTTCGTATCCACCGCCATGACGAGGACGGAACATGAAAACATTGTTACGAACCAGTTGTGCGTAATCCTTATCGGGTGTGAGCATGTAGGTTTCCATCCCCTTTTCACCTGCCTTCAAGGCAACTGTTCCAATGATATCATCCGCCTCGAAACCATCTACCTGAAGGATAGGGATATGATATGCCTCCAGGATATTTTTGATGATAGGCACAGAGAGTTTGATGTCTTCCGGTGTCTCTTCTCGTTGAGCTTTATATGCCGGGAAAGCCTCATGACGGAAGGTCTTGCCATGGTCGAAAGCTACCGCTATATGGGTAGGTTTCTCCTTGGTAAGTATCTCGTTGAGGGTATTGCAGAACCCCATTACACACGAAGTATTGAGTCCCTTCGAATTGATTCGAGGGGCTTTCATAAAGGCGTAATACGACCTATAAATGAGCGCATACGCGTCTAAAAGGAACAATTTATCCATAATATTCATTTTTGTGGTGTAAAATTACTAAAAAAATGCGATATTTCAAGAAGAATTGATTAATTTTGTAACAAATTTCAGAAATTAAGTAGATTTACTCACATATAATGGACTATTTATCACTTATCAAGCTGCCTATAGAGGCAGAATTAGCAGATTTTATAGATTTGTTCAACAAGTCTCTCATGCATAGCGATGGCCTCCTTTCCCAGGTGCTCGACCACATCCGTCAGCGCGCTGGAAAACGTATGCGCCCTATACTCATCTTGTTGATGGCACGTAATTTTGGAAAGGTTTCCAGTGTTACCCAGCATTCTGCGGTAGGTCTGGAGCTTCTTCATACCGCTTCGCTGGTACATGATGATGTGGTTGATGAGAGTGGGGAGCGCCGCGGACAGGCTAGCGTGAATGCTACTTATAATAATAAGGTGGCTGTGCTTGTGGGCGATTTCATTCTTTCCACCGCCTTGCTTCATGTATCTTATTCGCATTCAGAGGAAATCGTGCGTTATCTTGCTGAGTTGGGACGTATCCTGTCTAATGGTGAGATTCTTCAGCTCAACAGTATCAGTAATGAAGAGATATCGGAAGATATTTATTATCAGGTGATTAAGCAGAAAACGGCTGCTCTCTTTGAGGCTTGCGCCGGTATTGGAGCGATGTCTGCCAATGCTTCAGAACTGCAGATTGAAGAGGCGAAGCGTTTTGGACAGAACTTGGGCATCATCTTCCAGATCCGTGATGATATCTTTGATTATTATGATTCTAAGGAGATAGGTAAACCTACTGGTAATGATATGGTTGAAGGAAAACTGACTTTGCCTGTAATATATGCTTTGAAGTCTACCGGTGATGAGGAGATGATGAAACTTGCCAGAAAGGTAAAGGCTCATACTGTGACGGCTGATGAAATAGCTCAGTTAGTGGCATTTACAAAGGAAAACGGAGGTATTGAATATGCGGATAAGCGCATGTGGGATTTCCATGCCGAAGCCATGAATTTCCTCGATACTTATGTAGAGGATAAGGATATATACAATGCCTTGAAGGCTTACCTGGATTTTGTGATTGAAAGAAAAGCTTAATATAAAAATTGAAGAAAAACATAATATAAAAAGGGTTGGTTCTCTGAGAGAATCAACCCTTTGCGTTTTTGTATTCTGTTGATAACCAGTTACTTTTCTTTAGAAGTATTTAATCTCCTTGCCAAGAATTTCGCTCAAGAGGAGGTTGGTCAGGCGTGATGTGCCGAGGCGCAACCACTGGTTGGTCAGCCACTTCTCACCCAAAACTTCCTTCACGATGGTGTAGTAAACTACGGCATCATGAACAGTATTGATACCACCTGCAGGCTTGAAACCAATCTGGATACCTGTCTTCTCGTAATATGCCTTGATTGCCTGGCACATGACGTATGCTGCTTCTGGGGTAGCAGAAATCTTCTCCTTGCCTGTTGAGGTCTTGATATAGTCAGAACCTGAGTACATCGCGAGGATAGAAGCCTTCATGATGTTGCTGCAATTCTTCAGATCGCCTGTCTCCAGAATGCACTTCATCTTATGCTCTCCGCATGTCTCCTTGAGTTCCTGAATATCATCGCAGAGACCCTCGTAATCTTCGCTGAAGAACTTGCCAACAGGCATTACGATATCCACCTCTGTAGCACCATCCTTGATAGCCATGGCGGTTTCTGCAATCTTTACCTCGATAAAGGTCTGAGAGGATGGGAAATTGCCACTTACTACAGCGATTTCTACGCCGTCAACCTCCAGACTCTGGCTGATAAGGCCGGCAAAGTTAGGGTAGGTACATACGGTTGCTACGTGAGGAAGCTGAGGATAATCCTTGGCAAACTGGTTCACCTTTTCAATCATCTTCAGGATGCTTTCTTCTGTATCTTCTGTATGGAGAGAAGTCAACTCGATGCTACCGAAGAGGAACTTCTTGACCTCCATGGTCTCGTTCTCTGCTACCTTTTCATCGAGAATCTTCTTTACTGCAGCAGCTACTTCCTCATCATTGAGGTCGCAGTTGTACTGCTTCAAAACTGATAAATACTTGTCGTCTGACTCTTTATACTGTCCCTGCTGTGCAAGAACCTGTTCTTTAATACTGCTCATACTTAATGTTATTTATATAATTATTAAAGTTAAGTTTTTATATGAATAGCAATTTTAATTCTTGTTATCTTGTTTTTTATCTTCCTGATGCTCAGATAGTTTTGGGTTGTTTTTATGTCTTTCAGAATCCCTTCTGGTCTTCTTGTCAAAACTCTTCTGGAGTTCTTCTGTCAAGTCAACCCCTGTCTGGTTAGCCAAGCAGATAAGCACCCATAGAACATCGGCCATCTCTTCGCCCAAGTTAGGTTTCTCGCCTTTCTTAAAACTCTGGTCGCCGTATGTTCGGGCAATGACGCGTGCCAGTTCGCCCACTTCTTCCGCGAGGCAAGCCATATTGGTAAGTTCGCTGAAATAGCGTACGCCATATTCTTTAATCCACTGATCTACAGCTTCTTGTGCTTCTTTTATTGTCATCTTCCTATTTCTTTTATGGGGAAAGATGCCTTTCTTTCAGGGTAGGGCATTATTCCTTGTTGTGAGTATCCATCATGATGGTTACCGGTCCATCGTTCAGTAAATCTACCTTCATGTCGGCACCAAATTCGCCTGTTCCTACTGGCTTTCCGAGTGCATCGGATAGCTTTTTGCAGAACTCCTCATAGAGTGGAACGCTGATTTCGTGCTTGGCTGCTCTGAGCCAGCTTGGGCGGTTTCCTTTCTTGTAGCTGGCGAATAGGGTGAACTGGCTGATGACCAGAATCTCACCATTTATATCCATGATGGAGCGGTTCATAACGTGGTTTTCGTCGTCGAAAACACGGAGTCCTATTACCTTTCTGACCAGCCAGTCTACATCTTCTGAAGTGTCGCTTTCCTCTATTCCCAGAAGAATCAGGTAGCCTTGTCTGATAGCAGATTTAACCTCTCCTTCTATGGTAACTGAGGCGTGAGAGACACGCTGTATTACGATTCTCATATTACTATTTTGAACTTTGAATGTTGAACATAGAACTTTATGAATAGCATTTGTGGAATGCTTGCTTCGGTTCTGTTCTTCTTCTTATTATTAATATATATATATAGTATAGTTTGAACTGCAAATATACAACTTTTATTTCATATTCTCGCCTTTTTCTTCGAAATATTTTGAAAGAATTTCCGCCTTATGTGGGCCTAATACCTCTGAAAGTTGTTCCAAGGATGCTTCTTTCATCTTTTTCACGCTCTTAAACTTGCTCAGAAGGGCTTCTTTAGCCTTCGGACCGATGCCTTTGATATCGTCTAATTCTGAGTGAAGAGCATGTTTGCTGCGCTTGTCGCGATGGAAGGTGATGGCGTATCTGTGCACCTCATCCTGTATCTGCGTCAGCACCTTGAACAGTTCACTTTCGGGTGGTAGGGCGATGGTTTGAGGAGGGAATCCGAAGAGAAGTTCGTTGGTTCTGTGGCGGTCGTCCTTGGCAAGACCTGCGATGGGAATATCCAGGTGTAATTCGTCAACAATAACCTCTCTGACTACGTCCATCTGACCCTTTCCGCCATCGGTAATAATGAGGTCTGGAAGTGCAGTTTCTTCCTCTATCATGCGACTGTACCGGCGTCTTACCACCTCTTGCATGGATGCGTAATCATCAGGTCCTTCCACCGTTTTGATGTTGTATTTCCTATAGTCTTTTCTGGATGGTTTCATGCCTTTATATACGATACATCCTGCCACGGCATCAGTACCGGATATGTTGGAATTATCGAAACATTCTATCTGATAAGGCAGCTTTTGAAGCTTCAGTTTTGCTTGTAATTCTTTCATCAATCGGGTCTGTTTCTGTTCTGGATTGAGTTTTTCAGCCTGCTTCAGACGGTCGAATTTATACTGTTTGCAGTTCATTTCCGACAGTTCCAGAAGGTGCTTTTTGTCTCCTCTCTGGGGTACGAAGAAGGTGGCATCTTTCAGCTTCCATTCCATTTCGAAGGGCACGATTATCTCCTTCGATGTGGAGTGGAAACGCTCTCTGATTTCAGGAATGGCAGTAATCAGAAGTTCCTCATCGCTCTCCTCCAGCTTGCGCTTATACTCGTAGGTAAAGCTCTGGTTGATGGTGCCGTTTTTTACGTGAATATAGTTGATGAAGGCGTTTTTGTTGGCATCATCATTTACGATGGTGAAGACATCTACATCCGTAATAGTATGGCTTACCACCTCGCTTTTTGCCTCAAATTCATCCAGTAATTGGTACTTTTTCTTATATTCTTCGGCTATTTCAAAGCGAAGAAGTTCGGCATTTTTCATCATCAAATCGTAGAGATATTTGCTTACTTCCCGCGTGTTTCCCTTCAGAATTTCACGTGCCTGGCGCATGTTTTCCTGATATTCCTCATAGCTCTGCTTGTTGATGCAGGGTGCTCCGCAGTTGTGGATATGATACTCCAGACACGGCTTGTATCTGCCTTCAGCAACGCCTTCTCTGGTGATAGGCATTCTGCAGGTGCGGGGCTTATAAAGCTTTTTGATAACCTCTAAAACGGCATACATGCTGCCGATATGAGGGTAAGGACCGAAGAAGGTTCCCACTTTTTTATTGATATGACGAGTCTTGAAAATGCGTGGAAAATACTCGTTTGTTACGCATATAGAGGGGTATGTCTTGCCGTCTTTCAGCAGGACATTGTATCTTGGATTATACTTTTTGATCAGGCTGTTTTCGAGCAAAAGTGCGTCTTCTTCTGTGTTTACGACCGTATAAGATATGTCGTGAATCTTAGAAACAAGCACCTTTGTCTTGTATCTGTCTACCTCTTTATGGAAGTAGGAAGATACTCTTCTCTTCAGATTTTTCGCCTTTCCCACATATATAATCGTATGATTTTCGTCGTAATATTGGTAGCTTCCTGGCTTCTCCGGCATACTTAAAACAATGTTTTTAAGCCTAGCCAAGCGCTCCTCATTCTCTTGTTTCGTCATATTTTTACTTGTTTTTAAAGGGAAAACGAGCGTTACTGTTTCACGTGAAACGGCAACGCTCTAGTGTCTTTTACTGCTTCCTTGCTGCATTCTCGCAGTATTTTTTGCAGTATTTTTGCTGCTTATAACTGTAATAAAGTAGTTACTTCAACGTCTGGATCAAAGGAGTTTCTGCCTTCGAAATTCTCGTTTACGAGTTCGATGATGAAGTTGGCATATACCTTTTTCGGATGGAATTTCTTTACCAGGTCGCATGCTGCTTTCATGGTTCCACCGGTGGCAAGGAGGTCGTCGTGGAGGAGTACGATGTCGTTCTCATTGATGGCATCTTCGTGGATTTCGATGGTATCCATGCCATATTCCTTAGCATAACTTTCCTGTACGGTTTTGCATGGAAGTTTGCCTGGTTTGCGGCATAAAACTACGCCGGCTCCGAGACGAATAGCAAGGGCAGAAGACATTACGAAACCGCGTGATTCGATGCCTACAATCTTGGTGATTCCTTTGTCTTTGTAGAGTTCATACATCTCATCGCTGATCTCTTTTAAAGATGCAGGATTCTTGAAAAGGGTTGAAACGTCGCGGAAGTTTACACCCTTGATTGGCCAATCTGGAATGCAACGCAGATTGTCTAATAATAGCTGATTGTTCATTACTTTTTTATGCTTTAAATTGATACTTATTTTATTCTGTTTTCTTGCTTCTTTTAATGGGCTTTTTGCCCGTTTGTTTTTGTGTTTTGCTTGATTTTATCCGCTTTTGTTTCACGAATTGCTGAAGTTTTACTTTAACCGCAAAACACTTGATGCAACCTTTCTTAAGCGATTGAGCATCAAATGTTTTGTTGATAGTCTGTTTCACGTGAAACATTGAGGATTCCCTTGTTTCTCGCTGTGAAACGGCTTATCTTCCGAGTAATACGAGCATCACGTTGATATCGCTTGGTGATACACCCGGAATTCGGCTTGCCTGTGCCAAAGTTTCCGGGTCGATGCGCTCGAGTTTCTGGCGTCCTTCTGTGGAGATTTCGTGGAGCTCGGAATAGTTGAAACGGCCCTTGATTTTGATGTCCTCCAAACGGTGCATCTTGTCGGCAATGAGACGCTCTCGTTCGATGTAACCTTTGTACTTCATTTTGATTTCTGCAGCTTCCGTTATCTCTTCCTTTCGGTTGGCTGGTGTTTCCAGCGCAGCCTTCAGGTCCGGAATAATCTCCGAAAGATTCGTGAGGTTCAGATGCGGACGAGCGATGAGGTCGATGAGCTTGCAGCCGGCGCGAAGTGGAGTAGTGCCGAGCGCCTCCAGTTTTGGATTTATCTCATCCTTCTTGATAGGATAGTTGGCGCAGAATTCGATGATTCTTCCGATGGCTTCTTTTTTCTCTATCCACCAGTCGTAACGGTCGCGTTTGGCAATTCCGAGTTCGTATGCTTTTTCGGTGAGTCGGGCATCGGCATCGTCCTGACGGAGCAGAATGCGGTATTCGGCTCTGGAGGTAAACATACGGTATGGTTCGTCAACTCCCTTTGTGGTGAGATCATCGATGAGTACGCCGATATAACTTTCATCGCGGTTCATCTCGAATGTCTTGTCGCCAACACAATGCAAGGCTGCGTTGATTCCTGCCACGGTTCCCTGTCCTCCTGCTTCCTCATAACCGGTGGTTCCGTTCACCTGTCCGGCAAAGAAGAGACCTTTGATGATTTTCGACTCCAGTGAATGTTTGAGCTGGGTAGGGTCGAAGTAATCGTATTCGATGGCGTACCCCGGTCTGTAAATCTTGGCATCTCTCAAAGCAGGAATCTCGTGAAGTGCATTCAGCTGGATATCCATCGGCATGCTCGAAGAAAAACCGTTCAGATACATCTCGTTCGTATCTTCGCCTTCCGGTTCCAGGAAGAGCGGATGCTGATCCTTGTCGGGGAAGGTGACGAGCTTTGTTTCTATACTCGGACAGTAACGTGGACCGGTACTCTGAATCTGACCATTATATAAAGGTGAATCAGCGAGACCGCTTTTTAAAGTTTCGTGTACCTTCTTGTTGGTGTAGCAAGTCCAGCAAGGCAATTGTTTCAGAACCCGATGTTCTCCCATGTAAGAGAACTGGTGGAAATCGCTGTCGCCCGGCTGTTCTTCCATATCTTCGAAATGAACACTTCTCTTGTCAATTCTGACCGGAGTACCGGTTTTCATTCTGGCTGTAGTGATACCCCATCGGGTGATGCTCTCCGTAAAGTTGTGTACGGCGGGTTCGGCGCATCTTCCGCCTTCTACCATCTTTCTTCCTACATGCATCAGACCGTTGAGGAATGTTCCAGCGGTGATGATGATGCTCTTGGCATAGAACTCGGCTCCCCAAATGGTTTTTACGCCGATGGCTTCTCCGTTAGCAACGAGCAGTTCGTCAGCCTGGTCTTGCCAGATGTCGAGGTTGTCGGTATGGTCGAGGATGGTTCTCCATTCCCAGATAAACTTTCCTCTGTCGCATTGGGCACGGGGGCTCCATACGGCAGGACCCTTTCCGATGTTGAGCATTCGGAACTGGATGGCGGTTTTATCCGTTACGATACCCATCTGTCCGCCCAAAGCATCGATTTCGCGCACAATCTGTCCCTTGGCAATACCTCCGATGGCGGGGTTGCAACTCATCTGACCAATCTTGTTCATATCCATCGTTATCAAACAGGTTTTGGCACCCATGTTTGCAGAGGCTGCAGCAGCCTCGCATCCGGCATGTCCTCCACCGATAACGAGCACGTCATAATTGAATTTCATACTTCGTTTAATCTATATTTTTTCTAATTTTCGGCAAAAGTAAGAAATAAAATCGAAATTTTAGCAAAAATACTTTGATAAATCATTAAAATATAGTAATTTTGCAGCAGACTTGCGAAAATATACCTAGAAATGAGGATTGCAGAATGCCAAAAAATAGGTATTGCAGGGACGAAAAGTGTGGAATATAAATTAGTTTCAAACAGTTAAATAATTAAATTTCAATCATTTATGTGGTTAATCAATTCATCTATTGGTAGAAAGGTAGTGATGTCAGTAACTGGTATCGCTCTTATTCTATTCTTGACATTCCACGGTTGCATGAATGTTGTTGCTCTCTTCTCAGGAGATGCTTACAACATGATTTGCGAATTGTTGGGTGCTAACTGGTACGCCGTAGTTGCAACTTTGGGTTTGGCAGCTTTGGCAGTTTGTCACATCGTTTACGCTTTCATCCTGACAGCACAGAACCGTCGTGCTCGCGGTAACCAGCGTTACGAGGTAACAGCAAAGCCAGAGAAGGTAGAGTGGGCTAGCCAGAACATGTTGGTGCTCGGTATCATCATCGTTCTCGGTTTGTTGCTACACCTCTTCAATTTCTGGTACAACATGATGTTTGCTGAACTCTTGGGTACAAGCTTCGGCCACTGCCCATCAGATGGCTTTGCATTCATTCAGGACACCTTCGCTAACCCAGTATTCGTAGTTCTCTACCTTATCTGGTTGGTAGCTCTTTGGTTCCACCTCACTCACGGTTTCTGGAGTGCTATTCAGACTCTCGGTTGGAGCGGTAAGACTTGGTTCTGCCGTTGGAAGATGATTGGTATGATTTATTCTACCATCCTGCTTCTCCTCTTCATCGTAGTTGTATTGGCATTCGCTTTCGGTTGCGCTCCATCTTTGTGCTGCGCATAATTCGTGTAATCATTTAAGTATTAAAAAAGATTATGGCAAAAACATTAAATTCTAGAATACCTGAAGGACCAGTTGCTGAGAAGTGGACCAACTATAAGGCTCACCAGCGTTTGGTTAACCCAAAGAATAAGTTAAAGCTCGACGTTATCGTTGTAGGTACAGGTTTGGCAGGTGCTTCTGCTGCTGCTTCTCTCGGCGAGATGGGCTTCAATATCTTGAACTTCTGCATCCAGGACTCTCCACGTCGTGCTCACTCTATCGCAGCACAGGGTGGTATCAATGCAGCTAAGAATTATCAGAATGATGGTGACTCTGTTTACCGTCTGTTCTACGATACTGTAAAGGGTGGTGACTACCGTGCTCGTGAGGCTAACGTTTACCGTTTGGCTGAGGTGAGCAACGACATCATCGACCAGTGCGTAGCTCAGGGCGTTCCTTTCGCTCGTGAGTACGGTGGTATGCTGGCTAACCGTTCTTTCGGTGGTGCTCAGGTATCTCGTACATTCTATGCTAAGGGTCAGACAGGTCAGCAGCTCCTCCTCGGTGCTTACTCTTCTTTGAGCCGCATGGTTGAGGCAGGCAAGGTTAAGCTCTTCACCCGTTACGAGATGGAGGATGTTGTGATCGTTGACGGTCACGCTCGTGGTATCATCGCCAAGAATCTGATCACAGGTGAGTTGGAGCGTTTCTCTGCCAACGCCGTAGTTATCGCTACCGGTGGTTATGGTAACGCTTACTTCCTTTCTACAAACGCTATGGGTTGTAACTGTACAGCAGCTATCCAGTGCTACCGCAAGGGTGCTGACTTCGCTAACCCATCTTACGTTCAGATTCACCCTACATGTATCCCAGTTCACGGTACAAACCAGAGTAAGTTGACTTTGATGTCAGAGTCACTCCGTAACGATGGTCGTATCTGGGTTCCTAAGAAGATTGAGGATGCTAAGGCATTGCAGGCTGGTACAAAGAAGGGTTCTGATATTCCTGAGGAAGACCGCGACTACTACTTGGAGCGCCGTTACCCAGCATTCGGTAACCTGGTTCCTCGTGACGTGGCTTCTCGTGCAGCTAAGGAGCGTTGCGACAAGGGCTTCGGTGTCAACAACACTGGTCTTGCCGTATTCCTCGACTTCTCTGAGTCTATCAACCGTCTCGGTATCGACGTTATCCTGCAGCGTTATGGCAACCTCTTCGATATGTATGAGGAGATTACCGATGTTAACCCAGGTGAGTTGGCTAACGAGATTAACGGCGTGAAGTACTACAACCCAATGATGATCTTCCCTGCTATCCACTATACAATGGGTGGTATCTGGGTAGACTACGAGTTGATGACCACTATCCCTGGTCTCTTCGCTATTGGTGAGTGTAACTTCTCTGACCATGGTGCTAACCGCCTTGGTGCATCTGCTTTGATGCAGGGTTTGGCTGACGGTTACTTCGTATTGCCATACACTATCCAGAACTACTTGGCCGACCAGGCATTGTGGCCAAAGCTCTCTACCGATCTCCCAGAGTTCGCAGAGGCAGAGGCAGGTGTTCAGAAGGAAATCGACCGCCTGATGGGTATCCAGGGCAAGCGCTCTGTAGATTCTATCCACAAGGAGTTGGGTCACATCCTTTGGGAGCATGTAGGTATGGGTCGTACCAAGGAAGGTCTTGAGGAAGGCTTGAAGAAGATGAAGGCTCTCCGCGAGGAATTCAACAAGAACCTCTTCATCCCTGGCAAGAAGGAAGGCTTGAACGTAGAGTTGGATAAGGCTATCCACTTGCGTGACTTCATCTTGATGGGCGAGTTGATCGCTTACGACGCATTGCACCGCAATGAGAGCTGTGGTGGTCACTTCCGTGAGGAGTACCAGACAGAGGAAGGCGAGGCTAAGCGTGATGACGAGAACTTCTTCTACGTAGGTTGCTGGGAGTATCAGGGCAACGATACAACTGCTCCAGTGCTCAACAAGGAACCTCTCGAGTATGAGGCAATTAAGGTACAGACAAGAAATTACAAGAATTAAAAAGCGAACAAGACAATGGCAAGAAATATAAGTTTCACAGTTAAGTATTGGAAGCAGGACGGCCCTAATGCACAGGGTCACTTCGATACACACGAGATGAAGAACATCCCAGATGATACCTCATTCCTTGAGATGCTCGACATCTTGAACGAGGAGCTCATCGAGTCAGGTCAGGAGCCTTTCGTCTTCGACCACGACTGCCGCGAGGGTATCTGCGGTATGTGCTCTCTCTATATTAATGGTACACCTCACGGTAAGACTGAGCGTGGTGCTACAACATGTCAGCTCTACATGCGTCGTTTCAACGATGGCGATGTGATCACCGTTGAGCCTTGGCGTTCTGCTGGTTTCCCTATCATCAAGGACTGTATGGTAGACCGTTCAGCATTCGACAAGATCATCCAGGCAGGTGGTTACACCAGCATTCGTACAGGTCAGGCTCAGGATGCCAACGCTATCCTGATTCCTAAGGAGAATGCAGACGAGGCAATGGATTGCGCTACATGTATCGGTTGCGGTGCTTGTGTTGCTGCATGTAAGAATGGTTCTGCAATGCTCTTCGTCAGCTCAAAGGTTAGCCAGTTGGCACTTCTCCCACAGGGTCGTGTAGAGGCTGCTGCCCGTGCTAAGAAGATGATTGCACGTATGGACGAACTCGGATTCGGTAACTGTACAAACACTCGTGCTTGCGAGGCTGTTTGTCCTAAGAACGAGTCTATCGCTAACATCGCTCGCTTGAACCGTGAGTTCTTGAAGGCTAAGTTGGCTGACTAATCCATCGTTTCTTTTGAGACACCGGAATTTTCTCTCTGCATCTTTACGGATGCGAGAGAATTTTCCCAACAACTCTTCACTCTTCACCTTTTGGGTGTAAGTAGTTGAAGGATAGGAAGTTGGGCGGGTGAAGAGTGTTTTTTTACTCTTCACCCGCCCTTCACCTTTTTAGGCTGTTGGCAGCTAAGCGGCTCTGCGTTTATACCTTTCCCAAAATCGTAAAAGGTGAAGAGTGGTGAAGAGTGGGTGAAGAGTGCCGAAAATCTCTTCACCTATGTAATGTGTTGTGCTTCAGTTGTTTATACAGAAAAGGTGAAGAGTGAAGAGCTGATTGCGATATTCCTGCCAACCATGCTTCTTTTGAAATAAGAGAAAGGATGTTTGGCAAACTGTTATACAGGAACAGCCGACTAGCCTCTGTTTCGCTAGTCGGCTGTTTGCCTTTTGCCAGTATGCTGTTTTTCTTCTGCCAGCCTTCTGTTTTTCCTAGTCAGTTGTTCTATCTCCGATAGTTATGTATTTATTTATGCCTGCTGTTAGAATCATATAGCCAGGAAAAAGGGTAGATTATAGCCGAGAGCATCCTGTTTTTGGTGCATCCCGACATAAATTATCAGATATTCTGAGAAATATTTTGTAATCTCATCAGAATATCGTAAATTTGCGGTTATTAAGAATAAGTAATGTAATGACGAATCACTCAACAGAAATAATGAACCAAGCAACGCTCGATTTTATCCGCCAGCATCAGGACGATGATGTTCGCCAGTTGGCTTTCCTCGGCAGCAAGTATCCCGAAGTAGATATGCCTTTCGCTCTCGACCAGATTCGCGGGCGAAAGATGGCTCGTACGAAACTGCCCCGTTGGGCAAGCATCGAAGGCATCATTTATCCCCCTCATATTTCGATGGAGCAATGTTCGTCAGAACAAACGGCACTTTATAAGGCTGAACTCGCTGCCCGACTGCTCGGTTTGTCTCCTTCATCATTCGAAAACGGAGAAGAAAAGGAGAAGGAGAGCGAAAACGCCTCAAATCTTCATCTTTCTGAAATTTGCGAATTTGCGGGCAAAGGGGCAGTTGATTCAGAATTCGCCAAAAATGAAGCTACTTGCAAAAAACAACAGATCTTAACAGAAGTAGACAGGAATGTTAATGAAATAAAAGAAGAACCTCATGAAGGAGATTTTTCAGAAGAAACCGGGTTTGTTGACCTGACCGGCGGCTTCGGAGTAGACTTCTCTTACATCGCTTCCCGATTGGGCGTGAAGTCGATGTATGTGGAGCGTCAGGTTCATCTCTGTGAAGCAGCGAAGGAAAACTTCGGGCGGTTGGGCTTGAAGAATGCCATCGTGAAGAATGGAGACGGAATAGAGGTGCTGCATTCTTTTGCTTCAAAGAAGGATGATGCAGCATCAGAATCTTTAGGCATAATTGAAGAGCAGTCTCGGTCATTACTTAAGACCAACCTTGGTCTTAAGCTGATCTTCATCGATCCTGCCCGTAGAGACGATGCGGGCAACAAGGTAGTATCCTTGAAAGATTGTACGCCCGATGTCACCGTTTTGCAGGAAGAAATGCTTTCGAAGGCAGATTACGTCATCATCAAACTCTCTCCGATGCTTGACTGGCATCGTGCGGTAAGCGAATTAAACTGCGTACAAGAGGTTCATATCATCTCCGTGAATAATGAGTGCAAGGAACTCCTTTTAGTGCTGTCAGCGCGAAATATGGACGAAATGGAGGCTTCATCGGCAGATGGAGCAGCTGGAGAAGTAAAACATGCCGGGAATCTCCGCATTTATTGTGTCAATGATGCCCAGTCCTTCGTCTGCGATGAATTGGATATGGAGTCTTCTTCGGTGAAGATAGCCCCATCCACCCTTGAAGAGATGCAGTATCTTTACGAGCCGAATGCCTCTCTGATGAAAGCCGGCTGTTTCAGCATTCTTTCCAAGCGGTATGGAGCCAAAATGCTTTCCAAGAACAGCCATCTCTTCGTGAGTCGTGATCTTATCGCCGCCTTCCCAGGCAGGAGTTTCCGCATCATCGCCATCTCCTCCTTTAATAAGAAGGAACTGAAGCGTCATCTGTCAGGAATCACCAAGGCGAACATCGCCACCCGCAACTTCCCCCTTTCCGTGGCAGAATTGCGCAAGCGATTGAAGTTGAAGGATGGTGGTGAAACTTATATTTTTGCCACCACACTGAGCGACGAAAGCCATGTGCTGGTTATAACGGAGAAAGCTTAGAATTAGATATAGTATTGGGTCTTTATGATGTTTTTACTCAAGTTTCGTATGTAAACTCCACACGCCCTGAAAGAGCAGAAGCTCCTAGCCCAGGGAGGGCACGGAAAAAGTTCCAAGTGGGAGAAATGCCACTTGGAACTTGACGTATTATTTTCTTTTTTCCTTGAAGAACTTCTCGAAGAAGTCCATTTGCTTTTGATTTTGAACAGGACCCAAATGCAGTCCTTCCTTCATAATCATCACCGTTGGTTTACCTTCCTGGTAGGTAGTCCAGAAAGGAAGGCTATTCCCATTTGGATTGCCGGTCTTGGTAAAGTTAATCCAGTAGCGTGACATGATTTGTTCCATGTGCTGCTCCGTCTCGGTCATCTTTCCAGAGCCAAACTTATAGCCATAGATGAATGGCATCTCTGCCACATGGCTGGCTCCTCCCTTGCGGCTTTTCACGATGGTGTTCTCTGAGTCTTGGTCAAAGTAATACATATACACCTTGCCCTTGCCGGTCTTGCTCTGCAGGTTAGCCCAGGCATACGTTCCCCATGCAAAGGAGCCATCACGGAAAATGTCGGATTGGGCGAAGTAGGTTTCTTCCTCTGTCTTGGCAGGATAGAGACTGAGAACCTGGTCTGCCCAACTTCCATATATCTCATGGATTCTTTTCTCATAGTCACTTACACTGACAGGGCGGCTAAACATACTTCCTTCGTCGCTGTTGGTTCCTATGATGACATTTACATCATTGTAGTTTCCCTTTTCATAGAGCTTATACTGGTCATCGGTGATGGAGTAGCCGTCAACGTTCGGCCAGAAGGATTCCATGGCGGTATTCTTCACGATGTCCATGAAAGAAACTTTTCTGAGTTGCTTAATGTTCTTTACTTTAAGTTTCTTTTGAAGTGCCAGTCCGCTTGCCTCTGCTGCTTTAGTTGTGAGCATGGCGGTGTTGCCGTTTCTTGCTTCACCCACAGGCCAGAAGGAGCTACCACTTTCGCTGATGGCTCCTCGGAAGAGTCCCTTGGCAAGGGGAGAGGCGCATAGTATACTTACCGAGATACCACCGGCAGATTCTCCTGCAATGGTAATCTTGTCAGGGTCTCCACCGAAGGCTGCGATATTGTCGTGAATCCATTTCAAAGCCATCACCTGGTCAAGTATGCCATAGTTTCCTGATATGTTCTTGCCAGATTCCTTGCTAAGTTCAGGATGTGCCATGAATCCCAAGGCTCCCAAGCGGTATTCTATGCTGCAATAGATGATGCCTTCCTTGACAAAGCTTTCCTGAGTTCCACTGTAGGAGCCAGTAAGAAAGGCTCCTCCATGAATCATCACAAATACAGGGAGTTTGTCATTCTTACTCTTGGCTGGCGTTTCCACACTGAGGTATAGGCAGTCCTCGCTCATGCCCAGCTCTCCACCATTTTGGTTAGGGTCGATGGGCTGTGGTGGACGGTCTCCCCATTTATCTGCTTTGAATACTCCCTTCCAAGGCTTCTTGCTCACTGGGGCTTTCCATCTAAGGTTACCCACTGGTGCTTCTGCGTATGGGATTCTCTTGTAAAGGGCGAATCCTTCATGTTCCACACCTTCAATTTCTCCTTGCTCCACTGTTGTTCTTAGCAGTTGGGCGTTAGCTGCCGATAGGCAAAAGAGTGTCAGGGCGGCTGTCAGTAGATGTCTTTTCAATTTCATTTCTGGTTATTCTATTAATTCCGCAACACTATTATTAATTAAACGTTTTAAGAACCTGAGCAGTAGAAAGTTACTCCGGATTTTGCCATGTCAGAATTTTCACTTATCTTAGTGTTGCGAAAAGAAAACAAGCAAAACTCTGATATGACATGGCAAAGATACAAATTAAATCTGAGAAACTCACTCCTTTTGGAGGAATATTTTCGGGTCATGGAGCAATTTGACTCCACATTGTCATCTGTAATCGACTCAACCCTCAGAATTTCACTACTCATTTGATGAACCATCTCTCGCTTCATCCGACACTTCGCACTTCTCGCCAGTGTTGGAGAGAAAAGATGATCGAGCTTTTTCTTATTGTGATTCCTTGGAGAATGTTGGTTTTCCGCCAGCGCTTAAAACTATCGGGAAGGATATTCCGCCAAAACCACCACTAAATGGGTGATATAGGCTAGTTTGGGAGCTGTAATTGAAAATTAACCCCTAAAAAACTGCAAAAAAAGTAGCAATATTTGGTAATTTGCCAAAATATTGCTACTTTTGCATTTATAATATTGCAAACTAGTTTGAAAATCATGTCATTAATAGAAATTAAAAAGGTCGAGACAAAGAAGGATTTGAAGACGTTCATCGACTTCCATTACGACCTCTACGAAGGCAACGAATATGATGTGCCTAATCTTTTCAGCGACGACATGAATACTCTGAGCAAGGACAAGAACGCAGCGTTCGAGTTCTGCGAGGCAGAGTATTTTCTTGCCTATAAGGACGGCAAGCTGGCAGGTCGCGTCGCTGCCATTATCAATCATAAGGCAAACAACAAATGGGGCAGGAAATCGGTCCGTTTCGGCTGGATTGATTTCATTGACGACCGCGAGGTTTCCAAGGCTCTTCTCGATGCTGTAGAGAAATACGGTAAGGAGAAGGGAATGGAAGACATTGTTGGTCCGCTGGGTTTTACCGATATGGATCCGGAAGGCATGCTTACCTGGGGCTTTGACCAGCTAGGCACCATGCCTACCATTTATAATTATTCATATTATCCGGAGCACATCGAGGCTCTGGAGGGTTTTACCGTAGATAATAAGTATGTAGAGTATAAACTGATGGTGCCAGATACCATCCCGGAGAAATATTCCAAGATAGCGGCGATGATAGAGAAAAGATACAATCTCCATGTCCGCAAACTTACCCGTAAGGATATTTATCAGGGCGGATACGGACAGAAGATTTTCGACCTCATCAATGATACATACAAGCATCTCTATGGTTATTCCGAACTTTCACAGAAGCAGATAGACCAGTACATCAAGATGTATCTGTCTTTGCTCGACCTGAACTTTGTAACAGCCATAGAAGACTGGACTACCGAGGATCATAAGATGATAGGTATCGGTATTACGATGCCTTCCCTTTCCAGAGCCCTGCAGAAGTGTCATAGGGGCAGGCTGCTTCCTTTTGGCTGGTGGCATCTGCTGCGCGCCATCAAGTTCCATAAAACCAAGATTGTCGACCTTCTGCTCATCGGTATCCAGCCGGAATACCGTGCAAAGGGTGCCAATGCGTTGCTCTTTGCCGACCTGATTCCTATCTATCAGAAGTATGGAATCGAGTGGGGAGAAACACAGGTGGAAATGGAAGAAAATGCTGCCGTGCAGGGACAATGGGGCGTCTTGGATCCAATCCTTCACAAGCGCCGCAACTGCTATATTAAGAGTATCAAGTAAATAGTAATTGTTGTGTTGGCAATTATCTGATAAACAGAATATTGCAACATCATTTGCTATGTTATAAGAAAATAAATAAGAATAACTAAGGAGGAAATCATGTCTGAAGATAAAAACTTAGGTAACAGCGAATTGAATGCCGCTGATGAGCTTACCAATGCCCCTCAGGAGCAGCAGCCGGTAGAGTATACCGATGATAACATCCGCCACTTGAGCGATATGGAGCATGTGCGTACCCGTCCGGGTATGTACATCGGCCGTCTGGGAGATGGAAATCTGCCGGAAGATGGTATTTATGTGCTCTTGAAGGAGGTGGTAGACAACTCTATCGATGAATTCAAGATGGGCGCAGGTGCCCGTCTGGAAATCGATATCGAGGACAATCTGCGTGTCAGCGTGCGCGACTATGGCCGTGGTATTCCTCAGGGCAAGCTTGTTGAGGCTGTAAGTGTGCTGAATACCGGCGGTAAGTACGACAGCAAGGCGTTCAAGAAGAGCGTTGGTCTGAACGGTGTGGGTGTGAAGGCGGTCAATGCCCTCAGTTCCCACTTCGAAGTAAAGTCGTACCGCGACGGAAAGGTGCGCCATCTGAAGTTTGAGAAAGGTATTCTGAAGAGCGACACGACGGAAGATACTGAGGACGAGAACGGTACCTTTATCTTCTTCGAGCCGGATAATACACTCTTCAAGAACTATTCCTTCCACGATGATTTCGTGGAAACGATGCTCCGCAACTATACTTATCTGAACACCGGACTCACCATCATGCACAATGGCCGCCGCATCTTGAGTCGCCATGGTCTGCAGGATTTGCTGAGCGATAATATGACCAACGAAGGTCTCTACGACATCGTCCACATGAAGGGCGAAGATATTGAGATTGCTTTCACCCATACCAACCAGTATGGCGAGGAGTATTATTCCTTCGTCAACGGTCAGCACACCACCCAGGGAGGTACGCATCAGAGTGCCTTCAAGGAGCATATTGCCAAGACTATCAAGGAGTTCTACGGCAAGTATGAGTATGCAGACATCCGAAACGGACTGGTGGCTGCCATTGCCATCAACGTAGAAGAACCGGTCTTCGAGAGTCAGACTAAGATTAAGCTCGGAAGTACTACGATGACGCCGAATGGTGGCGAAACCATTAATAAGTATGTAGGCGATTTCCTGAAGAAGGAAGTAGACAACTATCTCCATATCCACAAGGATGTGGCTGAGATTCTGGAGAATAAGATCAAGGAGAGCGAACGCGAGCGCAAGGCAATGGCGGGCGTTACCAAACTCGCCCGTGAGCGTGCCAAGAAGGCGAATCTTCACAACCGCAAGCTTCGCGACTGCCGCATCCATTTCAGCGACGCCAAGAACGAGCGCAAGGAGGAGAGTTCTATCTTCATCACCGAGGGCGATTCTGCCAGCGGAAGCATCACCAAGAGCCGCGATGTGAATACCCAGGCGGTGTTCTCGCTGCGTGGTAAACCGCTCAACAGCTTTGGCTTGACCAAGAAGGTGGTTTATGAGAACGAGGAGTTCAATCTGCTTCAGGCGGCTCTCGATATAGAGGACGGCTTGGATTCATTGCGTTACAACAAGGTGATTGTGGCAACCGATGCGGATGTCGACGGAATGCACATCCGCCTGCTCATCATCACCTTCTTCCTTCAGTTCTTCCCGGATCTTATCAAGAAGGGCCATGTCTATGTGCTTCAGACCCCATTGTTCCGAGTGCGCAACAAGCGAACCAAGATCAAGAACAAGCAGGCGGTGGCTGATGCGGATGCGAAACTGGGAAGCAAGGAGAAAAAGAGCGATTTCATCACGCATTACTGTTACAGCGATGAGGAGCGCCAGCAGGCGATTCGCGATTTGGGCCCTGATCCTGAAATCACCCGATTCAAAGGATTGGGAGAGATTTCGCCTGATGAATTCGCCCATTTCATCGGTCCCGACATGCGGTTGGAGCAGGTTACGCTGCATAAAACCGACCAGGTGCAGAAGCTGCTGGAATATTATATGGGTAAGAACACGATGGAGCGACAGAACTTCATCATTGAAAATCTGGTGATAGAAGAGGATATTCCAGAGGAAGACTCTGAGCCGCTGGATTAAATGAAGTGAAGAGTGAAGAACGAAGAGTGAAGAATTCAAGTGCTTTCGGGGGTAACCATTGAAAAAAGCGCTGTTAACTGTTAACCTGTTAACTCTTGAAGGATTTCTCTCTTTCATAAACTTTAAGTTTTAAGAAATGAAGAAATATCTATTCATAGCACTGGTAGCATTCCTGGCAGTAACTTCTGCCAGTGCCCAGTTGCGTATCAAGATGGGCAAGAACAGCCCGATAGAGAAGTTGGGAAGGGCTGAAATCGCCATTACCAACCTTTATGTGGATAGTGTGGATGAGAATAAGCTCGTAGAGGACGCCATCCGAGGCATGCTCGAAAAGCTCGACCCTCATTCTTCTTACGCTACAGCCAAGGAAACCAAGGCGATGAACGAGCCGCTGAACGGCAGTTTTGATGGCATTGGCGTGCAGTTTAACATGGTAGATGATACGCTGCTCGTTATCCAGCCGGTTACGAACGGACCTTCTGAGAAGGTGGGAATCATTGCCGGCGACCGCATTGTGGCTGTAAACGATACTGCCATTTCGGGCGTCAAGATGAGCAAGGAGGAAATCATGAAGCGCCTTCGTGGTCCTAAGGGAACAACGGTGAATCTTACCATTGTGCGCCGTGGCATCAAGGATAAGCTCATCTTCAAGGTAAAGCGCGATAAGATTCCGGTAACTACGATGGATGCGGCTTATATGATTCGTCCGGGCATCGGATACATCCGATTGGGAAGCTTCGGTCTTACCAGTCATAAAGAGGTAACAATAGCGATGGATTCGCTGAAAAAGAAGGGAATGAAAGACCTTATCTTCGACCTCGAGGATAATGGTGGCGGTTACTTGCAGGCTGCGGCTCAGATTGCCAACGAGTTCCTGCAGAAGGGCGATCTCATCGTTTATACCAGCGGTCGTGCTGCGCCTCGCCAGGAATACAAGGCGCAGGCTAACGGCAGATGGCGCAAGGGCAAGGTGGTTGTGCTCACCAATGAGTTTACCGCTTCTGCCGCCGAGATTGTTTCCGGAGCCATCCAGGATCAGGACCGTGGCGTAGTGGTTGGTCGCAGAACCTTCGGTAAGGGATTGGTGCAGCGTCCGCTGACCTTCGATGATGGCAGCGAGATTCGTCTCACCATCGCCCATTACTATACGCCTAGCGGCAGATGCATCCAGAAGCCTTATAAGAAAGGTGACAGATTGGATTATGCGATGGATCTGGACAAGCGTTACAAGCATGGCGAGTTCACCAATCAGGACAGCATCCATCTTTCAGACAGTCTGAAGTATTACACCTTGCGCAAGCATCGTGTAGTTTATGGTGGTGGCGGAATCATGCCAGATTATTTCGTTCCGCTGGATACAACCAAGTACACCAAGATGCACCGTCAGTTGGCAGCCAAGAGTATCGTCATCAACCACAGTCTGAAGTTCATCGATGCGCATCGTAAGGAGCTGAAGAGCCAGTATAAGGATTTCGATAAGTTCCTCGCCACCTACGAGGTTCCTTCTTCGCTGATAGAAGGCATTATCGCCGAGGGCAAGAAGGAGAAGATAGAGCCGAAGGATGAGGCTGAATTGGTTCAGACGAAGAAATATCTGGCCGTGCAGCTGAAGGCACTTGTGGCAAGAGATATCTGGGATATGAGCCAATACTTCCAGGTTTGGAACGAGACAAACGAGATAGTTCAGCGCGCCGTACAGTTGCTGACTACGGGGAAGTAGATTAAGTGAAGAGTGAAGAACGAAGAGTGAATAATTCAAGTGCTTTGCTCGTGTAACTATAGAAAAAACGGCTGTTAACTGTTAACCTGTTAACCCCGTGAGGTAATGATATAAGAAAAGGTCGTGAGGTTCAATCAGAAATCTCACGACCTTTTTTGTATTTATCTTTTTCAGAAGTCATTTACTTTTTCTCATGCAGATGGTCCCATTTCAGATAGATTCCTGCAAGGATAGTGCCCGAAATACTGTGCCAGGCGCAGCTGATGGCGCAAGGCAATACGGCGAGAGGCTGGGCTGCGAAGAAATTGCCCGCAAGTACCGTAGCAAGACCGGCGTTCTGCATTCCTACCTCAATACTGATGGTACGCTTCTTGGCGGTATTGAAACCCGCACATTTGCCGGCAAGCCAACCCAGAAGGTAACCCAGCGTGTTGTGGCAGAAAACCACGGCGAAAGTCCAAAGGAAAAGCGATAAGCCGCGAGCAACGAGGTCATCATGAACCGTAGAAATCACGCCGCCTACGATGATTGCCAGACACGTAACGCTGATGCCCGGCATCAGACTCTGGATGGTAGGGAAGCAGTCTTTCTTGCCGTAAATATAGTTGAGGGCGCAGCCGATGGCTACAGGAATAATCGTTACGATGAGGATGTTGATGAACATTCCCACAGCATCTACATGGATAATCTCGCCTGCCGTAATCTTCATCAGCAGTGGAGTCATCACCGGTGCAAGAATGGTAGAGGCGCAGGTCATTCCTACGGAGAAAGCTACATCGCCATGACACAGATAACTCATGATGTTGCTCGAAACGCCGCCCGGACAGCAACCTACCAGCAGGATTCCGAGTGCCAGGGCTGGGTCAAGATGCCACACATGAACCAGGGTGTAAGCCACACCCGGCATGATGATAAACTGGGCGCAGGCACCTATGAAGACATCCAGCGGGCGCTGGGCTAGAATTTTGAAGTCGTTGGTGGTCAAGGTCAGACCCATGGTGAGCATGATGATGCCGAGAATGACGGTTTGAGTAGTTCCGCGCACCCAGTCGAAGGTATGTGGGAAGAAGAATGTGAACACTGCAACACCTATCACGAAGATAGATGTGTAATTGGCCAGCAGCTTGCTGAGCCCTTGAAATAACTTAAGCATAATTCTATTTCTTTTAAAATCCTGATATTTCTCTCTTATTTATTTCTTTCCTCGCTTTCAATATCGAGTGCAAAAGTACGTCTTTTCTTTCGGATAAACAAATTATTCTGCAAGAAAATGATAAATTATAATATTTTTATAGGGTAGCGCTTGCAAATCTGCACGAATCTTTTGGGATTGTGCAAAATCATGGGCAAAATAATTCGGCTTTTCTTCTTTAATTCCGCAACAAATGTGTAACTTTGCACCCATATTATCGATAATAGTCATAGAATGAACGAAGATTTTGATATAAGACAAGAAATGGTTTCGCCTGCCGAAAAGGAATTCGAGAAGGCGCTGCGCCCGCTGAAGTTTTCTGATTTCAGCGGACAGAATGGCGTGGTGGAAAATCTCGAGGTCTTTGTTGAGGCTGCCAAATATCGTGGCGAACCGCTCGACCATACGCTCCTCCATGGTCCGCCGGGATTGGGTAAGACCACGCTGAGCAACATCATCGCCAACGAACTGGGCGTAGGATTCAAGATTACATCGGGTCCTGTGCTTGATAAGCCGGGCGATCTGGCGGGAATCCTTACCTCGCTGGAGCCCAACGATGTACTCTTTATCGATGAAATCCACCGTCTTTCGCCTGTCGTAGAGGAGTATCTCTATTCGGCGATGGAGGATTACCGCATCGACATCATGATAGACAAGGGTCCTTCGGCTCGCAGCATCCAGATAGACTTGAATCCGTTTACCCTCGTGGGAGCAACAACGAGAAGCGGTCTGCTTACAGCTCCTCTGCGCGCCCGTTTCGGAATCAATCTGCATCTCGAATATTACGACCCGGCTACGCTTCAGAAGATTATCAAGCGAAGTGCCATGCTCCTGAAGGTGCCGATAGAGGATGAGGCGGCTGTGGAAATCTCCCGCCGTTCGCGCGGAACCCCTCGTATCGCCAATTCCCTGCTGCGAAGAGTGCGTGATTTCGCCCAGGTAAAGGGCAACGGAACCATCACTTACGATATTGCCCAGATGGCGCTCAAGGCGCTCAACATCGACCAGTATGGCTTGGATGAAATTGATAATAAGATTCTCACCACCATCATCGACAAGTTCCGTGGCGGTCCGGTAGGCGTAAGCACCATTGCCACGGCAATAGGCGAGGATGGCGGCACCGTAGAGGAGGTTTATGAGCCGTTCCTCATCATGGAGGGGTTCATCAAGCGCACGCCGCGAGGCAGAATGGCAACGCCGCTTGCCTACGAGCATCTCGGCAGAAATCCGTATACAAGCAATATTATGCAGGGAGACCTGTTTGAGTGAAGAACGAAGAGTGAAGAAAACATGAAGATAGGAATATTTACGGGTACATTCGACCCATTTACGATAGGACATCAGAACATTGCTGAGCGTGCCTTGCCGATGTTCGACAAGCTCGTGATTGCAGTGGCGGTGAGCAAGCTGAAGCACGCCAGCGAGGAAATCTCGAAGCGTGTGGAGGATATCAAGGCTGTTTTCCCGAAGGAATGTTCGGAACTGGTAGATGTGGAGGATGCATCTAAGGGTTATCGCCTGGAGGTGGTTTCTTACGATGATCTTACCATCGATTTGGCGCATCGCCTGGGAGCCAGGTTTCTGGTTCGTGGCGTCCGTTCTGCCAAGGATTTCGAGTACGAGCGAGAGCAGGCTGACATCAATAAGCAGTTGGGCGGCGTAGAAACCATCCTGCTGTTTTCTGACCCAAGATACAGCAGCATCAGCTCAACGCTGGTCAGGGAGCTGAGGTTCTTCGGAAGAGAAGTAGATGAATTTTTACCAAAAATAAAATAAAATAGGAGGAAGAAGCGTATGATAACATACAATGTAGACGGCGTGAAAATGCCAAAGATTAAGAAGCGTGATACGAGTGCTTGGATTCGCAAGGTCGCTGCCTCTCATGGCCGCAAGGTGGGTGAGATTGGCTATATGTTTGTAGATGACGAGAAGATTCTCGAAGTGAACAACGAGTATCTGGGTCATGATTACTATACCGATGTCATCACCTTCGATTATGATGAGGATGATGTGATTAACGGCGACATCGTGATTTCGCTCGATACGGTCCGCACCAATGCCGAGCAGTTTGGCAAGACCTACGATGATGAGCTTCACCGCGTCATCATCCACGGCATCCTGCACCTCTGCGGAATCAACGACAAGGGTCCGGGAGAGCGTGAAATCATGGAGGAGAACGAGAATAAGGCCCTCGCCCTGCTCGAAGGTGCTTCGATATTGAAGAAGTAAATTCTTCGATATTGGAATTAAGTTTTCGATATTAAGAGAAGCATTCCCTTCGAATTTCTCGGTCGAAGTATAGAAAAACAGCTGTTAACTGTTAACCTGTTAACTCTTAATGGTCAAGATGAACAGTTAATTCTTGAATGTGGTTCATGAAGCGGGCTGAAAGCCCAGCAAGCTCTTAGCCCAGGGCAACACCCTGGGTATAAGGAAGATATAAAGGATTCGCCCTGTAAGGGCAAAAGCTTTCATATACGAGGCTTTTGCTCCTACAGGGCGTTTTGCTTTATTCTATTGCCTTGATTCTCTCCCGGCATTCTTTCAAAATTTCTTTCAGTTCCTCCACGGTCGTGGCTCTCAGCATGGCGATTCTCGTCTGGCGAAAATCGGGGATGCCCTTGAAGATAGGGGAGGCGGCTAGGTGGCGACGGGTGTGGAGAATGCCTCGGTACTCGTCGATGCGCTCCACGTTGATGCGCAGCTGCTCCTCCAGAAGGTCAATCTTCTCATCCACGGTTAATGGGGCTGCACCCGTATTATCCAGATAATCACGCATCTCCTTGAAAATCCATGGCCTTCCGAAGGTGGCTCTGCCAATCATCACCGCATCTACGCCGTATCTTTCGAAGGCAAGCTTGGCTTCTTCCGGGGTCGTAATATCGCCGTTGCCGATGATAGGAATATGGATGCGGGGATTGTTCTTCACCTCTCCTATGAGGCTCCAGTCGGCTTCTCCGGTGTACATCTGGCTACGGGTTCTGCCGTGGATGGTGAGCGCCTGGATTCCGCAATCCTGTAGCTGCTCGGCAAGGTCGGTGATGATGAGGTTCTCGCAATCCCATCCCAATCGGGTTTTCACAGTTACCGGCACGTTTACCGCCTTCACCACCTCTCTTGTAATATCCAGCATTAATGGGATATTTCGGAGCATTCCGGCTCCTGCACCCTTTCCGGCAACCTTCTTCACCGGGCAACCGAAGTTAATATCAATCACATCCGGCTTCGCCTGTTCTACGATTTTTGCAGCTTCCACCATGTCCTCGGTGGTTCTGCCATAAATCTGAATGCCCACAGGGCGCTCTTCATCGCTTATCGTAAGCTTGCTGACGGTGCTCTTGATGCTTCTCACCAAGGCTTCCGCCGATACGAACTCAGTATAAACCATGGCGGCTCCGAATCGCTTGCAGAGCATGCGAAAGCCAATATCCGTTACGTCTTCCATCGGAGCGAGGAAGAGGGGCTGAGGCCCAAATTCTATATTACCTATTTTCATGAGTTTCGAGTGAAATCTTCTTATTCCTATGATGTATATCTTCTTTTTTGCGGCTGCAAAGTTACTGCTTTTTTCTGAAAATAAAGAAAATACTACTTCAAAAGATGATACATTCCCCCTGCAAAGGTCTTGATGACTCCCTTCATCTCCAATGTGAAGAGGAGGGAAGTGAGGCGAGAAATGTCGATATTCGTCTTTACGGAGATGAGATTCACTTGCAGGTCGTTGGTCTTGGAGAGGACTTCTACGATGAGTTGCTCCTCGGGCGATAATTCCGGGAAGAGGCTGCGCTCGATGCCTTGCTGCTTGGCTCGCATCAGGGTGGTGTCATCCTGCCAGCCCATATCCTTCACGAAGTCCTCGGCACTGGTGATGAGGGTGGCGCCGTTGTTGCGTATCAGGTTGTTGCAGCCCTCGCTGTAGTGGTCGCCTATCCTGCCCGGGAAGGTGAAGACGTCCCTACCGTAGGATTGCGAAATATCGCAGGTGATGAGGCCGCCGCCATGAGCTGCGCTCTCTATCAGGATGCAGGCATCCGACATTCCCGCTACGATGCGGTTGCGGCGCACGAAGTTTATCTTATCCGCGTTTGTACGGGTAAGGAATTCGGTGAGCAATCCGCCCTGTTCTATCATTCTTGCCGCCGTTTCCCGGTGCTGACGGGGATAGAGGTCATCCAGACCGTGAGCCAGGACGCCTATGGTTTCGTAGCCGCTGGCGAGTGCCTGGCGGTGCGCCACGATGTCCACTCCGTAGGCAAGTCCGCTCATGATGAGCACGTTGGGCGAGAGCTGCTTCAGGTCGGTGATGAAGCGGCGGATGAGGTCTTCGCCGTAAGGCGTGCAGTGGCGGGTTCCTATGATGTTGATGACGCGCTGCTGGTTGAGGTTGGCGTTGCCCTTATAGAAGAGGATGAGGGGTGCGTCATCGCAGTCTTTGAGGCGTTGCGGATAGCGGTCGTCGTTCATCGGAATGGGTTCTATTCCGTAGCGTATGTCGTACTCCAGTTCTTCCTCAGCGCGTTTTCGGGCTTCTTCGCAGTTCTGGATAGCGCTCACGAGTTTATCCGAGGCATCGGGGAGGATGTCTCTGAGGTTGTTCTTATGCTCAAGGATGAGCGTGGCGGAGCCTACCTTTCTGTATAGCTCCAGCATTCCTGCCAGGCTGAAGTAATTGAGCCTTGTCAGGAGGATGGTGTTTAGTATTTCCTGTTGATCAGCCATAATCTTTCTTTGTTATTTGTTAATGGGAGGGGAAGAGCGGGCGATGAGGGGCGGCCCTTTTATCTCTTGAGGTATTCGTAACCGATGCGACAGCGAAGGCATTCCTTCCTGTCGCAGTATTCCTTCTTCAGCTGTATGAGCGCCTGGCTATCCCCGGCGTTCTCTACCGGCAGGCCGCATTCCTTCCACATCCTTACTATGTGGTTATTCTCAGCCTTCAGTTCCTCCAGGAAGTCGAAGGCGCGGTCGCAGTATTTCTCCTCGCCCCGGTGCCTGCCGTAGGCAAAGAGGATGGGAACCACGGTGTTGATGATGAGCAGATTGAGCGAGAAAGGGGAGAGATGCTTCTCGTTACGGATGCTCGTGCTGCCGAAGGTATAATGGGTTTCCCAATACTCCGTAACGCTGGTAGTGAGCACCTGCTTCGCCTCCTTCACTGTGGTGGCTTCCAGCAGCTGGCTGAGCCCCGCACGGCGGTTATAATAGAGATTGGCGAGCTGCGAGATGCGGATGTGAGGGAAGTTCTGCGGACGCAGGCGCAGGAAGCGCCACTGCTTGTAATCCATCGGCTGCAGTGAGAATTTATGCGAGAGATAGAGATATTCGTTCCTCAACCGGGAGAAATAGCCGTCGTTCAGCGCGTCTTTCTGATATCTTTCGGGAATGGTGTTCAGTTCCAGCAGTCCGGCTTGCCCCAGGAAGATGGCTTCTATCTGGAAGAGGTCGTCGCGATGATGGTCTACGGCCCTCAGCGGCAGGTGGTAAGCCCACTGCTCGAACGCGTCGCCGTTGATTCCGAACCCGTAGTTGCGCGCCAGGGTCACGAAGTAGGCGTTTTCCCAATCGCCGTTACATTGCTTTACGCGCGCCTCTATCGCATCGGTTTTCTGCGAAAGGCGCTCGGTTTGCAGGGCGCTCATCCAACTGTGCACGGTGAGGCGGGTGAGCGATGGGATAATCTGGTAGCAGGGAGGATACTGGTCGATGCTCAGCAGCTCCTGATAATGTTTCGATACGTTTTCGGGGATGTCGAGCTGCAACTGCACGAGGGGCTCGCCTTTCGAGTTCTTGGCTTCTACATCGATGGTTCCGCAAACGTGCAGGATAACGTTGTCGTAGCGTTCATCCTTATCATGTCCGTGCACATACCAGTCGCTTGCCTTGTCGTGAATCTCCACGTTTCCCACCCATAGGGTTTCGTTGAGTTTGATTTTGGCATTGAAGAAATCGGGCCCTGCATTGCGGTTGTGCAGTCCGGGGTCAATAACTTCCACAGCCTGGTGCCAGGTGGTGGTGAGTGGGGTGAGTGGGAAGAGTTTGTGCTTCCACACATAATGAAGAAGTTGCTCCATGTTGTTTCGGCTTTATAGGGTTTATGGATTTATAGGATTGCCTCTTTCGGATTGCAAGTTCTGATGCTTGTCCTTTTGCAGGAATCGCAAGCTTGATGCTTGTCCTTTGATGGTGCAAGTTTTTTCGCTCGTGTGCGGAAGGGGTATTGAAAAATCAACTGTTAACTGTTAACCTGTTAACTCCAGCTGTTCCGAGAGGGATAGAATGCAGGGTGAACTCCATTGCTGCAAGACAATTGAATTCTTCACTCTTCGTTCTTCACTCTTCACTTAAAAAACTTCTCGAATGCCTTATCGTAGTCCTCGCTGTTGCCCAGCTTGCCGTTGATGAGGCAGACGAGTTCTACGGTTGCCTTGAGGCAGAGCTTCTCATCGCTGGCACGGAAGATGTCCTGATGGAAGACATATCTCACGCCCTGCTTCTCCAGCCACAAACGCGAGAAGAACTCATCATCGCATTGCAGCGGAACCTTGTACTGCAGGTTCATTCTCGCCACCACAGCATCCACGCCTTTGTTGTGCATTTCGGCAAAGCTGAGGCCGCATTCCTTCAGAAAGAGATGGCGAGTATGTTCCATGTAGTGCAGATAGTTGGCATTGTTCACGATGCCCTCAATATCGCACTCATAATCTCTTACTTCCATCTTCGTCTCAAATATATATCTGCTCATAATTTTCTCTTTTTTAGTTACTAAATGAGGCTAAAAGCCTTAAATCACTGCAAAAATAACCAAAATTTTCTATTTATTATTATAATAACAAGGATTTTTCAAGGTTTTTCGAAGAAAAATGTGTATTTTTGCCGAAAGGTTTAGAAATAAGAACAAAAATAAAAATAGATAAAGATGAAAATTGCTTTGATCGGCTACGGAAAGATGGGACACATGATCGAGGAGATCGCCCTGCAGCGTGGCCACGAAATCGTTTGTAAGATTGACGTGAATAACCCTCAAGACATCGACAGCCCGGAGTTCTGCTCTGCCGATGTTGCCATTGAGTTTACCAACCCTACTGCCGCCTACGGCAACTATCTGAAGGCTTTCTCTCACAACGTGAAGGTGGTTTCAGGTTCTACCGGTTGGATGAAAGACCATAAGGAAGACGTGGAGAAACTCTGCGCCGACGGTAAGCAGACCCTCTTCTGGGCGTCTAACTTCAGCATCGGTGTGGCTATCTTCTCTGCCGTAAACCGCTATCTGGCCAAGATTATGAACGGTTTCCCACAATACTCTGTATGCATGCAGGAAACTCATCACGTTCATAAGCTCGATGCGCCATCTGGAACAGCCATCACCCTTGCCGAGGAAATCATCGACAACATCGACAGAAAGAAGGACTGGAAGCGTGGCGTTACTTACTGGACTGAGGATGGTCATCACGATGAGGGCGATGCAAACATCACCGATGAGGATTTGGTTATCAACTGCGTGCGCGATGGCGAGGTTCCAGGAATCCACGCCGTGATGTACGACAGCGATGCTGATATGATTACCATCGAGCACAGCGCCCACTCACGCAAGGGTTTCGCCCTGGGAGCCGTTCTCGCAGCCGAGTTCACAGCCAACCATTCCGGCTTGCTCACCACATCAGATTTATTTAAGTTCTAAGCAGAAGTTATGATAGATAAAGAGAAACAAAAACTCAATATGAAGGTACAGTGGGCGAAGTTCGCAGTGGTTCTCGCCCTCTATCTTCTCTTTCTGGTTTGGGTAGAAAGCTGGCTGGGACTCATTGTGGTTCCGTTCATCTTCGACGTTTACATCACCAAGAAGATTCACTGGCAGTGGTGGAAGGATGAGGAAGGCCCTGTGCGCTTCATCATGAGCTGGGTAGATGCGCTCGTGTTCGCGCTCGTAGCGGTTTATTTCATCAACCTCTTCTTCTTCCAGAACTATGTGATTCCGTCATCTTCTCTCGAAAAGAGTCTCCTCACGGGCGATTATCTCTTCGTGAGCAAGGTAAGCTACGGTCCTCGCATTCCTGAAACTCCGCTCACCATGCCGCTCACCCAGCACACCATGCCGCTGGTCAACGTGAAGAGCTACGTGGAGTGGCCTCACTGGGATTACCGCCGCGTAAAGGGTTTGGGCAACGTGAAGCTCAACGACATCGTGGTGTTCAACTATCCTGCAGGCGATACGCTCGTCAATGAGGAGCGCTATCAGGCGAATGATTACTACCAGATGGTTTACAGCATCGGCGACCAGCTGATGCAGCAGAACGGACAGGAAAAGGATGTGCGCGCAATGAACCCATTGCAGCAGCGCCATTATTTTGAGCAGGTTTATGCTACAGGCCGCAACTACATCAGCAGCATGCCGGGCGAATATGGCGACATCATCAGCCGTCCTACCGACCGCCGCGAGAACTATGTAAAGCGCTGCGTGGGCTTGCCTGGACAGACCCTGCAGATCAAGAACCGCATCGTTTATCTGAACGGAAAGGCAAACAAGGAGCCTGATAACGTGCAGTATACTTATAAGATGAAGCTCAAGGGCGAGTTCCCAATCGACCTTGCCGATGAGCTGGGAATCACCAACGAAGACCTGCTGATGTATAATCAGAGCGGCGTGATTCCGCTCACCAAGAAGGCTTATCTGGCGCTGAAGGCGAACAGAAACCTCGTAGAGAGCATCTCTATCAATACAGATGCAACCTATGGTGACCTCTATCCGCTCAACGCCTATACCGGCTGGACAAGAGATAATTACGGTCCGGTTTGGATTCCGAAGAAGGGCGAAAGCATCGCTCTTACGCTGAAGAATCTGCCTGTATACGAGCGCTGCATCAAGGTTTACGAGGGCAACGACCTGAAGGTAGACAACGCTGGCCGCATCTTCATCAACGGCAAGCTGGCGAAGAGCTACACCTTCAAGCTCGACTACTACTGGATGATGGGCGACAACCGCCACAACTCAGCCGACAGCCGCTACTGGGGTTTCGTGCCTGAGGACCACATCGTGGGCAAGCCTATCTTTATCTGGTGGAGCCACAGCCCTGATCATCCGGGCTTCTCAGGCATCCGTTGGAACCGCCTCTTCACTTTCGTAGACAATATTAAGTAAGAAAAAAGAAATAAGAATTGAAGACTGCCGTCAAATTCCTAATAGCATTGGTGTTGTCGCTGCTCCTGGCTTGGGCAGTGCGCACCTATGTCTTCACTATCTTCTCGGTGCCTCAGGGTGGGCTTCCGCCCCAGCTGAAGGCAGGCAACCGGGTGATAGTGAACAGGATTGACTGCGAAAATTTCGGGCGTGGCGATGTGGTTGTTTTCACCGATACGGTGGTTTACCAACCCAAGAACCAGCGCCGCAAGCGCGTCTTCGAGTCTCATTTCATAGGCAGGATAGAGAAGCTTCCAGGCGATACGCTGCGCATCGACACCGTGCAGTTCGTCATCCCAACCGTATGCTGCAAGCGCTGCGGCTGCAAGGATTGCCGCTTCTATCTCTTGAAGACGCCAACCGGCCAGCAGCTCGTCCACAAGCACCAGATGATAGGCAAAGCCCATAAGCTGTTCTAGCTTCCTCGCTCCGCTGCCCCCTCGCTCTCTCGTGCTGCTCGCCGCTGCTTAGAGCTCCGCTGTTCCTCGCTTCAGCTTGCTGCATCCTGGAGTCCCGCCGGAAGCTTGTCCCCCGTCTGCCCCCGTTCCGAGCGATTCCATCGCTCGTCCCCCTCTTCATCATTAAC
>ENA-OWON01000024-OWON01000024.1-gut-metagenome-genome-assembly--contig:-NODE-24-length-128632-cov-7.695430_pt1 | contig 128632 bp, 109 predicted proteins | sample MGYA00248257_ERZ651798 | MGnify/ENA primary metagenome ERZ651798 (study PRJEB26908, sample SAMEA4031708) | gut metagenome | biome: gut; feature: normal infant; material: stool | place: China | collected... | reverse complement strand
GTACACCCCTCCAACGAGTACGCGCTGAAAAACGAGCATCAGTACGGCAAGACCGAAATGTGGTATGTGCTGGACTGCGAGCCGGGCGCGTTCCTCTACTACGGCTTCGACCACGAAGTTTCCAAAGAGGAATTTGCCGAGCGCATCAAAAACAACACCCTGACGGAAGTTCTGAACGCCGCGCCGGTGCACAAGGGCGACTGCTTCTTCATTCCCTCGGGCACGCTGCACGCCATCTGCAAGGGCATTGTCATTGCCGAGGTGCAGCAGAACTCCAACGTGACCTACCGCGTTTATGATTACGGCCGCGTGGGGGCGGACGGCAAGCCCCGCGCCCTGCACGTGGAGAAGGCGCTGGATGTGACCCTGCGCACCCCGCCCGTCAAGCATGACTTTGGCAGCCATCTGGCCCAGTGCGAGTATTTCACCGTGGATGCCAAGGACGGCGCGTTTGAGGGAACCGCGGACGAGAAAAGCTTTGTTTCGCTGCTCGTCACAGACGGCGAGGGCGAGCTGACCTGCGGCGATGAAACCATGACCGTAAAGAAGGGCGACAGCTTCTTCTTGCCCGCAGGCAGCGGCAGCTATGCCGTACACGGCACCTGTCAGACCTTGGTGACAAGGGTGTGAAGTATGACTATGAAGCAACCCAATATATTGGTGTTACATTGTGACCAACTTCGGTGGGATTGTCTTGGATTCAACGGGAATAAAGACATCAGAACCCCAAATTTGGATAAGCTTGCGGCAGACAGTGTGAACTACTGCAATCAGTTTACGGTGTATCCGATTTGTACGCCGTCGAGATATTCCTTGTGGAGTGGGATATATGTTCACCAGCATGGTGCATGGGATAATACTTCTACGTTGCCGCAGGGATACCCCACTTTCCCCGGAGTGCTGCGAGATAACGGCTATCGAACGGTAGCAATCGGTAAAATGCATATGAATCCGACGTATCAGGATATCGGATTTTCGGAAATGAAGCTTGCCGAACAGAATGGAATAGGTCGATTTGAGGACGATTATCATAAGTGGCTGATGGAACAAGGAAAGATCGATCGCTTTGACCTTCATCATCAGTCCGGGATTTTTCATATGGATGATGTGACACATCTGAGTGATATGTGCCAGTGTTCCGAATCGGATCTTCCTTTGGAGTTCTACTCAACAGAATGGATTACTCGGAATGCGGAAGAAGAACTAAGTCATTGGGAAGCCGGAAAACCGGCTATGCTCATGGTAGGATATATCAGTCCGCACCATCCGTTTGATCCGCCTGCCCCTTACAGCAAGATGTATGATCCGTACAACTGTGTTGGAAGTTTGCGGGCTGACAATTCCGGCAAGTATGCAAGGGAAATCTCTGCTCACATCAAATAAGCGGCAGTTCGTGATTTCGGAAGGACAATATGGAACAGAAGGGAACTCTTGTATTGGCTATATGATACACACAGAGCGCTTCAAGATGCTTGTCCGAGGAAGTATGGAAAATTCTATGCTGTTTGATTTGGAAAAAGATCCGTTTGAACTAAATAACTGCGTGAATAGTCCGGAATATCAACGAGAAAGAAATGAGCTTCAAAATATGTTAAGCAATTTTATAATATTCGATTCGCTTGGCAGCGTATATCGGGACAGAAAAGCGCCGCAACTTAGAAATCAGTCTGTGCTGGATACGCAAGCAAAACAGATGAAAGAGTTTATAAAAGCAAGCTGGTAAAGATACACATAATAATAGGTGAAGTAATATAAGGCAATACCGCATAATTCTAAGTGCCGATACGGCGGGCAAGGTGCGGCAGCCGCCAGAACGGTGCTTAAGCCGTCAGGCGGGAATTGTGCGGTATTGCCATAAATTTTATGCTGTACCTGATACATTGCAAACAGCAGAAAAACTAGTACAGAGATATTTCATTGAAGAACTTACACTGAATCTTTCTGTATGAGACAGGAACTTTTCCGCTATTGGCATATAGTCGGAATAAAAAACTTCTAATGCAAAACACCGCTGATTCCTTTACTGAAATCGGCGGTGTTTTTTAAACTTCAAAATTCACAAAAAGTTCAAATAATTAGTGCAAGGTTTTTGCACTAATTACATTTAAGATGAGGTTTAGAGAAATGAGAGGAGGTGATGGAGTGTCTGACGTCGAAATACGCCGCAATGAAATCATTGAGCTTTTATATACATATAAAAAATATAGCATCGATGATTTTGCGAAACGGTTCGGCGTTTCTCGCCGCACAATCAATTATGATATTGTTTACCTTATGGACTTTTACGAAATTAACACGAAGTCAGGTCCGCATGGAGGGATTTCTCTTATAGATCGCAGACCCAATTCTCATACAGCATACTTAAAACCGATAGAAATTGAGTGGCTTCGCAGAAAGTACAATGAGGCAGAAACAGAAGAAGATCGTATGGCGGCACACTCCATTCTCCGACGCTTTTCTCTTTAACGGATATAGTCCGTTCCTCGCACCTTGACAACCGAATACCCAGCATAACAGGTACGTTCCTTTCCCGGCAGGCCCGGCGGGCGGTTTGGCAAAACCACAAGCTGCCAAGGGAAAGGCCACAATGATACGCCAGCGGCCTCCAGCGTCAGAGGGGGTGACCGCGCTGCGGTTGGAATCAGTAAGATCGTGGCAGAGTCAGTGAACGGGTGTGCCAACGCCCTGCCTGTTGTGTTCCCGGTGTCAGGGGCGCGGGCGGCAAATATGGCACATACCAACTAACTATTTTACTTTTGCCGTTTAGGGCAAATCGTGGGCAGCAGGAACCCAAGCACCTGCTGCCCATCATTTTGCTTTAAACGGGATGGAAAACAGAGGTGTAAAACCTATGCAAACCTATCCGACAGGCTATGCGGAATCCCACCGCATGGCCGAACAGATTTTCCGAGAGATTTTACCCCGGCGCGGCATGGCGGTACGCGAGGAGCAAATCGCGCTCTGTCATGAAGTCTTGGACACCCTATATAATAAAGAAATTTCCCTGTGTGAAGCAGGCGTAGGCATCGGCAAGACGCTGGCCTATCTTGTTGCCTGTATCCTTTGGCAGATGCACCGCCCCAACCAACTGAAAATGCCGGTGGTGATTTCAACCTCCAGCGTTGCGTTGCAGGATGCCATCCTCAACGAGTATCTGCCCGACCTGTCTGCTGTTTTGCTGGCAGAGGGCATCATCACAGCACCGATTACGGCGGTAGTCCGCAAGGGCAAAGAACGCTTTGTCTGCGATGCCCGCCTTGCGGAGCGACAAGCAAAAGCAATTTCCAAAGGGCAGCGGCAAAAAGGTAGTTTACGCATGGCTGAGAATGTTCTCGACTTAGACCATATCCCCGGCCTATCACGATATGACCGCTGCCGGATCTGTGTGCCGCAGTCCTGCCCGCGCGATTGTTTCTTGCGTTTAGACTGCCGCTATCAGCAGTACCTGCGGGATTCCAGGAGGCCGGATATTCAAATCTGCAACCATAATTATCTGCTGGCCAACGCATCCCATCGGCTGGAAGAACGCCCGCTGCTGCTTCGGCAATACCAAGCATTGGTGGTGGACGAGGCACACAAGCTCCCAGATGCCGCGCGGCAGATGTACACGGAAACTTTGTCTGCGCAGGATATGGATGATCTGTGCAGTCTGTTGCAGCAGGCACATTTCAAAGGCTTGTCCAAGCGACTGCGGACGGTATTTCTCACGCTCTCTATTTCCTGCGCACCGAGCTTTGCCATGCCGAAAAGAAAAATTAGCATACCGTTCAGCCTTACGCCATTCCGCCAAGCGGCGATAGCCGACTGCATCAACCTTTTGCAGTATATCGGCAGTCAGCCGAATATGCCGCACTACCTGCAATATCGGCTGGCAGAAACAGAAAGTCTGTTGCGGCTTTTTCTCTTGGATGTGCCGACGCGCATTCTGTACCTTGAGTTTTCCGCAGACGGTCAGCCCACATTCTGCGCAGCCAGCAACCGAGTACCGCAGTTACTCCGCAGCGCCCTGTGGAATACCCGCGAACCGACTATTTTGACTTCCGGCACACTGACAGCAGCCGGAGATTTCGACCACACGGAACAGCTTTTGGGGCTGGCAGCATATGCCCCGCTGCGCCATTTTCGCGCAGAATCTCCGTTCAATTATAGGAAAAAATGTCTGCTGTATATCCCTGCACGGCGGGCGGCGGCTGTTCCCGAAAACCAGTACCTCGCAGACCAAATTGTGCGGCTCACTGCAGCTTGCCACGGTCACGCATTGGTGTTGTTCACATCCTACCGCCAAATGCGCAATGTTTACGACGCGTTGGGCGGGCGGCTGATGTTCCCTGTGTTCCAAGCCGGGCGCGGGCAGAATCGCAGTATCCAACAATTCAGGCAATCCGGCAACGGCGTACTGTTTGCGGCTGGCTCCTGCTGGGAGGGCATCGACTTTCCCGGCGATATGGTGTCACTGCTGATTATCGCAAAGCTGCCGTTCCCAATTCCAGACCCGGTCAGCGATTACGAACGGCAGAAATATCCCACTTTGCAGGAGTACATAGCCGCTGAGATTATCCCCGAAATGCAGAAGAAGCTGCGGCAGGGCTTTGGTCGTGCCATCCGTACGGAGCAGGACTCCTGCGTGGTGGCGATTCTGGACGAACGTGCCGCGCCCGGTGCAAAATACCATAACGCGGCGCTGGCAGCTTTGCCAAATTGCCAAAGCACAAGCAAAATCGAAGATGTACAACAGTTTACCCGGGAGCAAAAGCGCCCGGACTATTTTTTGTAAAAAGGGGCTTTAAGATGAACTACAGACAAGACCACCCGGCGTGGATTTATGTGCGGTGTGCATCGGTCAACGCGACCACTGCCTTTGACCGATTATATGACCTGATTGACGAAGCTGCCGGTCATGGCTTTCTCGTACGCGGCACATCTTTCGACCACTGCAGTGGCAATACCTTGAAGGACCGTAACGGCTTGCGGGCCATGCTGGACACGGTGGAAAACAATCTGGTCGAGGCCGTGATTGTCCGTGACTTGGAGCAAATCAGCCGCAATAGTTATCTGCTGGTAGGCGTTATTGAAATTTTCCGCAGACGGGACGTTTACCTGATTACCACTGAATGTGATCTGAACGCAGAACTCATCAACTGTGGGCTGGAACGCTTTGTCGGTGACCGCTTTACGCGGGCATCCTTTGGCAAGCCGCGCTTTGATGTCCGTCTCCCGCTGATGGATCAATTCTGAGGTGCGCCCATGAAAGAATACAAAGTATGGGCGTTTGCCCGCAGTGCCGCACCGAACCTGCCTGCGTTAGAGAATCAACTGGCAGAAGTCATGCGCGAAGCCGACAGGCGCGGCTACATCATCGTCAACTCCTGCATGGAGCAAAAGTACGGTACCGAATTCTGGCGTCCGGCCTTGTTCGCCATGCTTACCGCTGTGCAGCAGGGTCGTGTCAACGCTGTCATGGTACAGAGCCTTGACCGACTGAGCCACGACCTTACAACCTTGTACCGCATCCTGCGCTTTCTGCAGAATTACGGTGCAGTGCTGATTACGACCGAGACCAATCTACAATATGAACTCTATCTGACAGGGTTGGAGAATCGAATCCTTGCTCGTACCGCGCGAACCGGAAAAAGAGTTCCGTGGGAGGTGGCTGTCGATGCAGATTGACCCGTTTCCCGTAAGGCTGGAACAGGAGTTGAAATATGCACTGGCCTATGCCGCGCTGGTATCCGCTGCCGCAAACGGAAGATTGCCTAGGGACATCTGTCAGCGCGCGAATGTTGGTTATGCCCGGAAATGCGGCGTTTTGCGCCGAGAAGTTTAGTGGCTCTCGTGAATAGCTTTTGACCTGCCTTTCGGGTATGTTGTATGTGATAAAAAGAATGTCACAGCGTCAAACTCGGAGGAAACAGTATGCCACAAGTCCAAGTTATCCAGCCGATACAGCAACAGCCGAAGCGCCTTCGCGTGGCGGCTTATGCCCGCGTCAGCAGTGATTCGACCGACCAGCTAAATTCACTGTCCGTGCAGGTGGATTATTATACCCATCTGATACAGGAAAATCAAAACTGGGATTTCGCCGGAATCTACACCGATGAAGGCATTACCGGCACCAGCACCAAACACCGTGAGCAGTTCAACCGTTTGATGGACGACTGCCGCGCAGGACTGATTGACCGTGTGCTGGTCAAGTCTGCATCCCGCTTCGCCCGAAACACGGCGGATGCGCTAACATCGGTGCGCGAAATGAAAAGCCTTGGCGTAACGGTAGTTTTTGAAAAAGAGGGCTTTGACACCGAAACCGCCAACGGTGAAATGATTCTGAGTATGATTTGCGCTACAGCACAGGAAGAGTCGCTGTCAATCTCTAAGAATCTAAAGTGGGGTATCCGCAAACGGATGCAGGACGGCACATACCTGAATGGTATGTCACCTTTCGGCTACGAAAAGCAGGAAAGTCAGCTGATTCCCATTGAGCGCGAAGCGGAAATCGTCCGCTACATTTACAGCAGTTTTCTGGTCGGAGTAGGTACTGTGCAAATTGCAGAGGAACTGAATCGCCGGTATCCGAAAGAGAACGGCACATGGTATGTATCTGCTGTGCGGCGCATCCTTATGAATGAGAAGTACATCGGGGATGTCCAACATCAAAAGAACTTTACCCCCGATGATCTTCCCCTGCTGTGTCAGAAAAACAGCGGTCAGCTTCCGCAGTATTATGTGCAGAACCATCACGAGGCGTTGGTCTCACGGCAGGAATTTGAAAAGGTGCAGACCTTATTAAAAAGAAAAGGCACGGAACGAAAGCATCAGAATACCTGCACTTTCAGCAATAAGCTGTACTGTGCCGAGTGCGGTTCTGTCTTTTCCCGAAAAGTCAGAGCCAACGGTGTCGTTGTATGGGGCTGCAGAAAGCATCTGGATAAATCTGAATTATGCCCGGTAAAGCCTGTGTACGAAGCAGACCTTTGCCGGGTATTCTTATCCATGTACAACAAACTGCAAGCCAACCGCGAGAAAGTCCTGCGCCCGGCAATGGATGACCTTGCCAGTCTTCGATATCTGCAAGAACAAAGAAATGCCGAGCGTGTAACGATAACGAAAGAAATTCAACGATTGGGTAAACAAAACCATAATCTGGAGCGTCTTCGCACCACAGGCTGTATTGATAGTGCCCAATACTGGGAGCGTCGTGCGGTAATTGAACAACAGCTTATTGAAAAGAAGGCACTGCTGATGCGCAGGTTTTTCAACAAGAATGTTGAGAAGGTGCTGCGGCAGACAAAGGGGATCAGCACGCGGCTGGCAGCCGGACCGCCGCTGACAGACTTTGATGAGGCGGCTTTTACGGCTCTGGTAAGCAGAGTGAAAATCAGCAGTACAGCGATAACATTTGGACTAATCAATGGAATGAAGCTGACAGAGGGGAGGACAGAACCATGAAAAATCGCTATCTCCCCTTCGGTTATAAAATTGCAGACGGTAAAATCGTGGCAGATTCCGAACAGGTCGAAGCTGTACGCCGGATATTCGATGCCTACACCGCAGGGCAAACATTTCAACAGATTGCCGATGCGCTGTCTGCCCAAGGCATCCACTACCGTTCGGATGCACCTCGCTGGAACAAAAACATGGTAAGCCGTATCCTTGCCAATGCAGACTACTGCGGTACGGCGGAATACCCACAAATCATCACCGCAGGGCAACTTGAAGCGGCAGAACAAATCCGAAAAAGCAAGACCGTCACCTACTCGGCAACGCTGAAACCATTTCGCAAAGATATGCAGTGCGGATGCTGCGGTGCAAGGCTTTACTGGCATTCCAAAAGCAATCAATGGTTTTGCCGTGAATGCGGAATGTGGTCGAAGCCGACACAAGCAAAGGAAACTTTCAATAGCATTGTGGAAAAACTGCGATGGCTCCAACAGAACGCAGAACTCATCCATCCGCCAGCGGGCAAGGAAAATGTGCAGTCAATGGAAATTGTTCTGCTGGATAGGGAGATTGGACAGGTTCTGCTGGATGCAGAACCAGATGCTGATGCGCTAATCACTAAAATCCTGAACAGGGCGGAACTGGAATACGAATTCTGCTCTGCAGGAGATGCCGATCCAGCAACTATGCAAATACGAAAAGCTTGTGCCGAGTATAAGCCGACAGATGGCTTCCCACATACCTTTTATAAGGAGGTCGTCAGCAAGGTCGTCCTGTACCGTGACACCCATATTGAATTCAAACTGCAGAACGGACAAATTGTGTAAGGGGAAAAGCCATGAGCAACATGAGAATCATTGAGATTCCCGCTTCTATGAGGGAAAGCGCCGGACGGAAAAACACGGTGCGCAAGCTGCGGGTGGCGGCCTACTGCCGCGTCAGCACCGAGGAAGAAGAACAGCAGGGCAGCTTTGAAATCCAGAAGCTGTACTACACGGAAAAAATCAATTCCACCCCGGAGTGGGAAGTTGCGGGCATCTATGCAGATGACGGAATTTCCGGCGTACATACCAAGAAGCGCGATGGTTTCAACCAGATGATTCAAGACTGCAAGAAGCGCAAAATCGACCTTATATTGACAAAATCCATTTCCCGCTTCGCCCGCAACACACTGGACAGCATCCAGTACGTCCGAATGTTGAAGCAAATGGGAATTGCAGTGGTATTTGAAAAGGAGAACATCAACACCGCCACCATGAACTCCGAGATGATCCTCACCGTACTGAGCGCCTTTGCCCAGGCCGAAAGCGAGTCAATTTCCCAGAATGTAGCCCGCGGTAAGCGCATGGGATATAAGCACGGTAAATTCGCCTTCCCTTACGGCAGAATCATCGGCTATCGAAAAGGGGCGGACGGCAAACCGGAGATCATCCCGGAGCAGGCTGAAATCATTCGGCTGATTTTCAACAGTTACCTGCAAGGGGACAGTCTGCAAAGTATCAAGGCAAAGCTTGAAACGGCGGGCGCACTCACAGCCCGCGGCAACACCGAATGGTCAGCGCAAAGCATCCAGCGCATCCTGCAAAACGAAAAATACTGCGGTGATGTGCTGCTGCAAAAGACCTTTACCGAGGATGTGCTGACAGGTGTACATAAGAAAAACACCGGGCAGCTTCCGCAATATTACATTGAAAATTATCATGAGGGTATCGTCAGTAAGCAAATGTTCCGAGAGGTACAAGCTGAGATTGCCCGCCGCAACAGCAAGTCAGCTGCCAACCAGCGCAAGCGCCGCCGGGGTCGTTACAATAGCAAATACGCCTTGTCCGAACGGCTGTTCTGCGGTGATTGCGGCAGCCTTTACAAGCGAGTGACTTGGAATATTCACGGCAGGAAGCAAATCGTCTGGCGGTGCGTGAACCGCATCGAGTATGGCACGAAATTCTGCAGCAGTTCACCGTCCATCCCGGAAGAAGAATTGCACCGCGCCATTTTGAAAGCGATACAGGGTTTGGCGGCAAACTTCACCGATGAAGTTGCTGCCCAGATCAACGGTATCCTGCATAACATCCAGACCGGCGAAAGCAGAAAGCCCAATTTACAGGAGCAGCTGGAGCAGACCCAGCAGGAATTTGACCGCCTGCTGGAAATGTCCTTGGACTTTGATGAGGATACTCCGTTTCTGGATAACAGGTTGAAAAAGCTGAATAATAAAATTAAGAGTCTGAAAAAAGTCATCGAGGACACCGCCGCCCAGCAGGAAAAAGCCAGCCAGCCGGAGATGCTGCTGTCAGCCAAGGTCCTGCAAATCCAAGAATATGACGATGCTCTGACCGCGCGAATCATTGAGAAAATTACGGTGAGGTCGCGTAATGAAATTGAAATATGGTTCATCGGCGGCTATAAAAAGACAATGCAGCTGACATAAAAATAAAGAGGTCATACCCAATCGGAGATAAGGCATCTTCGATTGGGTATGACCTTTTTCACTTTTATCGGAAAGAGGTAGTTATGAAGCTGGGAGAGAAAATCAAGCTGGTGCGTAAGCACAGAGGACTAACGCAGCGGGAACTGGGAGAACGACTGCACTTGGATGGAAATGCAGCAAATCGCATTGCCCAATATGAGTCGGGATTCCGAACGCCCAAAGAGAGCAGAACCAAAGAAATAGCCAAAGCGTTGAATGTCCGCGAAGAAAATTTCTTTACAAGGGCAGAAACGCCAGAGGATATTATCCGAACATTGATCTGGTATGACTGGGAACATGACTGTGGTGGGAGTGTTCCAATTGATGCGATTCTGCTCTTTGATAATTTTGAGGAAGTGGGCTGTTTTTTGAAAGAGTGGTACAGCCAAAAGGGAAAATTAAGGACGAGGAAAATTACAGGAGCAAAGTATCTGGAATGGATGCTGCAATGGCCCACAGAGAAAGAAAACAATTAAATTTTTCTACTATCGTTGATTTTTCCCTCTCAAAACAGGGTATCTTTTTTGTCACACTCAGACAACAAAAGCTCGTTGAAACGACAAGTTTCAACGAGCTTTTTTCTACCTTATGGCAAAAGTGGTGACGATCTGGTAACTTTGACCCCAAAATGACCCCAAAACGATAAAACGACTGCGCCCGGACGGTTGAACTTTTCAACCGCCCGGGCGCTTTTTGTGGATAAATTTTGCGGAGTTTGAGGGTAAAAATAGGATCGGTCTGCGCGGTCAGCTTGCCTTGACGAGTACCAACACGCTGTTGGTTGGCACTACGATTTGGTCTTGTTTGGTGGGAATGGGCGGGTTCTTATATTGGCGTAGGGCTTTTTCGATTTGCTGCTTGACCTCCAGCAGGACAGCGTCTAGTGTTGGCGCTTGTGCGGTAACTTTGGGGAAGTCAGGAACGTGGGCGGTGCAGCCGTCTGCCGAGAGTGTACAAAGCACAGGATAAGGCTGGTTCTCCACAGAGATACTGTACTGCATCCCGAACATATCGTTCATCTTGTCCATCTCATGGCGCTTGTGTTCGTCCATGCTGTGAACGTAGGTGTCCATTGTGAACGCTACCGAGTAATGACCGAGGATGGCTGACAGGGTCTTGTAGTCCATGCCGCGCTCCAGCGCACGGGTGGCAAAGGTATGTCGCAGGGCGTGGAAGGTAAAGTGTCCGATGTCGGCATCCTTCAACAGGCGGTCATAGTAATCCTTGAAGGTTTTCTGCTCAAAGTAGTGTCCAAACTCGTTGGTGACGATGAAGCCATCGTCGGTGTACTTATCCCCTGCCCGCAGTTTGTCTTGTGCCTGTTGTTGTTTCCAGCGGGCAAGCTCGTCTGCCATTGTGCGGGTCAGTGGAATCGTGCGGCGGGAGTTTTTCGTTTTAGGTGTGCCGAATACGATTTCGGTTTTGTTTTCGCCGTCGTGGGCTTCGTACTTGGCAAGGCGGTTGATGGTACGGCGTACATGGAGTTGGGCGGTGCTGAAATCAATATCTTCCCATTTCAGCGCCAGTAATTCCCCCATCCGTAGCCCTGTACACAAGTCCAGCCGGATGAACACGCCATAGCGGTGACGATAGCTGGTTTGCACCAGCGCACGCTGTTGGTCGTTGGTAAAAACCACGATTTCGGGCTTCTCTCCGCTGGGCAGGGTCACGGCATCGCAGGGATTATAGACCAGTAGATGCTCTTTTACAGCTTGTTGTAAGCACTTATGTAATGCCATGTGGTAGTTGCGCAAGGTCTTGGGGGATAAGCCTTCCTCGCGGAATTTGTAGTTGTAAAATTCCTGCAGGGTATGCGGTTCCAGCTTTTTAAGCAGGATTTTTCCCAGTACACAAAAGTGCTTGTTGAGATAACTGCGGTAGCTGGCGTAAGTAGATTGCTTGACGGCGTCCTTCATATAGGTGTCCAGCCAGTATTCATACCATTCGCCCAGTGTCACCGACATAGGATTGCGCCAGCCCTGTGTGCGGACTTCGTGGGCTTGCTGCTGTAAAACGGCGATTGCTTCCTGTCGCGTGTTACAGCAGGTGGATGTGCGCCTGGGTTTGCCGGTCTTGTAGTCGATTCCGGCAGATAGCCGAACCTCCCACCGCCCGTCTGTGCGACGACGGATATTGCCCTCGTTATGCCCACGGCGCAGGGCCTTTTTAGATGTGTCTTTCACGGTGCATCGTCTCCTTTCGTGACACAAAGACTACCACAGGTACTTGGAGAAAGCTATTCATCAGACCCGACAATCTTCGGGTTCTCGTTTTGGGCTTTATTGACCTTTTGCCGTTCCAGCCAGTCCAGTAACTCATCCCGACGCACCAGCAGTCGGTTTCCAATGTGGAATGCAGGAAAAGTCGCGTCGTGAAATATCCGATAGGTGGTCGAGCGTGAGATACCGAAGTAAGTTTGCACCTCCTTGGGACTTACAACATTGGGTAAATCTTGAAATTCCGTGTTCATGGGTTCCTCCTATGTAAATAATTTATAAAAAAGTCTTTACTATATAGCCGCTGAGAACGGCGAAAATTACGAGGTTTTTTAAACTGTTTAGAAAAAGTTCAAATTTCTTGAAAGATTCAAAATCATATCATACAGACCGGCAGTCGCAACTTTTGCAACTGTCCTCAAAATTTTTGAAAAAATTATCTCTACTATATAGCCACTGAGAAAAGGCAAAAGGTAACGTTCGCTGAAAAAATAATGGAATTTTTTCATTAAATTTCAGTATAACAGTATAACTTGCAGGATTCCTGCAAGTTTAGAGATGTAAAGCGAAGAATTTTTTCTCAAGAACTGGCCTAAACGCCAAAATTACACTTCAAAAACAGCATATCACCCATTGTGCTAAAAACCCTTGCACTTTTACAAAATATCTAAATCCATTTTAACAAACAATGGGGCAAAAACCCTGCCACATTACTCAAAATAAAACAGGCAAGCCGCAGATTAAAACGGCTTGCCTGTAGAATGACGATGCTGACGGTGATGACGATGTTTTTGATATACCCCTTTACCCTATCCCACGAACACCGTCATCATCGTCATCACCGTCACGCTTATAGTGAAATGACGCTTGCAGTTTACTACTGCTCGAAACAAAAATAGTGATATTACGAGAAACATAAAATCAGAATGACGCAGATGACGCTAATAACGCTGAATCTGGGATATGGTATAGGGATATCCTCAAAACAGCGTCACAAGCGTCATCTGCGTCATCTGCGTCACTATCGTCACACAAGAGCAGCGAGGGGGTCTGGGGAACACCCCAGAAATGCGTTTGTGGATATCCAAACGCTATGCTTGCAAAACACGTTCCCGCCCAAAGCGGGGGCAATCAAGTCGGATACACATACAAATTCACATATACTCCAGAGTGAATCAGTTCTGATTCATCCAAAAATCTTGACTCGAAAAAGTGAATCACTTCTGATTCACTGCCTTCAAAACAATACCTCAAAAAGTCCATGTAAAACACCCAGTCAATACTTTCCGCCGATATCAGGACCGCCGTTTTCCATGACAGCTTTGCTGGTGGCGCTTACGCTGCGACTCAGCATCTCGAAGAAGTCCAGCATGACGTCCATATTGCTGATCTTATCCACATGGCCGTCCAGCGTGAAGGGGCGCAGGTTACGGCTTCCGTCGCCTACATCCATGCACTTGGTTTTCAGCCGCCCAGCGCGCAGCATGGCCTGCACCTTGGCGGCAGCTGCATTCACGACCTCAGGCGGCTCGCTGGAATCGCCGTCGCTGATGAGTATCAGCCACGGCACATAGGTGTTGTTGTTGACGGCGGCCAACTCCTGCTGGCAATGGGTCAGACGATCCAGCGCCATATTGACACCAGCGGCCAGCATCGTTTGGGCACCCACTGCCCGGATGGGGTGGGCGCGCAGTTGAGCCATGGTGCTTTCCAGCGGGCCGTAATCGCAGACAAGCTCGGGTTCGTCACTGAACAAGATCACGCAGACGTTGGCGGCGTCGTGAGCCAGCGTGTCCTTGCTGATCTTATCAAAGAAGCGATCCAGCCCGACGCGGACCCTCTCAATTGCGCCGCTGCGCGCCATCGAGGCCGACGAGTCCACACAGAAGCAGATCAAAATGCGCTTGCTCCGGTTCTCCCGCAGCTCCTTGTCCAGTTTTTGCAGTTCTTGTATCGTAATCATGGTTTACACCTCGTCTTTCATGGTTCAGCGCCGGTAAACAGCGAAGCAGTCAGGGCAGCGCAGGCCGCGGCCGTTGCGGATGGCCCGGTCTAGCTTAAAGCGGGGCACCGTGAAGGTCTTGCCGCAGCTGGTGCAGGTCGTTTCCACCTTTTCCGTGCAGTGGGGGCACAGAATATCACGCTGACGCTTGCGATTTTCCACAATGCGCCAGTGCTGTGTAGAAAACTCCTCCCCGCAGCTTGCGCAACGGGTCGTCTCCTGCGCGCCACATTCCTGACAGAAGCGGTGGCCAGGCTTGATTCTTGCATAAACGGTCTTCGGCATACGGGCGGACTTGCCGCAGTAGTCACAGGTAAAGTCCACCATTAGACAGCCAGGGCAGATGCGCCTTTTCAGGCCGGATTCCATATACATTGCGTCGCGGACGGTGGCGGCAAATGGCTTGCCGCAGACCTCGCAGGGGCCTGTCTCGACCAGGCGGCCCCTGTTTAGTTCCATGATGGACTGGCAGGCATTGCAGAAAATTGGCTTTTCACCGCCGCCAAGCTTTTCATAGCGCCGCTTGATGATGTTGAATTCCTTTTTACAGCAGGGGCAGGTCACGTCTACGTAGTGCGGGTTGGCAGGATCAAACTCGTGGAACTTCGTCGGAGCCAGCTCGTTGCTGAAATTGGCGTTCTGAATCAGGTTCAGGTACTGACCCAGCAACTTTTCCCACTGGGCAGCGGGGGTTGTAGTCCAGTCCTCAAAGGTGTCGATAAAGACCCTGGTGATTGTGCGGGGCAGGTTACACCAGATCAGCCAATTGTCGCCGGGTACCTTGAAATCCTCGTTGGTGTTGACATGGGCGTAGGGCAGGTAGTGCTTGCGCATTGAGGTCAGCGGATCGTCGCCGCTCATCGTGACAAAAGGGTTCTGCCCGATGAACAGTATCTCAAACAGCAAAATCGCCAACACGTAATTCTCGTCGTCCTCGGTGCGCAGGAAGGAATCGTAGTGCAGTCCGCCGGTGACACCCAGCCGCGCCGCCGTGCCGGGGTGGGTAAATTCCTCAAAGCCGACGGGGCAGGGATAGCCGCCCAACTGGAAGCTGTCGGTATCAACAACATAGACCCTGCTGCTGTCCTTCAGGTCGACCATGAAGTTGCCGGCGTTGACGTCGCCCATCAGGATATTATTGCGGTGCAGGCCGGCCACGATGCGAGCCGCGCCACGGGCGGCCTTGACAAGGTCGCTGCGCGTCCAGTCGGGCATATAGGTCATGCGCTGGGTGGACGAGCCAATCTTCAGCACCGACTTGGAAAACGGCATGGCAGTGGCCGGAGCTTGGGGCATCAGGTAGCCGAGAAAATCCCCCTGCTGGGTGTACAGCATATGGGTGGGCCAGCAAAGCCCGGACACACAGGGGTCGTGATGCAGCATCTCGGTCAGCTTGTCGCGGCGTCCGGCAGTCAGGTGCTCAGCGTTATACAGCTTTGCCACCGTGCCGGGGTGGTCTGTCAAAAACAGTACACCCTCGCCACCGTGGGCTTCTTCGCAGCCCTCCAGCAGCGGACCTTGTAGCGTCACAGACTCGCCGTCCTCTGTGTGCAGACACAGACCCTCTGCAGGGGTAACGGTCAGCGACAGCAGGGTGCGATCCATCTGGCGCAGGGGCAGATTCTTCTCAAACGGGGCGCTGCCGTGGAGAGCCGAGGTTGGCACGGAAGGCGTCAGCTTCGGTGCGGGCTTGGGCTGGGATACAGGCTTGGGTGCAGGACGGGCAGGCTGCGCCGCAGGCACGGCAAGTTGTGAAAAATCGACCGCTACACCGATCTGCGCGGGCTTCGGGGCGGCATCGATCAAGGGCAAATATTGGGGGAAGATTGCAACAGCGCCCTGTCCCTCCAGATTGCTTCGAATCCGCGCCACGACGGCAAGCGGCGTCTCACTGCGGGGCAGTAGGCTGGTAAGCTCGGTAGCGCCGCAGGTCAGCACACAGAACCGCTCGGTGCTGCGGTCGTGCAGCAACTCGGCCAGCGCTTCCTCGTTGGTACTCAGGGGGTCAGGCACACCGGTAGGCAGCAGGGTCAGCTCCCGCACAAACAAGTAAGCCTGCCGCTGGGGGCGAAGCTCCTCCATTTTATCGGAAAGCTCCTTCATCTCGGCAGCGCTGCCCAGTTGCCCAGTGATTTTTTGCAGGGCATGCTTGGCGTCGTCGTAGGCAGTGGCCGCCCGCATCAGGCGGTACATCATCGTGGCTTCCACCAGAAGGGCATCGTGCGCTGTGCGCTTTAGCGTTTTCAAAATCGGCAGTGCCTGCCCAGTGATAAAGCTGCGGCCTACGTGGCTGAACAGCAGCGTCTCGTCCAGTACCAGTGTGTGGGTGGCGCACAGCTCCCGCAGTTGAGCGTCGTTCAGGCTGCCGTGGGTGCAGTCCCTCAGCAGCTGCAGCGACGCGGCGGTGGGCCGGGGCTTCTGCGCGGTCTGCGCCCGGGCGGATTGACCGACAATGCGGTGCAAAAGACCCAATACAAGCTCAGGATTGCAGAAAACAGCGCTGTCCTGCAGCTCGTAATTCTGCTCCAGCAGGATTTCCGTGACCTCACTTTCGGGCAGGGTAGAAATGCTGGCTAATTCAGCCACCGTGCAAAGGCGGAAGCTGTTCAGGGCCTCCACATCTGTGAAAATTTTAATAATGCGCTTGTAATCTGTCGCCAAGGCGGGCATTTGCAGTGGCTCGATAAAGCGGCGCAGGGCGTTGGCATTTTGCAGCCACTCGTTCGGTGTGATTTTAAAGGTGGACGAGTCAGAATGGCCGCGGAACGCGTTGCGGAACTGCCGCGCCGCCTTGCAGCGAGCCAGCCACTCTGTCTGCGAAATACGGCCAAGCCCCGGGCAGGCTGCGCACAGGGCGGCGTACAGGTCGTACCCGGTAAGGATATCGTTCATCTTAAAAAATGCCGTCAAATCCAGCAGATCCAGCAGTGCGCGGCGGGTCTGCGGGTCGGCAAGCTGCGCGCGGTGGGCGTTAAGCAGGGACTGAAATTCTGTGTTGCTCAGCCGCAGAAAGTTGCCGCCCGGCACATTGATGCCTAGTAGCGCCGCCGTTTTCTTTCGATCGGCGATGGGGGCATGGCTTTGGCCGCCGCGCGTATCGCCGCAGCTGGCGGCACACCAGAAGGAGAAAAACTCCCCTGTGGGAATGGCGTTATAATAAAGTGCTGCCAGATAGTGTGTCATGAGCAGGACAAGCTGCGATGTTTTTTGATCCAGCTTTTCCTCCAGCAGATTCTGCCCGGCCTTTTTCAGATTCGTGTCCATCTGCGATTCCTCCGCTTATTTCTCTTTTTACAGTATAACACTGCGCACATTCTATGAATAGGCCGCATGGCGAAAATAATAAAACAAATTCCGTTAAAAATTTAAGTTCTTCAGGCGCGGGCACTATTTAGAAGGTGTACGCAGCAACTGCATTGCGTCCCGGTCAACAAGGTGCTATAATGGCGGTAAAGCCTGTACCCACGGCGGACGCAGCCCACGGAAAGCGAGGTATATTATTATGAAGAAGATCTACATTACGGCCATTCCCTTGGACAGCAACTTCCTGCTTCAGCCGCTGCTGGCACAGCCGGTCAACTATCGGATGCACGTTGCGCCCTTTGCGGTCTGCTTCCCCATCACGCAGGTCATTGCTGACACGGCGCAGGAGGGTGACGAGGTCAAGGTCATTGCGGTGCGCCAAAAAAACAACGCCCAAAGCAAGAACCTTGCAGCGTTCCGGCAGGAATTGGATGCACTGGGTCTGTCCTACACACTGACGGATCTGACGATGGACGAGACGCAGCAGAAGGACGAACTGCTGGGTCTGTTTGAGGCGCTGATTCGCAGCATGGAGGGAAATGCCTGCTACTACGCTTGCATGACCTTTGGCACCAAGACCTACCCGCTGGTGCTGTCCTCGGCGCTGCACTATGCGGAGAAGGTGCTGGACACCACACAGGTCAAGGGCATCTACTACCGCGAGATCACCCGCGAGAACGGCGCGGTGAAATCCGTTGCCCAGTACGATGTGAGTGCCTTATTCACGCTGGACAGTCTGATCGATCTGGCCGCGCAGAACGGCATCGGCGACAAGGCAGCCTTCATCGGGCTGCTGCTGCACCCGGATCAGGGGGTGTGAGTATGGGCAAGCATAAGGACACTGCGGAGGAGGCCCGCATCCGCGCTGAAGTTGAGGCGCACCCACTACTGCGCTACCCGAAGGAGGAGCGCCTGCAGCACCGGGAGGAATGGAACCAGTTCTTTCTGCTGGTTATGCAGTTCCGGGGATTTCTGGCACAGCTGGAGTGGCAGCTGCAGCGAGTCGATCACAGCAATCTGGAGGAGGATGACCGCAAGCTGAGAGACGCGCGCTTTATCAGTGAGGAAAAGCGCAAAAATACCTTTGACAGTGTGACCTTCGGCGAGGTGCTGCGCGTGGCGGTCAAGAACTTTGACCGGGAAAAGGCGCTGGACAAGGAAAGTCCATTCCTAGCCTATTTTGAAACGCTCTACGCACGGCAACTAAACAAAAATGCTAATAAGGAGGCTGCGCAGCGCAATGAGTCCATCCAGCGGCTGAACAAGGACGAGATCTGCATCCTGCGGCTGTACACTGAGTTCTGCGCAAAAAACAAGCTGGACCCGAAGGAGTTCGACGATACTTTTTATGAGTCCGCGTCTAAGCAGATCAACATCCCGCCCGAGCGCATCAAGCGCGTCATGCTGAAATGCGACTCGGTGCGGCGGTACACCTCGCTGGACACGCCGGAGGACGAGGATGTGCCCCGCATCGACGTGGCAGACCCGAACGCCGAGTGCGCGCCCGACAAGCTGGAGATGGTATTGGAGGCCATGCGCGCCATCACGGCCCTTGCCGATCTGGACGTGCAGGAGTACCCGCGTCTTTTCTTTACCAATGATGTATTGAACCCGATGTGCTGCGACGCCCCCACGGTGGACGCCACCAGCTACTGCGCCCTGCTGGAGCGGCACGAGCCACTGCTGTGGGATAAGGTACTTGCGGAGGATTACATCCAATTTGTCTTTGCCCCGCCGCCGCAGCCTGATACCCTGCGGCATATTCTGGCGGCTCGGCAGTTGTACCCGCTGCGGGATGCGACCATCGCTGCCTGCAAGAAGGTGACGCCTGCCGCCGTAAGCTACCGCCGCAAAAAATACACCGAGCTTATGCGCCGCCTTGCAGCAGAGCAGAGCTTCGATACCTGACTCCATCCCGGCACAGCACGTGCTGGGAATTTTTTTGCAAATTTTTGAAAAAATCTCTTTTATTCTTTTAACTGGTGCAAACCACCGGGTCTATTTATAGGGTGTAAGGCGAAAAACCAAACTAAAAAATGAAAGAGGTTTTTGTTATGAAAAAGTTCCACAAGATGTCCGCTGCTGTTCTCATGCTGATGGTTGCCGGTGTCTCGACGCTGGCCGGATGTGCCTTCAAGGGTGACACTGCCGTGGATGCGGCCGCCAGCCACGCGGTGGAGGATACCGCTGACACCGCCAAGCCCACCCCGAAGCCCGAAACCACGAACCGCACCGCCACGGAAGAATCCGCTGCCGAGACCTCTGCCCCGGCGGAGGCGGACAAGCAGACGGAGCAGGACAAGGCAAAGCCGGACACCGCGCATGATGCAGCCGATACCGCAGCCAAGGCTGAGAATACCGCCGCCAAGCCTGCCCCGGCGACCCTTGCTGCCAAGCCCTGCACACAGGCGGCCGCCCCGGCGGTGGTTTCGGACTCGGCTGCCGCGCAGACCGTCGGCCAGTCCACGCAACGGTATACCTTCACGGTGCGCAATCACCCGGCCACCTGCACTGAGGTTGGCTACGATGAGCACATCTGCGCCGAGTGGGGTGGTGCCAACTACAACGACAACTACCAGCCCGCCACCGGTCACGACTGGGGCGAGGGCGTCGTCACGAAGGCGGCGACCTATACCGCGAAGGGCGAAAAGACCTTCACCTGTAAGATCTGCGGAGCAACCCGAACCGAGGAGCTTCCCGAGTTGGACAAGACCTACCATGTGCAGAAGATAGTTGCCCCGACTTGTATGTCCGAAGGCTACACCATCTACGAGTGCAACGAGAAGCCCGGCCTGACCTACAAGGCCGACTACACCGCCAAGCTGCCCCACAGCTATGACGAGGGCGTCGTCACGAAAGAGCCCACCATCTACGCCCCCGGCGAACGGCTGTTCACCTGTAAGGACTGCGGCACGACCCGAACCGAGGGAATCCCGATGCTGGAAAAGACGTGGCATAAGGGCGAGACGGTAGCCCCCACCTGTGAGAGCGGCGGCTATACCCTCTACATCTGTGATCAGGACGAGAGCCTGACCGAGCAGCGCGACCAAACCGCAGCGCTGGGTCACGACTGGGGCGAGGGCATCGTCACCACCGCCGCCACCTGTGACGCGGACGGCAAGCGCACCTACACCTGTGCCCGCGACAGTGCAACGAAGACAGAGGTCATCCCGGCACTCGGTCACGACTGGGGCGAGGGCATCGTCACCACCGCCGCCACCTGCACTACGGACGGCGAACGCATCTATACCTGCGCCCGTGACGCCGCCCACACCAAGACTGAGGTTATCCCCGCCACCGGCCACAGCTACGATGCGGGTGTTGTGACGAAGGAACCCACCTACAAGGAGGACGGTATGCGTACCTTTACCTGTACTAGCTGCGGCGATACCTACACCGAGGTCATCCCGGCCAAGCAGTACACCTTCACCGAGACGGTCGTCGCGCCCACCTGCACTGAGCAGGGCTATACCCTGCACAAGTGCAACGAGGATGACGCCCACTCCTACAAGGATAACTACCAGCCCGCCACCGGCCATGCTTGGCTGGAAACGACCACCCCTGCCACCTGTACCGAGGACGGCCATGTGGATCGTATGTGCACCCGCTGCGGCGAGACGCAGCTTGTCAGCACGCTGCCCAAGACCGGCGCGCACAGCTGGGATGCGGGCATCGTGACGACTGAGCCGACCTGCTCCGGCACGGGCGTCATGACCTACACCTGCACGAACTGCGGTGAGACGAAGACCGAGACAATCCCCGCCAAGGGTCACCACTTCAATGGCTACGGCGACAGCACCGGCTGGTGTACCAACATCAACAACGGCGAGGAATGCGACCTGAGCGGTGACTACAACCACGATGCCTACATCAGCGCCGTCTTTGCGGACACGAACGCGGCACGCACTAAGTACGGGCTGGCTCCGCTGGGCTACCGCAGCGATCTGCAGTATGCCGCCGACGCCCGCGCCAACGACCTGCTGTACAACTACCTGACCTACGGCGACTGGGCAGGCAAGTACGGCGTCCATGCCCGCCCGGATGGCAAGAGTCCGGCCTACGCTATCAACGATGAGGACACCCGCCGCCAGATGAACGGTGAGAATGCGGGCTTGTTCCCGGGCCTGTTCAACTCGTCGCTGTACGTTGCCTCTTGGATGAACAGCGACGGCCACCGCGCCGCAATCCTCGGCGATTCCGACGGCATTGCCATCGGCCTGACCGAGTACAACGGCAAGATCTATGCCATCCAGATGTTCCTCAAGACTACGCCGGACTGGTACGCCGCCGAGACTGCCGACACCGTCGTTGCGACGGAGGACGCCGCCGAAACCGAGAGCACCGACACAGCCGCTGGCACGGTCGAGACTGCCGACACCGTCGTTGCGACGGAGGACGCCGCCGAAACCGAGAGCACCGACACAGCCGCTGACACGGTCGAGGTCGCCGCCCCGGAGGAGGAAACCCCGGAGACGGTTCTTGCAGCGGACGCTGCACAGGGTGTTCCTGACGAGGAGCTTCCCGCTGAGGATGAACTGGACAAAGACGAGCTTGACGACGAGGAGGCCGCCCTTGACGCGGACGCCGCCGCGCCCGCCGACGAGTCTTCTGCTCCAGTGGAGGACACTGTCCCCGCCTACGACCAAGAGAATGAATTTGACGACCTCATGACCGATGAGGAGTATTTCTTCATGGACGAGAAGCGCCCCGAGGATCAGCCAACCCTCGAGGTTCCGGCGGAGAGCATCACGGACGACCTCTATGCGCCCGACGACGCCGAGCCTGCCCCTGAGGAGGAAACGTTCGTTGAGGAGGAAGCCTTCTGCGACGAACCCGCCGACGACTATGCGGAGGAAAGCTTCGCCGACGAAGCGCCTCTCTTTGAGGACGACAGTCTGCTGTAACGAATTTCCCCTGCAAAGCACCATTTCGCCATCCCGAGACTGCCCGCAAGGGCAGCCTTTTTTATACTTTTTTGCATTTTCTTTTAACTTTCCCCATTGCCCACCCTATATATAAAATGTAAGCAAACAACACAGACCAAAAGCCTCTGCATAGTATCGCTTCAACTGCAAAAATTGTTATAAAATCAGTAGGCAGTACGAATCGAATGTTGTATAATAGAGGCATGGAAAATCCGTATTGCACGGGAAAGGAAATGACTGCAATGTTTAAGTACGCGAACTATGACTACGACTCCCTGCTGCATAACGCCGATGGTATTGACCCTGAAAGCGCCGATGCCCTCTACGCACTGGCGCAGTTCTGCCGTACTGGAAAGGGCTGCCAGATCAGCTACGAGGCTTACCGTCACTATTTGCAGCGCGCGGCGGATCGCGGCAATGCTAAGGCGGCAGAGGAACTGGAGGCCACTGCCCCCACGGGCTTGTTGGGCAAATTTTATGCGGCAGTTTTTGGCCCGCAGAGCTATGGCGCGTTTGTCTTTGCAGGGGCGTATCTGGGCATTATTGTGCGGATCATTGTGGGCATCTTCACGATACCGTACCATTCCATCTTCTACCAGAATGAAGCACGCATGGAGCGTGAGCGGGAGGCCGTCAACCACGTCAACCCCAACGAGGAGGAAAAGCGCTGGGAGGATGCCATCCTGCGCGACGGTTTCATGGCCGACTACCGCAACGGCGTGGATGCCGACTTGGACCGTTACGGCAAGCTGCTGCTACTCCTGCAGGTGGCGGCCATTGTGCTGGGTGCTGCGACAGCCCCAATCTCGGGCCTTCTGTACGGGGTGGTCAGTCGGTTGGGTGGCCTTGTCAATGTAGCCTGCATTGTGCTGGACATCGTCTGGGTCGTGCGCATCTACAAAAACGTCAAGGCGATTGAGGAAATTGCTACCACCGGGCAGGAGCCGGAGCCTAGTTTGGCTCGCAGCCTGTACATTTTCCGCAAAACGGCCAAGGGGCGTGAGAAGGTCGCCTACTATGTCGCTGTCTTCTGCGGCTTCGCCTGCTCCATCTATACGCCGTTCTTCTTTAAGCCCATTTTGACCGCGTGGATGCGCGTGACCTCCATGTGCCGCTTCTGATAAAAAGTCTATATCACCTGGGAAAGGAAATGACTGCGATGTTTAAGTATGACGACTACGATTACGAATCCCTGCTGAACGACCCTGCCGTTGACCCAGACAGCGCCGATGCCCTCTACGCGCTGGCGCAGTTCTGCCGCACCGGTAAGGGCTGCCCGGCCAGCGAAGTGGCTTACCAAAAATATTTGCAGCGCGCCGCCGACGAGGGCAACGCACAGGCTAAGGCAGAGCTGGACGCCGCAGCCGTGCAGAAGCCGATGCTGGACACGGTGGATATCTCGGCCCTCAGCCTTGGTGAGCTGATCGCAGCGGCGGACGACAGCAAGGCCGATGCCCTTGTGCCCGCCGCCCGCAGGGCGCTGGAGCTGAACGATACCGCGCGCGCCGTGCGCTACTTCAAGCAGGCGCTGGACTTCATGTCCACCGGCGCGTATGTCTACACGGACGAGGAAGCGCAGGACATCTGCATGACGCTGGCCCATATCATGGAGAGCGACGCCTACAACGACGAGAAGGCCGCCACCCACTACTACGGCATGGCGCAGGAGTTCGGCAGCACCGAGGCCGCCCGCATTCTGGAGCAGCGCTACCGCACCGGCACCGGCGCAGCGCAGGACAACGCGCAGGCGGACGCCTACGGCCTGATCGCCGCCCGCAACGGCAACGCCGTGGACAAGCTCAGCTGCGCCGTCTCCCTGATGGAGCACGGCAAAAACGTGGATGCCGCCCTCCTGCTGGAGGAAGCCGCCAAGGCTGCCCCCGACACCGACACGGCCAACGTCGTGGCCCTTATGCAGGTGCAGCTTGGCCAGAAGAAAGCCACGCCGGAGCTGCTGGACTGGGCGTGGAGAACCCTTTACCTGAACATGAAGGACGCGTTTGAGGTGACGTTCCAGCTGGATATGCCGGAAAATGTCAAACAAGCCTGCGTTAAGGCAGTGTTTGAAAAAATCTACAACTGTCGCCATAGTACCCCCGAAGATGCCTTGAACGCCGGGCTGTCCATGACATTTGGACACGCTTTCTTTATCATGTGCTATCTGGATGATGCCGCGACGGTTGCATTCCCGTGGGCGCATTACTGTGCGCAGAATATGGCCCCTGATGAGAATGAACAGGTCAGGGCAATCGTGTTGCATGACTGCGGTCATTGCTACCTGTATGGCACAGGTACGCCGCAGGATATTCCGCAGGCGATTGCCTGCCTGAATGAAGCGGCGGAGTTGGGCTGCTCCCCTGCGCAGGAAAAGCTGGGCAAGCTGTATCTGCATGGAACGTGTGTGGAGCAAGACACCAAGAAGGGCGTGGAGCTTCTTACCAAGAGTGCCAATCAGGGAAGCGTTGCCGCTATGCGGGAGCTGGGGCTGTACTATTTCAGTGAGAGCGATGGGGATAATGCGGGTCAGTGGCTGCTGAAGGGTGCGCAGGCCGGGAGCGGACTATGCGCGCGCATACTGGGCGAAGGCTGCGTATATGATAGCGATGCAGGAGAAGAAGACTACCGCAAGGGCTTGGAGTGGTATAACAAGGCGGTCGAATTGGGCGATGTCTATGCGCTGGTTGAAATTGGAATCTGCTACGCAAACGGCTGGGGCGTTCCGCAGGATGAGGCAAAAGCGTTTTCCTACTTCCTCCAAGCGGCCGAGAAGAACCTCGTGGCCGGGTGCGCTCGTGCTGGAACTGCTTATATGACGGGAAACGGTACGGAAACGGACTACAAGCGTGGTCGTGAGCTGCTGCAGCGCGCCATCGCACTGGCAGAGAAGTCTGAAAACTCCCATATAATGGCACATGATAAAACGGCAAAGATCGAAGCCGAGCTGAGTGACGAAAATGCTTCGCTTGCGTATGCTGAACTGGGAATAGCCTACGCTTTAGGAGAGGGTGCAGAAAAGGACCCGGTTAAAGCACGTTCGTACTGTGAAAAGGCCTACGCGTTGGGTGATAAAAGCGGTGTAGCCGCAATGTCGCTTTATATGCTGTACAGGGAAGGTATAGGCGTTGACGTTGATTACAGCAAGGCAATGCAGTACCTGAAGGAATCCAAGGAGGCCGGAAATAAGACGGCGATAGATGAATACAAGAACCTGAAAAATGACAACGTGCTTGGGAAATATATCCCCAAGAGCAAAGAGGAGGAGATGGAAGAAGCGGCCAAGATGGAGCGCTCGCTGAAATCCTATGAAAAGTGGCTGGGCATCCTGAAAAAATATCTTCTCCCGGCGGTGATCTATTTCCTTGCGTACAGCTTTGTGCTTAAGAATCTTGCCAAGGTGCCGGTTCTGGGAACGCTGCTCACGCTTCTGTACATGATTTCTGCCTATGGCGGTGTAGCTCTCTTTTTCGTCTGGGGCATTGTGATGACCTTCGGAATGCCATGCAAGATATCTGAGGTCGAACGCGAGTACAAGCGCCGCAAAAAAGAGAAAAAATAACTTATTCTCCATCCTGCCCGAAAAGGAGTATCGGATATGTTCCTATATGACGACCACGATTATGAATCCCTGCTGAACGATCCAGCCATTGACCCGGACAGCGCCGATGCACTTTACGCACTGGCACAGTTCTGCCGCAGAGGCAAGGGCTGCCCGGCCAGCGAGGTGGCCTACCAAAAATATTTGCAGCGCGCCGCCGATGCGGGCAGCGTACAGGCCAAAACCGAGCTGGACGCCGTTACGGCCGCGAAAAAGCCGATGCTGGACAAGGTGGATATTTCCGCCATGAGCCTTGGCGAGCTGGTGGCGGCGGCAGACGACGGCAAGGCCGATGCCCTTGTGCCCGCCGCCCGTAGGGCACTAAAGCTGGGCGATACCCAGCGCGCCGTGCGCTACCTCAAGCGCGCGCTGGACTTCATGTCCACCGGCGCGTATGTCTACACGGACGAGGAAGCGCAGGATATCTGCATGACGCTGGCCCACATCATGCAGGGCGACCCCTACAACGACGAGAAGGCCGTCACCCACTACTACGGCATGGCACAGGAGTTCGGCAGTGTGCAGGCTGCCCGCCTTCTGGAGCGGCGCTACCGCACCGGCACTGGCGTGGCGCAGGATGACGCCCAAGCAGACGCCTACGCCCTGATCGCCGCGCATAGCGGCAACGCTGCGGACAAGCTGAACTGCGCAGCCGCCATGATGGAGCACAGCAAGAATGTGGACGCGGCTCTGCTGCTGGAGGAAGCTGCCGAGAGTGCGCCGAGCGGCGATGTGGCCAAGGCGATTTCCCTTTTGGAGGTGCAGCTCGGCCAGAGGGAAGCCACGCCGGAACTGGTATGCTGGGCATGGAGTCGTGTTGTGGTGATAGAAAGCAGCGGAGAATGTACGTTTGGTATGCGGATTAACGGTGCTGCGACGGAGACCACTCAGCGAATTTGCATTAAGATACTGTTTGAAAAAATTTACAACTGCCGCAACAATGGGCCAGATGCAGCCACTGGCGCCGGGCTTACTATGAAATTTGCGTATGCAAGCTACATTGTGCGCTATCTGGGCAGCGGCGATGCAGCAGTGTTCCCGTGGGCAGTCTACTGTGTGAAGAACGCGACCCCTGTGGACAAGGAAAAGAACAAAAAAGCGTATGCGGATGCACTATACATCTGCGGCGATTGTTGCCGGTATGGAAAGGGAACAAAAAAGGATGATGGGCAGGCGGACGCCTACTATGTGGCCGCAGCGGAAGCAGGGAACAAAGAAGCCTCCGTGATTTGCCGCAATGTGCCCAAAGCAAGCAGTCCTGCCACCCCATCTTCTCAGCCAAGCGAGGAAGAAAAGGCAAGGTGGAAGGCAAAACGGAATATGGACGATTCGTTGGAAATCTATCACAAGGTGCAGCGAATTTACAGGAAATATCTTTGTCTGCCACTGCTCTATCTAATCGTGTATTATGCCTATCTTAAGCCCACCTACACGAGAACAACGATATTTACTTTTATTGGCGCGATTGCTCTCGTTATCGGATCTATTGCCCTCATGATCGGAGGAATTATGCAGTGCGGTATGTCCTGCACATTGCCTGAGGTAATAACCGAGGAGCGCCGACAAAAGGGAAGCACGGAAGTCAAAAATCCTGAAGGAATGCCCTTTGCCCGATTGCTGAAATGGCTTCCCACTATTGAAACTTTTGCAGGGCTAAGCATTCTAATGATCAATTGTGGTACATTCCACTTTTAAGCAATTTTCCGTGAGCGGAACGCGATATTGAAAATCCTTGTTGGTGCGCAATGTATGCACCAACAAGGATTGCGCATACTACAATCCTGCCCGAAAAGGAGTAGCGGGTATGGTCCAATATGACGAGCACGATTATGAATCCCTGCTGAACGATCCAGCCATTGACACGGACAGCGCCGATACCATCTATGCGCTGGCGCAGTTCTGCCGCAGAGGCAAGGGCTGCCCGGCCAGCAAAGAGGCCTACCAAAAATATTTGCGGCACGCCGCCGATGTGGGTAGTACACAGGCCAAGACCGAGCTGGACGCCGCAGCCGCACGCGGGTCGGCGCAGGATAAGGTGGATGTTTCAGCCCCTAGCCTTGGGCAGCTGGGGGCGGCGGATGACGGCAAGGCCGATTGCCTTTGAGCCCGCCGCCCGCAGGGCGCTGAAGATGGGAGACTCTCGGTGCGCCGTGTGCTATCTGAAGCGCGCGTTGGAATTTATGTCCACCGGCGCGTATGTCTATACGGACGAGAATGCCGCCAACATTGCTTTTCTGCTGCTGGTGCGGATTTGCGCGGTATTGCTGCTCGTGCTGTCCATCGGCATCTCCGGCCTTATCATCGTTGCACTGCTCGGCTTCCACCAAGAAGCGGAGCTAAAAAAGAAGGGCTGGTACGCGGACGCAGGGATGTTTATAAGCAAGAAATAGCAGACGAGGTATTTTCCATGAATGCAAGAACTGCTGCTGCTGCTGTGTGCGGCAAAAATCATCAGCGGGCGGGTCTGCCCTGTCAGGATCGTGCTGCTGGGCAGGTATGCTCGCCGCTGGCCGTGGCCGTGCTGTGCGATGGTGCGGGCAGCTGTGCACAAAGTGAGCGCGCTGCCCAGCGCCTTGTGGATTGGCTGCCGGGCTACCTGCACGACCGATTTGACAGCCTGTATGGCGACCCGGCTAACGCCCCCGTGCAGCTGATTGCGGACGGCTGTGCGGCGCTGGCAACCTTGGGTCTTCCACTTGAGGAATGCTACTGCACGCTACTATTCTACGCTCAGCACACGGACGGCCGCTGGCTGTGCGGCCATCTCGGTGATGGGTTCATCTTCCGCGTAGCTGGCGGCGCAACGGAGGTGCTGTCCATGCCGGAAAATGGTGAATTTGTCAACGAAACGTATTTTTTGACCGCACCCCATGCGGCAGAGCATTTGCACCTGCTGCGCGGCACGACGACACAAGCACTGGAGGTTTTGCTAACTAGCGACGGCGGCGATTCGCTGTTTGACTTTGACAACCGAACCCCCGCCCCCGCCGTGACCACTCTGTGCGGCTGGCTGGCTGACCCCGCCAACACCCCCGCCGCGGTTAGCGCGACCTTGCGGCAGGTATTAAAGGAAAAACTTTCCCATTATTCCGACGACGATTTAAGCCTGTCCCTTCTCTGGTTCGCCCCAGATGGGCAGTAACGGGATTACCGTACACAAAAAGCCGGGCATACGTCCGGCTTTTTATGAGATTCAGTCTTTCTCAATAAAACGGTAGGTGCCATAATGTGGCGATTCCAGAATCCCGGCGGCAGTCAACTCCCGAATCACCAGATTGGCGCGGCTGTTCTTGACGTGGAACGCATCCGCGACGTGACGGGTGCGAAATTCATATTCATACCCATAGCGACGAAACAATTCCAAGATTTTTTCCTTTGTGGATGCCTGCATCCGCAGCTTGGATAGATCGTGTTCCAGCTTTTCAATAGGAGTGGAAAATGTGGAAGTTTCCACATTCTGTGGAGAACTTTCCACGTTTTGGGCGGCAGTTTCCATGTTTTGCGCGGAGGTTTCCACGTTTTCGGATTCCATAGAAAGCTGGGCGGGTGCTGCGACACTTCGATTGGGCAGTGTCACAAGGAAGAATGTGCTGTCAGAATAGAAAACAGGCTTTTGCGCACACTCAGCGTAGGAGGTCATAATGCGGTCAATACCGCTGCCGCGCCGCTCCATGTAGTGCAGGCGGGAGAATACATCAGAAATCACCTGATTGCGCCGCATAGAAGGAATGTGCCGCAAATCCATGTCTTGGATGCGGCGGCCGTTGGCCATGCCGCCCGGCGAAGAAATCTCCATGCGGTCATCGAACATTTCAATGTGTATTTCCGAGCCGAGAACCTGATAGTCGCGGTGAATCAGCGCATTTACCAACACCTCACGGACGGCCTTGTAGGGGTAGTCGCTGCGTTCTTCGCGCGTCATGCCGCGAATGCTCCACGGATTTTTGCTATTGTTGCGGATGAAATCCTCTGCGTTTTGCAGCAGAGAAATCAGACTGGCACCCTGATATTCTTTGTCGTCCAGTGCATCGGCATCGATATTGCCCTTGTGCGTGCCCTTCCAGCGGGTGCAGAATATACGAGACTGCGGCAGTACACCTTGGTCGCATAATAGCAAGCCGCCGTTTGTGACCTGACCGTCCTCGGTGACAAGGGCGGTAGAAAGCAAATCCTTGTCTGGCTGGAAATCTTCTTTAAGCGTGTTCTTGAAGGTGGCAGCTAACAGCGTAAAGCTGACATCTCCTATGTGATAAGGCGATGGTAGTGAATCGAAAGTCTTATTCATGCCCTTGAGAATTAGGGCGCTTAACTGCTGACGAGAGGCTTCTTCCGACTGATCACCATTGCGGATGTAAGCGACGCAGACACCCTCGAAGCGGTAGTAGTACGGATAGGCAGGGCCGTTCTGAATTTCCAAGTCAACGCAGATTTTATTATCTTCGGCAAAGGCGTGAAGCTGATACCGGGGCGTCGGGTCGATGCGCGCTTTAATAAGCTCCGTAATTTTGCTGATGACCTCTTGTGGGTTAACCAGACCGCATACTTCACGCGGATTATCGCGGACACCAAACACGATATGCCCGCCAAAGCTGTTGGCAAATGCAGAAACGGATTTCAGCCAGCTGCGCGGCTTTTTGATTTCCAGTGCCTCTTTGTAGTCAACGGAGGAACCCTCCAAGAGTAAGTCGTTCAGATTCACGGTATCACCTGCCGATATGATTTTGTTGTGGAGCCGAGGTTTGTCAGTAATTAAATTATACTACGCCCAAAGCATCAAGGCAATCGTAAGTTGTACTCTCCGGTGTTAAGTTGTACGCATCACGGCAAGACTAGAGTGGGGAAAATCCAGTTTTTTGATGTTTTACGGATAGGATACGATAGTATCTTAGTATTTTATTTATTTAGTATTTATTTGTGTTGGATTTACCTGTACAGGGAAATCCAGTCCAGGTAAAAGCCTTTGTGGTAAAATAAAAAATCCCCGGAAAGCGGGGATTTTGGGGCGGTATTTGGCGGGACGGTACACCGGCGCCGATAGGCTGCGAACTCCCCCAAACCGGGGCGTTTCTCGCGGCGACGGGGGCGGTGTGCGGGAATGTTGCGGGTTGGGTTTGCATACAACTTCTTGCTAGGGAGTAAAACTTATATATTAGTTTGCTGGGCTTTTCACTTGCGTGAACCCAGTGATATTGGTATCCACATTTCTCAATGGAACCAAAGCTGCGCATTTATTTGATTGGTGCGTATGAGAATCTGTCTTGCAGATTTGCCCCCAAAACTGCCCCCAAAAGGGTTTGGAACGGGTCAGCACCATGCAGCACTCCTTTGTACACATGGGACAAAATCCGTTCTGAGCCTTGGTACACAATACCACCAAACCCAACAAAACAACATTCCAACGCATAAACTTTGAATTTCTCATAACCCGGAGGTCGCAGGTTCAAGTCCTGTCTCCGCAACCATATTGTCTTAACAAAAAAGATATAAGACCGAAAAACCCCGTAAACAAGCCGTTTACGGGGTTTTTTCGTGCCAAAAATTAGGTCCCAGTTTGAAAGATATTTTTCGCCCTTTTCGGGCTTTGGTGAGGACTTGAACTAACGACTACCGATTTTGTGGCTTATTTTGCCTGGTTTGGATCGGTTTTTCCGATTTTTGACCCGGTGAAATTGTAAACAAATTATGAACTTTTTGAAATAATCACAAGTAGCTACTCAGCTCCACTAGATTAGTCCCCAATTTCCCCCTTTTTAAGAAAAATTTGTTGTAGAAATAATCGGCTTAATTTTGTTTAGGATGCCGAAAATTCTGGTTTTTGCGTCTGTATTGGATTCGCCCAAACAGGCGCTTTTTTTATTTCCCGAAAACATCTTCATACATGGGCAGAAATTCCTCATTACACCCAGGGGGAGGTGCGTCTATTTTGCCCATGAAGCACGGTGCGCTACTTCCCCCCTCTCATACTCTCCCCCCAAGTAACACTTACCTACTGGGAAGAAGATATCAATGCTTACCAAATGCACTCTTTCAGCCCCGGCAATGCAACTATCAATGCCGAAATGGAAGTCATCGTCTTTCCCAGCCGGTGATTTCCTTGAATAATCAACCCAGAGGAGGAACGAAATGTCGATCAAATTTAAAAACAAAGATCACGAGAAATTCTATGAGCAGTGCCTCGGCCGGACCGGCAGCCTTGATCCATACCACAAGGCTTTTTTCTACACCATGGGCATCAGCAGCGAGACCAGGAAGCACATTGAGGACGTCTTCAACTTCCGGGAGGATGCCATCCGGCCGGAGGGCTTGAACAAAGGCTGGCAGACCAGCGGCAGCAGTTGCCTGACCCGCTTGGCGTTCAACCTCTGGAACGGGTGGAACGCGGATGGCTGCGCGACGCCTTACGATCTGTTCACCACTTCGGATGCAACCTACATGTTGGAAGCGGTTCGGCTTCGGTACCCGGAGTACTGCAAGAACCCCCAGGTCCCCAGTATGAGTCGGGCCAGATAAGATGGGACGGGGTCGAAAGAAAAAACTCAGAATTAAAGGCAAATGCCAGAAAGGACTTGAGACTATGATCATTGGCATTGACCACGGGTACTACGCAATTAAATCCAGGAATTTCTCGTTCCCAGCCGGTGTGACAGCGTATACCCATGAACCTTATACCCTGAAGAACACCCTCCAGATTGGCGGAAAATACTTTGTCTGTGGCACTGGCCGGCAGCCTATCGATCTTTCCGGCTCGGCAATCGGATATCATCTGATTGAATTCATCACGATGGGCCAAGGAAGTGCCACTGATACCTTCGTCAGAACACACGCCTTACGGACAAATCCCCAATGCCTAAAAAAATGGCGTGAACTCCTCGAAGCTCACGCCGTTATCCTTTGTACGCTACCGTCTCATCTGGCGAAATCCTGCTAATCTCCTCATAGGTCAAATCTCCGTACAAGCCGAGGACAGGGTCTGCAGTCACACTTTCAACCGTTCCATAAGAAGTGAGGTATATAAAACGGAGCAGATTGTCCGAGGTGTGAATAACCTGCGGAAACAAGCCTGCTCCGGCATCAAGAGTATATTCAAATGTTAATTGCATGGGTTCACCCCCTTTGAAGCTGAATCGAGTAGGTAAATCTCAGCAGATTGTTCTCGGTCTTGAAGGGATACTCGATAGCAAAATTGGCGGTTATCGCTGCACCAGCCACGGGAGGTTCGGTAAACTTTAGTCCCGGCACGGTCTTGCCCAAAAAGAAGGTCGTTCCGAAACTTTGCCCGTCCCTTGTGGGGAGACTCTGATAATACAAGCTGTATGACCAGTTATAGCTGACCCTGCCTGCCACAGTTAATGTTTCCACCTGCTTTGTTCCGGGATTCCCTACATAGTCAACCGTGGAGGTCGGTATGGCAGTCAGTCCGGTGCAGGTGTCGTTTGCGATGCTGATGTTGCGGGTGGTGTCATTATCCGCAGCCGTTTTTGCGGTCAAGCGAACATATCTACCGTTGGCAGAGCTGATGGTAAAGAAGTCCGTTATATCGGCATTTTCCTCAAGGGCAGCATTTACTTTCGCAGCAACAGTTGTCGATGAGTCTCCAGATGCAACAGGCACGGAAAGAGTGATAGGAGAGTTTGCCAGGCCCTCAGCCGTTACCACAACCGCCGCATTTCCCGCCGTTCCAATAGTGCCTGTTACATAAATATGCTCCTGCTGCTTTACGGTAGCGACACCGGCGATCGTGTTGGCCGAGGTGGAAACTGCGGTCAGTCCCGCACAAGTGCCATTTGACAGGGCAATATTCAAGTTTGATACATTCGAAGCCGGTGCTTTTGCGGTTAAGATTACATCTGTATCCGAAATCGACACATCATACAAAGCAGTGATATTCTCATTGTTTTCAATGGCCACTTTGATTTTGTCTGCTACAATATCTGCCGTGTCGGAAGATTCCACAGGGACAGAAAGAGTAACCGGTGAGCCTGTCATGCCGCTTGATGTTACCACAACGGTGGCATTTCCTTCACCGCTTAAAAAGGATCTCCAGTACCTTGCGGAAACTTCTGTGAACTTCCAGACCTGACCTGTTCTTGTAAGGCTCGATACATCTGTCCAGTTCGTTCCGTTTGCGGAATACTGGATTTTAAGATTATCCAGCCTCGCGGAGGGAACGGTCAGAATATCTATCTTTAGCGTGTTGCAGGGTTTGGGCGTTCCAAAGTCAATCAATATCGGATTTTCATCGTTTACTATGCAGGAGGACGGGTATGCTGTTCTGTCGTAACAGCTCCACCAAGCCAGAGGATCGCGGTAATCATAGCTACCGTTTGGTGTTCTTGTTTCCAGATTGCCAAATGTCACTCCGGCATCCAAGCAATTTAAAGCCGCCGTATGGTAATTTTCATACCAATCAGCCATTCGGCCGCTTTGCGTCCGCACAAATAGGAATGAAAGTATGCAGACAAACGGCCGCCTTTCTTGTAGAATAAGTTTTAGGAGAATGCACACTACAACGCACGGTGAGGTGAGTCGTAGATTGCATCACAAACTCAAAACAGTATATCAATCAGTGCTGGAACCACCTTTTCAAGCACAAATAAGTGGCGTCTTGAACCCGTACACTAAGGATTGTTTTAACACCTGTTAATTGCTTGGCGGTTCAGTCCCTGCATTCTCCTCACTATCATTTCGGAGGAGGTTTTGCTGTGAAAGTCGTATTCCCAACCTGCTGCGGTGTAGATGTTCACAAAACTTTCGTGGTTGCTACCATCATCACCACGCCCGCAGACAGCTTGCAGCCCCACTATCAGAAAAAACGATTCAGTACCTTCAACTCAGATTTGAACCGTTTCGCAGACTGGCTTCTGGAACACAACTGTTTGGATGTCTGCATGGAATCCACTGGAAAGTACTGGGTTCCGGTATTCAACATCCTTGAAAAGCGCGGTATTCGTGTCGTGATTGCCAACCCTAAATGGGTAAAGGCTGTAAAGGGAAACAAGGACGATACGAAAGATTCCAAGTGGATCGGGGATCTGTTTCGCATTGGCCTCGTGAAAAGCAGCTTCATCCCAGAACTGAATATCCGTATTCTGCGTGAGTTTTTACGCTACCGCTATAAGCTGGTTTCCATGAAGAGCAGCGAGAAAAACCGATTTCAGAATGCGTTTACTGTCTGCAATGTGGCTCTGGATTCTGTTGTGTCCGATATGTTTGGTAAATCCGCAACTGCAATTACGGACTACCTCACATCCGATGAATCCTTTGACCCGGATCATTGTGTTTCCCTGTTACAGCGCTCCCTCAAAAAGAAGGCTGAGAAAGTTCTGGAGTCCATTGAAGGCTACTCCATTTCTGACGAGCAGAAGGCTCGCATCAAAATTATCCGTGAGCATTACGATTTCATTGAGAAACTGATTGCCAAGGTGGATACCTGTGTCAATGAAATGGTGGAAAAATACGAAGGTGAAATCAATCTTCTTTGCACCATTCCGGGTATTGACCGAAACTCCGCAATCACCATCATTTCTGAAATCGGCACGGATATGAGCCAGTTTGGTTCCTCCAAACGGCTTTGCTGCTGGGCTGGACTGACTCCAGGCAACAACGAGTCCGCCGGAAAGAAAAAGTCTGTGCGCATCTCCCGGGCCGGTGTTTACCTCAAGCCTGCGCTGGTACAGGTTGCTCACGCTGCGGTAAAGGACAAGGCAAACCCTTACTATGCACTGAAATACGAGCGCATCGCCAAGCGCAGGGGCAAGAAACGGGCTATTATCGCCATTGCCAGAATGATTTTGACGGCAATCTATACGATGCTATGCACCGGTGAAGTGTGGACCCCTGTCGATCTTTTCAAAATCGATATACCTGAACATTTGAAGGAACAGCAGCTTGCCAAAGCCATTAAGCAGGCTACTCGTTTCCTTGAAAAGCAAGGGTTAACTGTCGCTTAGATTTGATTGAATATACTCTCTGACCTTGCAAAAAACAGGTGTTTGCAGGGACGCTTTTGTGCGCCCTTTTTCCTCTGGGCTGGCCCGGTACTCACTTTCACACTAGTATTTGTGACACACTACCCGGTAAAGAAAGCAGATGAACCCTTTGACGCCTGTAATGTGATGTTCGTCTCTTATCTTTATGCGCAGACGAATTCCACCCGTTTATTCTTTCTCCCTCAGCTCTGTGGGTGCAAATCCAGTGTGGCGCTTGAATATCCGGCTGAAATAAAGCGGGTCGTCATACCCCACCGCCATGGCAATATCCTTTACAGTCAGCGAGGCATCGTTTCGAATGAGGTTGGCGGCCACTGAAATACGTTTTTGGATGATGTACTGGTTGAGCGATAAATGGGTATGTTTACGGAAAAGCTGCCCCAGATAAGATGGATTAAACCCAAACCGCTCCGCCAGATTTTGCACAGTCAGTTCCTCTGCATAATGGGTGTCGATATACACCCGAATGGACTCCACCGCTTCCCTGCCATCCAGATTAACAGGCTCGCCAATATGTTTTTGCGTCTTCCACATTCCCCGGAACAAGGCGGTCACTTCATGTGTGAGCTGCGGATACCCTTCGCACTTTGAGACAAGCTGATCCAGCCTATTTTTAGCGGTTCTTCGCCCATCATAACCACCGGGCGGTTCCATGGATTCAAGAACATAGTCTAGCAAATCCTGCAACTCGAAACGGGTGATCCAATTGTTTTTACCCCAGTCCATCATTCTGAGTACAGAGGCCCGCAAATCATCTTCGGTCTTCCACTCTTTTGCATCTATGTGCGGTGCGTTCCGCGGCTCACCCGAATGGACGGTACCTTCTTCAACATACAACGTGCTTTTTCCGAATATAATGGCTTGTTCAAATCTTTTTCGCAAACCGGCCACTCTTTCTGCATGGTTGGCCACTCCCGCGCTCCATGTCTCCATGCCTACGTGATAAACGGCCCCATGGCAAGCAGCCTGAAGTCGCTGGAGAAGTCCCTCCAAATGCCCGTGCCCTGCGCGCATCTCGGCTGTGTGCAGCACCAGAATAATAATTTCACGTTGGTAGTACCCGTCTCTCGCAAAAGTGACGGTTTTACCTGCGGACAGGTATTCATTCCCACGTATTTCCTCCAGCAGCAGGCCTTTCTCGTCCTCCCCAATTTGCTCGCAAGTGCTTGACTCATCAAAGCGGTAAGGATAGCCATTGCGCACGATGAGAAAGGCGCTCAGATACTGATATCCCGCATTTTGAAAAACCTCTGCGTCGTCATTCGGTTGGCCGGATGCGATGTTTGTGAGGGATTGCAGGATACGTTGCGAACGTTGTTTATCCAAGTGCTGTTCCACGCGTTGAATCGTTGCGCGGAATTCCACACTGGAAAGCGGTTTCAAAATGTAGTCAAAAACGCCGGTTTGGATGGCGCTTTTGGCATAGGAATAATCATAATACCCGGTGATGATCAAGATACAGATTTCAGGATACAGCTTCCGTATTTTGTCACTCAGGGCCAGGCCGTCCATGATGGGCATGCGAATGTCGGTGAACACGACATCCACCGGGTGGTTCATAAGGTATTCAAAGGCTTCCTGCCCGTCATGGGCCACCTCAATGTCAAACGCATCGCTCACAGCGCGCAGGCTGGAGGTGATTTTCCGAAGGATTGGCGGTTCGTCTTCGACAATCAACGCCCTATACATGCAATTGCCCCCCTACGCAGATGGTCGTGCCTCCTTTTTCACCCGCACAGATTGTGTGGGTGCTTTTTTGTGGGTAAAATTGGCGCATGCGAATGATGGTGCTGAGCAACCCCAACCCGCCAATGCGAAAATGCTCCAGTTCCTGTGTGGGATTGCTTTCATACGCGGCAATCTTGCTTTCGATTTCTGCAATGGTTTCCGCCGCAATGCCACAGCCGTTGTCCGTTATGGAAAAGGTCCAGAAATCGTCACACGAATCAAGCGTGACCTTTATCCTGAAGGGGGGGCGGATTTTGGCGAATGCGTGCTGAAACGCGTTCTCCGCAAGGGGCTGCAAAATCATTTTCGGGGTGCGGATCAGGGAAAGATCGCTGATGTTTTTAATCTCGATGGTGTATTCGAAAGCGCCTTCATACCGCTGCTGCATCAGATAAAAGTAGTTCTCCAGATGTTGCAGTTCCTCCCGCAGGGTGGCGCCGTCCGGAGACAGCGTGGAAGTGTATTGCAACATACCCGATAAACTGCGGCACATGTTGGAAAGGCGTTCCCCATCGTTTTCGCACCCAACCGAGGCAATAACAGCCAAGGTGTTGTGCACAAAATGGGAATTCATTTGGTTTTGCAGCGCCAGCATTTGCGCCTTTACCTCTCTTGTTTTCATGGTTTCAATTTCACGCGCGGCTGTTTCCAGGCGTCTCAGGGTGGACATGAAGGCGTTCCTCAAATCCACAAGGGCAGGCATGTCTGTATCCAGAGGCAGGTCTATCGCATGCACGTCCAGGCTGGAAAGTTCCATCTGCATTTGGTGCAGAGGCTGCAACACCTCTTTCTGCATTCGAGAAGACAAATAGTAGGCGATAAACCAGAACAAAATAGACATTGTGATAGCAAACGCGCCGAACAACAAAGGAACAGCCTGGTATATGCGCACCTCCGTACTTCCCAACAACACCATCCCGCCTGTCAAGGTATGCATCGAGAACAAGGCGTCCCCCTGGCGGTCAACCGAATCGTCTGACAGCGCCCCTTCGCGAAAGAGGGCGAGCATCTCCTGGGAAAGCCTGTCGTTTTCTTCTGTTTGGTTGCTGAACACGATGCGCCCATTCTCGTCCAGCAGCAGCCACGCCAAGTTGGGGTCAGCTTCCGACAGAATGTCTGTGAGGAACGAAACGGGCTGTTGCACCTCTACCAGGCCATAGAGCACGTCGGTTTCAAAATTACGGAAAGGCCGAAAAACGCTCACCATCCTCCACCCGCTTTCCGACCACATATCCGGTATATCCGGCAGGATGATCTGGAAGGCCTTCCGGTTTTGGAAGCTGCTGTAAACACTTTGAAAGTCATCTGAGGAGAAAAACGTTTCCTGCCGGTCCAGCAACTCCGGCGTTGTGCAGAAATCCGTAAAATCGCCGTGGTCGTTGAAAACGCTGATCCTGGCCACCGTGATCCGCGAGGCAGAGGTGATGGAAACACCTGCAAGCTGCAACTGTATGGCGTCTCGTGCTGTGGTGTCCAGAACGAAATGGTTTTGCTCGGAAGGGTCCTGGCGCGCTTCCTTCAGCTGGTCCACAATGATGGTATTGGTGACGGCCTGCAAAGCAATGCTGTCCATGTGCTGCAGGCGGATATCGATTTGCTCGGCAATAGACCGCCCCACCTGGCGCAGGTTCTCTGTGGACATCTGCGAGTTTTTGGAAAAAAACTCGCGATAGTAAAAGAGCAAAAGAAAAGTGATGGCTAAACTGATGACACCTATGTACAGGATTATCATGCGAAAAAAAAGGCGAAGCGACCGCGGTTTCATCCCCAACCCCCTATCGGCGGACTGTGATTTAATTATATATCAAAGTACAAAAAAAGTATACGAGGCGGGCTATCTGTATAGAATTCATCCATGATTTTGCTAGAATTTGTCTATTTTGTCCATCCTCTAAAAAGATTATACTGGTAACAAATGATGTTGTCAAGATTGGTTGACACATTTTTCTCAAGGACATCATGGACTATGCTGCTATACGCAGAGAATCATAGTATCTCTGTCGCTTGATCATGGGAGGAAGACCACCATTGGTGGTGCAAATCCTCCGATTGTTCCAATAACTGATAAAGTATCTCCAGATTAGAGACTTCAGTTCGGATACAGTCAGGTTTTCACTGTTGTATCGGTCATACAATAATTCTGTCTTTAGACGCGCCCACATGCTTTCACAACGGGCATTGTCATGGCATCGACCACCGGCACTGTTCATACTTTGGATGATTTCATATTTTCTCAGGGTGCTGCGGTAAAGCTCACTGGTATATTGGCTACCTCGATCGGAGTGAAGCACTGCTCCTCGAATTTCAGGATATGCGATAAAAGCGTTTTCTACCGTATGCTGGCAAAGCGTTGCCTTCATCGTGGTTTCCATTGCCAGCCCCAGTACTGCTGAATCAAAACAATCGAAGATTGCCGAAACATAGAGTTTTCCATCTTTTGCTTTGATTTCGGTGATATCTGTCACGCATTTTTCAAGAGGCTTTTCTGATGTGAAATTTCTCTTAAGAAGATCATCCGATTTACGAGCCTCACGGTCTGCTTTCGTAATTCCTTTCGGATTACGCTTAGGACGATGACTGAGACCGATTTTTTCCATGACCCTATAAACGGTACGCTCACTGGGGATAGGAATGCCATCAGGTCGTTTAAGAGTTAATGCCTGGAACATACGTACACGTCCATAGGTGTCGTTGCAGACATCCTCAGCATGGATTTCAAGCATGGTATCTGCAAGCGTCTGGTATTTCCACGGACGGTCTTTTACGGACAGATATTTATAAAATCCCTGGCGGCTCACATGTAGCATGCGACAGTAAAAAGCCAGTTTTCCCTTGATGGTGCCATCGTCAGTCTTAATCGCAATGAATTTCATTCTTTCGGTCTTAGAGACTTCCGACGGCTCGCTGCGAAAAAAGCGCTGGCTTCTTCCAGAAACTCGTTTTCTTCTTTCAGACGACGAATTTCTTTATCCTGATCTTTCACGCGTTTTCGAAGCATGGTTAATTCCTCCGCAAGGCCCATGGCAGATTCTGGGGTATGGGCACCTTCTCCAATATCCAGTTGTCCGGTTCTTACGGCTTTAAGCCAGGTATGGATAGTCCCTTCAGGAATTCCTAATTCTTTAGCGGCTTTCGCACCACCGATTTCTTTTGCAAGCTTAACTGCCTGCACTTTGTATTCATGATCGTACTTACGTTGACTTCGTGCCATAGTTGGGCAACTCCTTATTCTCTTGATTATACTATGAAATCCTTGAGAATAGGCTGTCAACTTTATTTATACACCATCAAAAGGAGGAAAGATATCTGTGCAAAATAGCGGTCTACAAATCCTGGGCTTGACCCTGGGCCATGTTCCAAATCCTGTCGGCATTCTGGAGCCGCAGATGCAGTTTGCCTGGAAGGGGGAAAGCGACAAACCGAATGCGACTCAAACCGCCTATCGCATTCGTGTGTCCCTGGCGGGAGCGGAAAATGAAAAGGCTGTGGTGTGGGATTCCGGTAAAATCGAATCCTCGCGCTCGAGCGGGTACCCTTATGAAGGGCCACCACTCAAGCCCGCCACAAAATATGAGTGGGGGGTGACTGTGTGGGATAACCACGGCAGAGAAGCCGAAAGCGCACCGGCCCACTTCACAACCGGGCTGCGTGACGAGGATTGGCAGGGCTGCTGGCTTGGCGCAGACGACTACTCCGCCAACGACACCGGCGCCGTGGCGCCCTTGTTCCGCAAAGGCTTCCAGGTGGACGGGCAAGTGGCGCAAGCCATGGCCTATATTGCCGTGGTGGGTTATTATGAGTTTAGCCTGAATGGCGCCAAAGTGGGAAACCACGTGCTGGACCCCGGCTGGACAGATTTCCGCCAATCCGTACTATATGTCGCCTACGATGTGACGGACCAGTTGAAGCATGGTGAAAATGCGATTGGCCTGATGCTGGGCAACGGCTGGTATTGCAACGCAAACGCACCGCTGGAAACCATTCACCAGGGACCACACTTCCTGTTCCAGCTCAACATCCAATATGCGGATGGGCGCCTGCAAAGTGAATACAGCCAGGTGCGCAAAGGGTGGCAGGTCAACACCGCCGGCCCCATCACCGACAACAGCATTTACAATGGCGAAACCTATGACGCAAGGCGAGAAATAAGTGGCTGGAACACAGCGCCCGTAGCAGCCGCTTACACCAAAGAATGGCGCCGCCCCTTATGGGTGGACCCGCCCGCCGGCCGGCTGAAGCCCCAGCTGCTGCCTGCCATCCAGGTGGTGAAGACCTTGGCGCCGGTTGATGTGCGACGTTTTGATGATAACACCCGCGTGTTTGATTTTGGCCAGAACTTTTCGGGCTGGGTGCGCATTCGGGTGAAAGGCGCGGCAGGTGAAACAGTCTGCATGAAATTTGCCGAAAATGCTTACGAAGACGGGCAGATAGACAGCACCACCACACGTGCCGCGGAGGCGCTGGATACATACACGCTCAAGGGTGACGGCGAGGAGGTCTACGAGCCGCATTTTACTTACCACGGATTTCGTTATGTTCGCATCACGGGATTACCGGAGGGCACGGAGGACAACTGCATTGAAGGCCGGGTAGTCTGCTCGGCGGTGCCACTGGCAGCACAATTCAGTTGTGAAAATGAACTCCTCAACAAGTTGCACCGTTCCGTGCTATGGAGTGAAGCCACCAACCTGCACAGTGTTCCAACCGACTGTCCCCAGCGGGATGAGCGCCTGGGGTGGCTGAATGACATGACTGTCCGCGCGGAAGAAGCCATCTACAACTTTGACATGGCGGCGTTTTACACCAAATGGGTGGAGGATATTCGGGAAGCCCAGGGCGAGACAACAGGCGCCATCACCGATGTTGCACCCTTTGTACGCTATGGCCGCCGGCCGGCCGACCCCGTGTGCTCCAGCTATCTTGTGGTGCCTTGGCTAGTCTACCTGCACACCGGCGATACCGCCCTGCTCCGCCGTCATTTTGAGGGCTTCCAGCGCTGGGAAGATTACCTCCTCAGCCAAACGGAGGACGATCGCTTATACTATAGTTATTTTGGGGATTGGTGCGGCCCGCTCACCATTTCAGATTCTTCCAGCATGGCCAGCGGTTCCTATTCGGCCATCACCTCGGGAGATTATGTCTCTACCTGGGCCATCCTTTTCAACGCGTTCCTTCTGGTAAAAATTGCCAAAGTGCTGGGCAAGGAAGAAACCACCGAACGGTATCTCCAGCTTTTTGAGCGCGGCCGGGCCATTTTCAACCAGATGTACCTTGATGAGAAAACGGGGCAGTACGGCAGCGGAAGCCAGGCCTGCAACGCCTTCGCCTTGTACATCGGCCTGGTGCCGGACCATCTGGTGGACAAGGTGGTGCAAAACCTTGTGCACGATGTAAAGGACAAGAATGATACCCACCTGACCACGGGCAACCAGGCCACCAAGTATATTTTTGACGTGTTGGCACAGCACGGCCATGCCGACCTGGCCTACGCCCTGGCTAGCCAGGACACCTATCCCAGCTGGGGCCTGAACATTTTAAACGGGGCCACGACCATCTGGGAGCGGTGGGAAGAAGCCAGCACCGGCCTTGTCACGCAGTGCTGCTCGCAAAATCATCCCATGTATGCATCTATCGGCTCCTATTTCCACCGTTATCTCGTGGGCATCACACCCGACGAGGAAGGCCCTGCGTTTGAACGCGTGCGAATTGAACCGAAGGTGCCCCAAGACCTGCAATGGGCCCAAAGTGAACTGGATACAGTCAAAGGGAAGCTGGCCTGTAAATGGTCAAAAAAGGACGATTCTCTTGTCGTCCAGTTAGAGATTCCCTTTAACTGCACCGCCCATTTCCTTGTCCCCGCGCCATACACCTCGGCTGAAATTACGGATGCTAAGGGATCGCGCGTGGAAAAAGAAGACATACTGCGTATCGGAAGCGGCTGTTATCAAATTCTGTGTACCAGATAATAAGGAGGATTTGTCATGAAGAAAAGATGTATTGCTGCAATGCTTGTACTGGTTTTGGTTGCCGGCCTGCTGGCAGGGTGCAGTAACCCTTCCGTACAGGAACCGGCTTCCCAGGCTGCCTCGTCCGGTGATACCGCTCCGGCGGGCACCGAAGGAAGCGATGCTTCCGCCGAAGGTGTTACCATCACTTTCATGCCCACTCAGGCGGGTTTCATCGATCATTTTGACGGCGTTTTTTCCGACAAGATCATACCCGATTTTGAAGCCGAGACCGGCATCAAGGTGGATGTGCAGGTGGTTCCCGACACCTCCAACGAGATGGTGAAGCTGAAGCTGGCTACCGGTGAAGCGCCGGAGCTGTGGAGCCAGAACGTCCCGCAAATGGTGCAAGCCTTTAACGCCACCGAAAACTGTGTGGTGCTGGATGACCAGCCCTGGGTGGAGCGCCTGAGCAACCCGGACCTGCTGCGCTACGAGGGCGATGGGCACATCTACGGCATGCCGCTCACCTCGGCACAGTTCTTCCCGGCAGCTTACTACAACAAGGGCGTGCTGGAGGAGATTGGCATCGTCGATCCCCAGCCCACCACCTACCAGGAGTTCCTCGATCTCTGTCAGCAGATTAAGGACGCAGGCGTGGTGCCTGTGTACATGACGGACAAGGATGCCTGGACCACCCAGATGTTTACCACCAATGGGTTGGGCGTGGTGATGGAAGGCCAGGATGATGTGTGGGACAAATTGCTCACCAATGAGCAAAAGTTTGCCGATGTGCCGGAGTTTACAAAGCTCCTGCAGGACTTTATGAAGCTGTACGAGCTGGGCTATGTCAACGAAGATCATATGTCTCAACCCTACGACAGCCTATCCGGCGCCATGGCTTCGGGCGAATATGCCATGTGCATCAACAGCGAGTCCGCCATCAGCGACATCAACACAAAATACCCCGATGTTGAAATGGGCGCTATGGTAATTCCCGTGAGTGACAAGATGATCCTTGGCATCGGCAATTTCGTACACGGCATTTATGTGGGCAAGGATTCACCCCATCCCGAGGAAGCCCTCATGTTCCTGGAATACCTCTCCCGGCCGGAAGTGTACTCCTTGATGATGGAGGAAAAGGGTGGCTTCTCGCCCTTCACAGACGTGGAAAGCAGTAATGTGCAGCCCTGCGTGCAGAAGCTGGTGGATGAATATGTGAACACGGGCAAGTACACGTATGAGTTTGACTCCCATCTGGATGCCTGTCGCGCTATCCTCGACAGCGGCCTGTTCCGCCTCTTTCAGGAAATGGTGATGGGGGAGAAGACCCCTGAAGAAGTGTGGATCGAGTGGGACGAGCAGTTCAGCGCTTTCATGAAAGAAAAAGAGTACCCCGGATTTTAGCCTGCCAAAGGCTGCAAAAAAGAATAGCGGCGGCTGCGCTTCAGCGCAGCCGCCTTCTAAAAAGGAGCTTTCATGAAAAAACAAACGCTGCTAGACCGGCGGTATCCTTTTTGGCTTGCCCTGCCCGCCGTCATCATCTTTTCTGTGTTTTTCATTCTCCCCATCATTATGGGGACAGGGCTTTCCATGACCAACTGGGATATGGAGCTGGACCGAATCGATTTTGTGGGCCTGCGCAACTATGTCAATATCTTCAGCGATAAATATTACTGGATGGCTGCGAAAAACACCCTGATTTTCGCAGTGAGCATCTTGCTGCTCCGCAACATTTTAGCGCTGCTTTTGGCCTTTTGCCTCACCGACAAATTGAAAACCCGAAACTTTCTGCGCACCATTTTTTACATTCCTTCGGTGCTGTCCTATATTGTGGTGGGCATCCTGTTCACAGCCATCCTCAAATCAGATGGCCTGCTCAACCGTTTCCTGTCCGCCCTGGGGTTCACCGGGTATATCGATTGGCTGGGGAACGGGAAAATGGCTATGGTAAGCGTGATAATGCTGGATGTCTGGATGTGGACAGGGTTCCTTGCGGCCATATACATCGCGGGCTTGCAGGCCATACCGCGTGATTATTATGAGGCCGCTCGTATCGACGGCGCAAACGGCGTCCAGCAGTTTTTCGCCATCTCCCTGCCCATGCTGGCCCCCTCTTTGCAAATCTGCATCACGCTTTCACTGGTGGGCGGCATTGGCGCCTTCGAACAGATTCTGGTGCTCACCAACGGCGGGCCGGGCCGAGCCACCAATGTCATCCGATTGCTGGTATATCAAACATTTTCGCAGGGAATGTATGGCAAGGCCACCGCCATGGAGTTGTCCCTTGCGCTCATCATTTTTCTGCTGAGCGCCCTGGTGGCGCGATTCTTCAGCACAAGAGAGGAGGAAATGTAAATGTCACAAGCACCGCGATACCCCAAGAAAACACTTGTGCTTGAGGTTATCATCATTCTGATTTGTTTGGTGGTTTTGGCGCCGCTTGTTATGGTTTTGCTGGGCTCCTTAAAAACGCCTGCCGAGGCCGCCCAGTTCAATCTGTCCCTGCCAAGCGAATGGCATTTCGAGAATTATCTGGAAATATTCAGGAAAACCAATGCCCTGCGCGCCATCAAAAACAGCCTGACCATCACCTTGTCCGTGGTATTGGTGTGCGTGCTTGTGGGCACGCCATGCGCCTATTACATCGCACGTAAAAAGTCGAGATATGCCAACGGCCTGCGGCTGTATTTCAATCTGGGCATCATTGTGCCGTTGTCCATTGTGCCTTCCATTTTTCTGCTGCAAACACTAGGCATTATGGGCACGCCGATGGGGCTGGTATGCATCTACCTTGGCATGCGTATTCCCTGGATCATCTTCCTGTGCGTCGGCTTCATTAAGGGGATTCCCATGGAACTGGAGGAAGCCGCGCTCATTGATGGGTGTGGCGGCGCATTAGGGCCTTTGAAGGTGTTTTTCCGCATCATCTTCCCGCTACTCAAGCCCATTCTCATTACGGCAGTCATCATCATAACCATGGGCGTGTGGAATGAATTTCAGCTGCCGCTCTATTTTTTGAGCTCCAGCAAGAACACAACCCTGCCTATGACTGTATACTGGTTCTATGGCCAGTACCAAACAAGCTGGAACCTGGTGTTCGCCAACCTTGTGGTCACGGCGCTGCCCATCATCCTTCTTTACCTGTACTGCCAAAAATATGTCATCGCCGGCATGACGCAAGGCGCCGTCAAATCGTGAAAGGAGCCGCGAATGAAACACGGAATCTATTATGCCTTTTGGGAATCTGAATGGGAGGCCGACTACTTCCGCTACATTGATAAGGCGGCGCGATTGGGCTTTGATATTTTGGAGATCGCAGCCGGGTCCTTGCCGGACTATAGCCCCGAAAAGCTGAAAGACCTGCGGAAAGCCGCCGAGGCGAACAATATTGAACTGACAGTGGGGTACGGCCCCAAGCCCGAGCAAAACCTTGCCTCCCCTGACGCGGATGTGCGAAAAAACGCTGCGGCCTTTTTCACAAAGCTTTTTGGCCAAATGGAATTGCTGGGCGCCCGGCTTATTGGCGGCGGCCTGTACTCATATTGGCCGGTGGATTACACACAGCCTTTTGATAAGCAAGAAGACTGGAAGCACAGCGTGGAGAGCATAAAAGCATTGGCGCCTGTTGCAAAGGAATGCGGCATCACTTTGTGCATGGAGGTGTTGAACCGCTTTGAGGGATATCTGCTGAACACAGCCGAGGAGGGTGTGCGGTACGTAAGGGAAGTAAATGAAGACAATGTGAAGCTAATGCTGGACACCTTTCACATGAACATTGAGGAATCCAGTATGACCGAAGCAATTCGGCAGGCCGGGCCTTTACTGGGGCACTTCCATACCGGCGAGCCCAACCGCATGCCCCCGGGCGCGGGACGCATGCCCTGGTTCGAGATAGGGCTCGCGCTGCAAAGCATTGGCTACGAGGGGCCGGTGGTCATGGAGCCTTTTGTGCGTCCCGGAGGCACTGTGGGCCAAAACATCAAGATTTGGCGGGATCTGACCGGCCATGCACTCACCACAGAGGAACTGGATGAAATGGCAAAACAAGCGGTGCAGTTCCAGAAATACGTGCTGGAATGCTGAAAATGGCATGACAAGCACCTTATGGCCCCCACCACAACCAAGATGAACGTATTTTAGAAGATGGCTTGCAGCACGCCGCCAATGCCGAAACACTGATGCGACAGTACCCCAAACAGGAAAGGGTTGCCTATACTGGCAACCCTTTCCTCTATTGCATAGCACTTCGATGATTCGGGATACTTTCCCGAACCGCCTTCCCCTAAGCCGACTGCTTGCGGTTTTTGCTCATCACATCGAAGATGACCGCGGCCAAAAGCACCAGGCCCTTCACCGTGCGCTGCCAGTTTTGGTCAATGCCTAAAATCGACATACCATTGTTCAGAACGCCCATGAAGATGGCGCCGATGACAGCGCCGCCCACCTTGCCCACGCCGCCAAAGGCGGAGGCGCCACCAATGTAGCAGGCGGCAATGGCGTCCATTTCATAGTTGGTGCCGGCACTGGGCGCCGCCGAGTTGAACCGGGACACACACACCAGCGCGGCAACGCTGGCCAAGAATCCCATGTTGGTATAGGCGAAAAACTGGATCCGTTTTGTGTTCACGCCGGAAAGCCTGGCCGCCTTTTCGTTGCCGCCCATTGCGTACAGGTAGCGCCCCGGCACGGTGTTCGAGGTAAAGTAGTTGTACACCAGCACCACCACGGCCAGCAGAATCAAAATCACCGGGATGCCCTTGTCCTGACCCAAAAGCCAGAATACCCACATCACCACCGCGGGGATGAGCACCAGCTTTGCCACCAGCTAGGGCACCGCGTCCACCTGGTAGCCTTTTTTTGCCTTGCTGGCGCGGGTAACAAGCTGCATCACCACAAACATGGCGCATATCACCGCGCCGACGATGATGGAAACCGTCAGGGTGGCGCCGCCCGACGCGGGGATGTAGCTGTTGAAAAAGCGGGTAAACTCCATCGGGAAGGGCGAGATGGTCTTGCCGTCCAGGGTGGACCACGCCAGCCCCCGGAAGGTGAGCATGCCGGCCAGGGTGACGATGAAGGGCGGTATGCGCATGTAGGCGATCCAAAACGCCTGCCAGGCGCCCAGCAAAAGCCCCACCAGCAGGCAAATGAGGATGGACAGGTAGATGTTGAGCTTGAGGTTGACGATGAGCACGCCCGCCAGCGCGCCCACCAGGGCCACCACGCTGCCCACCGAAAGGTCGATGTTGCCGCCGGCGATGATGCACATCAGCATGATGAGACTATGATAATTGCTTCCTTAAATACTATGCCGCTTCCCTGAAAAAGCCAGAAATGCCGCCTGTTGTACACAGGCTACAAGCTTTCTTGGCTGTGTAATCGTAATTTTGATTAAATGTCCAACTTTTTGGGGTCACTTCAGCCTTACAGCGTCAAATGCTAGGCAGTAAAATATCAAGCGGAAAACTGGCAGACACGCACCATAGGTAGCGCGTCTGCCAGTTCCCAAAATCAACTATATACCATTAATATGAAATTTTACTGGTTGCGCAAAAACACACCACAAGAGTAGTTCGTGTACCGTCTGTGACTTTTGAAAGGCTATGTACCGACCGTGAACGGCAATAAATATGATGATACTATGATGAAATATTCAGATAACCGTCACGGACGGTACATAAAACATAGGGAACGCCATGTTGCATGTTGACATACGGAGTATTTTCGGTTAGAATAGACCTAGCGAACTTAGAATATTTGCGAAACAACGTTAGTTATCCGGCTTGCACCGACGGTACGCAGCCACCAGGTTCTAGTGAGAGCAATCTCATGTGGGTTCAAGTCCCTTCATCCGCACCATAACAGTTAAGGTAATTGATACAATCGTATCAGTTACCTTAACGTTTTTTTATGCCCAGAAAAGGCTGTAATACTGGGCTTTTTATCAAATCAATGCACCCGCTGTTCTTTATAAACCACAATATATAGTATTTTACGTAGTGAGTATTCTTGACTAATCACCACATATACGCTTCAATTCGTTTTTTGACTTGGCTATCGTTTTTCGATTAGTTTACCATAGAGCACCCTCGATTCAACCGAGGGTGAGAGAAAAGCCCTCTGTTTAAAAGAGGACTTTCATAATATAATGATGCTGTTTTTACAGCATTTCCGTGACCTCGGTGCCGTTCTTGAAGGTGAAAACTACTCTGCCGCCCTTGTGGACGGTCACATGATCGACCAGAGCGTTCCATGTTTCGTCCTTGAATACCATCGGCAGGTCGTACAGTTCACCGAGCTCAAAGAGGAATCCGCTCAGAATATCGCCCTTGAGCTCCTGAAGCTGACGCTGTTCCTGTAATGCCGCCAGCCGCTTTTTTGCCTTGTCGTAGCGGTCGATATAGCCATCGTAGCGGCTTCGGTATTCCGTCTGGTCGAGTGTGGTACTGGCGTTCTCGTCAACCAGCTTCTGTACCAGCCCGGAAAGCACATCAATCTCACTGGTTATCTCTGCGACTTCCTTATCGATGGCATTGAAATCAGTGAATGCCGTATGCAGAACCCTGCCATCATCGATGAGAGCCTCGCGGTCAATCATCAACTCGCTGACCGCCTTCAAGAACATCGCCTTTATGTCATCTTCATATAAATGAGGGGTTCGGCATTTTTCGACACCCTTGAATTTGCCGTTGCACTGCCAAATGGTACGGCGGTACTTGCTGTTGGAATGCCATACCTTTGAGCCATAATACCCACCGCAGTCTCCGCAGATAAGCTTTGCCGAGAATGGGCTTAGGCTGTTTTGATGTCGCCCGGTAGCTTTCCTTCGTAGCATTTCGTTCTGGACTCTATCCCATTCCTCCGGACAAATAATCGCCGGATGACTGTTTTCAACATACCACGACCTACTGCATCGATCCCACCGGCTCTGCGGCATCCGCCATTGTGGAGGAAATTCGCAGCAACGACGACGGCAATATGCTGTTGAACCTGCGTGATGCCGTCAAGCGCTACCACTATATGCTCTCTCACACGAATTTGATCAACGGTCTAAGCATGAATGCTACGGTCGAGTCAATCATGCCGTGGTGGCAGATCGCACTGTATGCCATTGATGTCGTGTTTGCACTGCTGATGGTGGGCAGTTTGTTCATGATGTTCCGCGCCAAGCGCCGCAGCGAAGAAAAAGCCTGAGATAGGAGGACACGAAAATGAAGAACCTGTTTCAAAACAGAGCCGTAGGCTTCTGGTTGGATCTTGCCGGGACCGTTCTGACACTGGTCGGTATTATCCTGTATGCCTTGTATGCTGCCGACACCGGCAGCAACAACGTCTGGGTATACATTGGACTTGTGGCGGCCGTGGCGGCCGGTGCAGCCGGGCTGGTAACGGACAATGACCTGCTGGCAATCGCAGCCCCGGCGCTCAGCGCGGTCTCCCTCTGCGCTTTTATTACGGATTCCGTTTATACCTTTGTCGGCTACTTCTTCGGCTTGGCGATGTTCGGCGACGTCAGCAAAATCGGCGCGATCATGCGTATCTGCGTGGTGGTCGCCATCAGTATGCTGGCACTTCTCATCAGTTCTTTCATGCGCAAAGATAAAGCCATGTAAAGTGATAAAGGTCTCGGAGGCTGTGCAGCGTCCGAGGCCTTTTGGAATCTCAGGAAAGGTATACCACTATGAAACCAACCCCACTTCTCACCGGCTGGACGTGCCGCCATTTGGGCGATACCGCACCCGGCAAAGCGGTGACCCTGCCCCATGATGCCATGCTGGCCGAACCCCGCACCGCTATAAGCGCGGGCGGCACCAATACCGGCTGGTACGAGGGATATGACTACGAATACCAGCGCACCCTGACCGTGCCGGAAAACGAGCTGGCAGACACCCACATTCTGGAGTTTGAGGGTGTCTACCATAATGCCGAGGTCTGGCTCAACGGTCAAAAGGCTGCGTTCCGCCCCTACGGCTACACCAACTTTTATGTTGATTGTGCGCCGTATCTGCACGCAGGGGAGAACGAGCTGCGGGTCATTGCCCGCAACGCCGACCAGCCCAACAGCCGGTGGTATTCCGGCGCGGGCATCTACCGCCCTGTGCAGCTTTGGACGGCAAGGGGCGCGCATATCGCACTGAACGGCGTTAAAATCCGCACCCGGTCGCTTGACCCCGCCGTCGTGGAGGTGCGCGTAAAGACCACCGCCCCCGGCACGGTACGCCTGACGGTGGACGACCTGCCCGCCATGCAGCAGGAGAGCGACGGCGAGGCCGTATTTACCCTGACCCTTGATAACGCCCGCCTCTGGACACCTGAAACGCCAAACCTGTACACCTGCCGCGTCAGCTTTGCCGATGATGAGGTGACCGAGACGTTCGGTGTTCGCAAGGTCGAGTGGGGTACGGACGGTTTCCTGCTCAACGGCAAGCGGTACATCATCCAGGGCGCGTGCATTCACCACGATAATGGTCTGTTGGGCGCAGTTTGTGACCCCGACGCCGTGGCGCGCAAGGTACGCCTGCTGAAAGAGAACGGCTACAACGCCATTCGCTCAGCGCACAACCCCTGCTCCAAGGCGCTGCTGGCAGAGTGTGACCGGCAGGGCATGCTTGTCATGGACGAGTACATCGACCATTGGTACATCCACAAAACCGAGCATGACTACGTGGATTATTTCAACGACTGGTGGCGTCAGGATCTGACCGACATGGTGGAAAAAGACTACAACCACCCCTGCGTGGTGCTCTACTCCACCGGCAACGAGGTCAGCGAGACTGCCCAGAAGCGCGGCATCGCCCTGACCAAAGAGATGACCGACTTCCTGCACGGGCTGGACGATTCCCGCCCGGTGACCTGCGGCGTGAACATCTTCTTCAACTTTTTAAGCTCCATCGGATTCGGCGTGTACAGCGACGAAAAGGCAAAAAAAGAAGCCGAACGCGCCGAAAAAGCCAAACAGCGCGGCGAGAAGGCCGCCAGGAAAAAGGCAGTCGGCAGTCAGTTCTTCAACAATCTGGCGGGGCTGCTGGGCGATGAGTTCATGAAGCGCGGCGCGACCCTGCACGGCTGCGACGTCAAGACCCGTGACGCCTTTGCCAACATGGACATTGCGGGCTACAACTACGGCATCTACCGCTATAAGCACGACTTAAAAAAGTACCCGCAGCGGTTGATTTTGGGCAGCGAGACCTTCTGCAACGATGCTTATAAATTCCGCGAGCTGGCCAAACAGGAGCCACGCTTGGTGGGCGACTTTGTCTGGGCGGGCATGGACTACCTTGGCGAAGTCATGGTCGGCTCGTGGGAGTACGCCGACTACGCCGAAACGTTCGACGGCGGTCCGGGCTGGGTGTCGGCGGGTTCGGGACGCATCGACCTGACCGGCAAGCCGCTGGGCGAAGCCCTTTATACCCGCGTGGCGCTGGAGGCCGACAACGGCCCCTATATTGCCGTCTGCCCGGTCAACCATACCGGAGACCGCCACAGCCCCAGTGCGTGGAAGATGACGAATGCCATGCCCAGCTGGAGCTGGACCGGCTGCGAGGGGTGCAAGGCCAGCGTGGAGGTCTACGCCCGCGCCGCCCGTGTGGAGCTGGTGCTGAATGGTCACACGGTGGGCAGTAAAACGCTGAAAAACGACTGTCTTGCAAAATTCAGCATTCCCTACGAGAGCGGCACGCTGGAAGCCGTCAGCTATGACGCTGGCGATCACGAAATTGGTCGCTGCAAGCTGCAAAGTGCCGGCGGCACGACCCGCCTGACGCTGGACGCGGAAGAACCGACTGTAAAACCGGGGCATCTGTGCTACATCCGTCTGCGCTACACCGATGAAAACGGCATCACCAAGCCGCTGGCGCGCGGCAGTATTCAGGTACAGGTGCGCGGCGGCACGTTGGTGGGGCTGGGCAGTGCCTGCCCTTTCAACAAGCACAGCTATCTGGACAGCGAAACCGATACCTACTACGGCGAGGCACTTGCCATCGTCCGCATGGGGGACGGCGACGCCATGACGATTGCTGCTTCCGACGGCGAATACAGCGCGGAGCTGACTGTGCCTGCGCAAGCATGAGGCGAGCTATGGGAGGTATGGGCTATTTTGCGGCGCTTGCCATCACGCTGTTTCTGGCGGCGTTCGTGCGCATCACCGTCATCAACGGCGGCGTGCAGATGGTGATTTACTTCCCGTGTACGCATGGGACAAAATCCGTTCTGAGCCTTGGTACACAACACCACAAAACTCAACAAAAGCTCGTTGAAACGATAAGTTTCAATGAGCTTTTGTTGCCTTAGGATGCAAATTTCAGTGCAGGGCCTCGCACAGGGCAATCAGCGTCAGCGCCTGACCGCAGGCCATCGGGCGGATGCCGATGCCCTTAGCAGCTCCATGGCGCGCTGGACGCGCAGCCCTTTACAACCGGCGGTCAGGGTGCTATAATAAATCCGACCGACCGGTCGGTCGGAAAAGAAAGGGAACACTTCCATGCCGAAATACAGCGTTAAAAAGCCATTTACCATTCTGGTGGCGGTCATTCTGGTGCTGGTGCTGGGCTTTGTCAGCCTGACTGGCATCCAGACGGACCTGCTGCCCGCCATGAACCTGCCCTACCTGATGGTCATCACGACCTACCCCGGCGCCAGCCCCGAGCAGGTCGAGGCCGACGTGACCAAGCCGCTGGAAAATGCACTTTCGACGCTGAACGGCGTCAAGAACGTGACGAGCCAGAGCAATGAAAACTACAGCCTGCTCTTTCTGGAATACCAGGACGACACCGACATGGACAGCGCCATGGTCAAGGCCAGCACCGCCGTGAACCAGCTCGGCGACGCGCTGCCCGACATGGCGTCCACGCCGACGCTGATGGAGATCAGCCCGGACATGATGGCGACGCAGTACATTGCCGTGGACTACGACGGCATGGATATTTACGAGCTGTCCGACTATGTCAGCGAAAACGTGCTGCCCCAGCTCGAGCGCGTGGACGGCGTGGCCAGCGTGTCCACGACGGGCCTGGTGGAAAAGTCGGTGCAGATCACGCTCGACCAGGAAAAGATCGACGCTGTCAACGACAAGCTGCTGGTCAAGGTCAGTGACCGCCTGGCCGATGCCAAAAAAGAGCTGGATGCCAACAAGAAAAAAATCAACGATGGCATGAAGGAACTGGACGCCGCCCAGGCCCAGCTGGACGCAGGCAAGGCCCAGCTGAACAGCCAGAAGGCCGACGTGACGACCCAGCTGCGGGACGCCATCACCGAGCTGGACAAGCAGATCCCCGAGCTGGAAAAGAAGATCGCCAGCCTGCAGACCGACCTGGACGAGGCAAACCGCAAGCTGGAGGACGCCAAAAATACAAGCACGACCCTGCCCGAGGTCACGCTGCCCATCGACGATGCACTGTTTGCCAGCTGCAAGACGGTGCTGGCCGCCTACGACCCGCAGTATAACGCCGACGCGCTCCCGGCCAATCTGGCCGAAGCCAAGAGCGACCTGAACAAGATGGGCGCGATGATCAACTCGATCGACCGCGCGGATGCGGCCATCCGCCAGCGCGCCGCAGACGAGGGACTGTTGGAGCAGAATATGACGGTGGAGCAGACTGCGGCCTACTTAGATGCCCAGTATGCGGCCATGAGCGCCCGCATTCAGGCGCTGGAGGTGGAGATCGCGTCGCTGCAGGACACCCTCAACAACACCGAGGACGAGACCGAACGGGCCGATTTACAGGCACAGATCGACGCCAAGCGCGCCGAGCAGGCGCAGGACCAGGCCGTCATCGACGGCAACGCCGCCCGCCGCGCCCGCGTCAGCGAGCTGAGCGGCAATCTGTCAACGCTCTCCACGACGAAGGTCGCCCTGCAGAACGCCACGACGCTGCTGACTGCGCGGCAGGAGGCCGAGACTGCGCTGAACGACGGTATGCAGCCGCTGCAGCAGACGCTGAACGACACCGCCGCCGCCCTGCGCGACCAGCTGACCAAAGCGCAGGAAATGCTGGCCCAGCTGAACGAACAGCGCGACAAGCTGCAAAAAATGCTGGCAAGCCTTGGCGACGAGGCGGTAGACCCCGCCATGGCCGATATGGCCGTCCAGCTGCTGCTGAGCGGCACCGAGGCCCAGCTGCAGCTGGGCGAGTTCCGGGTCTCCAGCGGCAAGACCCAGCTCGAGGCCGGCAAGACCCAGCTCGAGGCCGCGCAGGAGGAATACGAGTCCGCCCGCGAGGAGGCGCTGAAAAGCGCGAATCTGAACCAGCTGCTGAACATGACGACGCTGCAGCAGCTCATTTATGCGCAGAACTTCTCGATGCCCGCGGGCTATATCGAGGGCGGCGACGGCGACGACAACCGCTACATCGTCAAGGTCGGTGATGCCTTTGCCGACGCGGACGAGCTGAAAAGCATGGTGCTCTGCAATATCGACGGCATCGGCGACGTGCGCCTGTCCGATGTGGCCGAGGTCGAAATGACCGACAACGCCGACGACGCCTACGCCAAGGTGGACAAGAACCGCGCCGTGCTGCTGTCGCTGTACAAGAGCTCGACGTCGTCCACCTCGACGGTCTCCAACGCCAGCAGCGCGGCGATGAAAACGATGATGGCCGAAAACGAGGGTCTGCACCTGACGCCCATCATGGACCAGGGCGACTATATCAAGCTCATCGTCAACAGCGTGCTGTCCAACCTGATCGAGGGCGCAGTGCTGGCCATCATCGTGCTGGCGCTGTTCTTAAAGGACCTGCGCCCGACCATCGTCGTGGCCATCAGTATGCCGTTGAGCGTGCTGTTTGCCATTGTGCTGATGTATTTCACCGGCATTACCTTTAATATCCTGTCGCTGTCCGGCCTGGCGCTGGGCGTCGGCATGCTGGTCGACAACTCGGTTGTTGTCATTGAAAACATCTACCGTCTGCGGGGCCGCGGCGTGCCCGCCGCCCGCGCATCGGTGCAGGGCGCGCGTCAGGTGGCCGGGTCCATCGTATCCTCCACCCTGACGACGATCTGCGTTTTTCTGCCGCTGGTGTTCACCACCGGCATGGTGCGCGAGCTTCTCAGCGACATGGCCTGGACCATCACCTTCAGTCTGCTGGCGTCCCTTGTTGTGGCGCTGACCGTTGTGCCCTGCGCGGGCTCCACCGTGCTGAAAAAGCAGAAGGACATCAAGCACCCGCTGTTCGACAAGGTGCTGAACGGCTATGAAAAGCTGCTGCGCTTCTGCCTGCGCCGCAAGGCTGTGCCGCTGGCGCTGGCCATTGCGCTGCTGGGGGTGTCGGTCTGGCGTGTCGCTACCATGGGCATCGTCATGATCCCCGACATGAGCAGCAACCAGCTGACCATTACGGTCAATGTGCCTGACGATACGGCTAAGGAGGACGCCTTCGCCACGGCGGACAGCGTCATGGACGCGGTCATGACCGTGGACGGCGTCGACACCGTCGGCGCGATGTCGGGCGGTTCCAACAACATGGTCGCCATGGCCGGCAGCAATGCCGCCGCCGACAACACCACGTTTACCTATTACGTCCTGCTGGGCGACAAGGCCCCCAAGGCCAAGGTCGTGGAGCAGGAGATCTACGGCAAAACAGCAGATTTAAACTGCGAAATTGAAGTGAACTCCAATGGCATGATGGACATGAGTGCGCTGTCCGGCTCCGGCATCGAGGTGGACCTCTACGGCAGCGACCTCAATGACCTGGCCGCCGCGGGCAAGCAGGTCATGGCGCTGATGGAGGGCATCGACGGTATCCAAAACGTCACCGACGGCCAGGACGCCGGCGACGCCGAGATCAACATCACGATTGACAAGGACAAGGCTATGCGGATGGGTCTGACCGTCGCGCAGGTCTACCAGCAGATCGCCGCCAAGCTGGCGACGGACACCACCGCCACGACGCTGAAGGCGGGCGGCGACAGCTACAGCGTCGTCATTGTCGATAAGACCGACACGCCGACGCTGGACGATATTTTCAATATGGAGTTCGAGACGACGACCACCGACGAGAACGGCAGCAGCGTAAAGGAGACGCACACCCTCGGTGAGTTCGCGACCCGCACCACGACGGCGGGCTATACGACGATTGCCCGCGAGAACGGCTCCCGCAAGCTGGCCGTGACGAGTGAGACCGCCAACGGCTACAACACGACGCTGCTCTCCCGCGAGCTGGAGCCGCAGCTGGCCGCACTGGACCTGCCCGACGGCGTGACCGCCGAGCTGGCCGGTGAGACGACCCAGGTCACCGAGATGCTGAGCCAGATGGCAAAAATGCTTGCACTGGCATTGGCTTTTGTCTATTTTGTCATGGTGGCGCAGTTCCAGAGCCTGCTGTCGCCGTTCATTGTTCTGTTCACGATCCCGCTGGCCTTCACCGGCGGTATGCTCGGCCTGATGGCTGCCGGTGAGCAGCTGTCGCTGATCTCGTTGATGGGCTTCCTGGTCCTGATGGGCGTCGTCGTCAACAACGGCATTGTGTTTGTGGACTACGCCAACCAGCTGCGCATCGGCGGGCTGGAGCGCACCGACGCCCTTGTGGCGACGGGCCGCACCCGTATGCGCCCGATCCTGATGACGACGCTGACGACGGTGCTGGCGATGGTCACGATGCTGTTCGGCACCGATATGGCCAGCGAAATGAGCACCGGCATGGCCATTGTCATCATCGGCGGTCTGAGCTACGCCACGCTGATGACGCTGTTCGTCGTGCCTGTGCTGTATGACCTGTTCTACCGCAGGCCGCCGGTCAATATTGACGTCGGTGATGACGGTCTGGACGACCTGCCCGACGATGCGGCCGAGTTTGCCGCAGAGTTCGCCGCCCGCCGCGCCGCCGAAGCTGCATCCGCGCCACGCCGCCCAGATCTGAGCCGCGCGGCCCGTGCGCCGGAGGAAAACGACGGGGAGAAAAAGGAGGCCGACCATGACAATGGATAACCATGCAGCCCGCAAGGCTGCCGTCTACGAGGCTGCCCTGCAGCTGGTCGCCCGGGGCGTCAGCCCCGCCGCTATGACTATCCAACAGCTGGCTGACACGGCAGGCATTGGAAAAGGTACGGTGTATGGCTATTTTTCCTCGAAGGAGGAGATCCTGCAGGGCCTGGCCGAATACTGCTTTGCCCGGGAAAACGAACGCATCCGCGTCCTGTTTGCCGACTGCCGCACGCTGGCCGGGCTGGAGGAGCGGGCGGTAGCCTATTTGCAGGACATTGCCGCCAACCGGATGGGCGATTATAAGATGATTGCCCAGGCGCTGGGCACGCCGGGAAAGTGCGAGTCCGTGCCCGCCTGTGCGGACGAGCTGCGGGACATCATGCGCACGCTGCTCATACGCCTGCAGGCTGCGGGGGAGATCGACCCCGCGGTAAGTCTGGAATACTGCTGCACCGCGATCTTTTCCGCCGTTGTCGGCGGCCTGATCGGGCTGTGTGTTACCGCGGAGAAAAGGCGCAGCGCCGACACGCTCATGCAGAATCTGCGCATGATGCTGCACAGAACATTGGCAAAATAAAAAATATGGGCACAGCACGCTTTCCGGCGAAAAGCGTGCTGTGCCTTGTTCTGCTTTCCGGCAGGAAAGAACTGGATTTAGTTGCAAGATACCTGCAAATATGCTATACTTCAATATGTATAGCTATGCCAATTTCTTGGGAGCGCTAAACTTCAGCCGACAGTACCGCAAAGAAAAAATACAGCGTACTGCAAAATAAAGAAATGGAATGACAGAAAATGAGAAATTCTGCAGATAGAATATACCGCAGCACGGTGGTCAATAAGAGCCAGCGCCAGAATGCGGACTTGATTTTGCTGGATATTTTGCTGCTGGCAGCCAATACGGCGGCGTTTGCAGTATGCTGGTTCAGCTATTATGAAAAGCATCTGTATTTGAGCTTTGAAGGGTATGGTGACTATATGGTCATCGGACTGTTCTTTGCTTTAAATGCGGTTTTTGCACATTTGTACGGTGCTTTTGAACTTATGACCAGCCGCATAACAGAGCTGATCTACTCCAATGTGATCGCGCTGCTCATGACACATTTCTTTATGTATATGGTCACCTGGATGCTTGTGCGCAATGAAGTGCCCAACGTGATCCCGCTGCTGCTCTGCCTTGCAGCGTGCGGTGGCTTGAGCGCACTGTGGTCGTATATTGCTTACCAGCTGACGGACAAAATCATCCCGCCCAAGCGTACACTCATTGTCTATGATAATGGGGAGGCGTACAAGAGCGGTGCCAAAATCACCCGTAAATATGATAACCGTTTCAAGGTTGTGGGAGAGGCTATCGCAACCCGCCCGACACCGGACATTTACCACGAGATCGAGGAAAAAAATGCTGAGGCGGTTATGCTCTGCGGCCTTGCTTCAAGCCAGCGCAATGATATTCTGAAGTACTGCATTGACCACGATGTGATGGCCTATGTGCGCCCGAATATCGGTGACCTGATCATCAGTGAGGCGTGCAGCTTCCGCATGGATAATCTGCCGGTGTTGCTTTGCCAGCGTGCAGCTCCGTCGCTGTTCTATCTTGCCTTAAAGCGCACCATGGACATTCTGCTGTCCGGTGTGGCGCTGATCATCGCCAGCCCGTTCATGCTGGTCACAGCCATCGCCATCAAAGCGTATGACGGCGGCCCGGTCATGTTCAAGCAAAAGCGCATGACATTGGATCGCAAGGTATTTGAAATTCATAAATTCCGCAGCATGAAGGTGGATGCCGACAAGGGCGGCAAGGGCATTGTGACGATGCAGAACGACGACCGCATCACGCCGGTGGGCAAGGTCATCCGTGCCTGCCGCCTGGACGAGCTGCCGCAGCTGTACGATATTTTCATCGGCAACATGACTATTGTCGGCCCGCGTCCCGAGCGGCTGGAGACAATTGAGCTGTACGAGAAGGAAATGCCGGAGTTCGGTATGCGTCTGCAGGTCAAGGCCGGTCTGACCGGTTATGCGCAGGTCTACGGCAAGGCCAACACCAGCCCGTATGACAAATTGCAGATGGATCTGATGTACATTGGCGAGCAGAGCGTCATCACCGACCTGAAGATTATTTTTGCTACGATCAAAATTCTTTTCATGCCGGAGAGCACCGAGGGGTTTGCCGAGGAAAAGGACGCGCTGGGCACTGAAAAAGAAGAAATCACAGTATAAAGGGCGGAAACGCAGATGAAAATTCTGGTTGTATGCCAGCATTATTGGCCGGAACCTTACCCGCTGCCGGACATTTGTGAGGAATTGGTGCGTCGCGGCCATACGGTCGATTTGATTACAGATGTACCAAACTATCCGATGGGAATTACGTATCCGGAATACAAAGGCGGTGCCCGCCGCAAAGAAGCACATAACGGTGTCAATATTACACGTACTTTTACTATTGCGCGCAGGCATAACGCAGTGTTCCGTCTGCTGAATTATTACAGCTATGCGTGGTCATCTTCTTGGTATGCGTCTCATTTGAAGGAAGACTACGATGTAGTGTTTACGAATCAGACTTCTCCGATTATGATGAGCAGTGCTGCGTTTGCCTATGCCAGGAAGCGCGGAAAAAAAGTGGTCATGTATTGTATGGACCTTTGGCCGGCCTGTCTGGCGGCGGGTGGTCTGACAGAACAGTCGCCGATTTATAAATTTTTTGGCTGGGAGTCAAAGCGATTGTATAATAAGCCGGACCGCATTTTGATCACTTCCCAGATGTTCCGGCAGTATCTGGAACAACAGCACGGCGTGGCAGATGAAAAGATCGGCTATCTACCCCAGTATGCAGCGGCGCAGTTTGACACGCTTCCCCTCGCACAGAGCAAAAAGAACACAGTAGATCTGATGTTTGCGGGTAATATCGGTGCTGCCCAGAGCCTGACGACGGTATTGCAGGCAGCAGAATTACTGCGCGAGGAAACGACGCTGCGCTGGCACATTGTGGGTGACGGCTCTGAACTGGGAAATCTGAAAGCCATAGTCAGGGAAAAGCGGCTGGACAATGTTATCTTCCATGGCCGCAAGCCGCCGGAGGAGATGCCGGCCTATTACGCACAGGCAGACGCTATGCTGGTGACGCTGACGGCGGACAAGTTTATTTCCTTGACGCTGCCGGGTAAGGTGCAGACGTATATGGCAGCAGGCAAACCGATCATTGGTGCGGCCATCGGGGAGATCCCACAGGTCATTGAAGCAGCCGAGTGCGGCTGGTGCGCCGGGGCCGAGGATGCCGCCGGTCTGGCCGATGCTGTGCAAAAGTTCCTGCGCTGCCCGGATAGAGAAAAGCTGGGAGCCAACGCACGTGCGTATTACCAGGCACATTTCACCCGGGCGCGATTTATGGACGAACTGGAAAAGGAGCTGCGCCGCTATGCGCAGTGATACGGGATTGAAAAGGGAGACAAAAGATGGAAAACAAGACGGCAGGAAAAATCAATAAGTTTGTACGGCCTTACCAAATCTGCACGAATTGTGTTATGGATACGACGGACTCCAAGATTGTATTTAATGAAAAAGGTGTCTGTGATTTCTGTGTAGACTATTACGAAAACATCAAACCGAACTGGAAAACCGGAGAGGCGGGCATGGAAGAGTTGCGCGCTGTTTCAGCTAAGATTAAAGAAGCCGGAAAAGGACAAAAGTACGACTGTATCATCGGAATGAGTGGCGGTGTGGACAGCTCGTATCTATGTTATGTGGCAAAAGAAATCATGGGGTTGAACCCGTTGATTTACGTAGTGGATACTGGCTGGAATTTAAATGTCGCAGTGGAAAACATTGAACGAATTGTGAAGGCATTGGATCTGGATATGTACACTGAAGTTGTTGACTGGCGAGAGATGAAAGACCTGCAGCTGGCATTCTTCAAATCTCAGGTACCGTATCAAGATCTGCCGCAGGATCATGCAATTTTTGCGGGCCTGTACAATTATGCAGTTAAAAATCATATCAAGTATGTTTTAACCGGTGCAAATAATGCTACGGAGTGCATCCGCCCGCCGATTGAGTGGGTGTATCAGAACGACCTGACGATGATTAAAGACATCCAGCGCCGCTTTGGTACGATGAAGCTGAAGAATTTCCCGACTTGCAGCCTTCTGAAAAACCGGCTTTATTATGCATATTTCCGTGGAATGAAGCGTGTTGCGCCGCTGAATATGATTACCTATGACAAGGACGAAGCACAAAAATTTCTGAAAGAGCAGTACGGCTGGGAGGCTTATGAAAACAAGCATTACGAGAACGTATTCACCCGTTTCTACGAGGGATATTATCTGCCTCACAAATTTGGTTATGATAAGCGCCGCTGCTACTTCTCTAACATGATTTTGACGGGGCAGATGACTCGCGACGAAGCGCTGGCTGAATTAGAAAAGCCTGCTTATGACGAGCAACAGATGCAAGAGGACAAGGAGTATATCGCCAAAAAGCTGGGTATATCCACGGAAGAATTTGATCAAATTATCGAAGGCGAAAACAAAACCTATAAGGATTACAAGAATTCTTTCTGGATGATCGAACTTGGTACGATTGTACTACGCAAATTGGGCGTTGAAAATAAAAAGTATCGCTGATTCGTGGTGACTAAATTATGATTGTTGTTTTGGATTATGGCGTCTGCAATGTGGGATCTATCCAGAATATGCTGAAGAAAATCGGAGCAAAGGATGTAAAAATTTCTGCGGATGCTGCGGATATTGCCCAGGCAAATCATTTGATTCTGCCGGGCGTGGGCTCGTTCGATATGGGAATGCAGAGTCTGGAACAGATGCACTTGGTGGATCCTATCCGGGAATATGCACTTATAAAAAAAAGCCCGCTGTTGGGGATTTGTCTTGGCATGCAGATGCTGGGACGCGGCAGCGAAGAAGGAACGAAGGAAGGCTTAGGGCTAATTCCTATGGAGTGCAAAAAGTTCCACTTTGAGAATGACTCTAGGCTGAAAGTTCCACATATGGGGTGGAACAGAGCCTTTTTTGAGAAAGAAACGCCGTTAACAAAGGGAATCGAATCGCCACAGCGGTATTATTTCGTTCATTCCTATCACGCAGTGTGCGATGAGAAACAGTACGAATTGATGTACAGTGAATATGGATATCGATTTACCTGTGGTGTGCATAACGGCAACATTTACGGCGTGCAGTTCCATCCGGAGAAGAGTCATCAGTATGGCATGAAACTGTTGAAAAATTTTGTGGAGCAGTGTTAAACTATGTATTACAGACCGCGTATTATCCCCTGCTTATCCATTGATGACGGCGAAATGGTAAAGACAATCCATTTCCAGAAGCCGCGTTATCTGGGAGACGTGGTGAATGCCGTTAAGATTTTCAATAACAAGGGCGTTGATGAACTGTCGATTCTGGACATCAGCGCGACGCGCCGCGGAAAGGAACCGAACTTTGATTTGCTGAAGGATATTGCTACGGAAGCATTTATGCCGTTAAGCTACGGTGGCGGCGTGAGGGAGATCGAGCAGATTAAGAAGCTGTTTTATATTGGTTATGAAAAAATTATTATGAATACAGCTTTTGTCAAAAATCCGCAGCTTGTGCAGGAGGCGGTACGATTTTCCGGCAGTCAGAGCGTGGTTGTGTCTATTGACGCAAAGGCAGACCTTTTTGGCCGATACACCTGCTATATGGGTGATGGGCAGGAAAAGCTGCAGATGGATCCCATACAACTGGCTAAACAAGCGCAGGAACTGGGAGCAGGGGAAATTCTGCTGAACTCTATCAATCGCGATGGTGCCATGAACGGCTACGACTTAAAACTTGTTAAGAACGTGGCAGATTCGGTGGATATTCCTGTGATTGCCTGTGGCGGTGCAGGAAAAATGGAGGACATTAAAGCAGTATTGCAGGAAGGCCATGCAGATGCGGCAGCTGCAGGAAGCTTCTTTGTGTATTATGGCCGTAATAAAGCTATTTTGATTACTGCGCCAAGTGAGCAGGAGCTTGTGCAGGCGGGTATCTATTCCAATGAATGAAAAAACTTGCATGGAAAAACGGATAGAAAAAAAGAATAGGTTGGAAATGACGGTAGATGTATTAGTAAGATTGTTTGTACTTTCGTCTTTACTGATACCAACTGCCTTTGTCAACAAAGTGTTTTTTGCGTTGATTCTGCTGATTTATGCGGCGGATGTCTTGTATGCAAAGAAAATCACGACGAATTTCATTGCGCCGATTTTGATTTTGCTAGTTTTTTTTGTCGGCTTTTGTCAAGGAATGGTCCTTGGATGCGACGCAAGCCTAGCAAAGCAGTTTCTGCTGTCCACGATGCTGCTGTTTTTGATTTACCCTATCAATCATTATCGGGTAGATATGCGGTGCGTTGTCAGAGCGGATTCCTATCTCTATTTCCTGTTCTATATTGTTTTTTTGATTTATGGGCTTGGAACAGATATGCTGCCGACGTCGGCAGTTGTACGTTCTGCAGCACAGTCGTTGGGGATTGGTCCAATTACGGCCATAGGTAAGTTACTTTATACCTACGGTGCAGCGTCAATGGGGTCGAGATCTTTCTTTTCTGATTCCGGCGTCATGATCCATTTGGGATCGGTACCGTTTTTGTTGGTTCCTGTCGGTGTTTTTGCAGACGAGGCGTTCCGGAAGACAACAGAAAAGAAAAGGGAAATATGGGATTTACTGCTGTGCGGATTCTGCATGGTGCTTGCTTTTTTATCTACATCGCGTGCGCTGATGATGGGAATTCTGTGTGTTATTGCGATGTCGTTTTTATATCATAGTGGTGCAAAAACAAAACTGTGGGCATTGATTGCTGTTGTAGTGGCGGGAATTAGCGTAGCGGCATTTTTGCTGACGAAGTCTAATATGTTCTCGATGGAAGAATCCAGCAATTCTATAAAAATGGGTCATATAACGGGATACTTTGACTTCATGAACATCAAGAATGTGCTGATTGGAAATGGCTTGGCGTCGGAGTATTATTCAAATGGCGCAGCCCGGTTGCTGGCTCACACTGAAATTACGTTGCTGGATTATATGCGGTATTTTGGTGTTATCCCAGCTCTGTTGGTGTACGCATTGCTTTTCTTTCCTTGCGTAGGATACAAAAAGAAAGAAAAGCTGTTTAATTTACAATTTGCCATATTTGCTGTGTACGTTTTTATGTCACTTACAAATCCAGTGCTGTTTAATTCAGTTGGCGTTGCGGCGATTCTGTGGTACTGGAATGGACTGCACAAACAGTCGTTGGCAAACAATGATACGTCGGAGAAAGCGCTGAATGAAAGTTTATGCAGTGGTTGTCGGGTATGAGCCAAATCTGGAAAATTTGGATGACTTGATTCGGATACTTGCAGAAAAGGATTGTCATGTGATTCTTGCGGATAACTCCGAAAAACGGCCTGTCACGCAAGAAATGCTGCGGACGCCCTGCACAATCCTTTCTCTGCACGGAAATCAGGGAATTGCCAAAGCACAAAATGATGCTATTCAATGCGCTCTGAAAAAAGGTGCAGAGTGTGTTGGCTTTTTTGACCAAGACAGCCGTATCGACGGAAAACTATTGGATGCGCTGCTTGCAGGATTGCAGAGGCACCCAGGAGCTGTTGTTGCGCCTGTGTCGGTGGAAGCGGATACCGGGCAGGAATACCCGTCAGCAGTACTTTGCGAGAACGGAATGTCGAGGGACGTTTTTTGCCTGCAAGAAAAGACAGATGTACAGGTTGATTTGGTTATATCCTCCGGTACATTTGTGTGGAGCGATGCACTGCAGAAAATCGGCAGAATGGACGAGGACTTCTTCATTGATTTCGTGGACATTGAATGGTGTCTGCGCTGCAAAAAGAAGCAGGTGCCGATTTACGTTGTACCGAGCGCGGTAATGAAACACAAAATCGGGAATACAAGCTGTAAGGTGGGGCCGATTACGATTTCGGTACATAGCCCTTACCGAACCTATTATAAGGTTCGCAACAGCTTTCTAATGCGGAAAAAGGGTGTTTCGTTTCTTTTCCTGATGCAGCAGATTCTGCCGGCAGTCGCCTATAACTTCTTCTTGCTGTTTGATAAGGAGAAAGGCAAAGAATATAGGAAATTTTATTTTGCAGGACTGCGGGACGGACTGCAAAATCGAACGGGGGAATACCATGAAACAAGAAGATAGCAAGATACGGGCCAGTGTATGCCTTGCCTGCTATAATGGTGCATTGTATATCCAAGAACAGTTGGATTCCATTCTACCCCAAATGCAGGATGCTGATGAATTGATTATTATCAATGATAACTCTACAGATGCCACTACGGAGATTTTGCAAAATATCAGTGATCCCCACGTACATGTCTATCGAAATGATCCGAATTTAGGCGTGAATCGCTCGTTTGAAAAAGCGATTGGTTTAGCAAAAGGACGGTATATCCTGATGGCAGATCAGGATGATATATGGACGCCTGGACGACTGGAAAAAATGGTTAGCTATTTGCAAAGTAAAAATGTTTTACTGGTTTCTGGCAACAGCACCTGTATCGACAAGAGCGGACAAGATATTGCGTTTGATCTTGGTAAATTGTTTGAAGCAGACAGTACTGCATACGGTAAAAATGTGTTACGCATTTTTACCGGCAAGGCTTACTATTTTGGCTGTTGTATGGCGTTTTCTGCAGAGTTGAAGGGGATTATCCTGCCATTCCCGAAAGATGTGGAATCTCATGATTTATGGATCGCAATGGCAGCTAATATGATGCATAGCAACCTGCATTTGGAAGACATAGTGCTGAAACGGAGGATTCATGGAAAAAATGCCAGCGTAATTCAGCGGGATCTGATGAGCAAAATACGCTCCAGAATTGTGTTTGCGCGTTCTTACATGGAATTGAAAAAGCGGATTCGAATTTTAAAATAAACTAGAAGGTAGTTCGATATACTTGGAATAGAAAGAAAGTTTGATTTTGACTAGGCATTTTGCATATTGTTTAAGATGCAGCAAAAAAATCAACAGAAAAAGGATATTATATGAGCGACCAAGGGTATACGATCGACATTCAAGAACTGGCACGTTTGTTGGTAAAATAGTGGGCAGTTATTTTGGCCTGTACTATTGCTATGAGAATGGTGGGATTTGTGTTCGGTGTAAGTCATGGTAATTACACGGCGTCGCAGCCGCTTGCAATTTCGGCGGAGAAAAATGCCTCGACGACGATCTAGAAAGTACAGGGAAATCTCAACTTATTGATGGAAAACTAATGAGAGCGAGGCAATTGTATTTACTGCGCCGGACGGAGTAGCAGATGTTGCGTCTGTGGTGAAGAACCATGCCATTGCTATGGCAGGAATGAACCGTAAAGTGTTAGTAATTGGATGCAGAATCAAGAGATAAACAGTTTACCCGAAAGATGAAAATGGAAATGGCAGAAGGATTTTCTGAGTGGCTACAAGGAGATGCCAATCTGGAAGAAGAGATACGGAAAAATATGGATGGACACTTTGAAATCGTGCCCGCAGGCAAGAAGCAACTCCAAGAGGGGTTACTGACAAGGAAAGAGGCGGAGACGCTAGTGAGAAATCTGGGAAGTCAGTATGACACTGTGTGCTAATTGTAGCATCTGCCTTAAAAAAACGGTTGATGCGCTTGTACTTAGTAAAATGGCATATGGTGTGGTAATGGTTCTTGTGGCCGAACAATCAAAAAACTGCAGAACTCATGAAGAGAAAATGGAAGCGGCAGGTGTGCCGATTTTAGGTGCGATTTTGAGTGGATGCAATGTAACGACTAGTGCAAAAAAGATGAGTGCTACTATATGTATGAAAGCCAGAAAAAGACTGGCATTAAATAAAAAACTTTCCCCGGAGTAAAAAAATGGTTTCTATGCGCAGTATTTTTGAATATTTATGGCAGAACCCTTACAGAGTCATCGGCTTTGTGGCGTGCTGCGTAATTTTGGCTGTCAGGACATGGAGAGGTCGGAAGAAGGAATGTAAACGGCTTTGGGACAGAGTGGCGCTTCCAGCAATGGTGTGCGTGATTGCATTTATAAATCCTATTTCTACGCATTTACTTGTGAATCACTCCGAAGAAACGCAGGTCCTTCGATTCTTCTGGATTGCTCCGGTGTCGATTTTAATTGCGGCCGTGTTGGTTTCATTGCTGGGAGAAATCAAAAAGAATTATATAAAATACGCAGCGGTGATTGTAACCACTTGCTTGATTTTTGCATTTGGGGGACAATATCCGCATTTGCGTCAGAATACCTGGAAGAATATGTTTTTTAATCCGTATAAGGTCCCGCCTATTATTGTAGATGTGTGTGATTATATTCTGCAGGATGATACAACGGAAGACAAATCATTGGCATTGACCATGCCGCTGAATCTTTGGGTGCGCCAGTATGCCCCGCAGATTCGGATGCAGTTTGCTTGGGGATCGCGTGCAACACCCGAGGTGGAAAGTGAAAAATTGTATCTTGCCATGACCCAGAGAGAGGGACAGGAGATGGACTTGAATGAAGTTTCGTTCTGGGCTAGGGAACTGAATATTACGTATGTTTTGCTGCCAAAAGATGCAGCATATATTGGTAGTATGGAGACAAATGGATACAGGGAAACAGCGGCTTTTCAACATGAAACAAGTGATGAAGGTGATGTGTACGGGAAAAGGTACCTACTGTATCGTATGGTGGAGGGAAGATAATGAGGATATTAGCGCAACCTGTTTTCCTTCTGGTATTCGCAGTATTTCTCCATGGTATTGGTTATGCGCTGTTCAGAAAACTCCAGCATGGCATTGCGACGTTAGAGGCTTTTTTTCAGCGGGGCACTATTTTGAGTGCTTATGTTGGTTTTACATATAACGATGGGTAGCCTGCGAATGATGATGTTGCTTTGGTACATGATCTGTGGTGGCATAGCTTTTTATGGTTAAAGCCAACAAAAAAGATGGTGCTGTATTAAGCATGAAGTGGAAAAGGATTACTGATTAAGGAAGAGATGGTGCTGTGGGGAGCGACGTTACTTTTAATCGTACTGATTACAGTTAATACTGTCTGGAATACAACATATTTGAATTGGGATGATGAGACCTGCTGCGCAAATTCGGTTGGAGCGTGGTATGCGGACCTTGTGAACCGGACGGCACTAGAATCGGGAAAGTTGAAAAAAGCATTTTACGATAAAAAATATGTTATAGCAGGTTGGTCAATTTTCAGCTTAATGCTGGCGGTTCTTACAGACATTTATCCGGCAGTGATTAACAGAATGCTCCTACCGATGATTAAAATTCCACTGACATATTCTATTTTCTATCAAATGATAAATAACCTTTTTATGCAGCAAACAAAAAAACGCTTCTCAGCGTAATCATCATACAAGCACTTATACTTCAGGCGGCAGAACTTTCTGCAGGAACAAGCAGTGAATGGTGGTTCTTGGTCAATGCGTGGTCAGGAAAAGCTCTTTCGTTTAATGTCATGGTTTCACTGATTTTATGGTTGATATTTGAAATAGAGGATTGCGATAAGGAAGGTATGCGCAAAAGACTTTTGGGGCTTCTATTTGTAGTCTGTTTTGCCTGTTGCTCAATTGCAGCTTCGCGGCTTGTGACAATTCCCATAACTTTAGCGCTTTGGGGAAGACTGTACTTAATTCGGACAAAAAGATGGAGAGATATTATAAATGTATGTGTGTGCGCAATTCCTGTAGCAGCGTGCGCATTGCCAGGGTAACGCTGCCCTAAGCATTTTTTCTTCTGAATTGTGAATAAGGCAGTGCTGATTGCCATTTGCTATTTCAATGCCAACAAAAATTGCTTGTTTAAACTTCAGCACTTTATTACGAGGGTAATCTTTGTGTTATGTAACATTGTTCACAGAAAGCTATCTGACAGAGTCAAGAAATCCATACTAAAAATATCTTTAGCAAAGAATGAACATTTAGGAAAATTCGAGAAGCTTGCAAACGATCTTCTTATAGATAAAACATCTTCCTTTGCAAATTCCTATAGAAATTTATGAAAAACGTAATAAGAAAAATTATAAATTAAGGAATTCGTAGAAAATATGAAGCATTGCATAAACAAATCTGAACAATCATCAAATCGTGTTCTAAAGGCCGGCATTGGATACACAATTGGAAATTATCTTCTAAAGGGTCTTTCTTTTTTTACAATCCCCCTTTTTACAAGACTTCTTACAACGCAGGATTATGGAAAATACAGCGTATTTTTGTCATACGAAGATATTGTTTTTGTGCTGATAGGATTTGCAATTCATAGCAGCTATAAAAATGCAAGGTATAAATATGGACTTTGCTCAGAAGGAACAAAAAAAGGAAAAGACTACTATGCTTATGTCTCGGCAACGATTTGCCTTATTCTTTGCAGTGCAGCTTGCTGGTTACTGGCAGTAAATTTATTTAGTAAGCCGCTTGCAAATTTGCTCCAGGTGGATCAAATTTGCCTTAATTTGTTAGTCCTATACGCATTTGGAAGTGCAATAATGACTTGCTATAATACTGATGCTGGACTTGATTATAAATATCAAAAATTTATAAAAATATCAGGCATTAATGCAGTACTTAACATATTGCTCTCGCTAATACTGATTTTGTTTATATTCCCGAAGAATGGATATATCGGACGCGTTTTGGGGTCAACAACAGCTGTTGTGATTGTTGCAATCAGTATTGTAGTTGAATTTTTCCATAGGTCGAAACCAAGCAGAGATTCAGCACTATTAAAATGGGGAATTAAATATAGCGCTCCTATTATTCCACATGGACTTAGCCAAATTGTATTAAACCAGTTTGACCGTATTATGATTATGAAAATGGAGACGGAGGCAAAAGCTGGTATATACAGTTTTGCGTATAACATATATGCGCTTGTACAAGTTACAGCTGGCTCTCTAGATAATGTTTGGGGGCCATGGTTTTATCAAAAGAGAAAAGACGACGAAATAAACGCAATAAAAAAGTACAGTGGCTATTATGCTTTTTTTATGATGCTGTTTTCTAGTGCAATTATTTTTATATCACCGGAACTTATTAAACTACTAGGCAATAAGAGCTATTGGGATGCAATATATTGTGTAATACCTATTGTGGCAGGCGGTTATTTTTCCTTCTTATATACGATACCATCAAGCGTTGAATACTATCATGGTAAAACACAATATATTGCAAGCGGGACAGCCTTGGCAGCGGTTATGAACATTGGCATGAATTATATTTTCATTAGGCGATATGGATATATTGCGGCAGCATACACGACACTTGCAACGTATTTCCTTTACTTTTTGTTTCATTACTTGATCGCGATAAAAATAGAAGGGAAAAACTTGTTTTCCAACAATGTGATGGTTGGATGCACATTGGGGATACTTGTTGCCGTTGCACTAGGAAATGTCTTGATTAATTATGTGGGTATAAGAATTCTACTGGTGTTGCTATTAATCGCGATTGCATTAATTTATGAAGAAAAAGAAATTGGAATCATAAAGCACCGCGAAGAGGTAAAGAAAAATGAGCAATGAATTGACGTTAGAACAAATTCATGAAGTGACGCTGGAAACACTTCAAAGGTTTCATGAACTATGTGAAAAAGAGAAACTGAGGTATTACTTGGCTTATGGCACGTTGCTGGGAGCTGCTCGGCATCATGGATTTATTCCATGGGATGATGATGCAGATGTTTGGATGCCAAGAGAAGACTATAGCAGACTTTTAAATTATTGCAAAAACAACCCGGAAAAGATAAGCCCTTACAAACTTGCGACTCGCCAAACTGAAAAAAATTATTGCTTTGGGGTTGCAAGATTTTCGGATTGCCGATATAAATATGAACCAACGACAAAGGAAGAACCAATAGATATTGGAGTTTTTGTGGACGTTTACCCATTAGATTCTTACGGAGATAATCAAAAACAAGCAAAAACGATTTTAAAGCATTTACAAAAAGAAAATAAAAAGATAGAAATATACGTGAATGGAAGGGGAAATTCATTTATAAAGTCATGCATAAAAATGCCGTGTCACATTTTATTACGACATTTTTATGGGAATGATTATCTTAAGAAGTTTGATACAGAAACACAAGAATATATAGAAAAAAATACAAAAAAAACAGACCGCTATGTAGGAATCCCGGTTTGGTCGGTAGCGAAGGTGCCGGAACAATTTGAAAAAATCTGGTTTGATAATCGGGTGCTATTGGACTTTGAAGGGCACAAATTTTATGCTCCTGAGAATTGGAAAGAACTCTTAACTTATATTTACGGAGATTATATGGAACTTCCGCCTATTGAAAAACGTACACCTTACCATGGATATAAGATTACAATCAGATGAAAAGTTTGCAAAGGCAAACGAAAGAGTTTGTATAAAAAATATTTATTTAAGAATGGGACTTAGCATGAGCTAAAAAAACCAATTGAAATAGCAAAGAACCTGGTGGCGGGGTAAGGCTAATCCTATGAATGAAATAGTTACAATGAAAGAATTTCTTTGAACATACTACAGGAAACACGTTTGTAGAGTTGGCAAGAAAAACGGTTTGTGAATACAGCTGGAGGGAATATTGTGAGAAAAATTGGAACAATTAGTTATAATATATACTGCAACTTTACAAACTATGGATCCGCTTTGCAGACGTGGGCGCTCCATCAGGCAATCAAAAAAATAGCCGGAAAAACCATTACTCCGGTTTTGGTTGATTATTGTCCTGAAGTTCTATCTGATAAAGATCCCCTGAATCCTTTTGCCAATATGTGGGATACAGATGAGGAATCACGAAAAATGTGTGAGCTTACATTACCGGCAATCCGAGAAAATTATTATAAATTTGAGCGATTTTATAATGAACGCTTTTCAAGAACAAGTAAAAAGTATGTGGCACAAAACTTCAATGATATTAGTGACGATGAGAAAATTTCTGGCTTTGTGTGCGGTAGCGATACGATTTTCTGCCCGGATGAGTTTGGAATTGATGACGGATATTACGCCAATTATGATTGTATGAAGGGGCATTCGGTAGCTTATGCGGCCAGTTTCGGAGATCCACATTTCACAGAAGAAACCTACGGTGTTCTAAATGATAGGCTTCAAAATTTTAAGGCTATTGGACTGAGAGAAAATTTGATGATTCCTTATGTCAAAGAACATACAAATGTACCAGTACAGAAGGTGGTAGATCCGACGTTGTTGCTGACTGGCAGGGACTATGACACGATTGCAGAAGAACAGCTAGAAGATGATAAGTATCTTTTGCTTTATGCTCGCCGCTACAATCCAGACATGGAAACTTATGCAGAAAAGCTAGCAGCAGCAAATGGGTGGAAAATCGTAGAAATTAGCCTTCGTGCTACAAACGTAGAAAAGCCCAATCATCGGATGTTCTACGAAGCTGGTGTGGAAGAATTTCTGTCACTTGTAAAGTACGCAGAATGTGTGATTACGAACTCCTTTCACGGCATGATTTTTGCGGTTCAATATTGCCGCCCATTCTATATCTTCTCACGTGAACAATGTGATACGAAAATTACGGAGTTGCTGGAACTTTTTGGACTTTCTGGTCGCATGTTGACACCTAAACAGCAAGAAAATCTTACTGTGCAACAAATTGATTATCAGGCGGTTCATAAAAGAATCGAGGAAGCAAGAAAAAAATCTCTTGACTTTCTGCGAATGGAACTATCTCTGTGCGAGTGATGGTGGGTGGAGCACAATGGCAGGCTATTTAGATGATAAGAAGAAAGAAAATTGCTATGGTTGCGAAGCTTGTGTGCAAATATGTCCGAAGGATGCATTGGACATGCAGGAAGATGATGAAGGGTTTCGCTATCCTGTTTTAAACGAAGAAGTATGTGTACGTTGTGGCTTATGCAATAAAGTATGCCCCTATGAAAATATGCCTGTTCGCTACGAAAATGATAAGTATGTATTTGGTGGATATATAAAAGATGAAAATACTCGTTTCGAAAGCACAAGCGGGGGTGCATTTTCAGCGATTGTAGACACTTTCTGTGATGACAATTACGTGATTTTTGGGGCGGAAGCGAAAGGACTTTCCGTTTGGCACAGTTATATCACAGACAAAAAGGATCTTTCAAAATTCAGAAAGTCAAAATACTCCCAGAGTAAAATGGGAAAATCTTATCAACAAACAAAAGAATTCCTAAAGATGGGAAAAAAAGTGTTGTTTTCGGGAACACCATGTCAGATTGCTGGCCTGAAATCTTTTCTTGGAAGCACGAATCAGGACAACTTATTAACGGTTGAAGTAATTTGTGAAGGGGTTCCAAGTCCTCTATATGTCCGAAAATGTGAACAGTCTCTAATCAAGAAATTTGGCGCTTATATTGAATGTTTGGATTACCGTTATAAAGGAAAAACACTGTTTGGAAATTTCAAATGGGATTTTCAGGTAATGAAAGCAAAAACCTCCAATAATTGGGGGGGGCGCTGGGACTTCGAAGTGATGAGGACAACTGTAATGATTAAAAAAGAAAACAAGAAAATTGTGATTGAAAAGGATCGCTGGTTCAATCCATTTTGGTCAATCTGGCTGAAACACTTAATGAGTCGTCCCTCCTGTTATGAGTGCCCTTTTGCAACAACAGAAAGAACTGCAGACATATCTCTTGGGGATTTGTGGGGGGTGCATCTTTATTGCCCTGAATTATATGGAGAAAATGGAGGGGCATCTTTAGCGGTTGCTAATACTGAAAAGGGGAAAACAATACTTAAAGCTGCGGAGACTCAAATGTATGGACATGAGTTGAAATTTGAGGATGCTCTAAAATACCAGTCTCCGATGAGAAAACATATTGATATGAATCCAGAGAGAGCGCGGTTTATGAAGGACCTCAAAGGAGACATGAGCGTTGAAAAAATCAATAAGAAGTGGGCGACGAAGCCAACTCTGAAACTGCTTTATCAAAAGTACGTGTGGGGCAATCGACAGAAGGTGTGGCTTTGGAACTTACTCCATAAAAAATGAAAAAGGAGAAATAAGGATGCTTAATTTTACAGTTGGTCCAGTAATGTCAGACGATGTGGTGCGTGCTGTTGGTGCGGAACAAGTCCCATATTTCAGAACTTCAGAGTTCTCTTCAATTATGCTTGAAAACGAGACGTTGATGAAGAAGTTTGCTAAAGCTGGCGATGACGCCCGAACGGTGTTTATTACTGGTTCTGGTACGGCTTCTATGGAAGCTACAGTTATGAATGTCTTTGACAAGACAGACAAAGTGTTGGTCGTAAATGGGGGAAGCTTTGGTCATCGCTTTGTTGAACTGTGCCAGATTCATGATATTCCGTATGAGGAAATCAAACTCGAACCAGGGAAAGCATTGAAGACTGAGCAATTGGCTGCGTATAATAATAAGGGGTTTACAGGATTTTTGGTCAATGCACATGAAACATCGACGGGTGTTCACTATGATATGGAAATGATTAGTGAATTCTGCAAAAGGAATAGTCTTTTTTTGGTTGTAGATGCAATCAGTTCTTTCTTGGCTGATGATTTTGACATGAAAGGACTGGGTGTGCAGGTAATGATTACGGGTTCGCAGAAAGCATTGGCTTGCCCCCCCGGAGTATCGATTATAGTTCTTTCTCATGAAGCGGTTGAGCGCATTGAAAAACATGATGTAAAGTGCATGTACCTGGATTTGAAGTCGGCACTTAAAAATGGGGAGCGAGGACAGACACCTTTCACACCAGCTGTCGGAACACTGCGCCAAATTAATGCACGCCTGAAAGAAATTGAAGCTGCAGGCGGCGTTGAGGCGGAAACAAAGAAAATTGCAGAACTGGCTCAGGATTTCAGAAAAAAAATTCAAGGATTTCCATTCGAGATTGTTTCTGAGTCGATGTCCAATGCTGTTACACCACTACACCCGCTGCATGTGTCAGCCTATGAGATATTTATTAGGCTCAAAAATGAATATGGTATTTGGATTTGTCCCAATGGTGGAGAAATGAAAGAAAAAATCTTCCGCGTAGGCCACATTGGCGCATTGACGAAAGAAGATAATACTACCCTTGTAGATGCTTTTAAGGATTTGCAGAAGCGTGGGCTTCTTTAATTGATATGGAAGGAAGCAAGATATGGTAAAGGTTATTACGTATGGTACTTACGACTTGCTTCACTATGGTCATATCAAGCTTTTAGAACGCGCGAAAGCACTGGGTGATTATTTGATTGTAGGCGTTACGGCAGACGACTATGATAAAACGCGCGGAAAAATAAATGTGCAACAATCTCTAATGGAGCGTATCGAAGCTGTACGCGCCACAGGGCTTGCGGATAAGATCATTGTTGAAGAATATGAGGGCCAGAAAATAGACGATATTCGCAGGTATGATGTAGATATATTTACGGTTGGCTCTGACTGGATCGGAAAATTCGATTACTTAAATGAATATTGTAAGGTGGTGTATCTACCGAGAACAGAGGGAATCTCTAGCTCCGAAGTTCGTAGCGAACAGTACAAACTGCGCATGGGAATTGTTGGAAGAGCTGCTTTTAGAACAAAGTTTGTGACAGAGTCCAAGTATGTAAACGGTGTAGAAGTGATTGGCGTATGTGTGCCTCAGAAAAGCGTGGAATCTGAATATGGCAAAATGTTCTTTACTGAAAATTATGAGGAACTTCTCGAAAAGGTTGATGCAGTATATATCATATCTAAACCAGAAAGGCACTATGAGGATGTAAAAAAAGCACTTCTAAAAGGAAAGCATGTTTTATGCGAATCTCCTATCGCGTTAAAAGAATCGGAATGTGAAGAGCTGTATGCATTTGCTAAAGAGCGAGGATTGGTTCTTATGGATGCCATAAAAACAGCCTATTCAACAGCATACGAAAGACTGGTTCTTCTTGCAAAATCAGGGAAAATTGGAAAGGTTGTTTCCGTTGATGCAGTGTGTACTAGTCTACGGGATGGAATTTCAATTGCTGGAACTGATTTGACTCAGAAATGGAATAGCATGTGCGGCTGGGCTCCAATTGCATTGTTACCGGTTTTTCAAATCCTTGGAACAGATTACAACAAAAAAATCATTACAACAAAATTTTTGGATAAATCAGTCAATATGGATGCCTTTACGAAAATCGACTTTACATACGATGATGCTGTTGCGTCAATCAAAGTTGCAAAGGCAGCAAAATCTGAGGGCGAGTTGATTGTGACGGGAACTACAGGATACATCTATGTCCCGGCGCCTTGGTGGAAAACGGACTATTTCGAAGTACGATATGAAAATCCAGAGAACAATAGAAGGTTTTTTTATCAACTTGATGGTGAGGGAATTCGATATGAAATCGTGTCATTTTCAAAGCAAATTGAAAATGGACGAAACATGAGTGTGGTTTCAAATATGGTGTCGATGAATATTGTGAAGATTATTGAAGATTTTAATTCTCGGACCGATGTCATAGAAATAGGTGAAAGAAATGTCTGACATTGTTGAATTAACAAAAGAGCAGCTTCGACAGCTTCAATTGATAGACTTGGAGATGATGATTGAAGTGGATAGAATCTGTAGAAAAAACGGAATAAAGTATTCCCTTTCGGGGGGAACACTTTTAGGGGCGATAAGGCATAAGGGGTTCATCCCATGGGATGATGATGCGGATATAATGTTTACGCATGAAGAGTATGAGAAGTTTTACCGTGCATGTAAAAGTGATTTGGATACAGCAAGGTTCTTCCTTCAAGATTTTAGAACGGATTCAGGGTATCGGTGGGGATACGGAAAACTGCGGAGACGGAATACAGAGTACATAAAGCGAGGACAGGAACATCTGGAGCAGAAAACGGGGGTCTGTATCGATTTATTTGAGTATCAGTATCTTCCTGACAACTTGCTGGCAAGAAAAATATATCAGGCAAAGATGTTTTGCTTAAGAAAAGTGATGTACTCATCGCTGGGAAAATTTGCGGAGAAAAACTTTGCTTTGCGGTTGTGGTATAGGCTGCTTGAATTGATTCCAATCCGTGTCGTTCATGACATTAGGTTGCATGATTTAGACAGAGCAAATGATTTGAACAGTAATAAAATGTCATGTGAAATGTTTCCGGATCCGGCGAAAAAAGACGGTATAGACAGCAACATTTTTAAGAAATATGTGGACGTAGAATTTGAAGGAATGTCTTTTATGGCAACAAGGGAATATGACAAATATCTGACGGTCTCTTATGGAAATTATATGCAACTTCCTCCTGAAGAAAAAAGGAAGGGCGTTATGAACGCTGTGCAATACAAGCTTATCCCGGTAGAGTATTCTGATTTGTACAGAAGATATAAAGAAAAAAGTAAGTGAATCTCCCTAAGAGAAATGAGAAAACGATTTGGCTGCCGCGCTTTGAACCGAACCCCGTCAAGAGGTCAATGAAATAAGATTTTTGCTACCAAGTCTCGTCTGCCTGCACAACATGCTGTCTACACAGAATATGGTTTTCAGTTCCGGGACTGGTGGGAGGAGCCATCGTGATGAATGCAGGCGGTGGCATTGAAGAACTTGCTTTTGATGCTGGAACAGAAGAAGATTTTAAGAAGAAGCGTGACAGTCGCATTCAGTTTTATAAAAAATATCAAGACAACGGGAAGCGGAATTTTGGTTCTGCCTTTTGTACATTTGATTCTTATGTTATGGAAATAATCCGAAGAGTGCCTTTTGGAAAGAAAAAATGTTTACTTTTCCGAATAAACTGGAAATTGGATTGTAAATGAAAAAGAAGGAACTTTTAAGGATGTATGTAGCTGTATGGAAAAAGCGGAAAACCTTCATGCCTTGCTAGGGAAAAAATGCATGCCGGATGTTATTATTTGGAAGTGATTTGCGGCGGCGGGAGAAAGCTTCATGAAAGAGGAGAAGTCCATGAACGATCAGGGATATACTATTGATATTCAAGAATTGGCATATTTGCTGGTGAAAAGGTGGTATTTAATTCTGGGATGTACTGTTATTATGGGAATTGCGGGCTATGCATTTGGTACTAACAGTGATCAATATACAGCGACGCAAACCCTTGTAATTACTGCATCGAAAGATACTTTAACAGCCGTTTCGAGGGTGCAAGGCGATTCGTTGCTTATTGATGGTAAGACATATGATCTTACCATAGAACAGAACAGTACGAAAGAGAGCGCAACAGATCGCTTGACGGCATCAAAGCAGTTGGCACCGATATTCGAGTCTGTTTTGACGAGCGATGCTATCCTACAACAAGTGGTAGATGATCTTGACAGTATAACGGTGGAAGCGTTGAAAAATATGATTACTGTAAGTACAGATGCTACACCTATGGTGGTCGTGACAGTTAAGGGAGAAACAGAGTCCACGGTTAGTACGATATGTGAAAAATTGGTAACAACAGGTATTAAAAAGTTTCCGGAGATTGCAGAAGCGGAAAGTGTGACCCCACTGGGAGAAATGAGCGTAAAGTATACGGGTACTACTTCGAATACGAAAAAGAATGCACTTATCTTTGCGGTTTTAGGTTTCGTGTTAAGTGTTGTAGTTGTGATTGTACGTCGCTTGACAGACGATACCGTGCGCACAGGTAGTGATATTGTTAACGGATTGGGAATGGAAGTTTTGGGGGTTATTCCGACAGAGGAGGGAAAAAGGCGTGTTTAAAATAGAGCAAAGTGCTGTGCGGGAAGGTATGGGCGTAAAAAGTATGATTATGGAAGCCTACCGTGCTCTTGGAGCAAATTTAGTTAACCAAATCGGCAAAGAAAAGAGCGGTATAGTTGTATTTGCAGCTCCTGATGAAAAAACGAATTCGGTGTCTGTTGTACAGAACCTTGCTTTTGTTATGATGGAAATGGGGCGAAAAGTACTCGTAATTGATGCGGAATTGAGGAATAAAGCACTTACTCGAGAGTCGAACAAAGAAACCGCAGAGGGGTTCGCTGAATGGCTTCTGGGTGAGACATCCTTGCAGGGCGCGACACAAAAAGACGCAATGCGACATTTTGAAATAATGCCTGCAGGCAAGAAGCCGATTCCGGCTGGAATGTTGGCGCGGAAAGAAATCGAGAATGCGGTTCAAAGCTTGAAAGATGTGTACGACTGCGTGTTGGTTTTGACATCTGCAATGGATGAAACAGCGGATGCATTGATGCTGGGGCAGATGGCAGATGGGGCGGTAATAGTTCTTACGGCAGGGAAATCCCGAAAACAGGTTGCAGAATTGGCAAAAGAAAAGTTGGAAGTAGCGGGTGTGAAGGTTTTCGGAGCAATTTTAAGTGAGTATGATGTGAAAACCAGCACAAAGCTAGATGGGTATTACTACATGTATAAGGGCCGGGGCAAGAGCGCCGACATAAGATAAGCAAACTGCTCCCGGAGGAAAAATGGTTTCGATGCGCAGCATTTTTGAGTGCCTGTGGCGTGATCCTTACAGGGGTCATTGGCTTTGTAGGATGCTGCATAATTTTGACTATCAGTGTACGGAAGGCGGCGAAAGTAGAATGGAAACGGCTTGCTGTTCCGGCGTTATTGTGTGCAACTATATTTATTAATCTAGTTACAACACACATTCTCGTAAAACGATCAGAGAAAACACAGTTTCTTCGTTTTTTCTGGATTGCGCCGGTATCACTCACGATTACGGCGACATTGGTATGTCTTCTGGAGAAAATTGTGTATGGAAAAGAATATCTGCTATACTGTTTGACGGAGGCACAACAGGAATGAAAATATTGGCATTACCGATTTTCCTTCTGGTTTTTGCGGTGATTCCGTATGGCATAGGCTATGCGCTTTTTGGAAAGATAAGGCATGGAATAGCAACAATAGGAGGCTTTTTTTTCAGCCTCGCTATATTTGAGACGCTAATGCTGCTTTTTCATGTTACGATGGGAAGTCTGCGTGCTATGACGTTCCTTTGGTGCGCAATTTGTGGAAGCGTATCTTTATACGGTTGGCACATGTCTAAAAAAGATGGTGTCTCATTATGTGGAAAATTGGAAAAACCCTCTGATAGGGTGGAAATGATGCTGTGCGTGGCCGTGTTGTTCTTAGTTGTATTGACTACGGCAAATGCAGTTTGGAATACGACGTACTTGAATTGGGATGACCAAACATATTGTGCAAACGCGGTGGGATCTTGGTATGCGGATCTTGTAAATAGAACCGCCCCGGAGTCAGGACAGTTGAAGGAAGCGTTTTACGATAAAAAATATGTTATAGCCGGATGGCCTATTTTCAGCGCAGTATTGGCTGTACTTACAGACATACATCCTGCAATAATTTATAGAACGATTTTGCCCTTAATAGAAATTCCACTGGCCTATTTTATTATTTACCAAACGCTCTACAACGTTTTAAGTGGGAATATAAAAAAAACACTTTTAAGCATTGTTATTGTACAGATGCTCATCTTTCAGACGGCTGAACTTTCGGCCGGTACAAGCAGGGAGTGGTGGTTCCTAGTCAATACTTGGTCAGGAAAGGCACTTTCGTTTAATATTATGATTCCATTAATCTTGTGGTTAATGTTCGAAATAGAGGACTGCAATGATGAAAGAAGAAGAAAAAAATTATGGAGAGTACAGTTTGTAATCTGCTTTGCGTGTTGTTCGATTGCGGCATCGTTATTTATGACGGTTCCTGTTACATTGGCGATTTGGGGTAGCTTATACTTGATTCGAACAAAGAGATGGAAAGAATTTGTGGATGTGTGCATTTGCGCGCTTCCAACGGTTATTTGCGCACTGTGGACACTGCATTGAAACAAAAAGGGGCTGCTGCACATCATTCGGGTGGAAAGTGCAACAGCATCCCTAAAAATTAGACGTATATGTTAGTGCCGACCTATTCTGTCGGGAAAAATACTCCGCCTGTGACCGTAAATCATTTGGCAAAAGTTGTACATGGCGAGTTTTGCAAAGATTTCTTGGCAAATAAAGTCGACCTTTTTTGAGTGAGACAAAGCAAAGCCCCGCTACCTAAAAATCTGCAACAAAGTGATGTTATTATCCGGGATAAGGTACTTTTGTGCTTATATTACAGCAGCTTACTCCCCAGCGCGCGGCTTGTGCGGGAGAGGGAGAGGTTGGCAAGCTCCTGATTGTCCAGCGTGTAGCGCAGGACGAGGACGTTCGCCACAAAGAGGACGGCCAGCTTGACCGGCATGCTGCCGGAGTCGAGCGGGCTTTCTTTGGCACCGCACAGAAGCACGACATCGGCCAGTGCTGCGCCGGGGGCGTCGCTGTAGTGGGTGAGCAGGATGACCTTGGCACCGTTCTCCCTGGCAAGATGCAGCGTGTCCATCATATCCCGCGTTGCGCCGGAGTAGGAGACAAAGACCACGACGTCCTCGGGACCCATCAGGCTGGCGGCGATGGCCTGCATGTGGCTGTCGCCTGCCGTGCGGAACTTGGTGGAGAGCATCGAGAACCGCGCCCAGATGTCGCAGGCCAGTATATAGCTGCCGCCCTGCCCGAAAAAGAACACCTGCCGTGCCCGCTGCAAAAGCGTGGCCGCGCGGTCCACCGACTCGGGGTCCAGTGCGCTGCGGGTGCCGTTCAGTGCCTCGATGGCGGTGTTGTAGGCGTGGGTGCAGAGCGTCTGGGTGTCGACGCCCGGCTCCAGCTTGAGCGAGACCGGCATCGCCGTGGCCGTGGCCTTTGCCAGCGCGATCTTCATCTCGTTATAGCCGTCAAAGCCCAGGGCGCGGCAGAAACGGAAAATCGTAGCCTCTGCCACACCGCAGGCTTTTGCCAGCGATGAGATCGACAGGTATTGTGCGTCCTCTGCGTGCTGCATAAGGTAATCCGCAACGATGATGCCGGATTTCGTCAGGCTGTCGCGCTTGGTGCGCAGCATATCCCAAAAACTTTGCTCTGCCATGATGGAGGGTCCTTTCTGCTGTGGTGTGTTGCGGAACTTGGCCCCCTCTGGCGCAAGTGCTACCTCCCCTCTGTGTCGGGGGAGGCTGTCTCGCAGAGGGAGGCAAGGAGGCTGGCCGCTGCTATTACTTATAATGTATCCCCGGTCAGCGCCTTTTGCAAGGCTTTGGCCAGGACTTTGTGGGACTGGACGGTCATGTGCATGCCGTCAAGGGGCGAGCAGCCCGCGCCGGGCAGTGTGTTGGCGTCCAGGAACCGCACATTGGCGATGTCCTTCAGCATCGGCTCCAGCTGGGCGGCAATGCCGGCGCAGCGTTCATGGCAGCCGGTGCCCATGGCATCTTTAAAAATCAGGTGGTCGTACTCCGGCGTGATGGACGGCGGAACGATGACGAGCACGTCCGGCCTGGCGTTGTCGCGCCAGCATTCGGTGTGCAGTGCCTTCTTGACGAGCCGCACGATGCCCCGAGAGATCAGATGGGAATTGCAGCCGAACCGCTCCTTGCTGTCGTTCGTGCCCAGCATGATCGTCACGGTGTCCAGCGGCGCGTGGCTCATCAGGATCGGTGTGATGACCCGCAGCCCGTTCATACCTTCTGTAATAGGGTCGTCAAACACGGCGGTGCGCCCGGGCAGCCCCTCCTCGACCACGCTCCAGCCGTCGCCCAGCAGGTCCTGCAGCACCATCGGGTAGCGCTCATCGTCGCCGTAGCGCCCGTCGCGGGCAGGGTCATAGCCGTAGGTGTTGGAATCGCCGAAGCAGAGCACCCGGCGGCGGGTCATATTTTCATAATTCATAAAAAAGGCTCCCTTTCTTAAAAATGAAAAGTTATTTCGCTCCTTCCATTATATAGGGAAATACCCGCGCTTGCAAGAGGCTTTTTCCCGGAAAAAGCGGCCTGTTTTTATGCAAATGTGCAAAAATCGAGACGGATTGCGTGAAAAGGATGTTTCATTTTGACATCTTGTATTTTTTGACAAAAGGAGTATCCTAATAGCAAAGCAAAGGCGCTTACCCGTAAATGTAACGGGTGAGCGCCTTTTTGCTTTACAGCGCCAAAGCGCGCGCGACAGAAAATTTCAAAGGTAAAAGTTGTTTTCATTTTGTAATAAATCAAAAAAGAGGCGATTTTCCCGTGAAAAGCAAGAAAAACCGATAGAAACGCATGTATTTTGCGGCTATGTGGATGGAATTTGTGCAGCATGTACAAAAACGACAGTTTTTCTTGGCTATTTCACCTCTGGACAAAATGAAAAAAGTTTTCTAAAATGGAGACATCACGAGGGACACAGAACGAATATGCCCCACAAAGGCCGAAAGGCAAAAAAGGAGAACAACCTATGAAGAAGCAAGTTTCCGCGATCCTGGCCGCCAGCATGGCAGCCAGCATGCTCGTCGCCTGCGGCGGCTCCACTTCCAGCGCAGCGACCTCTACCGCGCCTGCTGAGAGCACCTCTACCGCCTCCAGCGAGGCCGCTCCCGCGGAGTCCACCGCCGATGCCGGTCAGGCTGCTGACATTACGCTGTGGACCTACCCCATCGGCAAGTGGGGCGATTCCGCGTCCGTTGATGCGCTGCTGGCAGACTTCAATGCCCAGTATCCTGACATCCACGTCACCGTCGAGTACCTCGACTACACCAACGGCGACGACCAGGTCAACACCGCTATCGAGGGCGGCAGCGCACCTGACATCGTCATGGAAGGACCCGAGCGTCTGGTTGCCAACTGGGGCGCCAAGGGCCTGATGGCCGATCTGAGCGACCTGTGGACCGACGACCAGAAGGCCGACATCAGCGCCAGCGTTGAGGCCGCCTGCAAGGATTCCTCCGGCGCTTACTACGAGTTCCCGCTCTGCATGACCGCACACTGCATGGCCATCAACAAGACCGTGTTTGAGGCTGCCGGTGCTATGCAGTATGTCGATGCCGAGAACCACACCTGGACCACCGACAACTTCCTGAAGGCTGTGCAGGCCGTCTACGACTCCGGCAAGACCGACGTCGGCGCGATCTACTGCAGCGGCCAGGGCGGCGACCAGGGCACCCGCGCCATCATCAACAACATGTACGGCGGCACCTTCACCGATGCAGCCCACACCAAGTACACCGCTGATTCTGCCGAAAACATCAAGGCAATCGAGGCCCTGTACAACCAGGACGGCATCAACTTTGACGCCTCCATCAACGGCGGCGAGGAGATCACCCTCTTCCGCAACGGCACCCTGCAGATGGCCTTCTGCTGGAACATTGCCCAGCAGACCAACGCTGACAACAGCGCAGCCGGCACGACCAACAGCGGCGACGACATCCTGTTCATGGCGTTCCCGACTGAGTCCGGCGAACCCGCACTGTGCGGCGGCATCTGGGGCTTCGGCGTGTTTGACAACGGCGACGAGAACAAGATCGCTGCCTCCAAGACCTTCATCAACTTCATGGCCAACTCTGACGAGACCGCAAAGGCCGTCAAGACCTCTACTTACTTCTCCGTCAAGAACTCTCTGTCCGACCTGTACAAGGACGACGAGGTCATGAACGAGTACCAGAAGCTCATGCCTTACCTGGGCGACTACTATCAGGTCACTCCCGGCTGGGCCGAGGCTCGTACCGCTTGGTGGAACATGCTGCAGCAGGTTGGCCAGGGCACTGACGTGACCACCGCCGTTACCGAGTTCTGCAACACCGCCAACGCAGCGGCCAGCGCATCCTGAACCTCCTGAAAAAACCTCCGGTTTGTAACTAACCCCACGGCGTCCGACCTCTGACATAAAACGCAGCGGTGGGGCGCCGCTTTTATCGAATGAACCTGTGACTTTAAAACAGAAGGGAGCGATCCTCTTGGCACATACCGCAGCTGCCAAAAAGCAGAGCGAGCCGAAGATGAGCCGCGCGCTTGTCCGGCAGGAGACCATCGCAGGTTACCTGTTCCTGCTGCCCAGCCTCATCTTCTTTATCGGCTTTGTCATCTACCCCATGGTGATGTGCATCTTCACCAGCTTCTTTGACTCCAGCATGAACCGCGCCGATGTGTTCATCGGCCTGCAGAACTATGTGGAGCTGTTCCACGACAGCGTCTTTCTGGGCGCACTGCGCAACACGCTGATCATTGTTGTCGTGTCGGTGCCCATCACCTGCATCTTCTCGCTGTGGGTGGCGTCCGCCATCGTCAACATGCCGCCGTGGGCGACCTCGCTGTTCCGCGTCATCTTCTATCTGCCCGTCGTCACCGGCTCTGTCGCTGTTACCGTCGTGTGGAAGTGGATGTTCAACAACTACTACGGCATCTTCAACTATCTGGGCAAGTCGATGGGCCTCATTGACCAGAACATCAACTGGCTGGGCGATACCCGCTACGCGCTGGCCTGCATCATCCTGATCCTGCTCACGACCTCTGTCGGCCAGCCCATCGTGCTGTATGTCTCCGCGCTCGGCAATGTGGACCAGTCCCTGGTCGAGGCTGCCGAGGTGGACGGTGCCACGAAGCTGCAGGCCTTCTGGAAGATCAAGTGGCCGCAGATCATGCCCACCACGCTGTACATCCTGGTCATCACGACGATCAACTCCTTCCAGTGCTTCGCGCTGATCCAGCTGCTGACGTCCGGCGGCCCGAACCACTCCACCGATACCATTATGTACTACATCTACTACACAGCCTTCAAGCTGTACCGCTACGGCTACGGCAACGCGATGGGCGTTATCCTCGCCATCATGATCGCCGTTCTGTCCGCTGTGCAGTTCAAGGTCACGCGGTCTGATTAAGAAGGAGGGAAATGACTATGGATACCAAAAAGAAAAAAAAGAAGATTTCCCCCTACATGGTGTTCAGCACCGTCGTCATCATCCTGCTGGCCATCGCGTTCGCGTTCCCGCTGTACTGGATCCTGACGGGCTCCTTTAAGACGCAGATCTCCATCAACTCCACCACCCCCGAATGGTGGCCGAGCGAGTGGGTCGCGACGAACTATGACAAGCTGTTCAGCCGCCAGAAGTCCCCGCTGTGGGAGTTCGCAGTGCCGTTCAGCAGCCACTTCAGCGCGGACGGCAAGGACATCATCTGGTGGGCCGGTCCCCAGGTGCCCGCCGCTGTGCGCTGGCTCATCAACACGGTCTTTATGGCCGTTGCCTCGATGATCCTGACCTGCATCACCTCCGCCATGGCAGGCTATGCGCTGGCAAAAAAGCGCTTTGTGGGCCGCAGCATCCTCTTTACCCTGATCGTCTGCGCCATGGCGCTGCCGAAGCAGGTCATCCTGATCCCCCTGCTGCGCGAGATGAGCAGCCTGCAGCTCTACAACACGATCTGGGCGGTCATCTTCCCCATCGTCGGCTGGCCGTTCGGCGTATTCCTGATGAAGCAGTTCAGTGAGGGCATCCCCGGCGAGATGCTGGAGGCCGCCCGCATCGACGGCGCGAGCGAGGCCAAGACCTTTGTCCGCATTGCGCTGCCCATGATCAAGCCGGGCATCGGCGCACTGGCCATCTTCACCTTCATCAACTCGTGGAACGATTACTTCATGCAGTTGATCATGCTGTCCAGCACCAGCAAGCTGACGATCTCTCTTGGTATCGCCAAGCTGCAGGCCGAGAACTCCACCGACTACGGCCTGATCATGGCCGGTGCCGCGCTGGCAGCCGTGCCCATCATCATCGTGTTCCTGGCCTTCCAGAAGTACTTCACGAAGGGCATCACGATGGGCGCTGTCAAGGGCTAAAAATGCAAAACGGGGTGTTATGGCGGGGTTCTCTCCCCCAGTCGCTGCGGCGACAGCCCCCTCGCAGAGGGAGAGAGCCCTGCCATTGCCCGAAGCCTACCCGTACAGAAAAGCCTTCCCCCTTGGGGGAAGGTGTCTGTGGCCCCGACCACAGACGGATGAGGGGCAGCCTGCCGGAGATTGCCCGCAAACGGGCCGTGTCAGCAGGCTCCGCCCTCATCAGTCACCTTCGGTGACAGCTTCCCCCCCTCGGGGGAAGCCTTTACATACAGTTTTACGAACAGGGAGTGTTTGTATATGAAAGACATCAACAAATATCGCGGCATTATCCCCGCCTTCTACGCCTGCTACGCACCGGACGGCTCTATCTCCACCGAGGGCGTCAAGGCACTGACCCGCCACCTGATCGCCAAGGGCGTCAAGGGCGTTTACGTCGGCGGCTCCTCCGGCGAGTGCATCTACCAGCACCCTGACGAGCGCAAGGCCGTGCTGGAGGCCGTCATGAGCGAGGCCAAGGGCAAGATCACCGTTATTGCCCACGTCGCCTGCAACAACACGGCGGATTCCGTCGAGCTGGCCGCCCATGCTGAAAAGTGCGGCGTTGACGCCATCGCGTCCATCCCGCCGATTTACTTCCACCTGCCCAACTACGCCATCGCGGACTACTGGAACGCCATGAGCGCCGCCGCGCCCAACACCGAGTTCATCATCTACAACATCCCGCAGCTGGCCGGTACCGCCCTGACGATGCCCCTGCTGAACGAGATGCTCAAGAACCCCAACGTCATCGCGGTCAAGAACTCCTCGATGCCCACCCAGGACATCCAGATGTTCAAGGATGCCGGTATTCAGGCGCGCGGTGCGGACGGCTTCGCCGTGTTCAACGGCCCCGATGAGCAGTTCGTCTCCGGCCGTGTCATGGGCGCGGACGGCGGCATCGGCGGCACCTACGCCGTCATGCCCGAGCTGTTCCTCAAGATGAACGAGCTGATCGAGAAGGGCGACATCCCCGCTGCTCGCGAGATCCAGTACAAGGCGGACCGCATCATCTACAAGATGTGCGAGGCCCACGGCAACCTGTACGCGGTCATGAAGGAGATCCTGCGCCGCATGTACGGTCTGGAGCTGGGCGGCGTGCGCGCACCGCTGCCGGGCCTGATCCCCGAGGATGAGCCCATCGTTGTCGAGGCGCAGAAGATGATCGAGGACGCCGTCGCGGCCCTGTAAGAGGTGTGAAATGATCGTAGATTCGTTTGATTACATTGCCTGCTACAAGGGTCTGCACCCGAATCTGGACAAGGCCATCGACTGGCTGAACAGCCACACGCTGGACGCGCTGGAAAACGGCAAGACCATCATTGACGGCGAGAACGTCTTTGTCAACGTGATGGACGCCGACCTACGCGATGCCGACGGCGCTGCGTTCGAGTACCACCGCCGCTATGCCGACCTGCAGATCGACCTGAACGGCAGCGAGCATCTGGGCTGGGCGTCCGAGGGCACGGAGCAGGGCGAGTTTGACGAGGAAAACGACTTCGGTCTGCGGACCGGCCCCGAGCACTGCGGCATGACGCTGGGCGAGGGACGCTTTGCCGTGTTCTTCCCCGGTGAGCTGCACAAGCCCAGCTGTAAGACCCCCGGCTGCGACCACGTAAGAAAAGCCGTGGTCAAGATTTTGATGAAATAATAAAAGTAATGCATTGTGGTTCTGTAGGGAGCGGTCTTGACCGCTCCGCGGGACCTTGCACCGGCCACTGCGCTCCCGGGTGGCATGTATGCCACCCTTACAAGTAGGGGACGCATATATGCGTCCCGGGAGCTTTGCGGTTGCCGCGAACGGGCACGGAGGGGTCAAGACCCCTCCCTACAATGCTTACATAAAAAGGAGTTACCACCATGACCCACGAACAAATCTTCAACCAGATCCAAGGCGGCCTTATCGTCTCCTGCCAGGCGCTGGAGCATGAGCCGCTGTATACAAAAGAGGGCGGCGTCATGCCGCTGATGGCCAAGGCCGCCGCCCAGTCCGGCGCTGTCGGCATCCGCGCCAATACGGTGCGCGACATCACCCAGATCAAGCAGGTCGTGGACCTGCCGGTCATCGGCATCATCAAAAAGGATTACCCCGGCACGCCGATGTACATCACCGTCACGATGCAGGAGGTTGACGAGCTCGTCGCCTGCGGCGTGGACATTCTGGCCGTGCAGGGCACCGGCGCCCTGCGCCCCAACGGGCAGACGAGCGCCGAGTTCATCCGCGCCATCAAGGAAAAGTACCCCGACCAGCTCGTTATGGCCGACTGCGACAACATTGAGAACGCGCTGGCCTGCGCGGGGGCCGGTGCGGACTTTGTCGGCACGACGATGCGCGGCTACACGCCCGAGACGACGGGCATCAACGATGTGGACTTCGGCTTTATTGCCCAGCTCGCGCGGGAGTGCCCGGCCAAGGTCATCGCCGAGGGCCATATCCACACGCCGGAGCAGGCCGTGCAGGCGCTCTACGCCGGTGCGTTCGCCCTCGTCGTCGGCGGTGCCATCACCCGCCCGGCGGAGATCACGGCCCGCTACACCGCGGCCATCAACAACCACAAATAAGCAGGTGCGCTATGAGTAAAACCTATCTGGGCGTTGACATCGGCGGCACGGCGGTCAAGCTGGGGCTCGTCGATGAGAACGGCAGGGTGCTGCGCCGCGCCGAGCGCAGCGTCAGCTTTGACGGCTACAAAACGCCGATCCTGGATACCGTGCAGGCGGCCATCCACGAATTTCTGACTGCGGACGCGCCGAGGCTCGAGGGCATCGCTGTGTCCGCCACGGGCCAGATCGACAGCCGCCGCGGCGTGGTCGCGGGGACCTGCGGCAATTTCCCGGGGTGGATCGGCGTGGACATTAAAGGTACGCTGGAGCGTGCCTTCGGCCTGCCCGTCACCGTTGCCAACGACGCCAACTGTATGCTGCTGGGCGAGGTCTGGGCCGGTGCGGCTAAGGGCTATACCGATGTCATCGGTGTGACGCTGGGCACCGGCGTCGGCGGCGGCATCCTGACCGGCGGACGTCTGCTGGAGGGTGCGCGCGGCCTTGGCGGCGAGCTGGGGCATTTCCGTCTGCACGCGCTGGACGGCGTGGCCTGCACCTGCGGGGCCATCGGCTGCTATGAGCGCTACGCCGCCACAACGGCGCTGGTCCGCAGCGCCCAGAAGGCCGGGCTGGACGCGCCCGACGGGCGTGCGATTTTTGAGGCTGCCGCCGCGGGCGACGCCCGCACGCTGGCTGTGCTCAACGACTGGATCAACGAGATCGCCCAGGGCCTTGCGGGCCTTGTACACATCTTCAACCCGCAGCTGATCCTGATCGGCGGCGGTGTCAGCGCACAGCAGGCGCTTCTGATCGACCCGCTGGCCGCGCAGGTGCGCAAAAGCATCATGCCCGCCTTCGCCGAGGGCCTTGAGGTCAAGGCCGCAGCCCTCCAGAACGACGCCGGCCTTGTCGGCGCAGTGTATTATTTTAAGCAGCAGCGCGATTGAAAACTACAAAAAGTCCCCGTATCCGGGGGCGAAAATGACATGCTCCCTATACAGCAAACCGTGAATAAAATACGGAAAGCTGTATAGGGAGCATCTTTGTGCGGCTCAGGTGTTATTTTAAATACTCCACCAAAAACGCCACTGTCGTCTCCCGCAGCGCTTTGTCCAGCGCGGCGGCGGTGGCGGCGTCCTCGGATAGATAGTTGTGGTTCCCCTCGGCAAACGGCTCCAGCACGACCCTGCCGTCGGGCAGGCTCTCAACGGCGGCTATCGTCTCGGCCTGGGTCGTGTCGCTCAAAATGCCCTCATGGCCGGTGTAGGTCAAAAGTGTCGGCAGGGCGCTCTCCCGCAGGGCGGCGTTCGGGTCGGAATCGCGCATTTCGGTGAACAGCGTTCCGCTGACATCGACGCCCCAGGTGCTGATGCTGCCGCTCGCCTCGGCCTCAGCGGCCAGCGCTTCCACGGCGGAAAAGTCGTCGATGTTCAAAAACTCCATGCCGCGCAGGCCCGCGCCGTTGGCGGGGCTCCACAGCGCCAGCGCCGTGATGCCGCCCCTGCGCTGCGGGTAGAGGCTGGCCAGCCGTCCGCCCATGCTGTGACCCACCAGCGCTGTGCGGCCCGTGCCGTAGGTCTGCTGCATGTAGGTGATGGCGCTCTCGACGTCGTCGGTCATGTTGGACAGCGTGTAGGCCGTGAACGGCTCGGTGCTGTTGCCGCAGCCGGGAAAATCCAGCCGCACCGTCGCAATGCCCTGGGCGGCCAGATCGGCGGCCAGCGGCGCAAAGTGGCCGTCGCCGCTGCGGCTGCCGGTAAAGCCGTGGCAGAGCACGACGAGCGGCAGCTCCTCCCCGCGGGCCAGCTTGCCGGGCAGCTGTACCGTGGCGTAAATGTCCCCGCGCGTGCCGGGTATGGTGACGTCCTGCGCTTTCGGTGCGGGCGTCAGCAGAAAAAGCGATGCCGCCACGCAGAGCGCCAGCGCGGCAATGCAGCCTGCAAGGGTATAAAAAGCGCGTTTATGCATTTGTTTGTGCATAGAATTACCTCCGTAATGCCTCTATTAAAGCCTATGCGGGGCAAAAAGTCAAGACGCACAGAATACACACAAAAAAACAGGTGACAAACCCGGGGCGGATGTGGTATACTAAAGATTACAAATTGGTTAAAAAGTCAGACCCGGGGCGCAGGCGCAGCCTTGCCCCGGCTTTTGTCCTGTTTTACCGGAGGTGCTTGACTACGAATTCTATAGCGAACCGTATGCCCCGCCTGCTGGCTATGCTGTTTGTGCTGCTGGGGCTGTTCTGCGCGGCGGCACTGCCTGCCCATGCGGAGGACTACGACACGGTGCTGGACCGCCTGTCCCGCCTGCAGGCGCTGGCGCGGGAGTACTCGGCCAATCAGACCGACACGCCCGACCCGATCGAGCTGACGCTGGCCTACACCCGCACGGGGGAGTACAACACCACGATCTGGCAGCTGCCCGCCGGTGTGCGCGACGCAGGGTTTGAGAGCTGCGTCAACAGCAGCGACCCCGAGCTGGCGTCGCTGCAGAATATGAACACCGTCGTCCTGCCCAACGGAGAGAGCATCGACTTTGGGCATCTGCTGGCGTCGATGAACCTTGTCTACAACGGCATACCCATCACGGGCAGCTGGGGCGGCGACTGTGAGGAGCTGGCCAGGCAGTATTACGGCCAGGCCGGCGATGCCGCGGGCTACGCCGAGACGATGCGCGCTTCCTTTAATATAGACGATGACGGCACGCTGAGCCGCTTCAGCAACGGGGACCTGCGGGCGGACCTCGACTCCGTCGTCGTCGGCTCCAAGGTGACAAAGGACACCGACCTGGCCGAGGCGCTGCGCAGCTACTACGCGAATCTGACCGAGTATGACCGCGTCAAGGAGTTCATCTCGCTGAGCTTCGGCACGGTGGATACCTCGAGCACGGCCTTTGCGGACGCCGTGTACAGCGCTCTGCTGGAGGATTCCGGTATGCAGCTGCTGTTCTACATGAACGGTATGTGGACCGTCAAGGGCTGGCAGATCAAGGACGACTACGCCCCCGCCGTGCGCGGCGCAACAGACCTGTTTGCCGAGTACCTGGCCAATGCGGTCAATCACGAGAAGATCAAGAGCGAGACGAATGACCGTCTGGTTGCCATGGGCGGGCAGGCACTGGCCGACGCGCTGGAGGCGTTGGGCGACACCGACGCCGCCCAGGCCGCACTGACCGCCGCCGAGGAGATGGCCAATAACGCCCAATCGACGGTTTCCTCCGGTTCGGATGTGGTCTCCGCCGCGCGGGAGAATTTGCAGACAAACTTTAACGTGAAGGTCTTCCAGCTGATTTTGCTGATTGCGGCAGGGCTGGCAGCGTTTATGCTGGTGTTCAGCATGGTGATGTTTGTGGTGCACCGAAAAGAAAATTGAGTTTGGACTGCGTGCCGCTCTCTTGTGGGAAAGAGAGCGGCACGCTTTTTTGGTTGGGCGCGGGGCAGGCGGGCAGACCACTTTTTCTGTTCACACCCCGTTCACATTCCGTATATTCACCCCGAGTTATCCACGGCGTATAACGGTTATCCACCGTGGAAATGTTGAAAACTCCGTGGAAAGCGTGGAAAACTCTGCCGCCCGGACCCGTTCAAAAGCGGAAAACCAGGAAAATCTACGTAGAAAAAACGTTTATTTTCCACATTTTCCACAGCGGCGCTGTTGAAAACTGTGGAAAGCCGGGAAAAACGCGAATTGCGCTTTTTGCAACACAAAATACACATTTTGTAAATAAGGGCTTGCACTCGCCGCGCGACAGCGCTATAATAAACCTAACCATCACCCGCACTGCTGTGCGGCGGTGCGCTTGAGTATAAAAGGGAGAGTGTGAAATTATGTTGGACATTAAAATCACCAAAACGACCCATCCGAAGGAAAAGCCGCAGGACGAGTCGAAGCTCGGCTTCGGCAAGCAGTTCAGCGACCACATGTTCCTGATGGACTATACCGCGGGCGAGGGCTGGCATGACGCCCGCATCGTCCCCTATGGCCCGTGGGAGATGGACCCGGCTACCACCGTGTTCCACTACGCACAGGAAATTTTTGAGGGCATGAAGGCCTACCGCACCGCGGACGGCAAGATCCAGCTGTTCCGCCCCGACTGCAACGCGAACCGTTTCAACGATTCCGCGGACCGTCTCGGCATGCCCCCCATCCCGCCGGAGGACTTCGTGCAGGCTGTCAAGGCGCTGGTCGATGTGGACCGTGACTGGGTGCCCCACTCCGACGGTGCGTCCCTGTACATCCGCCCGTTCTGCATCGCTACCGATGTGGGCCTGGGCGTTCACGCCGCCAAGCATTACCGCTTTGCCATCATCTGCGCGCCCTCCGGTGCCTACTACGCCGAGGGCCTCGACCCCGTCCGCATCTATGTTGAGGATGAGTACATCCGCGCCGCCCCGGGCCTGACCGGCTTTACGAAGTGCGGCGGCAACTACGCCGCGTCCATCAAGGCCGGCGAGCTGGCCGAGGAGCGCGGCTTCTCCCAGGTGCTGTGGCTGGACGGCGTTGAGAAGAAGTACGTCGAGGAAGTCGGCTCCATGAACATCATGTTCAAGATCGACGGCGAGATCTACACCGCCCCCTGCGTGGGCACCGTTCTGCCCGGCGTCACCCGCCGCTCCATCATCGAGCTGCTGAAGGACTGGGGCTACAAGGTGCATGAGGAGCGTGTTGCCATTGCCGACATCATGAAGGCTGCCGACGAGGGCAAGCTGGAGGAAGTCTTTGGCACCGGCACGGCTGCCGTTGTCTCCCCTGTCAAGGAGCTGGATTGGGAGGGCAAGGTTGCCCACATCAGCGGCGGCCACATCGGCGAGCTGACCCAGAAGCTGTATGACACGCTGACCGGCATCCAGTGGGGCAAGCTGCCCGACACCAAGGGCTGGATCGTTCCTGTGGAATAAGCGGAGAAATCCCGCTTTTCCGGTCTGAAAATAGCATATTTCTTGCGCCCGGGGCTTTGAACGCTCCGGGCGCTATTTGTATGAATTATCCGTGAACGATTGTGCAAACTATACAAAACAAGATGGAGTAAATGTAGCATGTTGTACAAGTGCGCATCTTGCAAATTCGACAAAAATAGTGTACTATAAGTACATCGAAAGCGAGAGCTTCCGAGCGACAGCTAAAGAGGAAGAATACCAGAGCGCCCTGCCGAATCCGTAGGGAGGGTATCACTTGTAGAGGGGTGGTTCCGTTCGCATTCAGGCGCCGGCGAGACGTTCTGTTTTTCTCCTTCTTTTTAAGAAAAAACGAGACGGGGCAGTGGCCGTCTCGTTTTTTTGTTTTTGTGGGGCTGAACGGGAGAGGCAGCCACCCGCGCGCCCCTTTCGTGCGCGACCCGTTCACAGTAGTCCGTAGGGGCCGGGCATGCCCGGCCCGCAGCCTTGCCATTGTATCCCCTTTATCTTTTGCATCGTAGGGAGGGGTCTTGACCCCTCCGGGGGCGTCGGGGACGCCGCCCCCTACAACACAATCCGCAGGGCTTCTCATTACCGCAAACGTCCGCGGCGGCCTGGGGGCAGGCCGCCCTACATCCCACTTTACCATATTCCGTGGGGCGGGCCTTCGCCCGCAACTCATTCACGCCACCCTGTAGGGGCCGGGCATGCCCGGCCCGCAGCCTCGCCATTATCACCCCTTTATCTTTTGTATCGTAGGGAGGGGTCTTGACCCCTCCGGGGGCGTCGGGGACGCCGCCCCCTACATCCTTGGCCGCGAACTTTCCGCCAACCGTAGGGGGATTCATCTCTCCCGTTTCCTCGCCCGCGTTTCCTTAACTTTCTTCTTTACATTCCCCGTAAAATACGCTACAATATAAATGTATATTTATAAAAACAAAGAGAAGGAGAGATCGCTTTGTTTACTATCATCAAACGGCGGGAGCTGAACCCCACCGTAACCGAACTTTGCATCCATGCGCCGCTCATTGCCAAGAAGGCAAAGGCCGGCCAGTTTATCATTGTCCGCGCAAAGGAGGACTCCGAGCGCATCCCCCTGACCATCGCCGGGTTTGACCGCGAAGCCGGCACCGTTTCTATCATTTTCCAGGTCGTCGGCGCGGGTACCATGCAGCTCAACTCCCTCAAAGAGGGCGAGGCCGTGCATGACTTTGTGGGACCCTTGGGCAAGGCCACCGAGATCGAGGGGCTGAAAAACGTCTGCGTCGTCGGCGGCGGCGTGGGCTGCGCCATTGCGCTGCCCATTGCCCAGGCACTGCACGAGCAGGGCACCAAGGTCACCGGCATCGTCGGTTTCCGCAACAAGGATCTGGTCATTCTGGAGGACGAGTTCCGCGCCTGCTGCGATGAGTTTATCATCATGACCGATGACGGCTCCTACGGCGAGAAGGGCGTTGTCACCGCGCCGCTGGAGCAGCGCATTGTGGACGGCGCAAACTTTGACGAGGTCATCACGATTGGACCGCTCATTATGATGAAATTCGTCGTCAAGACGACCAAACCGCACAACGTCAAGACCGTTGTTTCGATGAACCCCATCATGGTCGATGGCACCGGCATGTGCGGCGGCTGCCGCCTGACCGTGGGCGGGCAGACCAAGTTTGCCTGCGTGGACGGCCCCGATTTTGACGGCTTTGAGGTCGATTTTGACGAGGCTATGCACCGCGGCACGATGTACAAGCCCTTTGAGGCCCACGCCCGCGAGGCCGAGTGCAATTTGCTGAAGCAGGAGGTGCAGTAATTATGCCGAACATGGACCCGAAAAAGTGCCCCATGCCCAGCCAGGAGCCGAACGTCCGCAACAAAAACTTCAAGGAAGTCGCCCTTGGCTACACCGAGGAGATGGCCGTGAACGAGGCCAAGCGCTGCCTGCAGTGCAAGAACCACCCCTGCCGCAGCGGCTGCCCCGTTGAAATTGATATTCCCGGCTTCATCAAGCACGTCGCCGAGGGCGACTTTGAGGCCGCCTACAACGTGATTGCCCAGTCCAGCGCGCTGCCCGCCGTCTGCGGCCGTGTCTGCCCGCAGGAGCACCAGTGCGAAGGCAAGTGCGTCCGCGGCATCAAGGGCGAGGCCGTCGGCATTGGCCGCTTGGAGCGCTTTGTCGCCGATTGGTACCGCAACAACGTACATACCAAGCCCGCCGCCCCCGCGCCCAACGGCCACAAGGTCGCTGTTATCGGCGCAGGCCCGTCCGGCCTGACCGTCGCGGGCGATCTGGCCAAGCTGGGCTACAAGGTCACCGTCTACGAGGCCCTGCACGTGGCCGGCGGCGTTCTGATGTACGGCATCCCCGAGTTCCGTCTGCCCAAGGACATCGTCCAGCACGAGGTCGAGGGTCTGAAGGAGCTGGGTGTGGACATCGAGACGAACATGGTCATCGGTAAAGTCCTGACCATCGACGAGCTGATGAACGACTACGGCTTTGAGGCCGTCTATGTCGCGTCCGGTGCCGGTCTGCCCCGCTTTATGGGCATCCCCGGCGAGAGCCTGAACGGCGTCTACTCCGCCAACGAGTACCTGACCCGCGTCAATTTGATGAAGGCGTACAAGGAGGATTCCCGCACGCCCATCATGAAGAGCAAGTCTGTCGCCGTTGTCGGCGGCGGCAATGTCGCCATGGACGCTGCCCGCTGCGCCAAGCGTCTGGGTGCCGAGAATGTCTACATCGTCTACCGCCGCGGCATGGCCGAGCTGCCTGCCCGTAAGGAGGAGGTCGAGCACGCCGAGGAGGAGGGCATCGTCTTTAAGACGCTGACGAACCCGACGGAAGTGCTGGGCGACGAGAACGGCTGGGTCAAGGGTATGACCTGCGTTGAGATGGAACTGGGTGAGCCGGATGCGTCCGGACGCCGCCGTCCCATCGTGAAGGAGGGCAGCGAGTTCGAGCTGGAGGTTGACACCATGATTATGGCGCTGGGTACCAGCCCGAACCCGCTAATCCGCTCCACCACGCCGGGTCTGGACGCCGACAAGCACGGCTGCCTGATCACCAACGGTCCCGACGGCCTGACGAGCCGCCCGATGGTCTACGCCGGCGGCGACGCTGTCACCGGTGCTGCCACGGTCATTCTGGCCATGGGTGCCGGTAAAGAGGCTGCCCGCGCGATTGACGCGGCCATCAAGGCGAAGGAGCAGTAAAAATTAAATTTCAGCCCCCGTGCCGCGAGGTGCGGGGGTGTTTTTGTTAAAAAGGCTTCCCCTCATCCGTCTGCGGGCGGGGCCGCAGACACCTTCCCCCTTGGGGGAAGGCACTCTCACGAAACAAAGGCCAACACAATGTATCATCCTTTCTTCCAATTCGTTCTTCCGCGCCTCGGGCAGGTGGCGCTGGATGCTTTGCTGTACCTGAACTTTTTGCAGCTGCCGCCCTTACAGCTGGTGGCCCGGTGGCCGGTGCTGTATTACGGACTGCCGCTTGTGCTGATGGGCGTGCTGGCGTATATCAGCCGCGACCCGCTCGGGCTGGGCATCGTGTTTGCCGGACATCTTGTGACATTCTACTGCATCGGTACCGCCATCGGGCTGGCGCTGCGGCGCATCGGCGGCACACCACTGACTGTTTGGCGTATTATCTGGCTGGATGGCATAACGCCGTGGCTGTTGACGGGCCTTATCATGTGGTGGGGGCGGCGGCGTGCGCTGCGTCTCTGTACGACAAAATACAGCCTGACAACGCGGAAAAACCTGCCGAACGGCAGGCTGACCATCGTGCAGGTCAGTGATGTCCATCCGCGCGCCTGTGCGGCGATGGATCACACCCGTATCCCGGAGCTGAAAGCAAAAATCGAGGCGTGCCGCCCCGACCTGCTTGTGCTGACCGGCGATATTTTCGACGAGTTCACCGAGCCGGAGGAGCTGGACGCCTTCTGCAAGCTGTTTGGCGAGCTGGACGCGCCGCTGGGCAAGTATTACGTCCTCGGCAACCACGACCTGTTCCACCACTGGCGGGAGCCGAGCTTTGGCCGCGCGGATCTGGAGCGCGGGTTCGCCGCCGCGGGCGTGCGCATCCTGGAGGACACGTCCGTCCTGCTGCCCTGCGGTGTGCGCGTCGTGGGCCGCAAGGATTATCTGTACACGAACGGCAGCCGCTTCACGGCGGCACAGCTTATGCCCGGCGGCCCCGACGATCACTACACGGTCTGGCTCGACCATGAGCCGCGGGACTTTAAGAACGCCGCCGCGGCGGGGGCGGACCTGATTTTGAGCGGCCACACCCACGGCGGGCAGGTCTGGCCTGCGGGTGCGGTGGGCATGGTTGCCAAAAATGAGCGCAACTACGGCAGAAAGAACATTGCAGACCATTGCGATGCCATCGTCAGCGGTGGCACGGGCACCTGGGGCTACAAGTTCCGCACCCAGGGCCGCACGGAAATTGTCTGCGCGGAAATCACTACCGAAAGGGAAAACTGATTTATGAATGAACGCGAACGCCTGAGCAGCCGCCTGGGCTTTATCATGCTGTCGGCGGGGTGCGCCATCGGCTGCGGCAACGTCTGGAAATTCCCCTGGATGTGCGGCCAGAATGGCGGCGGCAGCTTTATGCTGCTCTACATCCTCTGCCTGCTGGTGCTGGGCCTGCCCGTCATGGTCATGGAGTTTGCCGTGGGCCGCGCCGCCCAGGCCAGCCCCGTTACCATGTACCAGCGCCTGGAAAAGCCCGGCCATAAGTGGGGCGTATTCGGTGTCGTCAGCCTCATCGGCAACATTGCCATCATGGCGTTCTACACGGTGGTCACGGGCTGGATCTTGTACTATTTTGTCAAGTTCCTGACCGGGCAGAATGCGGATTTCGGCTTTGCGCAGATGATCGCCGACCCCGGGCTGAACGTGACCTACCTGCTTGTGGTCCTTATAGCGGCGTTTGTGCTGCTGAGCTTTAATTTGCAGGGCGGGCTGGAGCGCGTGACCAAATACATGATGAGCGCGCTGCTGGTGCTGATGCTGGTGCTGGCCGTGCACAGCCTGACGTTTGCCGGTGCGGCGGAGGGGCTGCGGTTCTACCTTGTGCCGGATTTCTCGGCCATTGACGGCGGGGTCATCGTGGCGGCCATGAACCAGGCATTTTTCTCGCTGTCCGTCGGCATGGGCGGCATGGCGATCTTCGGCAGCTACATCGGCAAGGATCACGCGCTCATGGGCGAGTCGCTGCGGGTCATTTTTCTCGACACGTTCGTGGCCGTGCTGGCGGGCATCATCATCTTCCCGGCGTGCTTCACCTACGGGCTGGAGGTCACGGCAGGCCCCAGTCTGCTGTTTGACACGATGGCGGGGGTGTTCGGCAATATGGCCGGGGGCCGCTGGTGGGGCGCGCTGTTCTTCCTGTTCATGGTGTTTGCGGCGCTGTCCACCGTACTGGGCGTCTGCGAGAATATCCTTGCCATGGTGCGTGAGCTGACCGGGTGGAGCCGCCCGAAGGGCTGCGTGGTCTGCGGCGTCGGCATCTTTCTGCTGGCGCTGACGACGGCGCTGGGCTACAGCGTGCTGCACTTCCAGCCGTTTGCGCCGGGCAGCGCGTGGCTGGACTTCTGGGACTTCATCGTCAGCAACAATGTGCTGCCGCTGGGGTCGCTGGTGCTGGCGCTGTTCTGCTGCAACCGCTTTGGCTGGGGCTGGGACAATTTTGTGGCCGAAACCAACACCGGCAGGGGCCTGAAGGTCCGCCCCTGGATGAAGCCGATTTTTAAGTATTTTGTGCCGGGTGCGATTTTGTTTATTTATATTTACGGCATGGTTACGTTTCACTGGCGGTAAAAAGGAAAAAGTCCTGTCTCCGGGAAAGGGAGGCAGGACTTTTCGGTTTTACGCTGGGATGAGAGGGCAGAGCCCGCTTGCGGGTGCTACGACACCTTGCGGAAGTAATTTATCAAAATACTCTTGATATAATTATACCGCCGCGCGTAGCTGTTCTCGACGCGGATCAGCTCAAAGCCGTGCTCGCGGCAGATCTGGTCCTTCTTGCGGTCACAGCGCTGGACGGCGGGGTCGTCGCGGTGCTCGCGGCCATCCAGCTCGATGGCTAAAATCGGCATCAGGCGGCGGCCCTCCCGCTGGTAGACGACGAAGTCGAACCGTCCGGTGTAGAAAAGGTCGGCGCAGCCGGGGTTATCCTCAAACACCTGGGCGATGGGTACCTCCTTGCGGACCGTACAGCGGCTGCCGTCGAGGAAGGCGTTGTCCAGCGCGTGGTTCAGATTTTCCAAAAAGGCATCCTCGGTCTTGGTGCTGTAGGGCTTGATGCCCAGCGCACGGCTGGCGGCGGGCTTCTCGGTCACCTCGGACTGGCCGTTTTTGCGCACGTACTGCACCAGCTCGTAAATATCGTCGTCGGTGCTGTCGGCGTGCAGGCGGTCCAGTGCGGCCTGATTCGAGAGGATGACCAGCTGCTCCCGCGCGCGGGAGGTCGCCACGTTGATGAGCTCCTTGTTCGTTTTCAGCCAGTCGTAGGTGCGCGGGCGGGTCTGGTCGGTCAGCGCCAGGGAGAAGATGACCACGTCTTTCTCGTCGCCCTGAAAGGCGTGCACCGTGCCGCAGGCGGCGTTCTCAAAGTGCTTCGTGCGCAGCATGGCCTCGATGGCGGCGCGCTGCTTCGCAAACGGCGTGATGATGCCCACCTGCTTGTCCGGGTGCGCGGTCAGGTATGCCTCGATGCGGCGCACCTCCTGCGGGGCGGTGTTTTTCTCGTCGGTGGTGTCGTTGGGCACGTCCACATAGACGAGCGGCGTGGGGTCGGTCTCGCGGCTGGCAATGTGCAGCTTGTGGTTGTAGTATTTGCGATTGTTGAACTCGATGATCTTGGGGCTGCACCGGTAGTGGTAGCTCAACAGCGTCTCGTCGCTGACGGCGTCGCAGGCCAGAAAGCATTTGTAGATCGAGTTTTCGATGTAATCGTACTCCTGCGTGACACCGTAGCGGCGGCGCAGCGTGCGGTTGTCGGCGGGGTCCAGCAGAATGACAGGCGAGAGCTGCTGCGGGTCGCCCACAAGCATCAGCGATGCCCCGCGCAGGATGGGCACAAGAGACATGGCCGTGCTGCACTGGCTGGCCTCGTCCATGATGACCATGTCAAAGCTCGGCTCCGGGTCGCCCAGACGGTGGGCGGAGATGCAGGTCGTGGCCACAATGGGAAAGACGCGCAGCAGCTTTTTCAGGTTCTCCGGCTCCGAGAGGTACTTGTTGAACTGCGTGACCCGCTCCTTGTCGGTGTCGGGGCTGTGGACGATGCTCATTAAATCGTTATATTTCGGCTCCTCCAACCGGCGGATGCAGCGGGCCGAGGTGTAGTAGAGGTAGCGCAGCAGCTCGTCCTCGTTGCGGTCCAGCAGAGCCAGCGCGTCGGCAGAGTCGATGCTGCCGTAGGCGGCCAGCTCACGGTCCACCTGCGGCAGCTGCCCGGCCTGCAGCTCGTACTGGAAGTTCATCTGGCCGCGGGCGTCCAGCAGGCGCCGGATGGTCTCCCGCCGCTCCCGCAAATCAAGGATGCGCTCATACCGTTCCAGCAGGGCGGTCAGCTGTTTGGCGCGGGCCGTGCGGTCCGCGTGGTTTTTGTCCAGCAGCCGCTCCGGTACGGGGATTTTTTTGCACTGCTCAAACAGCTGGTCGATGGTGCGCAGGGCCTCGGAGGTTTTCTCGTTGTTGCCAAGGCGCAGGATCGGGAACGGCACGGTCTGGCCGTGGTAGGTGACGGCCTGCAGCTTTTCCACAACGCCGTCGATGGGATGGTTGTTGTAGCTGGAAAAAAGCACCGTGCGCTCGTTGAAAAACGCCGTCGTCAGCGTGTTGACGATGGTGTTGGTCTTGCCGGTGCCCGGCGGGCCCTGCACGTAGGCCAGCGGATAGCGCATGGCGTTGTTGATGGCCAGCAGCTGGTCCAGATTGACCTTGTTGTTCAGCAGCGCCAGCGGGTAGGACTTGCGGCGGCGCGGCTTGGCGGTCATCTCGCCGAAGAAGGCCCGCAGCGGGGCGGTGGCCGTCTCGCCGGAGGGGTCCTCGAACATAGTAAGGATGCCGCGGTACTCATGCTCCAAGTCCACGGGGCAGTCGCGGCTGATGGCGACGAGGTAGGGCAGGTCATCGACCCGCACCCGCGGGTTGCTGCGGGTGATGCGGTCCTTGATGGTCTCGGCGTGCTTCGTGAACTCGTCCAGCAGCGTATAGTCGTCAGCATCCAGAAATTGATGGATGCTCAGTTTGCTGCCGTTGACGGTGAACTCCCGGCAGATGACCGGCTCCGGCTCGGCCCGCAGGGCACGCTTTTTCACGTCGAGCCGCAGCGGGCGGTAGGCCAGTACGTACAGCCCCTGCCGGGTGTCAATGCTGATAAGGTTCAGCCCCAGCGTGGGCAGGCTGGGGCGGGCGGCGTTCTGGCGGCGGTCCTCGACCCGGCGCTGGAACCGGCCCACCAGCTCACGGAACTGGTCGTCGGTCAGCTCCAGCGTGTCCTCCTTATAATCGGCAAAGCAGTCGGCGTCAATTTGATGGATCAGGCTGTAGTTGGACTGGTAGGGCGTGGCGTCCAGCCGGTTGCAGGCGGCCAGATAGTCCAGCACCCGCAGGTTGGCGGCGTTGTCAAACAGCGCCGCGTACCGCCCGGGGTTGTCGCGGATGTCGTCGATGAGCGTCTGGTTGACGGGGCACCACGAGCCGTCCACGACCTCGGCGGTCTGGATGCGGTCAATGCTGATATGGTCGAGCGCCTGCACGCTTAATTTGCCCAGATGCAGCCCGTCAACGTTCAGGGTGCGGGTCCTGGGGTTCAGCCCGCGGATGGCGACCCAATATTTGGTCTGCTGGGTCTGTTGGTTTTTGTATTCAATGCTCAACCACCGCCCCTCATGAATGGCACGGAAAATCGAGCGCGTGATGTTGTTCAATTTTCCGCTCCTTTCGGGTTACTTCGACAAGCGCCGGTATTCCAGCGGGGTCAGGCGGAACTGGTCGTAGAACGCCTGGGCAAAGCGGCCCTGGCTCTCGTAGCCGACCCGGGCGGCGATGTCCTGCACCCGCTGGGGGGTCGTGCGCAGCAGCTCGGCGGCTCTTTCGAGCCGGCGGCGGCGGAAGTAGGCGAGATACCCCTCGCCCAGCACGTTCTGGCAGTACAGCTTGAAGCCGCTCTCGCTCAAACCAAAATGGTCGGCCAGCTCCCGGGCCGGGCGGCGGACCGAGAGGTCCTGCAGAACCAGCGTCTCGGCCTCGCGCACGCATTCGACCTGCCGCGCGGGGCAGCGGGCCGTGTCGGCCTCGTCGGGCAGGCGCAGCAGCTCATACAGCAGCCGCACGGCGGCATAGCGCAGCTCGCCGGGAGCGGCGTAGGCGGCGTCGTCCCAGACCTCGTCCACAATGGCCGTGATGGCGTCGCTCATCGGGCAGCAGTGGACGCCGCCGCGGCAGAAATAATCCGCGATGCCGCCTATTTCCAGCCCCATCAGCGTCAAAAAGCTGTCTGCCTGCACGGCGTCGGGGTCAATGAAAAGCTGCAGCGCCTCGTACTGGCTGCCGGGCAGGTAGAAGTCCGCACCGGGCACAGCAAAGCTGACGGCGGCATGACCCTCCGTCACGATGGCATATTGTGCGCCGTCCGGGATGGCGCGCCGTCCGCTGCGGCAGAAATCAAAGACGAGCAGCCGCGGCCAGTCCAGTGGGGGCGGGCAGAGCGGCGCGTCCAGCCGGGTGAAGCAGAGCTGCACGCCGGGTGCAAGCTCCCGCCGGTCAAGCGGGGCTGCAGGGATGAGGTTGTCTGTTTTCATGTTTGGTTATACAGTAACTAAATATTTTGAATTTTCGAAAAATTGTGCGCAAAATTCCGATACTGAAATGCACTGAAACTGCCACACAGACCGAAAATACGCGAATAGAAAACTGCTAAAAAGGCAAAATGTGCGAAATCGGAAAATTGGCAAAATAAGGGAAATGTGTGCCAAGAACCGAAAAAATCAGTCTGTGACCGGCACATCCAGCCCGAACTCCTGCGGGCGGAACCGCGGGCAGACATTCTCCGAGATGCAGATGACCGACGCGGCCAGGCGGCTGCCAATCTCGCAGGCCTCGGCCAGCGTCTTGCCGTAGGTCAGGCCGATGACCGTCCCGGCGAAGAAAGCATCCCCCGCGCCGGTGGTGTCGATGACATCGACCTTCTTGGCGGGCACCATGCCGCTCTCACCGTCGGCGCGGGCGTAGACGGCGCCCTGCTCGCCCATCGTCACGACCATGCAGGGAATGTTGGCGCTGCGCACATTGGAGGCCAGCGTGGCGCGCATCTCGTCCGGCGTCAGGTGGTCGTAATCGTCGGAGAACATCAGCCCGGCCTCCTGCTGGTTGCAGACAAAGCAGTCGACCTCCTGCAGGAGGCTGCGGCGCTCCATGGCAATGCTCATGTTGGAGACCGCGGCGTAGACCTTTTTGCGGTACTTTTTGGCGAAGTGCAAAATCTGCTTGACGGTCTCCTTCTCCAGATCAAACTCGATGGCGATGCCGTCGCAGTCGGCAAAGATCTCGTCGCCCTTTTCCTTTAATAATGCGGTCAGCGGCTTCGTGTCGGGCCGCTTCGAGATGGCGGCGCAGACATCGCCGTCGTTGTTGAACACGGCCAGCCAGGTGCCCATGCCGTCCGGCATGCGCTGGATGTAGCGGGTGTTGACCTTGTGCCGGGCCAGCTTGTCAATGACGTCCTGACCGGAGCCGGTGTCGTCCACCAGACTGACGAAGGTGGGGCGCAGCTCGACATTGGCAATGTCCTCCGCCACATTGCGGCAGACGCCGCCGTGTACCTGCTCGACCCGGCCTGCGTTGCGCCCGCCCGGGATATAGGTGGACAGCGGATACCCCTTGATGTCCACAAAAACCGCACCGATGACTACAATGCCCATAAGATGCCCCCCAAAAAGCTGATTTTACCTGTATTTTACCATACATTCGACATTTGCGCAAACCCCGCCCGAACGGGCAAAATGCGTACAAAAATCCGCCCCGGATGCTGAAGGATTCGGCGTCCGGGGCGGGGGGTTGGTGCTTTTTAGGGCAGCGGGAGGATCGTATCCTCTTTCTCGGTGTAGCTGCCTCCATCCATGCGGGCGCGCACGAAGGGCACGCCATCACGCAGATAGAACGTGTTGTGCTCCAGCAGGGCGTCCGGGTTCTGGGAAGGGCTGATCGTGCCGCCGAGGTCGTCGTAGCTGACGTTGCCGCGGAAGGTGTTGTGGATGGCCTCCTCCAAACAGAACATCACGCAGCCGCCCTCGTTCATGCGGCTGTAGTTGTGCTCGTACACCGTGCCGTCTCCGGAGTCGGCATCGTAGGCCATGCCGTCCTGATTGAGCCGCGTGTCAACGGCTTCGTTGCAGCGCAGCAGCGCATCCTTGCACTTCCACGGCCAGATGGCGGCGGCCACCTTGCCCATGCGATTGCCCGGCTCCCGATAAACACGGTCGTTCATCTCGCAGGCGACGGAGTCTGCCGTGTTGTGCTCGACCAGCGGGCGCAGGGCGTACATGACCGTCAGGCCGTCGCCGCCCGCCGCTTTCACGTAGTTATCACGGAGAACGACATTCTCGTGACCGTACTGCAAAAAGGCTTTTTCTGCCAGCTCGGCACCCCGGAACTGCGCATGGGCGTAGGTATACCCCACCGCAATTCCCCAGCGGCTGACATGGGCCACATAGCAGCCCTCGACCAGCACATCGGCAAAGCGTGCCGCGCCGGTAGCGGTCTCATCCGCGGGCTGCAAGGCGGTCATGTAAATGCCGCCGTTGTTCATGTGCTTGTCGTACACGTTGCCGTGTACATCATGGATCAGCAGGTTTTGCAGTGTGATGCCGCAGCGCGTGCCCCTGTCCTTCGCAACCACAGCCACGCCGGTGCGCTCCAGCTTATCCGGCTGGGAATATTGCTCGCCGATGACAGCGTCGGCGCGGTTCGTCAGTTCCAGATCACGCACCGTGACATAGGCTGCATCATACAGCAGCACGGCGGAGGATACATACCCGCGGTACACATGGGTGGGGGCGTCCAGTGCGCAGCCATAGTCCTGATACCAAAGCCCCTGCCCGTCGGCGTCAATGCGCGGCGCGGGCCCCTCGCCATAGGCGGCAATCGTGATGGGGCTGTCTTTTTTGCCGCAGCAGCGCAGGTGCAGAAACTGCTTTTCAAACACGCTGCCGCATTTCAGCAGCACCGTGTCACCGGGGGCCAGGGCCAGCCGGTTGACGGCAAACAGTGTGGCCAGCGGTTTTTCCGGCGTCAGGCCGTCGTTGGTGTCACGGTCTGTCTGCGGGTCCACGTAATAGGTCTTGCACAAGGCTGTCGTACACCTCCTCCCGCATCCGCTTTTCGATGATTTGCTTTACTTCCTCATAGGGGAAGCTGTCGCCGGCGTACCGCGTGAACAGATCAGGATTCGCGTCATACCAGGCGCGGGTCTGTGCATCGGTGAAATCCGGGCAGATACCCAGCGCACGGATCTTTTCGCACGGCTCCGCGAAATCCAGCTTGAAGCGGGTCAGCTCATATTGCAGGTAGGCAGGGGCAGAGAAGCGCCGCGTGCCGTACACGGGCTTGCCGTCCTGTTCCGCTCTTTCCGCCTGTGCGTTTTTGGCTGCCCGGCGGCGTTCCAGCGCCTCGGGGCTGTCGTCGCCGATCAGCCCCCAGCGCTTTGCCAGCGTCAGGCAGGCTTTGGCGTGACGCCACTGCTCCGGCGTCAGGCAGTAGGTTCGTTCGTCCATCACTTGACTGCACCCGTGATGCCGTTGGCAAAGCTCTTCTGCAGGCAGAGGAAGATGATCGCGGTGGGCAGTGTGCAGATCAGAACGCCCAGCATCAGCATACCGTAGTCCACACTGTAGCCGCTCTTGAGGTTTGCGACCAGCATCGGCATTGTGATGGATGCGTTGCTTTGGAATACGATCTTCGGCCAGAGGTAGCTGTTCCATGCGTTCATAAACGTGACAGTCATCGCCGCGCCGTAGGTAGAGCGCATGATGGGGACAAACATCCGAAAGAAGATGCCAATCTCGCTCAAACCGTCGAGACGCGCCGCTTCAATAATGTCATTAGGGAAGGAACGCGATGCCTGCCGGAACAGCATGATCATAAACGGTGTCGAGATGGACGGCAGCACGAACGCCGCCCAGCTGTTGACAAGCCCCCAGTGGGACATCATCTTGAACAGGGGAATCATAATGGCCACGAACGGCAGCATCATCGCCAGCAGCAGGACGCTCATCAGCGCGTCCTTCGCCTTATCGTGGTAAATTTCAAAGCCGTAGCCCGCGATGGAGCAGACCAGCAGCGTGATGAGTGTCATCAGGATGGCGTTGCGGAAGGAGTTTGCCATTGCCAGCCCCAGATTCTGGTTGGCAACCAGCGACTTGAAGTTTTCTACCAGATAGGTGCCGGGGATCAGCTTGCCGCGCACAACATCAATGCTGGTGTTCGTTGCGCCGCACAGCATATAGTACAGCGGGAACACAGACAGGAAGCTGGCCAAAATCAGCACAGCGTGCGCCAGAATCTTTTTACCCTTAGTCACGCTTATCACCTACTTTCATCTGGATGGCAGACAGCACTGCCACGACCACAAGGATAAACACCGACAGCGCCGCCGCATAGTTGAACTTGGGCGTCTCGACAAACGAGATGTTATAAATATAGTGGGTCAGTGTCATGGTCGCCTTGCCGGGACCGCCCGCCGTCAGGTTGACGGACTCATCAAACAGCTGCAGCGTGCCGGAGGTGGACATGATGGCAGTCAGCAGGATGGTGGGCTTCAGCAGGGGGATCGTCAGGTGAACAAACTGCTGGAGCGGGGAAGCGCCGTCGATGCGGGCCGCTTCGTAGATCGAGTAGTCGATGTTCTGCAAACCGGCAAGATAAAAAACCATGTTGTAGCCGGTCCAGCGCCAGACCAGCGCAATGACGATGACCCAGCGTGCCGCCCATGCGTTCTGGAACCAATCCACTGTGGGGATGCCCACGGTGGACAGCACCCGGTTGACCAGACCATCGTTGGCAAACAGGGATTTGAAAATCATCGAGTAGGAGACAAGCGACGTGGCGCAGGGCAGGAAAATCATCGTGCGGTAGATGCCCTTGCCCTTGATGTCCGGGCTGTTGAGCAGCTGCGCCAGGATCAATGCCAGGATCAGCATAATGGGCACCTGGATCACGAAATAGAAAATCGTGTTAAACAGGCACTGCTGGAACGTGGCATCCTTTACAATGCGCGCGTAGTTGGCAAAGCCCGCAGGCTGTACAGCGCTGCCGGTGCCTTTCTGGAACGAAAGGATCAGCGCCTGCACCATGGGGTAAAAGCAGAATACAAATATCAGGAGTGCTGCCGGCAGCAGGAAGGCCCAACCCGTCAGGCTGCGCTTCTGCTCCATATTCAGTCCTTTTTTCTTCATCGTAGTGTCTCCTATTTTGCCACAAAAGCAAGGGCGCGGCTTGCAGCGGACGTATCAGATGCAAACCGTGCCCTTGGCAAATTCTCAGTTGTAACCGGACACAGTGTGTGTCATGTTTTGCTTAGCCAGCGATGTTGAACTCCACGGTATCCTGGGCGTTCTGCATCTCGCTGTTAATGTCGGCGTTGTTCTGGACGATGTTGGTGACGGCATCGGTCAGGGCGCTGCGCACGTCAGAGTAGTAAGCGCCGCAGTCGAATGCGGGGACCTTGCCTGCAAACTCAACGATGTCCTTGTAAACGGTCTGGCCGCCGTAGAACTCGGAGGGCTGGTTGTAGACGTCGCTCTCGGCAGCGGGCAGGTAGCTGGAGATCGCACCGGCGTTGGGCAGCAGATCGTCATACAGCTCGACGCTGGAACCGAAGGTGCTCTTCAGGAAGTCGAAGGCCAGCTCGGTGTTCTTGCAGTTGGAGGAAACGGCCCAGCTTGCGCCGCCGCAGTTTGCGTAGTTGGTGGCACCGTCGATACCGTCCAGCTTGGGCATATTCACGATAGCCCACTTGCCGGACTGATCCGCGGCAGCCTGCACGCTGGACATGATCCAGCAGCCGTTGATGACGCCGACAGCCTTGCCGTCATTCATGGAAGCAATGTACTGGTCCCAGTCGGTGTACTCGGCCAGAATGCCCTTGTCGACCATGTCCTTGTAGACGGTCAGGGACTCTTTCAGCGCGGCATTGTCGGCGATCTTGACCTCGCCGTCCACCACGGGGGAGGCACCGGCAGACTGCATCATCTCGATGATCAGCTCGGAACCGCCGGAGGAGGTCAGCATCGGCACGCCGTTGGCGTCCACGACCTTCTGCGCCTTCTCCTCGAACTCGCTCCAGGTCAGATCCTTGAAGTCGTCGACGGTCAGACCGGCATTCTCGATCATATCGGAACGAACCGCCATGACGGAAGCGCCGTTGTCGAAGGGCAGACCGTAGTGGTGGCCATCGACGGTAGAATCAGCCAGCTTGCCGCCGGAGAACTTGTCCCAATCCAAGCCGGAGTCGGTCAGGTCGGTGTAGATACCGGGGAAGTTGGCGACCATCTTGTGGTAGGAGTAGTCCTGCATCAGGAAAAGATCAGGCAGGGTGCTGTAATCCTCGCTGGTGGCAGCGGTGATGAGCTTGGTCTCGATGTCGCTGTAGACGTTTTCTTCAATGTTCAGCTTGAAGTTGGGGTGGTCCTTCTGGTAGATGGCCTCCGCCTGCTTCAGGGCGTAGATGTTGAAGTTGGGGTCCCAGGCCCATACGGTCAGGGTCTCGTCGCCGTCAGCGGTGGTGTCAGCGGCAGTGGATTCTGCGGTGGATTCGGCAGGGGTGCTCTCGGCGGTAGAGGCAGCTGCGCTGCTGGAAGCGGCACCGCCGCCGCAGCCGACCAGCAGGGATGCTGCCATAGCTGCCGCCATAAGGGCTGCTGCATTCTTCTTTTTCATGGGGGTTTCCTCCTTAAAAATGTTTCTCCATTCTTTGGCTGTATAACGTATGTCCACGGCGGGGCATAAATTATCGGGTGTTATTCGGCATCGTCTACCCAGCGCATCTCGCGCGGGGCCAGCGTCAGGCTGTCGATCAGATGCCCCTTGATGTACAGGTCTGTCTTTTCCTCGGCATCTGCGTTGTTGATGACCGCGATGCGCTTCGTTTCGGGGAAGACCGTGACCTCGGTATCGACGTTGGTCACGTAGTAGTGCTTCATCTCCTCCGGCATACCGGCGGCGTAGTAGATGGCGCGCAGCAAAATGCGGCAGTTCTGCGGGGAGTAGGGCAGCCCGGCAAAGTAGACGCTGTGGCCCTTGCCGTACTCGTTGACGACCAACTGGCTGTACTCGCCGTCCTGCGCCAGGATCTGATAGTGCTTGCCCTGCGCGTAGATGCGGCTCGTGCCCTCGCCGAAATCAACGGCGGTGTCAATATCCTCCAGGATAAAGTGGTGCGGGTCGCAGGTGTTGTATTTGTCGGTGCTTAACGAGAAGCCCATCTCGCGGTCCACGCCCATCACGTCGGACAGCTGGAAGTAACGCCCCTGATGCTGGCAGGCGGTGGGCTCGCCCACGCCGATGAAGCCGCCGCCCTCGTCCACAAATTTGCGGATGGCGGTCACGACCTTTTCGTCGATCCAGTTCTCGGCACCGCTGAAGGCTGTGTACGCATCGCCGACGTTGATGATGACGCCGATGTCCTTGGGAATGCCGCTGCGAATGTCATCGAAGTCGATGAACTCCACGTCAAACGGCATGCCGCTCAGGCATTCGAGAACACCCTCGGCCGAGTAGGTCTCACGGTGGTAAATGGAGTGATGCACCTGATTGCTCATCCACTTGCGCAGGCCGCCCCAGCAGTTGAGGATGGCCACCTTGAACGGGGCCACGTAGGACTTTGTGCCCTGCATATTTTCGTGGATCTGGCGGAACTCGCCGACCACGTTTTGAATCTCGTCGATAAAGCCGGGCCAATTGCTGGCGAGTTTTAAGTAGCCGCCGTAGCCGATGCGGTCCAGCGGGCTGCGCAGAATCGCGCGGCGGGCCTTCATCCAGTTGGTGCGGGCCTCACCGATGGGGTCGCCGCCCTCGGTGAACACATCGGGGAAGAAGTAGGGCAGCAGACGGCCTTCGGTGTACTTGACACCCTTGATGTCGGAGATCATCCGCAGCGTAACGCCGCTGCCGACGGAGCCGACCACGGCGTCCAGCCCGATGGAGGCAAAATACTTGCCGTAGGGCTCGGTGCCGATCCAGTGATCGCCGAGGAACATCATCGCTTCCTTGCCGTAGGAGTGGACGATGTCGACCATCTCTTTGGCAAGAGCGCAAACCTCCTGCTGCTGGAACTCGATGAAGTCGCGGAACTCCTTGCTCGGCACGCGGAACATCGTGTTGTGGTAGCCCTGATCCACAATGAACTCGGGGCGGAACTTGTACCCTGCCCACTTTTCAAATTTTTCCAGAATGTAGGGGCTGACGCTGGCGCTGTAGCCGAACCATTCGACGAATTTCTCGCGCTTCTGGTCGTCAAAGGTCAGCGTGAACTGGTGAAAGAAGGTCGTGAACCGCACCACATCAATGTGGGGGTTGGCCTCGCACCAGCGGCGCAGCTTTTCTTTTACATAGGCCTGCGTCTTGGGCTGGCGCACATCGTAGGTCAGCTGGTGGGGCGTATCCTTCCAGTCGTTGGTCAGGAAGTTGTACATGTGTACGGGGTCCCAGATCAGGAACGCCAGAAAGCTGACGGTGTACTCGTGATAGGGGACGGTTTCGATCTCGACCTCGCCCGTCGGCTCGTCGAAGAACCATTTGTCGGTGGGGACGACCTCGCCCGTCGTGCGGTCAATGACCTCCCACCAGCGCTTGGGGTCATCCAGCGTGTTGACCTTGAGCTGCTGGGTGTGGAAGCCGTCCATCAGATGAATGCGCAGCGTCGTGCCGCGCGCCGTATGGCGGTCACTGATAAGATACTCCTGCTGGACCTCGTCGGGGTTTGCTTCCGCCCAGGCGTTGTCCTTGCGGGTCGTATAATAGGTAGCGTACTTTTTGGCGGGGTCCGTCAGCAGCTCCTTCGGCATTTCGGTGCCGTCGCAGTCGCGCAGGGCATCCGCGCCCAACAGATTCTTCAGCCGCAGGGTCTCCGCAACCACATCTGCGTCTGTGGGAAGTGTCAATCTTCCGGTCTGCTCCATCTTCATAATCCCTTCTCTGTCCGCTTTGTCTGCCACGGCAGGCATCGTTTCATTGACATCATCATACTTGTTTCTGCCCTCTTTGAACAGTAGGTATATTGTTGCGCATTTGTACTATCTTGCTTTGTTTTCGAATGTCGGCGGCAACATCAGAAAATAAAGAAAAAGCTGCACAAAAAGTAAGATTTTTCTTTGTGCAGCTTGCTGGCTTTGGGCCTGTTTGCAGCGAAACGTGCCGATATTCTGTTTTACATCGTGATTTTTTATGGAAAGCTCTTGCCATGCGCCCCAAATGCGTATATAATAGGGACGGAACCGGAAACGGCCCACGGCTTTTTACTTTTCCGTTCTTGCTTAATTGTGTAACGATATTGCTCCGCATACTTTGGATTTTTTGTATATATTTTGTCATTCGGAGGCGCACCGCCTATGAACACACGGTATGAATTCAATATGGACGTTCCCCCGCGGGAGGCCATCCGCCTGATGTACGTGAGCAAGAGCCGCTTCGGCGGCGACTGGAACTCGGTGCCGCATACCCACTCCTGCACCGAAGTGTTCTACTGCGTGGATGGACGCGGTCAGTTCAACGTCGAGGGCAAAATGTTGGACGTTGCCCCGGACGACATGGTCATTGTGAATCCCCGCACCCTGCATACCGAGTTGAGCTACCGGGCAAACCCGCTGGAATATATTGTGCTGGGCATCGAGGGCATTGAAATTTTGTTTGACCAGAAGGACCACGGCTACACGATGCTGAAATGCGGTCCCCAGCGGGAGGAGCTGCTGAGCCTGATGCAGCTGCTGCTGCGGGAAATCGACGCGCGGGAGGACGGCTGCGAGATGGTCTGCCAGGACCTGACCGAAGTGCTGCTTGTCAGGATCGTGCGTATGGCGTCGGTTTCGCTGCGTCTCACCGCGCCGCCCGCCGAGAGCAAGGAATGTGCCACTGCAAAACGATATATCGATGAAAATTACAGTGAAAGCATTACCCTGGACAAGCTGGCGGAGATTGCCCACGTAAACAAATATTACCTGTCCCACTCGTTCAAGAACGAGTATAAGGTCTCCCCCATCGACTACCTGATGAAGCGCCGCATTACCGAGGCCAAAGCGCTGCTTACCAGCACCGATTTCAGCCTGACCCAGATCGCCGAGCAGATCGGCTTCGGCTCTTTGGCCTATTTTTCCAAATGCTTCCGCAAGGTCGAAGGCACCAGACCCAATGAGTACCGCAAAAGTGCCCGGCAGAAATCCGCACAGGCTACCCGCTGAGCCTGTCCTGCCTATATTAAATAGGTAGGGGCGGCCATTGGCCGCCCCTGGACTGTCGAAAAACTTAATGGGAATATTGCAAACTTTCGGTAGATTTGTAGGGAACGGTCTTGACCGTTCCGTGCTGCCTCGCCAAAAGCACGACGCGACGAGAAAACCGCGCGCCATTCGGCGCGATTTTATGCGCTGCGCGCGGCCAGATGTGCGGATGGGTCAAGACCCATCCCTACAAATCTTCCGGTAACAGGCTTTTTCTACAAGCAAAGGGATGCCGCGAATGCGGCATCCCTTTTTGCGTTTTGAAAGAGTGCATTGTAGGGGCGAGCATTGCTCGCCCGTGCCCGTTTGTTTTGCAAGAAAACTGTCCCGGGAAATGCGTTGCTGCGCCGAGTCGGCGGGCGACCAAGGGTCGCCCCTACACATGCAACAGGCAAGAGGGTGTAGGGGGGCCAAGGGGCGGCAGTCCGGGACATCCGTCGCAGGAATGCGGTGCTCAGTTCAGCGTCACGGTGATGGTGCCGATTTTGGTGTTGTCGGCGGTGGTGCTGCCCAATGCGCCGTTCAGAGACAGTGAGGCCGTGGCCTTGGGGGCTGCCTCCACAGTCGTGCCGACGGCGGTTTCCAGATTGAGCGATGCGTTGTCGAAGCTGCCGCTGATGCCCTCAAAGCCGGAGGCTGCCGCATAGCTGAACGCTGCCGTAACGCCCGTGTTGGAGTGGTTGGTCACGGTGATCGTGTTGCCGCCATCATTGTCTACCTTCCAGACACCGCCTTCGGCGTCGGTGGTTTTGTGGGTGGAAGGGTCCCAAATACCGGCTTCCGCCGTATAGGTAAACGCCATATCGCCCCAGGTGATGTCCACGCTGTACACCGGGCCGCCCGCGCCGCCGGACGAATCTGCCCTATAGGTTGCCTTTACATCGTGGCTGGCTGTGCCGCCGCCTGTGGTGATCGTTTCCGCGTAGGCAGACAGGGGTGCCAGAGAGAACACCATGGCAAGGGTAAGTACCAGAGCTGTTTTTTTCTTCATCATTGTTTTTCATCCTTCCTGAAAAATTGTACGGGCATTGCCCTATGTCGTCCGTGCGGGGGTCAGCCCGTTACGGTGACGGTTACGGGAATTTCGGCGTCCAGCATAGCCTTGGCGCCGGTTTGCGGGTGGTAGAACGATACCTTCAGCGTGCCGCTGCAGCTGCCTGCCGTCAGGTCTTTTTCGGCACCGTCCAAAAGCGGCAGCTGGGTGACCTGCTCGCCGGGGGCCAGCAGGTCGGATCGTGCCGCCTCACGCTCCCCGACGACCAGGCAGACCGTGGCGTCCCAGCCGGACTTTTCGGGGTTGGCAAACAGCAGCGTGACCTGCCCGGCGGTTAAGTCGATACTTGCCGCATCGGAATAGGTCAGCGACACCGTGCCGCCGCCGGAGGACGTCGATACCGAGGATTCCGGCGCGGGGGCGGGGTCCGTTTGCGGCTTTTTGCGGAAAAACAGCACACCAAGCAGCAACAGCAGCAGAAGAAGCACGAGCAGCAGCCACCGCTTTTTGCGGTTCTTGTCTGTGTTTTCCATCAATAGCCCCCTTCCAGTCGGACCGTTACCGACCCGATTTTTGCGTTGTTCAGTGCCTTGCCGGGGCGGCCTGTCAGGCACAGCCGCACGGTTTTTGTCCTGCTTATCGGCAGGGCAATCAGGCTGACGGTGTCTCCGTCGCTGTCGGCAAAGCTGCCGCCGATTGCCGTGTCGGTTCGTGTGTATTGGAACTTCACGCGGACTTCGTTTGCGCCCTCATTCTGCACGGTGATGACATCGCCGTTTTTGCGGTTCGGTGCCCAGCCGCCGCCGATGTCATAATCGTGTGTGGCGGGGTTCCACGCCCCGTCGGTGTAGGTGTAGACCAGCTCGCCCCATGTGACGGTGACGGTGTTGGTGCGTGTTTCTACCTCGCCGCAGACTGCACAGGTGCGCCTTCCGGCGTTCCAATCGCCGAATCTGTGGCTGCAGGTCACGTTGACATACACCGTGGTTTCGGCCTTTTCGTAGTTATGGGTGTCGTCCGGCTGAAAAACAACGGCATAGCGTCCTCCGCCGAGAGGGGGCTTGACCGTGGCGTCTTTCCACACAAAGCGGCCTGCCACGGTGACTGAGGGGCGGGCGTTGTTGTTTTTGGCAATGCCGCCGGTCAGGGCGCTGGCATCCAGGGTGTCGCCTACAGCCAGGTCCAGCGTGGCAGCCGTTGGCTTTGTGCTGATTGTCGGGGTGGCTTTTGTCACCGTTACACAGACTACATTGCTTTTTGTGTTGGCTTGCAGGCCGTTGTCCTTGCGTGTGGCCGTGACCAGCACGTAATAGTAATGCACCCCTGCGGTGGGGGTTTTGGGGGAGGTGGGCTTTCCGTTTTCATCGGTGAGCAGGGTTCCGTTGTTGCCGTTTTCATCACAGGCATACCAGGTTGTTTCCTTGGTGTGATCGTCGGTTGAACTGTAACTCACATGGCGATAAATGTGCTCGCCATAGACGCCGGTCGCATCCATCTCCAATTTGACATCGTAGGGGGCCAGGGCCGGGGTCAAATGCCAATGCGCGTACAGGGTATGGTTGGCGGCGGTGGTAACTGTGGTGTTATCGTCCACCTTGGTGCCGCCGGTTTTTTGGGTATACCAGCCGTCAAAGCTGTACCCTGTGCGTGTGGGGGCGGGCAGGGCAGGGTATTCGCTGCCATAGGTTGCCGTTCTGCTTTTCATGCCGACCGTGCCGCCGTTGGCATCCAAGGATACCGTATAGGTCTTGCCTTTCCAGTGGGCATACAGTGTGGTGGGCGGATTTGTGCCGACGGAGGTGTTTTTGTCCACCTTGATGCCGCTGCTTTGCCGTGTATACCAGCCGTCAAAGTCGTAGCCTGTGCGGGTGGGCGTGGGCAGTGTGCCGTAGGTTTTGCCGCAGGTCACCACCTTGCTTGCCGGGCTGACCTTGCCGCCGTTGGCGTTAAGCCGCACGGTCTTGGTCGTGGTACAGCTTTTTTTCGAGAGGGTAAAGGTGGTTTCCAGTTGGTGGTGGTAGGATGTAAGCAACGAATTGGACTGACTGTTGCCCACAAAAATGGCGTACTCGCGGGTCATGCTTTTTTGTGCGGAGCTGTTTAGGTTGTCAAAGGTAAGCTCCACCGTGCCGCTGCCTGTGCAGGCACTTTTTGCGCTGCTGTGAAGGCGGCAGATTCCGCCGCTTGCATCGGCGTTATTGGCAGAATAGGTTCGTTTGTAGGCGGCACCGTCGGTATTGTCGGTCCATTCCATCACATACCAGCTTTCGCCTTTGGCATTGCGCTGCAGCTTGATATCGTAAGAGAGTGTAACCTTATAGCAGGTGTACGCCGGAACCTCTACGGTCATCGTAAAGGGCAGCAGAAGATAGTAGGCGTTTTTGAAGTTTTTCCGCTCTTTCAGATGTATGGTTGAGGAAGTGCCGTTGTTGGTGACCTCGACTGTACCGCCTTCATAGCTGCCCCGATCCTTGTTCGCATTCTGGGGGTTGAAGGTGCTGATGTTATTGCCGCCGTAGGAACGACAGTTCGCGGCAGAGGCAATCTTCAGCGAAAAGTCGAAACTCTGGCTCGCCGCCGCAGCGCCCACCACCGCAATGCCGCACAGTACGCACAGGCACAGCGCAGCACACAAAATCCGTTTCCACCGCGTCAAGGTATTGAACCCCCACTTCCTTGCGCCGCGCAGGTCTTGACAACGGCGCTGTATCTCGTATAATGACAGTATAACCCGTCCACCCCTGAACGAAGCAAGCACTTTTTTTGAGGAGATTTGCGCCATGCCGGAAGATGCGAAAAAGCTGTTTCAAATTACCGAGGCCGCCCGCGCCTGCAGCCTGTCCCGCAGCACGCTGCTGCGCTTAGAGGAAAAGGGTCTGCTGACGCCCGCCTACACCGCGCCGGACAGCGGACGCCGCTATTACGACAACCACAACGTGGCCCGCATTTTGCAGATCGAAAAGCTGAAAACCATGGGCCTTGGCACCGAGGATATAGCCGCCTACTTTGCCAGCGGCGGCGAGACGGCTGTTTTGCTGGCCGCACTGGAGGAACACCTGCACGAGGTTGCGCGCGGGGTCGAGGAGCTGCGTCTGCGCGCGGGCACGGATACGGGCATATCGGTGCAGGTGCTTACGCTGCCCGCCGTGACCTGCTGCCGCCGCCTGTGCGAGGGACACACCATTGCCGAAAAGTACAACGCCATGTATGATTTTTACGGCGAGTGTGTGCGGCGGGGGTATCGCCTGTCTGACGAGCCGATTTTTACCGTCTCGCAGCGGCAGGATTTTTTGAACGGCTATATCACGGACGAGCCGTATCCGTTTTGGGTGTGCGTGCCCGTGCGCCCCGAAAAAGCCCCCAAGGAGGCTGTGACTCTGCCGGCCTGCCGCGCCCTGTCGGTGCTGTATTACGGCAGCTACGAGGGCGCGGACGAGGCATTTTTGCGTCTGGGCCGCGAAGTGAAAGAGCGCGGTCTGACACCCGCCGGGGACCCGCGTGTGCTGGGCATTGTTGCGCCCTACACCGGGCGCGAAATCGAAACCAAACGGTATTGCTCCCGCCTGGTGCTGCCGGTGGAGGGTGAAGCCGAACCGTCTTTTCCCGTGTAATAAAAAGTGAACCCCCGGAAGGCGGCTTTACGCACCTTGACGTAATTTTGGGACGAAACAACTAAAATATTGCACAACCCGCACAACGCAAAAATGCGCTGTGCGGGCGTTTTTTGTTTTAGAACCGGTCAGTATGATTATGCAATGTCTATTCGTCCCAGATGTAGTGCGCGTTTCCGCAAAAAGGAACAGGGCGGCATCGTGCTGCAGAAAAAACACATTGTAATCGGCATTATCGCGGCGGTGGTGATCATTGTGACAGCGGTACTGGCGGGCATGAAGCTTTCCCGCAGCCAACAGCAGGACACCTTCACCCCGGATCTGGAGCAGGGCACCAGCGCATGGTCGGGCAATCAGCTGCCGGACAAATCCGCCGACAGCGGCGAGGCAGTCGGCATCAAGATTCCCGGCTATCCGTCCATCAGCCTGCCGGCCAACCAGCAAACCGTACAGGTGGCGCTGCTGAACCCGGAGGGCAACCCCTGCTACTTCACGTTTGAGCTGGTCCTGTCCGACACGGACGAGGTGCTGTACACCAGCAAGCAGGTACCGCCGGGACAGATGATCGAGGAGATCACCCTGACCCGCCCCTTGGAGGCCGGGCAGTACAACGCCACCCTGCGCATCACCACCGCCAGCCTGCAGGACGGCAGCGCCATGAACGGTGCCAACGTGGAAACCATACCGGAGCTAAAGCTGCCAAGTGAGGCTGTTGTGATGTTTGATCAAGCATTGTGATCCTAAAAAACATAATTATTATTCAAGCAAGCACTTGATTTATTTTGTGGGGTCTGATATGCTATTATAAGAAGCATTGGATAATGCACAGAAATGGGGGATTGTGTTTTGAGGGAAGAAAAGAAAGCTGAAAAGAGACAGGAGCTTGTAGGCGTCTGCCTTGACTGCTTTGTCGAAAAGGGACTGACCGTTGCCACGACAAAGGACCTCTGTAAGGCGGCAAAACTGCAAAACGGCGGCATCTACTATTACTTCTCCACCAAAGAGGAAATCGTTCTTGCCTGCGCCGAGGAAGCGATCAGTCGAATTGAAAAAGCTGCGTTTGCCATCGTGTTTGAAGATATTAGTGACATCAAAAGCATGATGGATCATCTCGGTGAGCTGGCGGATAAAATGTCGCCTACCATGCGCTTTCTGGTCAGCGTATGTGTGTCGCGCGAATACGGAGAAAAGGTAAAGCCTTCCCTTGTGAGGCTTGCGGCAAGATACCCTTATTACACGGGCAGGATTGCGGAGATCCTCGGCTGCACCGACGAAGAGGTTGCGCCGTTCGTTCATCTGTCGATCCTCGCCATCAACAATTATATGATCTTTGCCGAGCGAGCGCTGTTTGACCCACAAATCGAAGCGGTCAAAAAAGAGCTTTCAAGGCTTGCGGAAAGAAAGGGGCGGAATAATCGATAGTTTACCATAAAGAGAAAATCACAAACGACTTCATAGTAAATCCATACGCACAAACCGTTCCGTGGAGATAACCAAAGCAGAAAAGAATCATAGGAGGACAACATGAAAAAGATACTTGCAATTCTACTATCGCTGCTTACGCTGCTTTCCTGCGGGCTTCTTTCCGCCTGTTTTGCCGAAAAAACGCAGCCGGATACACCGGATACTGAGGCCGTGTGGGAAACGGTCAGCGAGGCATACATCTATGCGTTCCCGCTGGTGCTGACCGACGCAACCAAAACATTATCGACCAATACGGACGGGACCATGACTGGCCGTGCGCCCATCAATCAGTTCAACCATGTAAAAAAGCTGGCGGACGCCTCTTTCCGCACCGTCGTGACGCCGAACGTCGATACCGTCTATTCGCAGGCATGGCTTGACATCAGCACAGAGCCTATGATCTACGTCCTGCCGGAAACGGATCGCTTCTGCAATGTGCAGCTTCTGGATGCGTGGACGAACACCGCCGCCGTGCTGGACAAGGCGGGTGCTTATGCCATCGCGCTTCCCGGCTGGGAGGGCAAACTGCCCGACGGTGTGACGCGCGTGGACGTGCCCACCGCAACGGTGTGGTCGATCACCCGCACGGTGCTGTCCGGGAACGAGGATCTGCCCAATGTCTATGCCATTCAGGAGCAGATGCAGCTCCTGCCGCTTTCGGCTTATGTACAGGGAGGCGAGTATGCCGCACCGCAGGGAGCTTATAAAGAGGAAAATGACTTTGTTCCCATAAACAAAGTGCTTTCCATGACGCCAGCAGAGTTTTTCAATACGGCGAACGCTCTGATGCAGGTCAACCCACCCGCCGATGCGGATGAGGAATTGCTGAAGAAACTTTCCGCTATCAACGTGGGCGCGGGCAAGACCTTCGACGCCGCCCTCCTGGGCGAAGGATCTGCCGAGCGCTGGACGCAGATGCTTCAGGGGCTTCGCGCCACGCTTGCCGCCGACGGCGCGAAGTATGCGCAGAAACTCGGTCAGTGGATCTATTACGGCAAGCCCATCGGCGACTTCGGCACGGAGTACACCTACCGCGCGATGGTAGCGCTGGTGGGGCTTGGCGCCAACACCGTGGACGTGGCGATCTATCCCAAGACAGCGGTGGATGAGAACGGCGCAGCGCTGACCGGAGAAAAGACGTATACGCTCCACTTTGAAACCCTTCCTCCCACGCTGGAAGGCGGCTTCTGGTCCGTGACCGCCTACGGAGAGGATGATTTCCTCATTGACAATTTCATCGACCGCTACTGCATCAACGACCGCTCCGACTTCAAGCTGAATGCGGACGGCACATTGGATATTATCCTGTCCAAGGATGCACCGGAAGACACCTCTAACTGGCTGCCTGTTTCCGACGGGGAATTTCATCTGTTCATGCGGATCTATGTACCGGATATGACAGCACTGGATAGCTGGCAGCCACCTGTTATCCGCGAACAATAAGGAGATGGAAAAAGAATGGCTATGAAACGTATTGCAGCAATGCTTCTTACATCGGCACTGTTGCTGTCCTGCATCGGCTGTGCGCAGGATGGGCGCAAAGAGCCGGGCGCGGAAAAGACAGACCTGGGTCTGACCGCCGAGGTCAAACCCGCCACAGACTTTACGGCAAAGGCAAATGCCGCCGTCTACGATGAACTTGACTTCGATGATAAGCGGGAATATGAATTCGCCACCCGCGGACTGATTGACGCGCCGGAAACGTTGGAGCTGAAAGACGAGGATGGGAATATCCTCTGGAGCCAAGAAGCCTATGCGTTCCTGGACGATTATGAAAAAGCGCCTGATAGCGTAAATCCCAGCCTCTGGGAGAACACAAAGAACAACCATGCCTATGGCCTTTTTGAAGTGACGGATGGCATCTATCAGGTCCGCGGCTATGACATGGCAAACCTCACCGTTGTCAAGGGCAATACCGGCTGGATCGTCTTTGACACGCTGATGAGCGTGGAGTGCAGCCAGGCTGCCATGCAGCTGATCGAAAAGAATCTTGGTAAATTCCCGGTCAAGGCCGTCATCATCTCTCATTCCCACGCCGACCATTTTGGCGGCATCGCCGGCGTGATGGCGAAAGAGGATAAGGCAGACGAGACACTTTGTATCGAAGATCAGCTCGCCAGCGGCAAGATCCCCGTGATCACACCTGTGGGCTTCACGGAGCATTCCGTGAAGGAAAATGTCTACGCCGGTAAAGGTATGGGCCGCCGCAGCAATTATCAGTATGGCATCCTTCTGACCCCCGGCGTGACCGGCAAGCTGGCGCAGGGCATCGGCATGGGACAGTCCACCGGAACAGTCTCGTTCATGACGCCCAGTTATGAAATCACGCAGTCCGGCGAGAAGCTGACGATCGACGGTGTGGAGCTGGAGTTCCAGCTCACGCCGGGTACGGAAGCGCCCGCCGAAATGAACACATGGCTGCCCCAGTACAAGGCGCTTTGGATGGCGGAAAACTGCACCGGCACACTCCACAATCTCTACACACTGCGCGGCGCGGAGGTGCGCGACGGCGCGGCATGGGCAAGCTATATCACCGAGGCCATCTCCCTTTACGGCAAGGAGACGGAGGTCACCTTCCAGTCCCACAACTGGCCGCACTGGGGCAATGACGTGGTGAACGACTACATGGTCAACACAGCTGCCGTGTATAAGTACATCAACGACCAGACCCTGACCTATATCAATCAGGGCTACACCAGCGACGAGATCTCCAACATGATCGAGTTGCCGGAAGCACTCAACAAGATCTGGTACACCCGCCAGTACTACGGGACCGTCGCCCACAACGCCAAGGCGGTCTACCAGAAGTTCATGGGCTGGTATGACAGCAACCCTGTCAACCTGAACCCCCTCATGCCCAGCGACAGCGCAAAAAAATGGGTGGAGTACCTGGGGGATGTTGACAAGGTCCTGCAAATGGCAAAGGCGGATTTTGACAAGGGTGAATATCAGTGGGTCGCCGAGGTCACAAACACCATCGTCTTTGCCGATCCGACGAACACCGATGCGCGGCTTCTGTGCGCCGATGCACTGGAGCAGCTGGGGTATCAGGCGGAGTCCGGCCCGTGGCGCAACGAATATCTGACCGCCGCACAGGAGCTGCGCCATGGAAACGCCAATTTTACCGCCTCCACCAAGTCTACCGGCGACATGGTCAAAGCTCTCTCCGCACCCATGCTGTTTGACTACATGGCCATTGTCATGGACAAGCAGGCGCTGGCTGACCGCGACTTCACCATGAACGTGATCCTGCCTGACGTGGGCGAACAGCACATGCTCCGCGTGAAGAACGGTGTGCTGCTGGTCTATGCAGATACATTGTCTGATGATGCGGACGTGTCCATCACCTGCCCGAAAAACGCGCTCTTTGCGATCCTGACCAATAATCAGGAAACGGTTGCAAAGGCCGTCAAGGTCGAGGGCAGCGCAGAGCTGCTGACGCTGATGATGGAGAATATGAACCAGCTCCCGATCACCGGGACCAACCCCTTCAACATCATCGAGCCGTAACGGCTTCGCGGGGCGGTCCGTGGGAAGACCGCCCCGCTCGAGAGAAAACAGCAAGATGCTTTCAACGCAAATCAAAAGCTGTCTGTTTCTGTTGGAAACAGACAGCTTTTGCAACCTTACGGTTGCCCTGCACACCCGAATCTGTCAGCCAACAGTAGAAAGTTGAATTACTTCCTTATCACTGTTAAGCTGAACAGCACCCCATTTGTTAGACAGTATGATATACTATCTAACAAGTGGGGTGCTGTTCACAATCCGCTGACAAAAGAGAAACTTTCAAGCGCCAGCGCTTTCGGCAAAGGGCGCTGGATAAGCGGGAGATCAAAACTCCCGATTTCTACCGTGACAAAATGCAGGTGCTGAAACGCCAACACCTCACGCGCGAAACGGTACGCCGCCATCTGCAAAAGCAGGCGGGCGGCACGATGCTTGGCAATGGTGTCAGACTGCCCGATACAGTCCCTGCCTTTTCCGGTGGTATCAGACAAGCCGCGCTGGGCAGAATCCGCACGGTGCTGCAAGCTGCGCGGCTGCGGCGGTAATTGGCTCACCGATGGGCATTTTGTTTGCCGATGAATCCGGCGACCCGAACAGCATCCGCATTGCCGAAATCGTTGCCGAAACCAACGCCGACTTCGGCGCAACCATCAACGACATTGTGTCGGCGAATCCGGAGTGCAGCGAAACCACGATGGAATACGACTACGAGGACGGTCACACTTGGGCGAGCTACTGGCCCGAAGTGCTGGCCGTCTTTGCCGTGCAGAACAACCTGAACAATGACGGCGATGTGGTCGTCATTGACGAAAGCAAGAAGCGGTTGATTCAGGACACCTTTTGGGCGATGCATGAAATAGATGCCGAGGTGGAGGAAGTGACCGCCACGCCGGAACCGACCGAGGACGAACCCGACCCGGAGCCGGTCACGGAGTACATTTTGCACATCACAGTCAGCAGCAAATCGGTGGACGCGCTGGCAGATTTGTACCACTTTACGCAAGACCAGCGGGACATTTTGCACCAGCTGCTATCCGAGGAAATGCGCCCCAGCCTGCTTGCTCTGTGCGGCGGGATTGCTGTTGCCGATGGCGAGTTGTGCTGGCCGTTGCCGGGTCACACCTATATATCCTGCCACTTCGGGGAAGTGGACGCCTTCGGCAATACCGGGCATCGCGGCACGGATATTCCTGCGCCGGAAGGTACCCCCATCTTGGCTGCCCACAGCGGCACGGTGCTGGTCAGCGGCTGGAACGACAGCTACGGCAATCAGGTGCTGCTGGATAACGGCGCGGGCTTGTCCACGCGGTACGCCCACATGACGCAAACTGCCGTTACCGCAGGGGAAGCGGTAACGGCAGGGCAGGTTATAGGTTATGTAGGCAGCACCGGCGACAGCACAGGCAACCACCTGCATTTTGAGGTGATGCAGGGCGGGGTCAGGGTGAATCCGACTGGTTTCATTGACCCGATGTGATGGAAATCATGTACTGTTTGTAATATCGTTCATATGAATGAGTCAGTCCTCTTCCGGGTCTGACTCTTTTTTCTTAAAGACTTATACAGTCTTAGTTTCGATTGCAGGACTCTTTTCCCCACTTAATACTTTAAGTGGTATTATGGCCTTGCAAGAAAGAAATGAGGTGAACAATTATGAGCATTACAAATGCGGCGAGAAGATTTGAACAGAGATTTGACGAAAAAGCGGAGCGCTTTATTTGGCATCATCCGCTACTTGGCTTCATCTCCATCTTTGTTGGAATGCCATTACTGGTTTTGGTGTGTGTCTGTATCAGTACGATCGTTGTCGCCCTTCCTATGGCATGGCTTTTGGGTTGGTTGTAATCTTTATCTCATCTTTAAACGCACAAAAGATGTCTAATGCCATTTTTAGAGGAAAGGTTTTATGATATTGGGAACAGCAAAAAAGGAGGATGTATCTTATGCAAATACTAATTGCACTCATAGGTGTATGTGCGGCAGCAATGCTGCTGTGGTATGTCTATATTTTAATGAAGGGAGATGATCAGGCATGAGCACCGTGATTCAGTATGTTTTATACCTTGCCATTCTGGTTGTTTTGGCAATTCCGCTGGGCGCATACATAAAAAACGTCATGAGCGGCGAGAAAACTTTTTTGTCCAAAGTTCTGACACCGTGCGAAAACCTGATTTACAAGGTTACGCGTGTAGACAGAGAAGAACAGATGACATGGAAAAAATATGCGGTAAGTGTACTGACTTTTTCCGGTATCGGGCTTGTTTTTCTGTTCCTGCTTCAACTTCTGCAGGGAGTTCTTCCCGGAAACCCGCAGCATCTTTCCGGTGTGAAATGGGATTTGGCATTTAACACTTCTGCAAGTTTTATTACCAATACAAACTGGCAGGCATATTCCGGCGAATCCACATTGAGTTATCTCACGCAGGCTTTAGGTCTGACGGTTCAGAACTTTGTTTCCGCAGCTACAGGTATCGCCGTTCTATTTGCATTGATCCGTGGCTTTATCAAGGTGAAATCCTCCGGATTGGGAAGCTTTTGGGTGGACTTGACCCGCATTGTGGTTCACATCCTGCTCCCGCTGAATCTGGTCATTTCTCTGTTGCTGGTAGGCGGCGGCGTGATTCAGAACCTGAAAAGTGCAGAAACAGTATCCCTTGTAGAACCGATTGCCGTCAGTGCAGAAGGCGAAATCCTTGAGGATGCGGTAATTGACTTAGACACCGAAACCGTCACGGTAGATGGCGAAATCGTTTCGGATGCACAGATCATCACCGAGCAGTTCGTACCGATGGGTCCTGCGGCCAGCCAGGTCGCAATCAAACAGACCGGCACCAACGGCGGCGGTTATATGGGCGTCAACTCCGCACATCCTTTGGAAAATCCCAATGCCTTTACCAATCTGATCGAAATGATTTCCATTCTGCTGATTCCGGCGGCACTGTGTTTCACATTCGGTTCTGCGGTAAAGAACAAGAAGCAGGGTATTGCAATCTTTATGGCAATGTTTATCTGCCTGGTTGTTGCCTTGAGCTGCATCGCCGTTACTGAACAGGCTGGCACATCCCAGCTTGCACAAAACGGCGCAGTCAATATGTCAATGGCAGAACAGGCGGGCGGCAATATGGAGGGCAAGGAGACTCGCTTCGGCATTGCAGCGTCCTCTACCTGGGCAGCCTTCACCACCGCAGCTTCTAACGGCTCTGTAAATTCCATGCATGACAGCTACACGCCGCTTGCCGGTATGGTGACTATGCTGCTGATGCAGCTCGGCGAGGTTATTTTCGGCGGCGTGGGCTGCGGTCTTTACGGTATGCTTGCTTTTGCCATTCTGACGGTATTTATTGCCGGTCTGATGGTAGGCCGCACTCCGGAATTCCTTGGCAAGAAAATTGAGCCTTATGAGATGAAATGGTCGGTACTGGTTTGCCTTGCAACACCCATTGCAATTCTGGTCGGCAGCGGCCTTGCCGCTGTAGTACCCTCTGTCATGGATAGCCTGCATAACGGCGGTGCCCACGGTTTCTCTGAAATGCTGTATGCCTACTCATCCTGTGGCGGCAATAACGGCTCTGCCTTTGCCGGTTTCAATGCGAATACCGTATTTCTGAATGTAAGCCTGGGACTGGTGATGCTCTTTGCCCGGTTCCTGCCCATCATCGGCACACTTGCAATCGCAGGCAGCCTGGCTGGGAAAAAGAAAATTGCCACGACTGCGGGCACCTTGTCTACCACAAATGGAATGTTTGTTTTCCTGCTGATTGTTGTGGTATTGCTGATCGGTGCGTTGAGCTTCTTCCCGGCGCTTGCCCTTGGTCCGCTTGCTGAGTTCTTTGGCAGCGTTGCGTAAAGACTAACTATTAAAAGTCAAGCCCCAAAACAAAATTTTCGAGAGAAATTTTAAGGTGGTAAAAATTGGTATAGCAAACAAGAGCATCCGTTGTCGGATACTCGCTCCGTATAAAATCGCACGCTTAATAATCAGCTA